>OBWG01000500.1_pt1 | contig 26961 bp, 24 predicted proteins | sample 1495221 | NCBI WGS metagenome assembly OBWG01 (sample SAMEA2580053, study PRJEB22360) | human gut metagenome | reverse complement strand
GCTGATCATTATCTTAGCCGCATTGCCGGCTCCCGATATGGTAATCAGCATTCCGTCTACTGCCAATGCAAGGCCGGAACCGGATACCGTTATCGAGGCTCCTCCGCTCTGCGCTGCCAGTGCAGCACCTGCTGCCGCTCCTGTTATTCCTGATATGACTTTTCCGAGTCCTTCTATTATGCTGAAGATATCTCCTATCAATGCGCCTATATTATATGCCAGTTCATTTGCTGCATTTTCACGGAACATATCTACAAGCGTGTCTTTTCCTGCCATACCTGCCGGAAGTGTAACCATCGCCATCTCGTTATCGAGTACAGCCGCGATCCCTCCGTATATCAGGCTGACCATAAAGGAAAACAGCTTATCTGTCAGGATTGCAGTACCGCATTTGTCGACCTCCGCTTTTTTCTGGGCCTCCTTCATGTTCTTTTCGAGTTCCCGTTTCTGCATGGACGTTTCAAGCTTCAGCATCATGTCGATCAGCCAGTCATTAAGGCCTGTCTCTTCCGCAATATCTTCACTGGAAGGTTTTTGCGGCTTAAGGAACTCCTCACCAATCGGCTCATGCCCGCTGGGGTCTACATAATTTAACGGGCTGTTCTTCCCATACGCATACCGGTTCAGGGTCAGCGGGTCGGTGAGCTCTCCAAGATTCGTATCCTCCTGGAAGAATCTTCCCTCTTCTGCATTATAGTACCTTGCCCTTAAGTATTCAAGGCCGGTATTCGGATTGTAGCTTTCTGCATTGTAGCCGTAGAAGTCCGTATGCTTGGTGCTTCCAAGGGTTACCTGTCCGTATGGGTCATACTGGTAAACGTCCGTTACCATTCCATTGTACCAGGTATTGGCGGTGACGCTGCCCCTTCCATCGTACAGGTAGTAGCTCATCTCATCATGGTTCACATCCCTGGCTTCATTCCAGATGTTGTTGCGGGACAGGCGCTGGTCTCCTGCGTAGACGTAGGATTCCGTATCAAAGTCCGTGTTGATGTTGTAGTCCATCAGTACCTGTGCATGCTCGCGGTTGGTATCATTGACATATTCGGTCAGGTCATAGGCCCTTCCCGTTGCGGAACAGATATATCCGAACAGTTCTCCCTCCGCTGTCAGGCTTCCGTCCTCATTGGTGCTGTGCTCCGGCATGAAGATCTCACCGCTTACGTTCTTCCCGTAGCCGCATTCCGCTTCCGTATTGTAGTTTAACTGGAAGGCACGGTTCCCGTCCCCGTCATAGGTGGATGCCATCAAAAGCTTCTGCGGGTCATACACGGCCTTTAAGCGGTTCTCCGTATCATACTGGTAGGTAACTTCTGCCTTATTGCGGAAGCATTCCTTTGTCAGGTTCCCGTTGGCATCATACTGGAAGGTGTACTCCTTTGTCAGGTTGCCTTCCCGCTTCTTTGCCTCCGTCATCTGGTTGTCATCATTGTAGGTATACCGGATCTGCCAGGACTCCAGATAGTTGTAAAGCTTCTCTTTCTTTGCGAAGGTGCGGTTCCCGGCCTCATCATACTCATAGGTATAGGTAGCCTTGTCAAACTGCCCCTTGCTCTCCGTGCACTTTATAAGCTGCCCGTTGTCATCATAGAAGAAGTTCCGCTCCGTGGTCTCCCACTCCGGGTTCTGGTTCTGCCACGGGTTCTTTCCGGTATGGATGCACGGGTCATCTTCCCCGCCCTTATGGCCGTAATCCTTGTTGGAGGTGAACAGGCACTCCTTAGCCACCTCTTTTATAATTAGTCCGCCGTTGTCATAGGTGTACTGATAATCGGAGATCAGGAACCCGCAGGAGCAGGTATTCTTTGCTTCCAGGACCTCATTTCTGGCGTTGTAGGTATAGGTGCTTACGGTACCGTCCGGCCTCCTGACCGCAGTCAGGCGGTTTAACGGGTCATATTCATAGCTGGTGCTCCTTCCGTCCCGGTCCGTTAAGAGGATGATGTTGTCATTCTTGTCATAGACATAGGATACCTTCTTTCCATCCGGATAAAGGATGGCTTCCAGGTTGTCTGCCTCATCATACTCGTAGGTCACGGTCTTCCCGGAACCGTTGGTAGCAGTCTTTAACCGTCCCAGCCCGTCATAGGTATAGCTGCTGGCCCCGGTGATATCCTCCATGGAAATCCTCTGTCCCATGGCATTATATCCCATCCGTACCGGATGGTCGCTCTCCTCCTCATTCCCGTCCTGATACAGCTTGTCTGCCAGGGCATTGAGGGTATCGTAATCATAGATGATGACGTTTCCGCTTGGGGTAAGCCTCTGGATCCGGCGGCCGCCTGCGTCATACACATACCGTTCTTCCCGGCCCATGGGGCTGGTAAGGGTGGTCAGGTTGCCTTCCAGGTCATAGGTATAAGTAGTTACCCGCAGCTTTGGATCGGTCATGGTCAGGAGGTTTCCCATCTCATCATAGGTATAGGTGGTCTTCCGCTCCATGGGGTCTGTAACAGAGGTCAGGTTGTCCAGGATGTCATAGGAAAACAGGGTGCTTAAGCCGTTGGTCCCTTTAAAACGGGTCACATTTCCGTGGGCGTCATAGGTATACTCGCTGGTCAGCCCCATCTTATCCTGCACAGCGGTTACGCGACTGCCGGGATCATAGGTCACAGCCTCTGTCTGGGATAAGGGGTCTGTTGTCCCAATGACGCGGTTATCCTTGTCATAACCGGAGCCGTACACAAATCCCTTGGGATCAGTCAGGCTGATCTGGTTGTAGTTTTTATCATAGGCATAAGCCGTGGTACGCTCTCCCGGGCGGGTAATGGACGTGATATTCCCCACCAGGTCATATACCGCTTTTGTGGCCTTTCCTTCCGGGTCCACGCTCTCCGTCAGACGGTCCACCAGGTCATAGGTGTAGTTCCAGGTATAGCCGGAGGCATCCGTCATGGTGTTCTGGTTGCCCCTTACATCATAGCCGAAGGTGGTGGTGCCGCCTTTGGCATTGGTGGAGGCAAGCATCCGGTGCATGATGTCATATTCATAGGTATTGGTGCGGCCCAGGTTGTCCGTATCCTTTACTACATTGTCTGCATTATCATAGGTGAACTCCTGCTTTAATCCAAGAGGCGTGGTGATGCTGGTTAAACGATGGACTGCATCATAAGCATAACGGTAGGTGCCCCCGTTCTTTTGGACCATCTCTGTTACCTGGCGGTTCATGTCTACCGTATATGCAGTCACATTTCCGGCCGGGTCGGTGATACTGGTAAGCTCGTCATGCTTGTCATAGGTATAAGCGGTCCTGGCTCCTTTCGGCGAGATTTCTTTGAGCAGGTTTCCCATGGGGTCATACTGATACTCGGTGATCAGGCCGTTGGGGTCCTTTTTCTTTGTCAGGCGGCTTAATGCGTCGTAACGGTATTCCTCCTTATTTCCTTCCGGGGTCATCTGGGACAGGAGGCGGGACAGCTCATCATACTCATACAGGGTATCATTTCCCATTCCATCCGTAAATGCGGTCAGACGGTCCAGGACATCATAGGCATAGCGGGTCTGGGTACCGTTCCCGTCCGTTGTGCTTAACAGGTTGCCTTTTGCGTCATACTGGAAGGTGGTGGATGCCCCTACGGGGTCTACTTTATCCGTCAGCCGGTTGATGGCATCATAGGCATAGGTGTACACGGCCTCCCCCGGTTCTGTGGTCTTGATCAGGTTGCCTGCCGCATCATATTCATAGGAAGTGGCCGCTCCGTCTGCCTGGGTCACGCGTACCAGCCGGTCCAGGGCATCATATTCATAACGGGTTGTGGCTCCGCCTGTATCCGTAACAGCCACCAGGCGGTTAAAGAGGTCGTATTCATAAACCGCTTCCCTGCCGATGGTATCGGTCTGCTTTACCAGGTTTCCGCTGGCATCGTACTCATAGGTCATCACATTGCCTGCAGTATCCTCGGCTTTGATGATCCGGCCCATGGCGTCATATTCATAGCGGGTTTCTACTCCTGCCTCATCTGTATAAGAAACCATCCGGTCTTCCGGGTCATAGGACATGGTTACCTCATCCCGGTCCGGCATCACGGTTTTGATCCGGTTTCCGTTGGCATCATAGGTATGTTCATAGATGCCTCCCATTGCATCCGTGGTCTTCACGGTGCGGCTTAAGGCATCCACTTCATTGGCAGTCTCTCCCTTTAAGGCGTCTGTCACTTTGAGTACATTGCCCAGGGCATCATACTCCATGGCAGTGACATTCCCCGCCGGGTCGGTCTGTGCCAGAAGATCCCCGATCTCGTCATAGTAGTACGCAGTGCTGTGGCCGTTGGCGTCCGTCGTTTTTACCGTGCGTCCGTTTAAGTCATACTCCGTCGCAGTGATGCCTTCCAGAGCATCCTTCACCTGGGTCAGCCGGCCTGCTGCATCATAGCCGTAGGATGCCGTATGGCCATTCGCATCTGTCTTGCTGGTCTGGTTTCCGCTTCCGTTATAGGTATAGCGGGTAATCCCTCCCAGGGGATCCTCTGTAAGGATCAGGCGGTTATTGTGGTCATATTCATACCGGTAAACCCGGGTCCCGTCATCTGTGACACGGATGATATTTCCGCACCCGTCATAGTCTATGCGGGTCACGAGGCCGTTCTGGACCGTCATGGAAACCATACGTCCTGCACCGTCATAGGTATAGGAAACGCTGCTGCCGTCGGCATAGTCCGTACGCAGGATATTCCCGTTACGGTCATAGGTGTAATGGGTGGAGGCTCCGCTGCGGTCTGTGTACCATACAGGCAGGTCAAGGACGGTATCCTGGGTATAGCTGGCCGTATTCCCCCTCCGGTCCGTCTGTGACAGGATATTCCCCTTTCCATCCAGCGTTAAGGCGACGGTATTTCCAAGGGCGTCGGTGGTCTTTACCAGACGGTCCCGGCTGTCATACTCGTACTGGGTCGTGTTCCCCTTTGCATCGGTCTCACTGATCTTATTATAATTCTCATCATAGGTATAGGACAGTGTATTTCCAAGGGCATCCGTACCGGAAAGGATATTGTGCATGGGATCATAGGTAAACACGGTGGATGCTCCCATGGCGTCAGTAATGGACAGGACTTCTCCGGCAGGGCTGAACTCATAACGGGTTTCCCCTCCATCCGGTGCAGTGGTCATGGTCTCCCAGCCCTTTGCATTATAGGTATGGCTGGTGGTACGGCCTTCACTGTCGGTAGCGGACAGCAGCCGGTTCATTTCATCATAGGTATAGGAAGTGGTGTTCCCTTCCCCGTCGGTCACAGCAGAAGGCACGGCTTCCATTCCGTCATACGCATACCGGGTGGTCCCTCCATTGGGATCGGTAACCGATGCCAGCCGGTTTAATTCATCATACTCATAAACCGTCGTATTCCCAGCACCGTCGGCAGATGTGAGCACATTACCGGCCTCATCATAGGTGAAGGAACTGGTATGCCCCTCATAATCTGTCCGGGTCAGGACCTGGTTGCGGTCATTATAGGTATAGAACGCGCTGCTTCCGTCCCCGCGGGTCTCGGACACCATATTTCCATTTTCATCATAGGAATAAACGGTGGTGTTGCCTTCCTCGTCCGTATGGGAAGCCCGGTGCCCGGTCTCATCATAGGTATCGCTTGTTTCTGCTCCGTCCGGATATACGGTACGGACGGTACGCCCCAGCTCATCAAAGTAAACCGTTGTCTCATTTCCACGGTTGTCCGTCATGACGGTATGGTCTTCCCCATATGTAAGGCTGGCTGTGTTTCCATTGGCGTCCGTCTGGGAAATCACCCGGCCCTGCTCGTCATAGGTATTTTCCACCACCGTATTCCCGTTTTCATCCTGCCAGGAGGTCATGTGATGGGCATCATCATAGAAATAGCGGCGGGTATGGCCTTCCGGGTCTGTAAAAACGGACAGGTTTCCTCCGTTATCGTATTCGTACTGAAGGGAGTTTCCATCCGGGAGTGTGATCTCCGTAATACGGAACTCCTCATCCATGGCAACATCAAAGGTCTTTTCAGAGGGTGTGATCACCTGTAACAGGGCATATTCGCTGTCATAGACCAGAGTGGTGCGGTGCCCCTTGATATCTTCCCGGTACTGTAAGAATCCGTTGGCATCAAACACGCGGACCGTACCGTCTAAAGAGGTCAGCTTCCATCCGGCCACGCCCGGAAGCTCCGGTACCTCATCTTCCTCTCCTTCTTCTCCAGTCCCATCTCCGTCTTCCGGATCGTCCATGGGTTCTGCATCGGATGAGCTGGCATCGCGGGTATCTTCTGCTTCATCCTCTTCCGTCAGGGCATACGCTTCTGTCTCATCTTCCGTTTCCTCCGCCCGTCTGGCATCGGAACGGGTCGCTGTCTCGATATCCAGGGAATCCATAGGCTCCAGGATCAGATCCCGGCCATTCTCTCCCCGGTATACATCCCCGTCCTGTACCAGGGTATTGTAGGCGCCGTCTGCCCGCTTATAAAGGATCCGCCCATCCGGAAGCAGGGTCAGGTGCTCACCAAGGCTGGAACTCCACCCATGGCCGAATTCGGACCGGCGGGTCAGAATGGAGTTATAGCTGCGGTCAATGGAAAAGGTGCCGGACCGCTCCGCCAGTTCCGCGTCCGTCTGCTCCATATAGAAGTCACCGGTGTTGATGTTTACCGGTTCCAGGCCTACCAGACACTCCGGGTTCCTTCCCAGAAGGAGCCCGTCAAGGAGCGTCTTCTCCAGTTCTGTCATTTCCTCATAGGTATATGATTCTTCGGTTGCAGGATTGCGGATAAACAGGATGGTGCCGGCCTCTGTCAGCTGGTTTCCGTAAAGCTTGTTATCCTTTGCGATCTGGTTTGCGTTGGTGCCGTAATGCCTTGCGATCCGCTGTACCAGGTCATCCATCTTTACTTCATAAAACAGGAATTCATCACATTTCTCTTCCGGAAGGGTGTATTCCTCATGGATCTCCTCCCCTTCCTCGTTCTCCCCGTCCCATTCCACCGATACGGAGAACCGGTATTTCGTATCCAGTTCCAGGTTCCCAATGTCATAGCCTTCGCTCTGCCAGCTGGAATTTTTAAAGCGCTCCATCTCATTTTCAAGCCCGGCCTCGTCAAAATCCGGATACAGGACCGTGGACTGTCCTTCTGTTTCCTTTTCATCTTCTCCATTTAAGGAATAGGTGACTTTCGCTTCTTCCCGGGTCAGTCCGTGGGTGATAACGCCGGTAGCGGTACGGCCTTTTTCCGTAGCGGTCTTTAAGATGGACGGCGTAACATCGGCTGTAGTGTCCTCCAGCTTGTAGTTCTTTAGATCCATTTGCTGCATATCGCCGTTCCATACCACCGTCAAACGGGGGCCTTTCTGGGAATCGCTGCGGTTATAGAAGGTCTCAGCCGGCATCACATAGGGGCTCTGGTCTGAATCCGCCTCCACCCATGCCTTGATCACAAATCCAGCCTGGTTTACTGTGCCGTTGATCCACTTCTGCATGGTATCCGTCACTTCAAAGCTGACCGGCTGGTCGATCCCCGGCGCTGCCTGGGTGATGGGTGCGTCCTGCGGCCCTTCGTCCAGATCCGGCTGGCTGCTCCAGGTAATGGAATGGGCGTTCCATCCCTGTGCGGTAGTCGGCGCCTGCGGGAAGGCCAGCTGGAACACCGTTTCCCCCTTGCTCTCATCCGTCATGGTGGTCAGATCCAGGCTGGCGCTTTCCACTACGGCCTCCGAGTTCTGGAAGAAGGACAAAAGGGTCGGGCAGTCATTCTCATTAAAAGCCACATACAGACGGCTGTTTCCCAGCCCGCCCATCAGGTATCCTGCCTGGGCCGCATCGTCCCACTGGTAATGTGCCTTCGGCTTTCCGCTGGTGACCTTTGTTAAAATGAACTCATTGGACGGCACATACTGGCCCGGGTCGATCCGTACCGGATAGGCACGTTCTTCCGCTGCCAGCCACTCCTCATCCGCTTCAATGGTAACGGTATGGCTGTCCGAAGAATAGCGGAGGTCAAGAGCGGTGCTCCGTTCCCCGTCCGCATCCTCCATCATGGGTGCACTCAGTACCATTACTGGTGAATCCTTGCTGTCCTCATACAGGATCACGCTGTCCTCCCCGGCCCGTATTTTAAGTCCAGGGGCACTGATCCGGAACGAAAACGTGTTCTTCTCTCCCGGTTCCATTAGAAGGATATCTTCCTTCACCATCTCCCCCAGGACGGTGTACTGGTAGTCAATGTTTTCATATACGTCCGTATAGCGGACTGCATTATCTTCTGCCCATCCAACGGAGGTGCCGGAAGTTTCCGGAGTCAGCTCGATCTCATATCCGTCCAACGTCATGCAGATGCCTTCCCCCGTTCCGAGAGCCCCTGGGAAATTCACCTGAAGGCGGCCGGAAACGTTCTCGTATGACGTATCCTTCGCTGCTTTTTCCAGTTCTTTCTGTGTCAGGATGTCCTCTTCCTCATCCGCTTCTACGTCATCCATAAGGGAATAAAAATCGATCTCTTCTCCTGTGCTTATCAGGGAATTATCCACTTCGCAGATGTTCCCGTCCTCATCCTCATAGAGCCCGGAATATCCTCCAAGGACTGTGGTATATTCCCCTTCCCCGGTTTCGTAGGTCCGGTAAAAATCATTGAACTGGACCAGTTCTCCGGCAGGTTCATCAATGGCGCCTTCCGCATCATAAAAGAACTCAGGCTGGCGCAGGGCATTGGAAGGGGTAGCCAGATCCGTTTCAATTTCCGGTTTCACAGGCTTTTGCAGCTCTGCCGGAGGAAGGACACCCGGTTTTCCTGCCCCGCCCGGTGTGTTCTGTCCTGCCGGGTCTGTCTCGGAAGGAGCCGTGGGATCGACAGGCGCTGTGGATTCTTCCGGAGCTGTTGATTCCTCTGGAGCTGTGGATTCAGTCTCCGGGCTGGTTTCTGTTTCCTTATCCGGATCTTCTTTTGATTCCTCAGTCTCGTCTGGTGCAGACTCTTCCGGGCGGCTTTCCTGTTCAGAACCACTTTCGCCATCAGAGCCGCTCTCATCGGTAGAGCCATCCTGTCCGGCATCTCCGCCATCCGGATTGCTTTCATCCGTAGAGCCGCCTTCCTGTCCGGAGCCGTTCCCATTCTCTGAGCCGTCCTGTCCACTGTTGTCCCCTTCGGAACCGCCCTGGTTTTCGGAACCGTCATTTCCTTCCCCGGTATCGGAGCCACCGGAGTTTCCATCCTCTGTGTCGGAGCCATCTTCTCCTGAAGAATCATGATCTGAAGAATTTTCTCCGGAATCCGCATCACCGGAGCCGGTATCTTCATTCCCGGTACCCCCTGTATCGGATGCAACGCCGTCATCCGCCTCTTCATCACTGATCCCCACATCATCCAGGGTCAGCGCTTCCGGGCGGATAAAGGATGTATATCTGGGCCGGTTCCGGATTGCTTCTGCTGCGTATGCAGTCAATGGAGTGACCGATGGCGACAGCATGGATGCTGTCAGAAGAATACTTACTGCCTGTTTTAGTTTCCCCTTACGTTTCTTCATTTGTTCCTCTCCTTTTTCATACCATATTTTTTACATATCTCTTTTAATACTCACCTCCTATTTTGTCTGATATGTAGCAGCGAATGATATTCATTGATACGCAATACTGTATCTAAGAGAAAATTATAGTATATTTTTCTGTTGATTTAGTGATGTTCGCATAATTAGTATGGTTTGATTGCATAATTAGACATTTATTTTCTCATATTTTATATACGGAACATATGAATACATCTCAAAAATGTAATACACAATTTCTGATATAAATCCTCATCAAATGTACCATTGATAATAGAGTTTTTGGTTAACAGTGGCTTATATATTTCTAACAGTTCAGAAACTGTTTCCGGTTCTCCGTCCTTAGCCTGTAAAAGAAGTTTATTAAAATCCATTCTTTTCTATCCTCTCCCTGATTTTTTTGATTGCACGGTAATAAACTACTGTAACTCCTTTATAGCCTAAACCGAATTTTACCGCCAACTCCTCAAAACTTTTTCCATCTAATACTTTGAAAAAAAATTTCTCTCTCCCGTTCTGTAATTGCATTTAACGCACATAGTAATTGGTTATTTTCTATACACATAAGCAACGGCAGTTCTTCCCATATGTCAGACTCTGCAGCAGTGCTCTGCTCTTTGAATATACGTTCTACTTCCACTTCTGTTTGACGGTATCGCAGTACCTGCCTGATATAATCGTTCCGTCTGCGCTGTATTGCGGCAGATATATATGAAGTAAACCGATTCTGTAATATTTCTAATTCTGTCTGTCCTTTATTTAACAGCATATTTTTTCCTCCTGTAATTCAAGATTTCAATGAAAACTTGAGCCACAGGAGGGTTCCGGCAGTGATATAATATTATTTTAAAATAGAAAAACGGCCGATTCCGCACCACTGTACTGAATCAGCCATTTTATAGAAAGATGTGATGAAAATATGCGTACCCTCCAGCAATTGTATATAATTTTCGTATAATACCTATTGTTTACTTCAATCGATAAATTGTACGATATCTTCCAATTATAGATTCAAAAACATAAAGTAACTACACATTGGCATAATTAGCCGCATTGGTTGACATATTTTACAAAAATATCCATTTTAGAGCAAAAATAGGACTGCGACTCCGATGGTATTTACTACCAGAGTCACAGCCCCACTAATTTTCTTCTGGATTTCTCATGTTTTCTGCCACTGTATCTTTATGATCCCAGATACCAGCAAAAACAAAACAATAGAAAATACTGCAATAAATACAGTTCCAAATCTGTTTATTGTGATAACAAACAGCAATGTCTCCGTAATGAGAATATTTCGGCCTTTCTTCCGATATACTTCCCGTTCGATATCTTCCAATTTCTCATTCCCGTCTACTGGTATGAGGTAATATAAAATACCTGCTTCAATTCCCCCAAAAATCAAAGCTGTCAGAGATGATAATGTACTGTACTTGATCATCAAAAATGCAATTATCATTAACACTGCTGAAATACAGGCACAACGTCCACGGGTAGATGCATGATATCCTCCTGCATACATTCGCAATGGGATTAAAGCCATCAAAAAAATCATACTTTCAAGACCAATCTTTAACGCATATCCAACCAGCACGCTTATCAGCATACCTAATCCTGCACTTATTCCCTGTTCAAGTCCGTATTCAATGACTTCCCTCTCCTCTGGCTGGACATCACAGAAGGATATCAGACATCTGGAAATTTTATGAATCACTTAAAACTTTCTCATTTTCTTCAATGCATCCGGTTTCTTGGGCTGATAGGTGAGGTATGTACATGCTGCATTTGCCTCTATCTTTGCCACTGAAACGGCTACCTTACCAATTAAGCTTCCAAGATTCTTCTTCATGTTTGACATCTTCATATACGTTTCCTCCATTTTCATATTAATATTGTTGCCTGTATTTACTACAGCTGTCAATATTATAAAGCAAAATTCCAGTATGTACTGATAATTGACATAATTAGTATAGTTTAATGACATAATTTGTTTTATTAATACTAATTTTCTGGTTTTTGTCTATTTATTATAATATAGAAAAAATAGGATATACTGCTCTATGCCATATACCCTATTCAATACAGTAACTATTTTATTTATAATTCTTTGACTATATTTGTCAAATACAACATAATATTTATACGAAATCGTTCCTCTGAATATGTTATGTCCAGTGTTCCATTATGTTTTTCAACAATTCTTTTTACATTCTTCAAACCGAAACCATGATTTGCCTTATTATTTTTTGTTGTATAAAATCTGCCCTTTTCTTCATTGATAACTCCATTATAGCTATTTTCAATCTCAATATACAGCAATCCTTTCTTGGTAATCAGTTTCAAATGCAGCATTTTTTCCTGTGTATTTTCTGATGCCGTAATTGCATTTTCCAAAAGATTACTCAGCAAAACATTAATATCAAATGATGATGTAAATGCCCTTGATGGAACAACTATCTTTACAGATACATCTTTCAGCTTATGATTTGCTTCTTTTAATAAGTAATTCAGATTTCCATCCAGTTCTTTATTTCCCGAGTCTACATATTGATCCGGATTTTCTGTCTCTTTTTCCATCTCTTCCAGATAGGAAATCATCTCTTCTGTATTTCCAGAATTTGCCATAGCTAAAAGCGCTCTTATATGATATTTCATATCATGCTGAAGGGATCGAATCTGATCCTGAGTTTTCATAATAATATCCAATTGATGCCTGTATATATCTGAGGTCTGAATCAGCAATTCATTTTCCAAATTTATCAGATATGTCCTCTCCATAGCACTGTAAAGGAAAAAAGAAATAATATTGATCACCAACAATCCTACGCCAACCAGCACAATAAAATTTCTATCTGCCAGACTGTTTATAATACATAGATGAATCATTCCAATGCTGCACAACGGGATAAAAAGCAGGAACATCCAATTAGGCGAGATAAAGCTCGGATTCTTTTTCTTATATATCAGCTTTTCTGCCAATAATTCACAAACTGTAATCAACATTGCTGTCATTACTCCAAGAAGCTCATTGATCGAATGATCCACAACAGGTCCAACACAGAAGGTCACCACAATAATATCACACAGCATACTAAGCGCATAGATAATACATACGGATAAAACCTTTTTCCTTATATTTCCTAAAAATGTAAGGGACATCACAAATAGTCCAATTATATTTGTAAGTATATTAACTCTGGGATTATGAAATAATATGTATCCGATACTATTAATCAGAAAATAAAATACCATACTTCCAAATTGAATCCAGTGTTTTGTTTTCTCTTTTGGATTTTCCAGAAATAATCTTAAAAACCTTATATGAATATATGTTCTGAACAGATTTGTAGGTACAAAAATTAAAAAGTTCTCCATACTCATTCTATAACCTCTCCTCTATAGCATAATTTATCCCGAACTTCTTTCTGATATGCTTTACTGATCGGCAGCAGATCATGATTCTTCATCTCGATAAACTCAAAGGTATATCTTATAACATAGTCTCTGTTTATAAGATACGATTTATGTATCAATAAAAACGGAGGAGGCGCCTCATTAGCTACATCATTTAATTTTCCATAAAATACAATGTTCTTATCCTTTGTAACCGTAAGGACTTTATGCCTGTCGCTTTTAAAGTACAAAATAGCATCATATTCTATGCTGTATATTTCTCGTCCATTTTGATAGTTAAATATCTGATTTTTTGTTTCTGCCACTTTTAAGATACCTTGAATCACCTGCATTAAATCTGATTCATGAATAGGCTTAACCAAAAAATCATATGGCTGTGTTTTAAATAATTTCATAGCGTAACTTGTCTTGAAAGAAATGTAAACAATCTGAATATTTATATTATTTAACGCTTTCCTGATATAATATCCAAGGTCAATGCCCGACAGACGCATGAGTTCAATATCTAAGAACAGTACATCGACCCGGTTTCCTTTGTTTAAATAATCCTGCAGCGTTTCTTCAGAGAACCAAACACTTATGTCAACGTGTATATTCAGTTGCTCTGCAATCTGGTTCAACATGGTTTCTATTTCCGAACATAGGATTTTATCATCATCACAAACTGCTATATTTAAAAACTTATTTTTGAATACCATAAAACCTCCAGCTGCTTTTCGTATTATCAATGCCCTCCGCCTATTATACCCCACATTGTTCCGTCCTTTCAAATTTAATTTTAATTACTGATTCTTTTTATTTCATTATACATGCTATAGATGATAAAAAACATCCATGACCGCTTAATGATTTCAATCATAGTCGATAAATTTCACTATGGAAAAGGAGACTCACTATGGATGACTTATTAACGCAAATGGGGGATCGCATTTATTCACATCGAAAACAGTTACGATTAAATCATGAACAACTGGCTGAACGTGCGAATCTTACTCCTCAAACGATATCAAGTGCTGAATTGTGGCAAAAGGCTCTTCAGCCGGAAAACATTATAAAAATTTTGAAGTAACCCCAAAAAGTTGAACAGTTTCTCAAGCGGCAAAGCCAGACTGAATTCTATATTTAACAGGACTTAATCCGCCCAATTTGTCTTTTATTCGGTTGTGGTTATAGTATTCCAGATAGAGCTCCAGCGCTGTCTGGAATTCTTCAAATGAACCAAATTCTCTCTCCCTTTCTGGACATACTTTGCTGGATTCCTTTATCCAAAAGCCTCTTTTGATAGCAGATATTTTTATATTGCTATTCCTGATCGGAGTGAAAAATCAATCCGCTATTGTCAGGGAGTTTTTTTAACTCCTTATTCAGCATCTCTGTAATCTGCTCAAAGTTTGCCCTCTCACTGATGGCGTAGCTAATGGTTTCACCATTGTACATATCCAGAATTGGAGACAACTATAGTTTCTGACCAAACAGGGAAAACTCGGTAACGTCAGTTGTCCATTTTTTTGTACGGTTTTGTGATTCAAAACATATCCTTAGTTACGCAGTTCCATTTAAAGTCCGGCGGTATCCGTAACGTCTCTAATTTTCCTTATAAATTGCTGTGATTTCTGCTTTTTCAAGATTATATTTGCATCCAGACTGCACTTTTTTGCAATGATAGTAATAAGTGCTTCTGGGGATGCCGGAAAGTTCCAGCAGGGCTGCCAGTTTATAATTACACCTTAATTCTGTAATGGCAGTCACAATATCGGTCATTTGGATTTTTCCCGCTTTTGAATTAAGGCATTCAATTTTTTAGGAAGTCATTTTTCGATCGGGATATAAAATACCCCAACTTCTCTTCGGGTATGGCCTTCCTGCACATATTGAACAACTATCATTTTGAATTCTTATGTAAAAAGTTCTTTTCCCATAAAACTTGACACACTCATCTTAGGCGGGATGCTTACCAACATATGAATATATCAGGCATTAAATGCCCTTCGATTATTTCCACCCCTTTGTAGGAACATAACTGTTTTAAGATATCTCGTATATCCGATTTTAATTGATTATATATCACTTTTCGTCTATACCTGGGAGTGAATACGATTTAGTTTACACATCCATGTTGTGTAAACTAAATCGTTATTCTTTTTTACCATAAAATCACCTTTCCTTTCTTGCAATAGTGCCTGAAACAGGCTAAAGCCCATACAAAAAGGACATTCCCCTAAAATTTCTTTTAGAAAAATGTCCTCACTAATTCAAAATATTCTATTTAGACTGGAATGAGTTTAATTTAAAATCTCTTATTAAAACCTGTTAAGCCACTTTAAATTGTTGTACTCTTGTCGTACACCCTGTGTGCCATACGACAAATACGTCAAAATCAAACAATGTTAATACAATTTCGCTCCTGCCGGAATCCGGTCATCAACCATCAGAAGATTTAAGCCTTCACGACCATCTTCTTCATGTACGGCTGAGATCAACATTCCCTCAGAATCAATGCCCATCATCTTTCTCGGCGGCAGATTTACAATTGCGATACAGGTCTTACCAACCAGTTCTTCCGGCTCGTAATACTCGTGAATACCGCTTAAAATGGTGCGTTTCCGGTCTGTTCCGTCATTCAGTGTGATCAAGCCTGCGAATATGCCTTGAACAACATGTGTAAAGATTAAATTAAAATGCAAAAAAGGGATATTCCACTATACTATGGAGTATCCCTTCTCTTTTTACACACCATCATGTGTGATTTCATATATTAAGCGTGTTCTCTTAATTTTAATACAATTTTGCTCCTGCCGGAATTCGGTTATCAACCATCAAAAGGTTTAAGCCTTCACGACCATTTTCCTCATGTACAGCTGAAATCAGCATACCTTCAGAATCAATGCCCATCATCTTTCTTGGCGGTAAATTTACAATAGCAATACAAGTTTTTCCAACCAGTTCTTCCGGCTCGTAATACTCGTGAATACCACTTAAAATTACCCTGTCTTTACGCTCTCCATCGTCCATAGTAAACTTAAGAAGCTTCTTGGACTTCGGAACAGCTTCACAAGCTAAAATCTTCACTGCCCGGAAATCAGACTTTGCAAAGGTGTCAAAATCAACCATTTCTTCAAAGATTGGTTCGATTTTTACATTGGAAAAATCAATCTTTTCCACAGAATTGGTCGCAATCTGGTCGCAGTTTTCTTTCTCACCACTTACAGAAGCCTTGTTCTCACCCTTCTTTGCATCTAATGACTTCATTGTCGGGAATATAACCGAAGCTAATCCACCACAGTCCAAATAAGTTGATAAACGCTTTTTTACACGATTTTCATTATATATCGCCAGTCCATATTTGTCCACCAAAATCCAACAAACTAATGTCATTTTGATGTATTCTGACTTTTTTGATGTCAGGTTTGTCTTGGAAATCGTCCCCTTGCAAGGACTTCTTCCTAAAATATATCACTATTATTTTCCAGAGCTTTAATTGCTTCCTTTTTCTTCACATCTGTTGCTTCCGCATAAATATCCATCGTTGTTTCAATATTTGCATGACCCATAATACTTTGAATCACTTTCAGATTTCTTTCATTTTCACAAAATCTGGTGCAAAATGTGTGTCGGATATGATGACACGAAAAATGAGGAATCAATACCGGGCGTCTGCTCTCCCGTTTTGCCTTAATAATTTCTTCGGCATTGTAGGCTTCGTAAATTCTTTTGATTGCACTGTTGATTACGCTGGGTTTATGGATAATTCCGTCTTTATTGCAAAAGATAAACCCACTCATACCATCAACCACTTGCACATTAAAACCGGTTTCTTTCTGTGCTTCGTATTCATCCTTAAATGCCTGTTCTACAGCCTGCATCATCGGAATAGTACGAATCCCGGCTTCTGTCTTTGGCGAAGAAATATGAAATTCACTCTTTCCATTCTCCATTACTCGATAGATAGCCGCATGGTTTATACTAATGGTTTTATTCTCATAATCCAAATCTTCCCAACGCAGCCCTATCATTTCTCCTATGCGACATCCCGTTCCAAAAAGTGCTGTAAACAGTGGCAACCAATGGCAATACACAGGACTGTTCGATACATAATTCAAAAATGCTCTCTGCTGTTCCAATGTAAGTGCGTGTCTTATGCCCTTATTCTTTCCATTCGCCTTTTTGATTTCTGCCATTACACCGCTTGCCGGATTATTGCGTATCACATTGTCCCTAACTGCCATCTGAAAGGTTGGGTGCAGAATCGTATGAATATTATCCAATGTATTCGCCTGTAACCCCAATATGTTCATCAACGAACAATAAAAGAATTTCACATCAGAATACTTTATATCATTGATGATTCTTTTTCCAAAAGTATCTCTGACAAAACGGTTATACATATACTTATAATTTACCCGTGTGTGTTCTTTCAAATCATACTTCGTTGAAATATACCTGTCAAATGCATAGTTCAAAGTTGTCTTTCCACTGCAATAGCTTTCAAGACCGTCCAACTGATTGCGAACAAGTTCTTTTTCCTTTTCCCTTAACTCCAACAGGTCATTTGAATAAACGACCCGCCTTTTACCTGTCGAATCGGTGTACTGGTAGATATACCTTCCGTCGTTTTTCCTCTGACTTTCGCCTTTCCTTAATACTCTGCCTTTTGAATCTTTTCTCGACATTGACATTATGTACCACCTTCCTCTCAATATAAGAAAGAGGTCACAAATGCCATTACTCATTCTCGGTATTATCCTGCTCTTGCAGCTTTCTAAATCCTTGAACAAGCGTCTGTGTTATGGTCAGATCATGAGAGCTGGCATACTCTGTTATATCTGTATGCTCATCTTTTGTAAGACGGATGAATACACCTTCACTTCTCGGATTTTCTAACTTAGGTCTACCCATTCTTGCCATCCGTCAACACCTGCCTTTCATAACCTGACTTCATTTTACTACTTGTATATCAAAAAGTCAAATGCTTTTTGATATACAATAATTCGTTTTCCTCTTTCTTATCATGTCTACGCCCGAAAAGATTCCAAATACTCCTCAAAAATCTTCACGTTTACCAATGTGATACGGTTAATTTTATAAACAGCACGAGCATCCTGTGCCAATTTCATAAAGCTGTGTTTACTCATAGAATACCTCTCCGCACCCTCGTCATACCTTATAAAATTTTTTGTGTTCACTTTTGCCTGCATTCTTCCACCTACCTTTTCAAAGTGTGTTCTTTTTCTCTTGCTATGGTTATGGCATATCTGCCAATAAAAACATACTTAACAAACAAATATGCTTTTATTGGAAGATATTAAAAAATCCGTACAGGTGGCAGCTCATTACACTACCCACATCGGTATCGCACCGTCATCTTATCTGACCGGACTAAGCCGGAAGTATCATTATCAAAAATATGTATCAACGCCTCCGTGTAACTGCTACACATTTATGCCGGATATTTCTCGCTCCACACCTTAACTTCAATATCTGCTTTCAATATTCCTTCGTATCCACCTCTGCCAAAGGCAAAAGCAGGTGTCTTATGGCGTATCCTCAAAGCGGCTCCACATATTCCACACGTCCTGTACGCATTGGTTTATGAAATTGTCAAGGTACAATCGCAGACATCGTCTGCATTTTGGATAAAATCAAAGCTGAAATTGTCAGCCTAAAAAGCACATAAGCACACTTCCGTCTGCTATGAACGGTTCTGTAAAAATTATGTGCTTTATCAGAATGACAAGATCAAAGTTGTAATTTATCCGGTCCATATTTTCTTAGAACTTGAAATAAAACTTTTTTATGTATGCCCTCCGTCCAATCATATAATTCATGCAAGGCAGCTACTTCCATAGGTGTCAGCGAATTGGCATAAGGCTTGTAATCCTCTCTTATAAAAATTCCTCCGTTCTCTCCCTGTTTTGTATAAATCGGATAAACCGGAGTTAAAGCCTGAATATCATACTGTATCGTGCGAATGGAAACGCCAAATTCCTGTGCCAATTCATTCGCTGTTGTATGTCGTCTGATAATAAGAATATTGATTATTTCCGTTCTACGATGTACGGTATTCATGCTTCACCCCCTCTCTTCTGGTTTTCCAATTCTAATTTTAAATGCAGAATATGCAGTATCTTTGCTTATTCCCCTAAATTTCTCTGTAAATCTTTTATCTCTCTCCAGCCATTGACTTTCCCCTTTCCCATTGATAAAATCATTATGGATAGAATCAAAAATCATAAAAAGTCACACAAACTGCTATGGAGTTTTTACGGGCAATCCATGCCCTTATGAACCGTGGCAGTTTTTTATTGCTTCTGCCCAACTGCAAAGTCGAATTATCAACGCTATCCATAACAAGGGCGGTAACGCCCTACTGTGTTGCAAACCGCTCGCCTATACTCACGCAACACGCAAATTCCCTACGGGTAATTTGCAGAAGAATAGCAAGCACTGCCTGTGTTCCCTCACAGGCACCATTTCCGCAAGTTTCTACCAAGTGAAAACTTGCAGAAATTGGCTTGCATGGGGCATATCCCCCTGTCCCCCTAAAAGCAAAAAACAACCGCCGGCTACGGCATATTTGAAAATCTTTTATACAAATAAGGAAAGGACTGATACTGCAATGGCAAACCGAGAAAGACAAAATGAACTTAAAATCTATCTCAGCGATGACGAGCAATACATCTTAGATCAGAAATGGAAAGCCTCCGGCATGAAGAGCAAATCCGCATTTATTCGGCATCTGATTTTGTATGGCTATGTCTACGATGTAAACTACGAACACCTGCGGGAATACAACACCACGCTCGCCCGTATCGGCAATAATCTGAACCAGATTGCCAAGCGGATGAATGCTACTGGCAATGTTTATAAAGCCGATGTAAACGAAGTAAAGGAGCTGATGAAACAGGTATGGCAATCACAAAAATCCATGCTATCCAGGCAACCGTCCATAAGGCAGTAAACTATATCTGTAATCCCCAAAAAACAGATGAAAGTATTCTCATTTCTTCCTTCGGATGCAGTCCTGAAACCGCTGCCTTTGACTTCAAATTTGCTCTGTCAAAAACAAATCAGGCAGACCCCAACAAAGCCTTTCATCTGATACAGGCTTTCGCTCCGGGAGAGGTATCTTATAAGGAAGCACATCAGATCGGTGTGGAGCTTGCCAACAAGCTGTTAGAGGGGAAATTTTCTTATATCGTTTCCACTCATATTGATAAAGGTCACGTTCACAACCACATCATTTTCTGTGCCGCAGATAATGTGAATCACGAAAAATATCATGACTGTAAACAGACCTACTACCACATTCGCCGCCTGAATGATGAGCTGTGTTCCAAGCATCAGTTATCCGTCATTTCTCCCACAAACCAGCGTGGTAAAAGTTATAAAGAATGGACATCCGGCAGAAATGGCACCTCGTGGAAAATCAAGCTCAAGCAGGACATTGATGAAGCAATTCAAAACGCTGATACATATGAACAGTGCATGGAGCTGATACGGGCAAAAGGTTATGAAATCAAAGGCGAAACCATTGGAGGAAACGCCTTAAAGTACATTTCCTTCCGCCCCCTTGACCGGGAGCATTTTGTCCGTGGCAGCTTAAAGTCTTTGGGTGCAGAATACACCAAAGAACGGATTAAGGAACGGGTAGAAACAAAGGCTTTAGCACAGACACAAAAACGTGTCCCATTCCCTGCCCGAAAGAAACCTCTTATCAAGGATTATTCTTCCCGAACGCTCATTGACACCTCGGAAGAAAAGTTCACGCAAAGCCCCGGTCTGCAGCATTGGGCAGCGATTGAAAATCTCAAAATCGCTGCCAGCAGTTACAGTAAAGCAGGTTCTATCATCGAGCTTGAAAAACAGATTGAAAGTAAGTCTGTTCTTGCAAAAACCGCACGGAACAGTCTTGTGGAAACAGAACGTCAGCTAAAGGATTTAGGACAGATATTGAAATACGCTGAACAATATCAGAGCAATCATATCTATCACATCCGTTACCGGAAATCGAAAGACCCTGACGCTTATCTCCGCCACCATGAAACAGAACTCCTGCTCCATGACGGTGCAGAAAATATGCTGAAACGCTTTGGAATCAGCTTAAAACATTTTGATATTGATAAGTTTCGTAATGATTACAATGCTCTGTATGCCAAGAAAGAAGCCTTGCAGAAAACCTATAAATCTGCTGAAAAAGACATACAGGCTCTCAACCGAAAACTGGATAATCTGAACCAGTATCTTGACCGGACTCCGGGACAGGAACAGACCACAAACCACAAACCGGAAAAAGACTTTACAACGCTCTGATTTCCCCACAAAAAAGGTGTATCGCGTTGAAGTTTTATACTTCTTTGCGATACACCTTAGTGTGTAATATGCTGCTATCTCAAAACTTTTCACTATTCTTTTTCTATGTATTTTCCCATACTTTACATCCATGTATTACGCTCCATATCTACACTGTATTCTATTGCAATTCACTCGTTTTAATAGGTATTGTAAACTACTATCGAGGTGAATTATAATGCATGACATAAAACAAATTCTTGCCATTGCAGTGCGTGAAGCCCGTACCGAACTCGGACTTTCACAAGAAAAGCTGGCTGAAACTCTTAATATGGATACCCGCACCATACTAAATATTGAAGCCGGACGTGGTAACCCCAAATATGATAAGCTGTATCCTTTGATTACATATCTGAAGATACCCGCCGATAAGATTTTCTACCCAGCCAACGCAAACCAACATCCAAATCTCCAAAAACTCCTGACCCTGCTGAATGACTGCACGGAACAGGAGGCTGCGGATTTATTGCCTATGGTTCGTTATCTGCTTGATCTGCTGCACAAGCAAGACCATCCAACTCTGTAAGAATGCCAATAGACTCCTTGTGACTCTATTGGTTTTCTTATTTTCAAAGCACTTTATTTACAATTTCAATCATCCTGATTCCACTCCTTTTTTTAATTCTTACTTATGTAATATTTGAATTATTACATAAGTAAGATTTCAAGTCAATCTATTTTCTCTTAAATTGACAACTACACAAATAACATCTATAATATTTTTATTACAGCCGTAAGATTTAAGGAGGGATTTGAAATGAGCGATTTACCACAGATTTCTGAAGCTGAATTTGAAGTTATGAAAATCGTATGGAAACATGCGCCGATCAGCACCAATGAAATAACTGATAAATTATTACAGACTACGAGCTGGAGTCCAAAAACAATACAAACTCTAATTAAACGTCTAGTGAACAAGGGCGTTCTGACTTATGAAAAACAAAGTCGGGTGTTTGTTTACACTCCAGTTGTGAAAGAAAGTGAATACATCGGTCAGGAAAGTAACTCTTTTCTAGAACGATACTACGATGGAGACATCACTGCCATGCTGTCTGCATATATAGAAAATGACAGACTGTCCGAAACGGAAATAGACACTCTCCGCTCTCTTCTTTCCAAGAGGTCAAAAAAAGGAGGTAATTAACATGGCTGATTTTATGATACGCTTTTTAATATGCAATGTATTTATCAGCGGTATCATCGGAATTCTTTTGATAGCCAAGCGGATATTCAAAGGCAACCTATCCAGCCGGATGCAGTATAATCTGTGGTTCCTGCTACTTGGATTGTTGGTAGTTCCTTTTATACCGTTCCGTTTAATTGGGTTTCCGCAAATTCTCTCGTGGCTCAGTAGCCTGAAAAGTTCTCCTACTTCTGGCACCAGAACCGCCATAGGAGAAGCTGTTGGGATCAATCCAGCCGGAAATGCAGACTGGATGAATGACTTTGCCCTTTCGGTAAATAGTGAGACTCCATCCAGCATCGGATACATACTATTTGGAATATGGCTTGTAGGCATCCTTGCAATGATTATATTGGTAATCAAGTCCTCTATCCGCTTACAGAACTTGAAAAAATCTGCACTTCCCCTTCAGAACCCGGAAGTCCGAAAACTATATCATCGATGTATGAAAGAAATGGGAATTAACAGAAATCTCCATGTTTACAGTACTGCATTTTTGAAATCTCCGATTATTGTGGGGCTTTTGAAACCTTGTATTTATCTGCCGATTCATCTCATCTCAGATTATAACGAATCGGACATGCGATACATGCTGTTACACGAGCTACAGCACTATAAGCACAAAGATGCTATTGCCAACTATCTAATGAACTTTGCCGGAGTAATATATTGGTTCAATCCTCTTGTCTGGTATGCTCTGAAAGAAATGCGTAATGACAGAGAGGTTGCCTGTGACACCTCTGTTTTAAAGATGCTTGAGGAGGATGATTATGCAGATTATGGTAATACACTGATCAATTTTGCGGAAAAGATTTCACTTACTCCATTTCCGTTTGCCGCCGGTCTTGGTGGAAACATGAAGCAGATGAAACGGAGAATTATCAACATTGCATCTTATGAGAAGCCGACATTTATAAAAAGAGTAAAAGGTATGACTGCATTCATGTTGACTGCTGTCCTTCTCCTTGGATTCGCACCTTTTATTTCTACATACGCAGCAGATGGAAGCCACTACCAATGGGATTCCTCTTCTGAGAATATTTCCTATGTAGACCTCTCCACATACTTCGGAGAATACGAAGGCAGCTTTGTTTTATACGATTTGGAAAACGATGCATGGAGTATACATGACATGGAGCATGCCACCTTACGGGTTGCTCCAAACTCCACCTACAAGATATACGATGCTTTGTTCGGATTGGAAGAAGGCGTCATTACACCGGAAAATTCGTTCATTGCATGGAATGGAGAAACCTATCCATTTGAAGCATGGAACGCAGATCAGACCTTACAGTCTGCAATGAACTCCTCTGTGAATTGGTATTTTCAAGCAGTAGACGAACAGCTTGGAACCTCTGACGTTTACAGCTATGTTCAAGAAATCGGATATGGTAACGAAAACATGAGTGGCGATTTCTCCTCTTATTGGATGGAATCCTCCTTGGAAATCTCTCCAATAGAACAGGTCGAACTTTTAACCAAGCTGCAGAATAACAGTTTCGGCTTCGCCCCTGAAAATATCAATGCAGTAAAAGATGCCATCTGCCTTTCAGCTTCCGATGCCGGAACATTCTACGGAAAGACCGGAACTGGCCGTGTGAATGGACAGGATGTAAACGGATGGTTCATCGGTTATATCGAAACTGCAGATAATACATACTTTTTTGCCACCAACATTAGTGCAGACAGCGATGCTACTGGCGGCAACGCAACTGAAATAACCATGTCTATCTTATCAGACATGAATATCTGGGTATCACAGAAATAACAAAAACGAGTAAAGGTTAACTGTAGAATTAACTTTTACTCGTTTTTTCGAGGCTTATAAATATTAAATGTTTTTCTCCCTTTTCGGAAAAGTGAGTTGTTAAATTACAGCTTTCTGTACATCATCGGGTGCTTTCCCGAATTAATGCCAATCATTTGTTTTCTCATCCGTAATCTCCAATGTCTCAGTATCTATTAGATAGAAATCCACAACCTTGGTGGAAGCTACTTCATTACCGGATTTGTCTTTGAATTTAATTTGATAAACATATTCTCTTGAACCATTTTCAACATAAGATTCATTAATAATAATGTAATGCGTTGCTATAGTTGAAATACCATCTTGCTCGTATACTTGCTCCGCAATATTAACGTAAGGATATCCCTTAGCCGAAATATTATATGCCAGAAACTCGCTGAGTTCATCCCCAGCCTTTACTCCTTGGTATGACTCGGTATTTCTGATATAAGTTGCAACAGCTGTTAGTTCCTTCTTATAGGACTGAAATTCTTCTGTCATAGGATAGCCGTCACTGTCTGTATCTATTGCTGTGTCATCCTCCTTCTTCTGTTGAGAAAATATATTTTCATTATCTATTCTCTCGTCTTCTGAATCATCAGTTATTTCAGTAGTATCATCCATTGCAGCATTTTCTTCTATCATACTATCATATTCGTAACCATCAACAAATGGATCAAATCCGCCTTTTCCAAAGTAATCAGTAAAAAGTACTTCATCACCTGTAATAAGTGGATTTCTGTATTCATAATAATCAACATATACCCGCAGAAAGGCTCTCACATAGGCAACACATTTTATTCCGTCTTTTTCAACTATATGCATCGGTTTATAAGTAAAAGCAAATATTAAAATGCAAATATAAGTCAAAGGTATGAGACAAATGGCTTCAACACATATTGCTACATATTTCACATAGTTCTTTCGTATTTTTAGCAATAATTGAAATATGCCCAACAATATTCCTATTGTTATGATTCCGATTACCGCATAATAAAACCATTCTATAAACTTCAGATGGAAAAGCGATAATATGCCGTGAGCACCTGCAAATAACGTAGCGGCTACAAGTGTATCTAAGAGTATATACTTAGAATAATGCTTTAAAATATCTTTCATCTGAAAGCCTCCTTGTCATGCAGACACAATTACAAATTTATATTTATACATTGATGGAGAGCGGGAACACAATTCCGAAAAGGGACATGTTTTTTCTTTTTTTAATTACTACTTTTTGCAATATTCATAAATATTAAATGGTTCTTCTCTTTTTTCAAATAAGATATCAGCTTCTTTAATAATCTTAATAAGTTCTTCTGTCTCTACACCTACTGTTTTTAGTACAAGTAACTTCTTTTCATTCGTTATGAGAAAGAAAAAACCTTTGTACAAAAAGACTCTATCTATTTCTTTAAGTTCACAGATCTTTTTATCTTCTAATTTTATTCCCTGAATATCAATTTCCACTTTGTTATATCTTGATTTATTCCATACAAATTCATGGACATTATTTTCAAATTTTTTTCCCTTAGATTGAAACCAAATAATCCAAATCAATGCAATAATAGAAATCCCCATTCCCACATAAAACATCGGATAACTCTTTACAAAATAGCAGCCGATTGATAACAAAAATAATACTGGTGTCATTATATAAATAATTTTCCTTCTATTATATTTTGTCTTAAGTAATTGATATGGCATAGCATATTCTAACGAAAGCATATACTCTAATGCTTTTCTATCTTCATCGGTCATAATAGACTTTATAATCATTTTTACTCCATCCTTCCCTTAAATACGTTAAGAGATTCCTATTCAAAAAGGAATCCCCCAATCGTTAATTATCCTCTCCGTATCCTCTTCTAACTTCTTCCTTCTTGAAACCAACCAAACAATAACTGCCGCTGTAAAACCTACTGTACAAATAACTACTCCAAAAAAATGACTTCTAATGCTTCCATATTGGCATAAATGCCATAATTGGCACAATAGAAATATGTAAAATATGAAGCTACTGATTTTACTGATTTTGGAAATATATTTCATAATTCATCTTGCTCCTTTTTAGTGTCCACGTATATTCGATTCTTCCAATAGAGAATTTCCATTTCCCCATGAAAATACAATATAATAACCTCTGTCCTTTATTTCTTCATGTGTCCTCCATTCTCTTACATATGTAAGATTAGCACAAAATACTTCTATTATCAAATCATTCTTTAATCCGGTATTGATAATCGGGTATCTGCATAATTCCGTCATTTAGGATTTTATTCCCCAAATACTGAAAACTGCCATCCTCTGCAAACCTTACCGTAAGTTCATGGGTTATGACTGCATCATCGCAAATAACCATATCACAAACCGCCTCCACCGTTAACGTGACTGTCTCATCATCATTTTCTTTGATATCCGTGACCTCTGGCAAAGAAGTTCCAAAGAAAGTAGGTGCATAATTTCCACATCCTAATCGAGCCCAATCATATGTGTGGTTTTCCTCGTCAAATACTGCGTACTCTCGTATCTGCTCCGCTGTTATCGGAAGATATTCCATAATCAGACTTTCGAATTCTTCTTTTGGAATACCATTTGGATAATCTTCGGAATTGAACTTTTCTCCATATTTCATTCCATACAGATATTCAAACATTCCGTTATAATCCAATTCACTCATATTTTGAGCCTATGAAACTTTTTCTGTAAAATAACCTAAGTAAGGTCCTTCTATGATACA
>OBWG01000495.1_pt1 | contig 27281 bp, 21 predicted proteins | sample 1495221 | NCBI WGS metagenome assembly OBWG01 (sample SAMEA2580053, study PRJEB22360) | human gut metagenome | reverse complement strand
CTTCCGGTTACACCGACATCTCCGATGCCTCCTGCAGCTGGTACAAATACTGGATACCCTGTTCCGTCGCTCCGGAACGGCCGAGCGGAACATAGATTGTCATTCCACCTAGTCATGCTCCGGCTTGACCGGAGCATCCGGAAGATTGCCAGCGACGGCAGTAAGGGGATTACCCGATCAAGTCGGGTAATGACAGAAAAAGAGGAGAACGTCTGGGATAACGACAGAGGAAGGAGGAAATCAGGTAATGGCAGGAAGAGGAAGATGTCAGGAAATGACGATAAGAAAGGGAAAGTTGGTAATGACGACAAAAGAAAAAAGCCGCTAAAGGCAGTGAGAGAAACAAGTCGGATAACAGAAATTTAACACTAAGGAGAAAGAAGATGAAACTATTAATTTTACTGGCGGGGAGCATTTTAACCTCGGCGATTGCCGGCAACGCTTATGCCCAGACCTGCGGCGCTCAGCCTTCGTGCTCTGATTTGGGATATACTTATACCGGAAGCACCTCTGACTGTCTCAGCCCTGCCCTCAAGTGCCCTTTTAACACCTCCTATTTTAACTGCACTAAAAAAGCTGATACATTTTATCAATTTAAATTAAATTGGGCTTGGGCATCAGATATTCCGGGAAAACAGGATTGGCCGGCTTATCAAAACGGAATTGTTATCGGACATGCTCATGACATTAAAAATTATGGCGCTTTTATCATCATCAACGGCAAAAAAATCGGTTCGTTAACCGGTGACGTAACACAACGGTCCTTTTTCTATTTCAATGTCTCAGAGGGTGACAGGATAACTATAGATGCAGATGACGTACATGCTACTTTCGTTCCTTATTACGGCAGTAAAAAAAAAGCTCCCCAAAGGGAGCTTTTTTTAACTCAGAAAATATTCCCGCAAATAAGCCGGCAGATCTGCAATATTAACGCGATGCTGTTCCATTGTGTCACGATCGCGGACGGTTACGGATTCCGGTTGGTTTTCAATGGTTTCAAAATCGACCGTCAGGCACAGCGGGGTACCGACTTCATCGTGGCGACGGTAGGCTTTGCCGATATTTCCGGTATTTTCCAACGCAACGCGCCCAATCCCCAGTTTAAGCAGATTTTGTTTGATTTCATGGCATTTGGCCATTATCTGCTCGTTATTCTTTTTCAACGGAATAACCGCGACCTTTATCGGCGCAAGATGTTTCTTCAGTTTCAAAACAATACGGCTGTTGTTATTGCCGAGATCTTCCTCTTCATAAGCTTCGGTCAAAACAGCCAAAACGCCGCGATCAACCCCCATCGAAGGTTCAATCACAAAGGGAACGACCCAAGAATTGCTGTCATCATCACGAATGCACAACTTGGTGGTAGATTCACTGTTGGGATGACAGTGCGAGGTCAGATTTAATTCATCCTGCGCTTTGGTATGGTTGCCGAGGTCATAATCGGTGCGGTTAGCTATGCCTTCCAGTTCTTCCATACCGTGAGGGAACTGATATTCAATGTCATAGCAGGCTTTGGCATAGTGAGCCAAATCTTCTTTCGGCGTGGTATAAATATTAATGTGCTCGCGCGGCAGTCCCTGCTCTTCCCACCATTTGATCCGGGCTTCTTTCCACATTTCATGCCATTTTTCGTCTTCGCCGGGCATAACAAAATATTCCAGCTCGGCCTGTTCAAACTCCCTGACGCGGAAGATAAAGTTGCGCGGTGTGATTTCATTGCGGAAAGATTTGCCGATTTGAGCAATGCCGAACGGCAGCTTGCGCGAGGTGGAATCAACCACGTTTTTAAATTGGGTAAAAATTGCCTGTGCGGTTTCCGGACGCAGATAAGCCAGATTTTCCGCATTATCAACCGGGCCGACCGTCGTCTTGAACATCAGGTTAAACGGACGGGGTTCGGTCAAATCTGTCGAGCCGCAATTCGGGCACTTTCCGTCTTTAATGTGGTCAGCGCGGAAACGCCCTTTGCATTTGCGGCAGTCGGTCATCGGGTCAGAGAAAGTGTCTTCATGGCCGGAATAATGCAAAACCTTGCGGTTAGTCAAAATAGCGGCATCCAGTCCTTCGATATCATCACGTTCATAGACCATTGCCCGCCACCAGGCCGCTTTCAGGTTGTTCTTCAATTCTACGCCTAACGGACCATAGTCATAAACCCCCTGCATGCCGCCGTAGATATCGGCATTCTGAAAAATAAAGCCACGGCGTTTACATAAGGAGACCAGCTGGTCCATTGTCTTTGCAACCATTTCGAAATTTCCTCTTTTTAAAACTAGTAAAAAATTAACTTCTTACTTGTATAATAATAAATTCCAAAAAGCAAGCGGAGATAATCAAAAATGCAAAATAATAAGACTAAAGTCGCTCTGATTTATGACTTTGATGAAACCCTGAGCACTCAGTATATGCAGGACTTTTGCCTGATTCCGCAATTCGGGATGACGCCGGACGAGTTCTGGGCCAAGGCCAACCAATGGTCGCGTGAAAACGGCGCCGACCAAGTGACCGGCAGTATGTATTATTTTATGAAAACAGCCAAAGAAATGGGCATTCGCCTGACGAAAGAAAATCTGAAGGAATGCGGGAAAGGCGTGATTTATTTTCCCGGCGTTCTGGAATGGTTTGAGCGGATTAACCGTTTCGGCGCTTCGCTTGATTTGGAAATCGAACATTACATCATATCATCAGGCTACGAAGAGATTATGGCCGGAACCGAAGTCAGCAAGTATTTCAAAGATATTTTTGCCTGTTCTTATGCTTTCGGCGCTGACGGCACTCCGGTTTGGCCGGCACGGGTCATCAATTACAGCATCAAAACCCAATATCTCTCCAAAATCAACAAAGGTCTGGGCAAAAACGATGACGTTGCAGTAAATGAATTTACACCCGATGAAGAACGCCCCATTCCGTTCAAACGGATGATTTATTTCGGCGACGGAATGACCGACATCCCGTCAATGAAACTGACAAAAGAGCGCGGCGGCAACGCCATTGCCGTATATGACCAAAGCGCGACCAGTAAACAAAAAGCTCTGCGGCTGCTGGTTGACAACCGTGTCAACTTTGCGCTGCACGCCGATTATCGGGAAAATCACGAATTGGATCAGGTGGTTAAAACCATTCTGGACAGGATCGCCACGGAAAGAGACCTCGACATTCTCAAGGCTCGCGAAGAAAAGAAAAAACAGCTGCTGAAATAAAAGTGAAAACCTTTTTTGCAAAGGCAAAGAAAAAAGTCTTGCAATAATAAAAATTTTAGCATAAATATAAGCCTGCAGACGTTATCGATCTGCCCGGCAGCTTACCGGCCGGAACATATTGGGGTGTCGCCAAGTGGTAAGGCATCGGCTTTTGGTGCCGACATTCGTTGGTTCGAATCCAGCCACCCCAGCCACCACGTGCAATGGGCTTAAATTTCGATTTAAGCCCTTGTTTTTTAATCATAAATTTGAGTTCGAATGTTGTTTTTCCAATGAGGCTCTTTTTTCAAGCTCATCCGAACTAATTTCTTTGAGATTCTTTCTTTTTCAATAGCTTAACTTGGTGTGAATCCAGCCTCCCTTTGGGGATTATCTTTTGTTACTTTACTTGATATGATTAAGTGACATTGATGTCTTTTTATCAAAAAATCGGTTTTACTTTTTCTTAAATCCCGATAATCTATTATAAATTTGGGAGTTTTTATAAAATGGCAGATTTAAAAGAAAATTTCAAAAAATGGTTAATTCAGCAAGGAACTAAGTCGGGAACTATCACATCTTATTTATCTCGGCTTCAAAAAATATCTCATAAAGATTGGGATAATTTAACAAGCAACATTATTCCTTTTTTGGTTAAGTATTATGAGCTTGCTAACAAGGAATATTATCTTGATTGCATTACAATTTTACAGGCTTTGAAATATTTTAATACAATTTCCGATAATATTTATAAAAACACTAATATAACAAACGAATCAGACATAAAATTGTATCTATTTGATGGGAAAAAAGACTATTTTATTTGTGATACCGATTTAAAATCTCTTTATGATGATGTATGGTTAATTAATCGTTATCTATATGAAAGCAATGACACTTTAGAAAGCAAACATACCCATAATATCGATCTTGCCAAGCTGAGTATCCTTATGTTGAAGGTAAAAGAAAATTACCGAAAAGACCTTAAAAGAATATCCTTGCATATCACTTATAACAATAAAGGCGTACAAGATAAAAAGACGGCACTAACAAAATACTGTAATTTTCTTTATGCTACATATAAAAATGCAAATTATAACTGTAAAACTAATGTGGCATTATTAGAGGTGCAAAATAAAAACCCCAATAAAACCATTGATGGGAATTATGAGGTAGTGCAACAAATTTCTGGTCAAAATCCCCTACAAATAAAAGCCATTAACGAATGCAAAAGATTAGATATTAATTTTACTCTGACAAAAAAAGATTTGTCTCAAATTTTTGATTTAGATAAAAGTACGGTAAACAAATTATTAGAAAAAGCAAAATTTTCAAACAACCACACAACTAAATACGATAAAGAAGATTATCTGTTAGCACAAAATTTAGTTAAACACCTCATTGGGAAAGACACAATTTTTGGTTTTGAAACAGAACTTCGTATATATTATAACGATGATAATATAAACAAATATCTTAGAAAGCACCACCACTATTATAATAATTCCAATCTCCAATTTATCGACTACGCTAAAGAAACATATAAGTACTGGTGCAATCGGAAAGGAGCATTAAAAATACTTGGGATTGGAAAAGAAGCTTTTTATAATCATTCTTATAAATTTACTCGTCTTGATTATACCTCTTATACGACCAAATATTATATTCCAGAACTTGAAATTATAAAAAATTTTCCAAAAATAAAACGGGTTCAGAATAGAAAACCAATGAATTCAAATAGATAAATAATAAAACCAGACACTTTCTCCTTATCAAATACAACTTGGTGAGCTTTTTTGATATTATGGCTTTGTAACGAGGTCAAACCTTTGAGTTACAAAAAACTTTAATATAAGGAGAAATAATATGATTAATTCCTTTGAAAGCAGCAAGACGACTTCTGCATTAATCCCCTCTTTTAACGGAAACGAAACAGCTCTCACGCAGGAAACAGAAACCAAAACTATCGGCAACATTAAAGATTTTGATTTGCCGGAGTGCTTGAAAAATTTGTCCCTGAAAGATATTTTTGAAAAATGCAATCTGTCTGATGACGAATTGGAGAAGTTGAAAGAAAGTCATGCAAATGACAATTTACCGCCAATGCCTACGGATCCGACACAAATAACCGAATTCATCGAAAGGGTTAAACTTTCCGTCTCAGCCGAATTGGCGATTTTGAAGTCAGCTCCGTTATCCGAGGAGGAATACTTAATCCGATTTCAGAAACTTCAGCTTCAAGCAGCTTATCAGCTTTTGGCGGAATGCCTGATTGGAGAAGATCTCCGGCAGATGAAAATCAACAAAGGTCTGAAAGACAAAGGCAAAAGTTCCGGCAAGAAAACTAAGAAAGATACCATTGCGGAGAAATATCCACGGCTTGGTGCCAGAAGAACCAGAGACTTTCAGAAACTTTTTATTGAAAATGTTTGGCAGGCCATCAAAACCGCATTTGAACGAGGTGAACTTCCGACCAGAACTTTAGCTTTATCCCTTGGAATTAGCAAGAAGGCAAGAGGAAAAATCGGAAAGAATCACTACGATTTTAAGAAATGGAGGGCTAAAGATGAAGATTTTGAAGCCACATTTAAAGAGCTTGATTCAACAAAAGAAATAAAAGCATGTTCGCTATTTTGCAACATCGGCGTTGGTACCAGTTTGTTGGAAAAATCTACTAATGTTAAAATCGTGGTCGCCAACGAAAAAGATAAACGTCGTGGAAAAGCCCACCGCAGATTATATCCTGACTGCGAAACCATTATCGGCGGAATCGATGAGCAAGAAACCTTTGATAAAATTGTCGAAGCCAACAAAAGGCATGGCGCAAAACTTTTGTTAGCATCGCCGCCCTGCCAGGAAGCAAGTTTGCTCAATAATTCCAAAAACAAAGGAAAAACTCATCGAGCGGCTTTGTTTGAAGATACTTTGGAGGTTGTTAGAGCCGTTGGTTATGATTATATATTTATTGAAAATGTACCGCAATGGCTAGCCAGTCGTCCGGAAGCTGCTCTATCAATTTTGGGCGAGAAGACCATCGGAGAATATGTTGTCGAGGAGCTTGAAAAATTAGGTTACAACGTAACAGTTGGTATTTTGTCAGCCGCTGATTATGAAACAGCAGAAGACCGCGAGCGTGCCATTATTCTCGCTTGCAAAAAAGAATTAGGGACGTGGAAATTTCCGAAAAAGCATAAATTCCGCCCGACTGTTTTTGAAACTATTGGCAACTTTTCATCTTTTGAAGCCGGTGAAATTAATCCTAAAAATAAATGGAATTATGGCTTACCTTTGATAGCTCATGAAATTGATTTTTTGGCACATACACCAACTGGCTGTTCTGCATGGGATAATCTGATAAAGTTTCAGCCGAAGAATAAAGATGGTTCAAATGCCAGAGCTCAATTTCAGAAAGGATATACCAGAATCGATCCAGCATTTCCATCACCGACCATTACAAGCGATAGCGGTCAGATTGGCGGTTTGGCAACCATTCACTTTGGACGTCCGTTATCTGATGGCACCTACTCTGATAGTCGGGTTCTTTCTATCGCTGAGATATTGGCTTTAATTGGATGTGAAGCTGATTTTTTGGAGCCGTTGAACGCACCGAAAAGCGATGAAGAAGATTTTGATGGTCTGACTTGGGAAAATGGTATGCTGACCAGCCCTGATGAACATTTTGTCCGCGAGGTGCTTGGCGAGCATGTCTGCCCGAAGTTTATGCTGAATATTATGAGCACCTTGCCCGTTCCAACCAATGATAACGAAGATAAGGATAACAACAGCAGCAAAGAATAATTATTACAAAATCACATTAAGGGGTGGTTTCGACCACCTCTTTTTTTGTGCCTTATTTGTTTATTTTTACTTCTATCTGTTCGGCAACAGTTAAACCATCTTTATTTTTCTCTGCCATCAAAAACAGCCCTTTACCACCTGATTTAGCTTGCCACAAGTCACCTATCTGTTTTTTCTCCTTTGTGTCTGCGCTATCAATTAAATGAGCACCTTTGTATTCCACAACAAGAATTCGTCCATCATTAAGCATGGCTACAAAATCGGGATAAAATTTATCCGTTGAGGTCGGAAGCCAAAATGAATTCGCGTGTTTGGCAACATTTCGTATCCAATATTTTACATTTTTATTCGTATCAATAGCTTTGGCACATTGAAATTCTTCGCCGTCAACACCACCATCAAAATTGGGAACATTATTTGCACCAAGATAATGTTTGGCAAATTTGTATCTTCCCCTGTATAGCAGCTCATTAGCATACATATTGTCAAAAAATTCAAAACCATTATCAAAATTTAGTTCAACGCGAGCCTGGGGAGCAAAGAAAGATGTTTGATGAGATTGCACTCGAGCCCTAGCATAGGCATCTTTAATCTTATTTGACAACTTAGTCGCAAGAGCATATTTTGCAAGCATTAACTCGGCTATTTTGATTCCTCTGTGCTCTGTCAAATATGAAACAACATTAGTCAGCCATTTTAGCATAGTTGCTTGCGAAAAGTACGAATCTCTTAACTGTTTATCTAACCATCGCACTAAATTTTCCGGTGTCCAGTTATCAATACTCATAAAAGGCATAGACAGCTGTTCTTCACCTGCCGGAGAATATCTTAAAGCATGGTCATCAATATCAATCGTAAAACTATTGCCTTGTCTGGCGATTTTAAATTCGTTTTCGTTTAACTGATATGGTGCATACTCATTTAAATCCCAATCAAAATATTCAAAAACAATTTCAGGGTCGGCTAATTCAAGTTCACCTTGCAACTCCACAAACATTTGCGGCACTTTAAATTTTTCGCCATTTTTTGCCGGTGTTGGTTCTTCCTGTTTATTTTTATAATTTTCGAATTTTGTCTCCAGCTCAAATTGCTCATTTTCGTTAAGCATCGGCTTAATTTTCTCAATATCGTCTGAGGTTGTCTCATTGCTGAAAACAAGACTATGCGAACCGTTACTTTCCTTTTGTAAAGTTATTGTTTTGGGCAACTCTTGTGTCTTGATAATAGTTTCTGAAGTAAGAATAATTTTATTAGGTTGCGGATTACTGCTGAATAAATCATTTGCCGGAGTTCTTTCTATAACATTTTGGGCTTCTTCGTCAGAGAATCCTTTATTTTCAAGTTTTTTAACAATACAATCCGTTGCCACGCCGAACTTTGGCGATAAAACATAAGCATAGGCTCGGTTTAAGGCACTTATTTTGCGGTTTTTCGCATACGGCATACGCATAACCCGTCCAAGCAGCTGTTCAACAGCAGTATCACTTTGAACATTTGCCAAAGAGCATAAAACATACGCAAACGAACAGTCCCAGCCTTCTTTTAAGGCTTGAACAGTAATGATATAACGGATAGGACAACTACGGTCGAAAATATTAACACCGTCCAGTTCTTTTTGTTCTCCGGTTGCTATGGCAATTTCATTTTCCGGAATATTTTGGACATTGATTAAATTTTCTTTCAGTCTTTCGACTGTTACTTCACCTTTTATGTCTTGCGCTTGAAACAGCAAAATTGGACGAACATACTCTTTTTCATATTGAGCGGCTTTTTCCAGTTCTGCACGTTTGGCGATTGCTTCCGTTACAGCCAACTCCCAATTATTATGCTCTGTTAAAGCAATCGGAAGTTTTATCATCTCTTCTTCTTTTAGTTCCGTTGCATACACATTATACAGAGTATTGTTTTGCAATCTCGGAGTAGCTGTTAATTCAATAATCGCAGACGGATTGATTCGCCCTTGCATTTCCGCGCTCAGATTAGTCACCGCATTATGAGCTTCATCAACAATCATAATCGGTCTATGAGCAAATAATAAGTTGGCAAACGAATATTTGAGATGACCGCTTTCATCTTTTTCCATCCCCTCTTGTGCAGAGATATGAGTAAAGTGTGGCTCTAAATTTTCATTATGTTTGTAAACATTATATTTTGCGGTATCTTTTTTGCTGAAAGACTGAATGGTTGAAACAATAACACATAAATTTTGCTCTATATCTGAAGGACGAATATTAAACTTTTCATCAATATCAAACACTTTAACATGACCGCCAAACTGTTCATCCAAAGCTTCCCGATATGGATGACGGGGATTTTTAAGAGCTTCTGCCGTTTGTTGCCTGATAGTATCAGAAGGCGTAAACCACAAAACAACAGGAAATTCCCGCTCAAGCCATACTTCGCTTGTTATTTTAATAGCATGAGCCGCAATAATTGTTTTACCACCGCCAGTCGGAACTTTCAAACAAACGCGCGGCGTATTCGGAATTGTTGACCATACAACATAATCACTCTTAAGCTTTCCTAAACGATGGCTTATTTCGGGGTTAGATACAATATTCTCATAAGCCTGTTTATGCCCGCATATACGTGCTTCTTCAAAGAATTTGTATAAAACATTCAGCGTATTATTTTGATAGTTCTTCAGTTGCATTGTTCTTCCTTTCTAGGCAATCTACCATGGAATATCCAAACTCCGTTAATAATATTCCTATCTTTGAAATGGCACAACAGCCTTTATCGTATCTATCATGAGATACCGTGTATTTTTTATGAATTAAATTTAATTGAACCAATAAATTAACTGATGTTATAACTTCTTGTGAAAAATCTTTCTGAATAACATCTTGTTGTAAACTATTTTCTGTATTTGGTTTAGGTTCAGCTTCCATATAGTAAGGGAATATAAATTCAAAATCTGCTGGAACAGGATCATTTAAATATAAAGCCTCTCCCTCCAATCTTGCTGAAAGTAATTTGTGTCCTTTCACAAGTTCTTTTCCTTGTGATTGTATATATCCAATTTCTAAAAGACTTCCGCCATGTTGCTTTTGTTTCAGATATATTTCTTTCAATAGTTTAGCTTCATTACTACCTATTTTTGACAATATATCAGCGTACTGTAATTGGATAGGATTATATTCTATTGCCATCTCAACTAATAGCTTAGCCCACACATCGTACATTTCTTCTTCATGTTCAAGTGATAATTTGTCAAACAAAGGTATTGCCCCTTTGGGCGGAATAGGGTTTGCTGAAATTCCTAATATTTGTAATATATCTGAAGCTTTAATTCCAATTCTGCATAAGGTTTCTGCCCTATATCTTTCGACCATTGCCTCTCTTATTGATGGAAAAAACAAAGCTATGGTTTTATCCAGCCCATTAAAACAATTTATAAAGCTAAATAAAGAATTTTTACTAAAATTATCATTACCAATGTTATTATTACTTGCAACCGTATTATTATTGAGATTATCGCTCAATGCTTGGTTATCACTCACAAACTTATTCTTCTTTACTTCCATCGTCTACCTCGCTTTGATGTCATAAGGAGTTTGTTTGAATTCTATATTGAGGCTTTTTAGACGAGCTTGCGAGATACGGGAACTTTCACCATAAATCACCAGTTTTTCGTATGGCTGGTGTTGCATATCTTCCAAAATAACGTTTAAGGTCTTGTTTGTTAAGACATTACCACCATCAACACGTTTATCTCTTAAAATACCGTTATAAAGCAAAGCATAAGATACATTATCATGAATACCAAGGTATGTTGATTTTTCTGTTGGTTTATTAAATGGTGTTTTTGTTTCTGTAAACCATATATGGGCTGATAAGTTTTCAAAACTGATATTTTCGTTGATATTACCTTCGGCATCAAAGACTTCATTTCCCAGTTTATAAAAGCGAAAACCGCCGCCACCTTGCCAATTAACAGCCTTTGAAATACCGCCTTGCTCACCATCAACAACCGCTTTCAACCTTGGAACACAATACGTGATAGCATGATTTCCCATTTCTATGCCAATGTATCGACGTCCCATTTTATGAGCTACCGCCGCCGTTGTTCCTGAACCCAAGAAAGAATCAAGAACTAGATCATTTTTGTTAGTGGACAATTCTAATATTCTTTTTATTAAAGATTCTGATTTTTGACCAAAAAAGTCCATAGCTTCTTTTGAATTTGCAGAAATAGGAGCAACGTCCTCATCATTCCATAAGTCGCTAATATAATTCCCTTTTTTCACATCTAGATAACGTTTAAGTCTAGGCAATCCACTTTTAGTCATAAAAATTATGCCTTTTGATATACCTTCATCAATCTTATCTTGTGTCCAAATCCAATGTTTTCCTTTAGGAGGATTAATTGATTTTCCCCAAAATATTTTGGCTTCTCCTTGACCTTTCTGTGTAAAATCAAAAGAACCATATCTTCGTCCCGTATTTTCTTCAATATAGGGATAGTTTTTAGCATCTTTATCTTCGTTTCCTTTTATGTATTGCGGATAGAAATTACATAAATCTGATTTGGAATAAAAAAGTATATATTCGACAACATTGCCTAAAAAATTACTTTGAGATTTTGCGCTGCTAACCTTTTTCCATACAATATTTGATCTAAAATTATTTCGACCGAATACTTCATCGCAAATAACTTTAAGATATGCATATTCTTTATTATCAATACTTATGAAAATACACCCATCTTCTCTAAGAAATTCTTGTAGCGTTTCTAATCTGGGATAAATGATTGATAACCATTGAGAATGCTCAATATTATCATTGTACAAAATATCTTGCATAGTTCCGCTATTATACGGCGGATCTATATAGATACATTTAACTTGCCCAGCATAAAATGGTAATAATGCCTTTAAAGCCTCAAGATTATCACCTTGAACAATCATATTTTCTTTGGTTTTATCACCATAACCAAGCTCCGGCACTTCTTCTAGTAGCCGATATGGTGTTTTATTTGCCGTTTTAAGAGCCTCATCACGCCCTAACCAGTTCAAAATAGGCATTATTATTCCTTAATACTGTTAATTTGTCTTTTTTTAATTTTACTTATTGTATAAAGTTCATTTTCTAAAAGCAAGTTTTTCAACAATCTTTTGACAAGAAAAACAGTTATAGTTTTATTTTGCGATATTTCGATTAAGTGACATTGACGTCATTAAATCAAAAACCAAGCCTTTCCCGTCCATAAATTAGTAATCCCGTCCAAATCGTAGCAAAATGTCGTTGGTTTCGTGCATTTTAGGGGCTCCCGAATTAGAAAATACACCGCATAATATAAATAGTTAATGAGTAAAACGACTATTTATGAAAGGAAAAAGTTATGTGGTATGTAAAACTCAATGACACAATTCTCCCAACTCCGTATCAATATTTCAGCGATTGTCTGGCCGAATGTCAAAGATTGAAGCAGACAATGGTCGCCGTTTGTACAGAGCCGGTTTTTGTTAACTAATTTGATGATAAGGAGATTGTGTTATGTTGAAGAATTTTGAAAATTGGTTGTTGGAAAATAAATACTCTGCTTTGACTGCTACGGATTATATGGGACGGGTTGAAAGATTATGCCGGAAAGAAGGTTATACACTTGCTCATCTGGTTGAAAATATTTCTTCTATCTTGCCACAATATGAAATAACTGGCGAAAAATCAAGCTATGGCAAAAGAAGTCATACATCAGTCAGACAGGCCTTAAGAAAATTCAAAATGTTTCTTGCTTCGGAAATATCTGCTTAAGAGGTGTGTTATGACAGATATTAAAACCTTAAATGACAATCTTCGCAAACATCTTATTGGTGGAAGAGTAATGTTAACTGCTGGTATAAATGCTAAATCACAAGATGATATTGCAAGAATTTTATCCAAAGTCAGACAGTTTAATCATTTTACCGAAGCTAACGATCCTTATAATGAACACGATTTTGGTAGTTTTGATTATAACGGCGAGATGATATACTTCAAAATTGATTACTATGACAAAAACTATCAATACTTATCAGAGGATCCAAGCAATCCTGATGTAACCAATAGAGTAATGACCGTTATGCTGGCAAGCGAATATTAAAGACAAAAGACTCATTTTTTGACCCGTGGATAACAATTTTGCTTTTGATATAGGTTTTATTATGGAAAAGCAATCTCTGAGTCCACGGGTTGTTTATTGAGTCATAAACATAATAATACCTATTTACAATGAGTTATAACCATCAAAAGGAATCTGATAACATTGTAATGTCGTGATTCTTGGGATTTGTAAAACCGATTTTTCAATTATTTTGATTAAGTGACATTAATGTCATTAAATCATTAGGCAACAATTCACATTATTAGGTAATTTTAATCTGCCAGCAGGCTTTCAAATTCGGCAGTCAAAGCATAAGTGCGGTTTTTCTTGGCTGTATTGGCTAATTTCAAAAATCCGATTTCAACCCATTTATTCAATAGCAAGCGTGCGGATTGAGCGGAGATGCCTAAATATTGTCCTGCCTGAATTGAAGTGATTTCCTGATATTCTGTAAACAGTTCCAAAATTTTGCGTTGTTTAATATCTAATTTTCGCAGGATTGGTGATTTATCAGAAGTTAATCCTTTGTTTTGTTCTTCGGTTGCTTTAATTTCAATATTTTCAAAAGCGGATAACATACCTTTTATAAAATATTCCAGCCATGAAGTTAAATCAGCTTCGTTTCTGCCATAGTAGTAATTATGGTGCGGGTGTGTGGCTAAGGCTTGGTAATAATCATTCAAATTCTTAGCATAATATTCTTCCAAAGAGTAAATTCCTTTTAGACCATAACCATACTTTCGCATAATATAGCTGGTTAATAATCTCGCCGTTCTGCCGTTGCCGTCAAAATATGGATGTATGGTAACAAATTGATAATGGAAGAGCCCAGCAACAACCGGCGTCGGCAGAATATCAATATTTTCTTTTATCCATAAAACCAATTCTTGCATCATAATCGGTACATCTTTAGTTTCCGGCGGCAGATAAACAAGCGAGCCGTCCGAACTGTCATAAATCGCATTTTGTGCATCCCGATATGGAATAGTTTTTTTGCTGCCTTCAACAAGAGTATGTATTTTTTGAATAAATCTTTCCGAAAACGGAGCATTTTCTTCCAGATGCTTTTCCATATAGTTAAGTGCATCATAATAAGCATTGACTTCTTTTTCATCATGTCCTTGATAGCTTTGAGCTGATTTATTGACGGTATATAAAGCATTTTCAACCTGTTTTAGCGATAAATGGTTACCTTCAATTTTAGTCGAATAATGCGTTGATGTTATTTTGGCAGACTGGTGTAATGAAGATAATAAAACCGGTGACAATGGCTTATCTTCAAATGAATTCTTAATACTTTCAATTTTAGTCAGATAGCTTAAAATCTCTTTGGTAATTGTATATTTAGGTGTCCAAGTCATGATAAATCTCCGTTAAGTTATGATTATTTTATGATTAAATTATGAATAAAGCAACTATAAAATATGTTTAACTAACGGAAAATTGATGTCAAAAACTTTTATAAACCAAACAGACATTCTGAAAAGATAATCCGGTCGCTGTCAAATTTACCATTCCAATAAATTTTAATCTCTTTAGTACAATATGAATCAACGGTAAGCATATTTTCATCGATTTTATCAAGTTTCAGACAATAAAAAGGCAGGTTTTCACGTATAGTTGCAGCAAGAACTGCATTTTGTAATTCCTGTTCTATAAACTTGCCTTGATTAAACAAAATATGGAAATGCCAGTCAGTAGAAATACCATTTTCGGCAAAAGCAATAAACCGAAGATGATGTCTGTTCCAATTATTCATTAAACTTTTCTCAAATGCCTTCATAATGTTTCTTAAGTGTTCCTTTGCATTATCCAAGTTGGCAGATTTTTTATTATCAGGAAGTTGAACCGTTAAAAAATAAGTTGGCTGGAAGATATCGTTTAGCCATTTGTTAAATTCTTCTTTGATTGGAACAGATACATAAGATTCCATTTTTTGACCGTAGGATTCAATTGTTTTATTTGATATAGGTGTCTTAAGGTTTTGATGAAAAGGTTGTCTGTGCGTCATTTTAGGTATCCCGTTTTAAGTGTTTTGATAAAGGTTAATTTTGAGAGATACAAAAGACAAACATATATGCGTATAAGCTATTTTTAGGGTATAGTAATAAAATTTTGAGAGAAGAAGAAAACCGTCATACAAATATTTTTTTATTATCAGTAAGAATAATACCTCATACCTATATATAAACAGTACTCTTATTAATTATATCTCTTATACTCTATACATCACATAATAAGACAATATAACCGAACAGAAGATAAACCCATGATAACCGATGTCGCCTTGATTCTTTGACATATTGACGCGTGAGTTTTATTGATTGATACTTTCTTCTTTCGCGTCATGGTGTCATTGATAATTTTGGCGACATATACGTTATCATCTCTCTTCTGCTGCTTGTTATTGGTGATACATCGGGACGCAAGTCTTATTGTATCTGATTTAACATTGTCTTTATTTGTCATGTATCTTCTGTATTTATCTCTTTTGTATTATTTCTTTTATTTATCTTTATTGTTATCTTATCTTTTGTATTTATTATATTTTTTATTGTTATTTATTATTTTTAATTCATTTATTTTAAGTATAATAATAACAAAGGCCGCGCTTCCTGCTTCCTTGTATCCCGGACTGCCGAAACAGCTATACAAGATTATGATGGATCTTGGTAACCGGTTGATGATGATACATTTTTATAGAATTGCGATTTTCAAAAATTCTACGTACAAAAATTCTAAAATAGTAAAAATCATCCATTAAGTGACACTCATGACAGGAAACCTCATTTACAATTTTAATTAAGTTACTGAAAACGCATAAACCATTTTAAGCCTCGCATGTAAAGGCTTTTCTCAATTTTGACTAGTCAATTTTTAAGTTTGGTCAGTGCGGGATGCGGGTATACAGTCCCAGCTAAGAGTATAAGAGTGGTAGCCGTTACCCTAAAGCCGGTAGGATAGAGCCACAACCCCTGCTAAAATTTGCAAAGGTTTGATAAAAAATTTAGTAGAAATCTTTCAAGTCAACATTCTAGATAATATGATAAATTGTAAAGATTTACTCGCTAAAGAGTTATCAATTCTTTATCCCGACGTTACGGATATTGAATTAAACGAAATGACAAACAACCTGATTGATTTTTATATAACAGCTGTAAAGGTTGTTTTAAAAGATGATAATCCATTAAGTAACATCGATGTCAGTTAATCATAAAGCCAATCGCATTTATTTTGTAAATCAGTATAATCTTTTGAAAAACCATCAAAATATTAGTAAAAAAGTTACAAACGAGCTCATTTTTTTGCGTACATTCACAAAATAACACGACATAATAAATATAGTGTAAAAACAAAGGAGTAGTAAAGATGGATACACTTGTAAAATATGTCGTGACAGACCCTTGCTATATCTTGGATAATAAGACCTGGGACAAATGCTGTAAATTTTTAGATGACAGCCCGAAAGCATTTAATGAAGCTGTTTCTAAGGCTTTGACGGATTTAAGTGGTTTTCCGGCTTATGCTTGTGATACCGGTTTTGGCGATTGGAATAATAAAATTTATGGCAGCTATATTATTCATAAAGAATTTTGCGCTGATTCCGGTATGGTTTGCGTTTGTCGGTTAACCTCAGAAATTGAAAACCATTTTGCAAAAGAATACTCAGATATTTATTCGCGTAGTGCGGCAGTTTTTGAAGGTTCGGAAGATATTAGCGTTGATTTTGACATATCGGATCCTTCCTGGACGGTCGTAAAAATCCATGACAACCAAACCGGAAATTTTATCGAAACCATGAATGCAGATGATTTTTATGCAGAAAATGACAATTTTGATGATGACTATTCTTATGATGATGAAGAGGAGGAATACTAAGCAATGAAAAAGAAATATAAGCAAGTTATAGAAATTGAAGAATGTAAACAAGCGGTTATGCTCGCTCGCGTATCAAGCCGAAAACAAGAACGTGGTGCCAGTTTGGAAGCCCAAGTAGAATCCATACAGTCATATTGCAAAAGAAATAATCTCATTATCATTGAACCAACGCCTAAAGCCTTTGTTTTTACGGAAAGTTCAACGCGTGGCGGTCGTAAAAAATTTAATGAGATGATAGAGTTTATTGAAAAACAGAAAAATAAAACCGCCATTGTTGTACATACGCTTGACCGTCTACAACGCGGTTTTGAAGAATGCGAAAAAATAAAAGAATTACTGAAAGCCGATAAAATTGAAGTACATTTTATTGTAGAGAGCCTTATCCTTGATAAGTTTAGCACAGATGACGAATTTACAAGATATGATTTTGGTATTCTATCTGCAAAATTATACTTAACTTCTATGAATAAGAATGTTAAACGCAGTCAAAAACATAATCGCGAAGCAGGATTATGGCAAGGTCTGGCGCCTATCGGGTATTTAAATGCCAAAGATGAAAGAAGAAAACCAACTCTTATCTTGGATCCTGAACGAGCACCGATTATCAAGCAAATCTTTGAAGAATATGCCAGCGGAGTACACTCCTTAAAAAGCGTTTGGTTATCGGCTACAGAAAAAGGCTTGATATCTAAAGAACCGAATTATAACCCCAGATCCAAAAATTATGGTAAATACTGTCCTGTAAGCCGCAACAAAATACATGATATTCTGACTAACCCATTTTACTATGGGGCTATGTATGTTGCTGATGAAGAAATTGATGAAAGGACAAAAAAGCCTGTTAAAACTTTTTATAAATTGATAAATCACGTATACGAACCACTTATCAGCAAAGAATTATTTGATAAAGTACAAAAAGTTCTTAAAACCAGAAAAAAAGAAAGATTTTGTAAAGAACAAAAATATGCCGGCATTCCTTTTGTATTCAGAGGATTAATCACTTGCAAATGCGGCTGTGCCATAACGCCGGAACATCATAAAAAAGGCAATAAAGAATATGTATATCTCCGCTGCAGTCATCAAAAAGGCTCTTGCAATCAAAAATTAGTCAATGAAAACACTATTCTTGAGCAGCTGGAAAAAGAGATATTTCATCAAATACGTATATCTCCGACTATGCACGATTTATTAAAAACATCAATTATCCAAACTTTGGAAGATGAAAAGAAAGTAAATGCCAGCGTTCGAAAAAAAATCGCTGAAGAGATTAATCTTATTGATAACCGGCTTGAAAGATTATGGGAATGCTATCTTGACCGAGATATTGACAAAGCAAGATACGAGCTTGAAAAACAAAAATATCTTGAACAGAAGAAAGACTTAAACGCAAGAGCTGAGAAATATAGCGACATCAGCAACGGCTTAAAAGAAAACGTTGAAAAAGCTATCGATTTTGTGGCTAATTTATCAAACTTAATGAAAGCAGCCTCCCCTGATGAGAAAAATATGCTATTAAAAAGGCTTCTGACAAATTGTGTTTTAGATGGTGCGGTTTTAAAATATAAGATTAAGGCTCCTTTTGATAAGCTCCTCTCCTGCACAAATTACAAGAAATGGAAAGATATTGCTATGGAGAATTTGGAAGAATTTGAGAGAGAAACAATATAAAAATCTATAAATATACTTGCGTTTACATCAAGGACACCATAAATATATAATATGTTTCAATATTACAATTAGGACTAAACTAAATGTTACTATTTTTACAACAAAATGCAGAATGGATGTGTGCTGTCGCTATTGTTATATTTACCGCTGCCCAATGCTTGATTAGCTATGCTCAATATAAACAAGAGTTACGTTTCAAACGATTCAATTTAGCACAACAAATGGATGAAGCTTGTATTATATATAAGTTTGATAAAGAAAGCGTCCAAAAAATCGTTGACTGGTTCAATAAAAATCAATCTCAGTTTATGTATCTTTTAAATGAGAAAGACTTATTTCACTTTGATATTTTTCAAGCTCTTTTAAAAGAATTATATGATAAAAACCCTGCTTTTAATGATGTTATTGAATTATATCGTAAATGTTTGGTTCGTTTAGATGTCGCTTTACTTAACGCCAATTATGGAATTCGTAAACTAAAGAAAGTAAAAAAACATAAAATCCGTATTCACACTTGGGATGAAATAAAAAACTCTTAGTTATGGGATAAATAAATTTTTATTGATTTATACATAAGCATTTTGTGCACTTACTAAATCTTACTAGCCGAAGGATGTATTTTTCCATCAATAAATATAAGTTCACTACTTATTTCTGCTTTGTTTTTAATTTCAATAAGTTTACGTTGCTGTTTTTCTGTTTTTTTCTCATCTAAATTAACATCTATAAATATAAAGTATGCCCCAACCACGTTTGTCGTTGCCTGCTTATATTTTTCTAGTTGTTTCTCATATCCGTGGGCATATTTTGTATTTGTCGACAATTTTATTTCGACAAGAACTTTAAAATTCTCTCCTTCTGAAAATTTAAAATCAACAGGTCCAACACCTGTTTCACTTTCTGGAGTAATATCTATATTACAATTTTTTAAAACCTGATTAACAAAAGTATTAAACAAATTTTGCCAACCACATTCTTCAACACATTGAAAGTCGGTATGCCATAATAAACTACGTTTTAATTCATTATTGTTTTCAACATATTGCTGAAATTGATTTATTAAATCATCAATAATATCAAGCTTTCTTTTCTTTGAATCAATTTTTATTAAATTTAAATCCTCTCGTTCCAATAATTCAGCTGGAATAGTTATTCCCATATTATCAAATAAAAAACCATAAGGCTTTCCCTCTATTGAACTCATATATTGCCCTAACTCACTAATAGCTTGAGGATTTTTATACACATAATTCTTAACTTCATCCTTTATTTCTTTTTCTTTCATTTTAAGCAGTTGTGCTTCTTTAAAAATATTCGCAATATCTTGATTTACACGTGTTTTTATTCCTTCATTAGAATTGGCAATATTAATAAAACCATCTAAAACAGTATCAAAATCGTCTTCCATCGGCAATTTACTTAAAATGTCATATGGCACCAATAAAATATAATTTTTATTTAATGGGTGTTTTGGTAATTCATATTTTTTGCCATCAATTTTATAAGTATATGTTTCAATTCCCATTTCTTTAGCATTAACTTCTGTAAACTCTGCAAGTTGATGCTTAATGATTTGGGCTGTCATATCACTAATAAAATCCGGTCCAATTCCTCTTTCTAATAAAAATAAAATGGAAAATACATGTACATTCTGAAGACTTCCTGACTCAACAATTAACTGATAAGCTGAATTAATTAACTGTAACGCTATTTCTTTTCCAATTCCCCGACCATTTGTATTATACTTTGAAAAACCTAAGCATAATCCAACTTGTTCTTGTGATTTAAGTTTGTTAATTAAAGTAACTTTAGCTTTATTCCTTAAATTTTGCGGCAATTGTCCAATAGCAATTATTTCATTATATAAATTTATGAAAAATTTTTCATAGGCAATACGAGCATCTTCACTAAAAATTTTATAATTAGAATTTTTTAATAATGTTGGATCAATAAATAATCCCACATCCGTATTAAAAGTAGGATTTAAAATATTTCTCCTTTTGAATTGCTCTGCTGATATGCTATAAACTTTCGACAATGGTTCAAAGGAGATTCTCGTATCGGCGCTCATATTTTATTTCCATTAGATTATTAGTCTTATTTTTGTTATTTAGGGATTTTATTCTTTAAACGCAAGAGGTTAGGCAAATAAACTGCAATAAACATTAAATTACACGTTATAAATATACTCGAATACTGCACGTCGTCTCCAGCCACAGTTCAAAAATCGTCAGAAATGGCGATTTTTTCTTTATAAATCAACAACTTAACCGAGTCCGAAAATTTATATCATTACAGGCTTAAATATGAATCATCTTCGGACTCCTTTTTATTACTTTCCTTATTTTTCAATAACTTAACCAAAGGCATTCTTTCATAGCCTTTTGGGATTATCATTTATCCAAAGCCGGATTTGAAGCCTGCCTAAAATAAAAATTTTTGACGTTACCGACGATTTATTTTGGCTCCGACGGCTAGCCCCAGAGGTTACAGCATACGGCTCTGGCCTGCTGGTTGTCGCACCTGTACTCTCCGGTCGGGATATGCCTATCCTCTGCCCCACATCGGCTAAGCTTAAAAATGATTAGTCAAAATTGAAGGAGCCCTTTACGTGCAGGCTTAAAATAGATGTATGCGTTTTTAGTAGACATTTTAACTTCTTTTCCTAAATACCGAGAAGTTGTAAACTTAATTTATAACTTCTTTTCTCATTTACTGGGAAGTTAGTTATACGGATACAAAAAAAGGTCTGCGTTTCTAATCTCGCAAACCTTTTAAATCATATTGTTAATAAAATACTGGTAAATATCATCAAGAAAATATTTAATTGGGAACTTGGGATTATCTTGATGAAATTCTATTCCTAACTGACTTATATGTATCTGGTAAAATCAAAGAAGCCATATACAACCGTCAAATAAATGCTATTGCTGATGAAAAAACACGATTGGAAGAATCTATTGCAAAATATAAAGAAATTACAAAAGACATTAAAACTACTGTTGACAATTTGCTTGATATTGCCGGTAATTTATCAGACATCATGCACAATGCGTCACCTAATAAACAAAACAAACTTCTAAAACTGCTTATAAAAGACTGCACATTACATGATAAAAAGTTGAAATATACAGTCAGAGCGCCTTTTGATAAATTTATAAAATGCAACAAACTGATATGTCTGCATTGCACAGTCTGTCATCGAAACAGCATTATGATACAGAGGGAATATTTCAAATCTATAAAAAAAATTGACAAAAAGACTCTAAAAATATTGCGTCTTTGATGAAAATTTGTTATTTTTATTATATATATTCAAGCAGGTAAGGTTGGAGATTGGCGATGAGTTTGAAAACAAAAGCAGCGATTGCGTTAAGTGTTATGTCTTCATGGTTCGGAACATCCGCAGCGCAAAACAGCGGAGAGCCGGAGAAACCGGACAGCGTCAAACGTTCCGAGCTGATTGCCAAACCGGCTGCCGACAAAGCGGCAAAAACCTTTACCGAATTTCATTCCGTTCAGGAAAATCCGGACAGCATTCAACCGGAAAGCATTGCGGAAATTCCGGATAGTGTTCAGGCGAGGATTGAACAAGAGCGCAAAGCGTTTCAAGACAGCATCATTTTGGAAAAGAAGCATGCCAATTTAAAAGCTTCCGAGAAGCTTATGCTTTATGTTATTGCCCATTTTGAAGGAATGAAAAGCCGGGCCTATTATGACAAAGCCGCCAAAATCTGGACAATTAACCTCGGCAACACCATTCGACCTGACGGCAAGCCGGTGAGACCGGGCGATTGTATCCGTACGGAAGAGCAGGCTTTGGAATATGTAAGCGCCCACATTGACAACAAGATGTCGGAAGATATGGTCAAATACCTGCCGCTGGACCAGATGACACAAGCCGAAATCGCCATTATGGGAAGTTTGTTCTACAATTGCGGCACCGGTATTTTGCACGACAGGAAAGGCAACCCCAAACAGTTTGCCCTGACGGCATCCGAATATTTTACGACACGCGGCGACAGCATCAGCAAAGAATTTGACAAGGCGTTTATGAATTACTGCCATGTAAAAGGTTCCGTCAACAAAGTGCTGCAGGAACGGCGCAAGAATGAACTGACTTTTCTGCACGGGGAAGTGCAGATTACGGTTGATGAGCAAACTAATATCGACGAGAATATCGTTAATTTGAAAAATGCCACGCTTGGCAGTTTGTACGGCTGCCGCGGAGACCCGGAAACAATTATGGAACGTTTCAGCGAAGAATCGCGCTATCATTGTCCGACAGATTCTCTGAAAGTCGCAATTGACCGAGAACTGGCTCAAAAGACTTATGTTAAGCGGGCCCGGCCGACACCTCGTCCAAAAACGACCGCTCAAAAAAGGCCTTCCTCCCGGAGCCGCGGCGGCAGATAATATTACAAACCCCGGAAAATACCGGGGTTATTTTCATCCACAAAAAAACAGGCTTTGCACTTCAGAGTGCAAGGCCTGTTTTTCACATATTTAAATTTTTTCTTTGACAATAGCGGAAATTTTTCCGTCTTCCGCCGACCACAGAACCGTTCCGGCTTTTTTGGCAGAGACAAACCCTGCACGGCTCAGCCGTTTGATTCCCTGCCCGTCAACCGAGCAATAACCGGAAAAATCATCCGTTTTGACCAGCAGAATTATCTTCCCCTTATGGTTGATAATATGCATTTCCTGACATCCCGGCATAATCGGTTCGTCTTTGCCGGTTTCATCCAGCTGATACAGCTTATTCTGTTTGGTAATGCTGTATCCGCAGGCCATGGGCCAAATTCCGTCTTTGACTCCTTCGGTAGCCGAGCGAATTGTCAGGCTGTCCAAATCAAATGCGCGGTGAGCACCGTCAACGATTGTCTCCAGATAGCGCCGTTCTCTCTCATCAGCCGTTACCGGATAGTAGCGGTGGATGGCAAAAGAATCACAACGCGTCAAAGACTGGCCGTTGTTGCGGTAAAGCGCGATGTTGTCTCCGGTTCGGGCTATGATAAAGAAGGCGTTTCCGTCAATTTCATCATAGTCTTCAATTGCCAGAGAAGACCCGAGACTGTCACACAGCTGAAGCTTTCCGGCTTCTGTTTTTTTAATGATTAAACCTTGACCGATCGGGGTTCCCTCAACAGTCTTTCCACTCTCTCCACGGCAGCTTGCAAAAAGTGCCACACCAGCCAGAACGCATCCGACCCAAAAGATTTTTTTCATAATTAAATAAAGTTTAGGTGAAACAAAAAAATATCTTAATACTAAATTTTATTGAACACACAATAACATAAACGAAACAGAATGTCGACAAAATTTTCACAATTTTTCTAAAATTTCACATTTACTCGGCTGCAAAAAACTTGATCGGCCGCCGGTTTTATTTTATGTTCGGAACAAAACAACTGATTGAGGTTTATGATGGACGACAAATATATTCAACTTTCGCAAAAGCAGACGGAAAAAGCCCGGATGGTCATTTCCTCACTGAACCTTATTGAGATTTGGGAGAAAGCCGGAGCAACGATCAATCCGGTCGGTTCTTTCAGAATCGGTGTTTTGGCCAAGCACCGCGACATTGATTTTCATATTTACACCGACAGTTTGGACATTGGCCGGAGCTTTGCGATTATAGCCGAGCTTTGCCGTCACAAAGGCATAAAGAAATGCACTTTTGCCAATTTGGCGGAAACCGACGAATGCTGTTTTGAGTGGCATCTTTATTATGAAGACGATGAAGCGCAAACCTGGCAGATTGACCTGATTCAAATAAAAAAAGGCTCTTTCTATGACGGCTATTTTGAAAAAACGGCCGAAAAAATAATCGCCGCCATGACCGAAGAACAGCGCAAAACAATCCTGCGCTTGAAATTTGAAACGCCGGACGAACTTAAAATAAGCGGCATTGAATATTACAAAGCGGTTATTCAGGACGGCGTGCAAACCCCGGAAGATTTGCTGCGCTGGCGGCAGACACACCGCTTTGACGGCATCATTGAATGGTAACCTCCCTGTTTCAATGTTGCCTCACCTAAAGTCTGGCTTCAGAAAAGATGATTTTCCCCAATAAAAATTATGGGCCCGACGTTTTTGATTAATGACTTATAAAACCTTTTCGGATATAATAATTTCGTTATTAATCAGGAGAGGATGATACTATGAAGAAATTGTTTTTCAGTATGCTATTCTCTGTCTTAGCGATTAATTCGGCAATGGCAGCAGCGGGGACTCCTGCGGCGCCTGCGACTACCGGCTTCTGGAGTCATTTTGAAGGGATGAATGCCCTGACCGTGGTTTTTGCAAGCTTGTGTATTTTTGCGATTGCTTATCGCTTTTACGGAGTATTTATTGCAAATAAAGTCTTACGCCTGGATGCCAACCGCACCACACCGGCGGTAAAATATGCCGACGGGCATGACTATGTCAAAACCAACAAAAACGTTTTATTCGGACATCACTTTGCCGCAATTGCAGCCGCCGGACCGCTGGTCGGACCGGTTTTGGCCGCTCAGTTCGGTTTTATGCCCGGAGCCTTGTGGATTCTCATCGGCTGCGTTTTAGGCGGCGCCGTTCACGATATGGTGGTTATTTTCGCCTCCGTCCGCCACAAAGGCGAGAGTCTGGCAACCATTGCCGAAAGAGAAATTGACCCGTTTACCGGAACAATCGCCGGGTTTGCGGTTTTGTTTATTCTTATTCTGACACTGGCCGGTTTGTCTCTGGCCTGCGTCAGCGCCATGCATAATGCGCCGTGGTCGCTGTTCATTGTTGCGATTACCATGCCGATTGCTATTCTGATGGGTCTGATTATGCGCTATAAAGAAAACGGCGTTATGCTGGCCAGCATCATCGGCATCACCCTGCTGGTTATCGGTATTATCTCGGGGCATGGCCTGATGCAGGAAGATGTTTTGGGCTGGATGTTCAACTGGGACAAAGACACCGTTTCAATCGCCATTCCTCTGTACGGCTTTATTGCTTCGGTTCTGCCGGTCTGGCTGCTTCTGGTTCCGCGGGATTATCTGTCCACCTACCTTAAAATCGGTACAATTCTGATGCTGGCTTTGGGTATTATTTTCGTTCAGCCGGACATCATGATGCACATGTTTACCCCGTTTGACCAAGGCGGCGGCCCGGTTATCAACGGTCCGGTTCTGCCGTTTATTTTCATTACCATTGCCTGCGGCGCAATCTCCGGTTTCCATGCAATTATCGGCACCGGAACGACACCGAAAATGATCGGCAACGAAAGAGAAATTCTGTTTGTCGGTTACGGTGCAATGCTGACCGAAGGCTTTGTGGCGATTATGGCTTTGATTGCCGCCTGCACCATGATGCCGGGCGACTATTTTGCGATTAACGCCTCCCATGACGCTTATCAGGCTTTGCTGGCTGCGCACCCGAATTTTGCAGTAACCGATCTGCCCTATTATGAAGAGCATATCGGCCTTGACCTGCACGGACGCACCGGCGGTGCCGTTTCTCTGGCTGTCGGCATGGCTCACATCTTCCGCAATCTGCCGTATATGGACCATTTGGTTGCCTATTGGTATAACTTTGCAGTGATGTTTGAAGCCGTGTTTATTCTGACCGCCGTTGACGCCGGAACCCGCGTCGGCCGCTTTTTCCTGCAGGAAATGCTGGGCAAGGCTATGCCGAAATTCAACGATAAGGAATGGATGCCGGGCATTGTCATTACCAGTGCCGTTTTCACTTTCCTGTGGGGATATCTGGTTTACACCGGAAACATCAGCACCATCTGGCCGCTGTTCGGCTTAAGCAATCAGCTGCTGGCAGCCTGTGCTTTGATTGTCTGCACCACCATGCTGCTCCGCCTGAATCGCGGCAAATACACGCTGGCCGTTGCCATTCCGGGTATTTTCATGGTGGTTGTAACTTTCTGGGCCGGATATTTGCAGGTATTTGAACAATATCTGCCGAAAGACCAGAATCTGTTGGCTATCTTAGGCTGCATCGTCATGTTCCTGATGATTGTCGTTTTGGCCGGCGCTTTCCGCAAGTGGATTCAGCTTATGCGGATTAAGACGACGGTTAAAGACGCCTACGGCGAAGAAGTCAAGGCTCTGGCCGTTGAATAACGGTTCCGTCTGCAGATAAAAGCAAACCCCCGGCACAATCCGGGGGTTTGTTGTTTAATGACAATCAATAACCGACGGCAAACCAGCTGACATAACCTTGACGACGACCTGTATCATTAGAATCCACATAGCGAATTTTAAAGGAAGAAGTTGATATTCCGACAGCCATAGCAACATAGTTCGTATCATTAGAATGGTTAGTCGGCTGTTCATAAGGTGTAAGAATCACAGTTGCCGGGACAGAAGAGAAAGATTTATTGAAATACACCGTCATATCACTATTTGTCGTAACGTTTACTTTCCCGCCCTGAAAGATCAGACCGGTACCTTTGTCTTTGTACCACCAGTTACTGCTGTTTTTGGAATATTCGGAAAGATTGGACTGGGTTATGCAGTTATATTTGTTTTCAAACGGGCATTTGACGGCCGTTCCCAAACAGCCCGACGTTGAAGTCAGTGTATATCCCAAATCGGCACATGAGGGCTGAGCGCCGCAGGTCTGGGCATAAGCATTGCCGACAATCGCCGAGGTTAAAATGCTCCCCGCCAGTAAAATTGATAGTTTCA
>OBWG01000494.1_pt1 | contig 27287 bp, 20 predicted proteins | sample 1495221 | NCBI WGS metagenome assembly OBWG01 (sample SAMEA2580053, study PRJEB22360) | human gut metagenome | reverse complement strand
CAACGGCTTCGCCATATGTCCGTTCATTCCGGCGGCCTTGAAGAATATTTCAAAGCCGCCGGACTTTCATAACGTCTTTTTGTTAAACACCATAACAGACAGGAGCAGCAGTACCGCCGACAGAATTACGGTAAGAATTCCAGGAAGTATAAACTGGGAAGCTGCCGCTTCTCCGGTGAGCAGATCTACATTTTTCATGACAAGAAAAGATGGGCTGACGCCTTCCAGAAGCGGCGTCATGCTCAAAAGTCCCATCACGACGGTGAACACCAGCAGAAACAGTATTGCGGTGAAGGCCTGACGGAACATCACACAGCCCAGCATAAGAATACATAAGTACAGCAGCGCGGTGAGCCACACCACAAAGGCTGACAGCAGAAGGTGTTTAAAGCCCTCTCCCGGCCACAGATATGCGGTATATGCCCAGGCGACAGCAAAACTGAGCCAGTAGCTCACCGTCATAATCACCGCAGAGGAAATAAATTTTGAGAGAACTACCGCCCTGCGGGACAGGCCTTTCGTGAACATGATCGTCAGCGTGCCCTTTGCGTATTCCCCGGACAGGCTGCTGCTGAACAGAATGATCAGGCTCAGGCCGAGAGAGGACACATTTTTATAGAACTGCATCCATGCGTCCGCCGCGCCTGGTTCCTTCACCGTTATCTCCATATTCACTGCAAATGTTTCAATGAGAAGAGGAGTAAATTTCGCCAGCAGCGGGCTCGATACTCCAAAGAAAAAGAACAGGGCAAGCATCAGAAACATACGGTAGGTGCGGACATTCTCCACCAGTTCTTTTCTCGTAAACGCGGCCATCCCACTCATTTCACCACCTCCAGGAATAAATTTTCAAGTGTCGGCTCCATAAGCTCCATTTTGAGCGGACAAATCTTTGTCTCTGCCAGTGCCGCAATAACGCGATGCTGAATCCGGTTCATATCCGTTCCATGCAGGATCATTTCCCGCTCTTTCATCTCCGTGTGTTCCAGCAGAGGAACAATCTGCTCATTGGCCGCAAATGTACGGATATCATCACAGCCGGAAAACTCCAGCATCAGACTGTCCCGCCCATGCAGCGCCCTGATCTCGGGAAGCGTTCCGCTGACTGCAATGCCGCCCCTGTGCAATACGGCGACACGGTCGCAGATCCGCTCGACATCCGACAGGATATGCGTCGAAAATATCACCGTCGTGGTGCCTTTTATCTTCATCAGAATATCCAGTATCTCCTTCCGTCCTACGGGATCGAGGGCACTTGTCGGCTCGTCACAGATCAGCAGGCGCGGTTGAGACAGCAGCGCCTGCGCGATGCCGAGACGCTGTTTCATGCCGCGGGAGTAACCGCCAATCCGTTTCTTCACGCTCTCCAGTCTCACAAGTTTCAGGAGTTCATGGCTCCTGTTTTTCGTCTCTTCCTTTGGAAGCCCGGAAATCTCGCCGCAGAGCGCAAGATATTCGACGGCGTTCATGTACGTGTAAAATTCCGGGACATCCGGCAGATAGCCGATATGACGGTTGGCCGCTGTCCCTCCATACTTCACCGATTCCCCACAGACGGTAATACTCCCGCTGTCGGCTTTCAAAAGACCCAATACCATTTTCATAGTCGTTGTCTTTCCCGCCCCATTTTGGCCGATAAATCCAAATACTGCCCCTGCCGGCACGGAAAGCTTCAGACGATCGATCACCTTCTGTCCTCCGAAGCTTTTAGACAAATCCTCTATCGTAAGAATATTCATTTTTCCTCCCCTCGTCCCAGAATGAAATACGCGATCGGTCCTATCACCTGAATGAAAAGCACGATCAAAGCCCACATGATTTTATTTCCAAACCGGTAATGCGGATGGCGTAACACATGAATGAGCGCCGTGACTGCGAGAATCACTTCGGCAATGATAAGCGGGATAAAAAGCGGTAAGTTAGCCATGAGTACATCCATAAAATATCCTCCATTGTTTTATATCATCATGATACTATCATCATTTTTATAATATTATCATATTGATAACAATAAGTCAATAGAACGGCTCTTCCAAAAATTTCCGCCTCTCTGCTGTCAGCATGATGCGGTGTTTCCGGAAAGAGCCGTCTCTGATTTACTCATTATATGTCTCGGGTGGTGTCACGATAAGGCCGATGGTTCTCAGCCTTCTGCCCGGAGCCGGCGGGTTATGATGCAGCGGCTCGATGATTCGCGCGAACTCCCGAACCGCAGCTTCCAACTCTTCATTGGTCGCATAGACGGGGGCCATGGTAAAGGCTGGATGGTCCTCCATGATATCGATATCCGGACGTTTGCAGTACTCCTGAAACTGCTTGACGAGTCCCAGCATATAGTTCATAAAGAGCAGCATAAACGCCTCCCCGGAATTGGAGCTTACGATATCCTCTATCCCTTCGCCCAGGGGGATAGCCAGGGCATAGGTCTTCTCCACAGTTCCCCTGATCGGATTCTCTCCCACGATTTTTAAGATCCCTTCGTCTGTCATCCGCTTCAAATAGCGGTACAGCGTTGCCTGCGGAATATCGCTGTATAGCTCCGACAAACGCTTTGCGGTCGTCTGACCGGAAGCGTATATTTCCAGCAGCAGCTTACATTTAATCGGATTGGCGAAGCAATCTATTATTTTCTGATCCATTCTGCATCCTCCTCGCATTGCTTACAAGAATATTATCACTATGATAATAAAAAGTCAATGCTGCTCAGACATCCTTACCGTTAAATTCCCCGTGGTATCCAACTGAAATTTCTACAGTTCACATACCATAAGATACTCCTCCGCATGTTCGGCGACGATCTGAAACCCAAGACGGAGATACAGCCCCGCCGCATAATTGGCCTTCTGTACAGAGAGAGACACACGGCTGAACCCGATCTCTTTTAAATGGGTAAGCATGGCCTTCATCAGCCCGGTTCCTATACCGAGCCCACGGTACGGCCCGTAGAGGGATATTGCGAGTGACGGCATGCTGTCATCGAAATGACCGTAGTCATTCATGATCCGCACCCATACGGCCCCCACAAGTTTTCCGTCTGCCTCCGCCGCCAGCGCCTGATCCGCCGTCTGACTTCCAAAATCCGCAGTGTAGACCTGCAGCTCCGGTGTCTTAAGGATCGGCCTTGCAGGCGGCTTCATGCCTTCTGGCACAAATATCGCCTCGTATAAAAAATCTTCCAGCAATGGATATTCCGATTGTTTCATTTTCCGTATTGTGTACTCCATATTTGACCTCACCTGCCTTCGCCTGTCCATCAGTGGAAATACTTCGTTCTTGCAAAATTTACAATTTCATATTCGATGCCCTCGGAATCCTTAAAGAAAAATGCATAGTAATCGGTACAGTATTCCTCATAACACCGGGGCGGGTAGACGATGACCGCAGAAACCGCCGAAACACGCGCAAACACAGCATCCACCTCCGCTCTGCTGTCCACATGGAAAGCCAGATGATGCAGGGCTCCCGCTCTGCGCCGGCTGACTCTGTCTCCCTCATACTGAGACCTCTGGTTCACAATTCCAAACGAAAACTCCTGATTATGGTACTCGACAATCTGATATTCATGTTCCGGCACCGTGTCATGCTCCTTCAGGGACAGATCAAATCCAAGAATCGGCAGCAGCTGATCATAAAATGCCTCCGCCCGTTTGATATCCGCAACGGTTACATGGATGTGGTCAATTTTCGGCTTCATTTTTCTTTTCCTCTCCACCTGTATTTACTTAAATTCTACACGCTGCCTTCCCCGCTGTCAAATAAGGATTTAATCCTCAACCGGCAGCTTTACAGTCAACTCTGCGTCACGGCCAGAAATCGTCAAAAGGCACTATGAGTCTGATTTGACTCATAATGCCTTTTACCTGCATTCTATTCTTTTTACCCTGGAAAGTATGGCAGCTTCTAAGGAACCCGGCGTCCCTGTGTATGGGCTTCAAAACTGTATCCCATATTTAATAATTTCTCATCTTCACCCGATTCGGCAACAAAGGTTACTCCCTGCGGCACATTACCTTTTCCCGTTCCAAATGGCACCGTTAATTCGGGATAACCCGCGGCGGCCGGAACTGTAGTGCCGGAACTGTTTAAAAATACGATTGCATCCAGCTGGTTTTCCTGGAAAAGGGCAGTCAATACACCATTGGCTTTCTGTATTGCTTTCTCTGCTATACTTTTGTCCGGGTTTTCGACCTGAGCCGCTTCTTCCAAAAGATCCTGTCCATATCTGATTCTCCGCCCCGGCTTTTCACGATTATATTTAAGCAAACGATCCAGCTTTTTTATCGGAAGATCATAATTTTCCGCATATTCTTCGAAATCGTTTTTAAAGGACTGAAAAATATTATTAAAAACAAGGATTCCAGCAGAGTCTAATTCCACATTCTCAACATTCGCTCCCATACTCTGCAGATTTTCTCTTAGCTCAAAGAGCATGTTCTTATCATTATACTCATAGCCCACGACACCAATCTTTTTTCCTCTCAACGCATCTCTTTCAAAATTCAGAGATATTTTCTCGCCTGACATGGCCTGATATGCGATTGCTGCATCCCTGACACTTTTGGCAATCGGCCCGACTGTATCAATTTGTTTGATAAGAGGAAACACGCCTTCGGATAAAGCCTCTTTTCGAGTGGGCTTCAATCCTACAACCGAGTTTGCAGCTGCCGGTGCTATGATGGAGCCATCTGTCTCCGTCCCGACTGATACGGGGACCAGGTTGGCCGCCACGGCCCGTCCGCCGCTGGAACCGGAAGGTGATAGTTTTAACGGACCAAACGGATTAACCGTCTGCCCTTTGCGTCCGCTGTATCCGGCGGGCATAGTCCTGGATAAATAATTAGCAAATTCAGAAAGATTATTTTTTCCTAAAATAACTGCTCCATTTTCTTTCAGATTCTTTACAACCTCTGCATCTTTTTCCGGATAAAAATCGGCAAAGGCCTCCGCCCCTGCGCTGGTAGCCATACCGGCCGTATTAATATTATCTTTCAGCATCACCGGAATCCCATATAATTCCGAACGAGAACCTTGATCCCGCCTGTACTCCCTATCCCGGTTTCTCGCTTCTTCCATTGCGTCAGGATTAATCGTTATAACGGAATTAAGACCATTTTCCTTCTGATCCATTGTCTTAATTCGATACAGACAGACAGCAGTGATCTCTTCGTAACTGAGATTTCCCTTTTCTACTTCCTGCTGTATCTCGTGTATACTCTTCTCTACGATATAACCGCTCTTTTCTTTCACAACCGATTCCATATCGATCCCCTGAAGCTGGGCATCGATGATCTGAATTACCTCGTCATTCTGGTAGGAAATCCACTCTTCCCCCGGAGGAATGACTTTACTTATAAATACAACACCAAATAGAAAACCTATTACCAGAATAATGGCTATGGATAATACCGCTGTCTTTCCTTTTTTGCTCATCTGCAGCTCCTGTTTTCATGCAATGACTTGATCCATAGCTATCTTCTGCAAAAAGGACATTATTATACAGATCTACACGCGACTTTCCGCCAGATCCGCCAACTTGAAATGACTGACCAGTTCCTTTAGGAGCTGCGCCTGGGAAGCCAGTTCTTCGCTTGCGGCGGCGCACGCTTCCGCCGTGGCGGAATTCGTCTGAACCACTTCGGAGATCAGATTGATATTCTCCGTGACCTGCCGGTTCGCGTCAAACTGTTTTGACGACGCGTCCGTAATATGGAAGAGCAGCTCCGACACGTTATCAATCCCGCTCACCACCTCCGCCAGCGCATTGTCTGTCTCATTCGCGATCTTCCGGCCGTTTTCTACAGCCTGAAGGGAACTCTGAATCAGGGCTGCAGTACTCTTAGAAGCAGCGGACGACTGGTTTGCCAGACTCCGCACCTCATTTGCCACCACGGAAAAGCCTTTGCCGCGGTCTCCTGCACGCGCGGCTTCCACCGCTGCATTCAATGCCAGAATGTTGGTCTGGAAGGAGAAATCCTCAATCGTCTTAACGATCTTCCTGATTTCGTCGGATTTACCGCTGATCTCCGCCATAGCCTTCACCATCTCCTGCATGGAGCGGCTGCTTTCGGTTGCATTTTCTTTGACCATCTGCGCTTTTTCACTGGCCTCCTGTGCGTCCCTGGAATTCCGGTATGCCTGATCTGATATCTCGCTCATCATGCCGGTCAGTTCCTCTACGGAAGCGGCCTGCTCCGTGGTTCCCTGCGCCAGATTCTGTGAACCGGAGGATACCTGTTCCGAACTGGCCGCCACATTGTCTGCCGACTGGCTGATCTGAAGCAGAAGCTCACTTAATCCGCGGTTGATCTTTTTCATGGAGCGCAGCAGCTGCTCAAATTCCCCGATATAATACTCATCTCTTTCGCTGTGCACGCTGAAATTCCCCTCCGCCATCTCATTCAGGATATAGGTTTCATTCTGAATGACATCTGTCAAAGTCTTCACCATGCTGCGGATATCCCCAGCGAGGCTTCCCAGTTCGTCCCTGGAATCATATGCAACGCGGACCGTCGAAAACTCTCCTTTGGCCATGGCGCGTGTCGCCTGCTCCAGTTCTGTGACCGGCTGAGTGATCCCGTGTGTTATGTAAACTCCGAATACAACGCTTACCGCCACGCTGATTCCTCCCAGGATGATCACGGTAAATACAGCCATCGCCTGCTTTTCTCTCAGTCCCGATACCAGATTCTCTCCCTTTTTATTCCCGCTCTCAATCAGACTGTTCAGTTCCACCTGAGCCTCCTGAATCGCGATAATATTATTATGCTCCATATACTCCGCCGCCTCGGCCTTCTTATCCTCCGAAGCAAGCGTAAGAACGTGTTCCCTCATGGGCGCCAGCTTTGCCAGTGCTGCATCCAGCCGGTCGATAATCTGCTGATCGCCCATGAAATGCGTTTTCACAACCGGAAGCTGTTCCTGTATGATTGCAGCAGAATTCCTGGCATCTGTGATCGCTTCTTTTACAATTTCGGAATCCGTATTCGATATTGAACGGTAAACAGACTTCTGCATCCGTTCAAAGTTTGAATTAATAACACTTGCACTGTCATTTACAGTAAACGGTCCGTCATAGAAGGTCTCTATCTGCCCTCCCAGCCTGATAAAATCGACTATACTCACCACACAGCTCATAATAAGCAGGGTCAGTATGATCGTATATGAGATCGTCAACTTCTTTGATACCTTTAAATCCCTCAATGCACTCTTTCTCCTTATCATCATTCCTGACCCTCTCCCGCTCGCAACAGATACTGATCCAGCAGCTTCTCCAGCGCCTTCACATCGATCGGTTTGGAAAAATGATCATTCATGCCTGATCGAAGCGCTTCCTGCCGGTCGTCCTCAAATGCATTGGCCGTCATGGCCACAATAGGAATCCGCGCTGCATCCTTCCGATCCAGATTCCGTATGGCTTTCGTCGCCTCGTATCCATTCATGACCGGCATCTGAACATCCATCAAAATCAGACTGTAGTATCCTTCTTCCGAACGGCTTACCTTCAGAACCGCTTCCTCTCCGTCGCAAGCCTCCTCCACATCAGCCCCCATCTCCTCAATCAGTGTGCGGGCAATCTCCCGGTTCAGCAGATTGTCCTCAGCCAGCAGAACCCGTTTGCCCTGAAAATCGCGGCTGTCCCCCATCTCTTTGTATTCGACAGGATTCTTCTCTTCCTCCAGCTCCCTTAAGAGGTAGCAGATCTTGGAACGGTAGAACGGCTTCGCCAGAAATGCCGTCACGCCCGCCTCCCGGGCCTCGTCCTCGATATCGGACCAGTCGTAGGCGGTCAGAATAATGATCGGCACCTCATTCCCAGCGATCTTCCGAATCCGCCTCGTGATCTCCACCCCGTCAATATCCGGCATCTTCCAGTCGATTATCATCAGCTCGAACGGATCCATGCTGTCCATGGCTTGAGCCGCCAGACTTACCGCCCTCATGCCTTCCGTCGTAAACTCCGCACGCAGTCCGATATCCTCGAGCAGCTCCGTGACATTTTTACAGGTCTGCATATCGTCATCTGTGATCAGGCAGTGGATGCCGAGCCATTCTCCAGGAATCTCCTCCTGAGGAGCGTTCTGCAGCCGCAGCGGCAGGGTCACAGTAAAGGTGGAGCCTTTCCCCAGCTCGCTCTTCACCTGGATATCGCCGCTCATTATATCTACGATATTCTTTGTGATGGCCATGCCGAGACCGGTTCCGGTGGTCTTGCTGTGTGTGGAATCCTGTACCCGTTCAAACGGCAGAAAAAGCTTATCCAGGAATTCCGGGCTCATGCCCAGTCCGGTATCCATGCACTCGAATACGTAATTCCGATACTCCCCGTGGCCGCTGTTTTTCTGGTATACCTTAACCGTGATGCGGCCGCCTTCCATCGTATACTTGACTGCGTTGCTCAAAATATTGAAACAGATCTGACGGATTCGGAGCGGATCACCGATCACCATCTCATCCTTTACCCCCAGCAAACTGATGTCCATGCGAAGGTGATCCGCATCGGCCTGTGGGCGTATCAGCTCCGTAACCTCCGCCACCAGATCCGCAAAGTTAAACGGCTCCTCCCGCAGGGATATCTTTCCGCTCTCAATCTTCGACATATCCAGAATATCATTAATCAGGCTCAGCAAATGCTGGCTTGACAGATTAATCTTTCTTAAACATTCCCGAACCCGTTCCTGATCCTCCATGTGGGAAGCGGCGATCGCCGTCATGCCCACAATGGCGTTCATCGGCGTCCTGATATCGTGGCTCATATTAGACAGAAACTGACTCTTTGCCACACTGGCCGCCTTTGCACTCTCCAGAGCACTCTGAAGTGCCTGCCGGTTCTGTTCCTCCTCATACTTCTGTTCGTCGATCCGGCGTGATAACAGGATGGCGAGCTGATCGCTGGAATACGGATTTTCCACGTAAATGATCTGTGTGGAGGTCCAGTGATACTGACCGTCCGCCAGCATCAGCCTGGCCTCCATGAACACCTCCTGTCTCCGGATTCCCAGAGTCTTCTTAAGGCTCTCCGGCGCCAGACGCTTCCTGAATTCATCCTGAAAGTCCGGATGCACGGAAGCCAGAAATTCCTGATACAGTCTGTTAAAGGATTCCTGCTCTCCCAGGTTGGCCATGAGCCCCGGCAGTACATAGATGAATTTAAGCGTATCACAGGTTAAATTCAGACTGATAATGACCGGGAACACGTTGGAGACCGCGCTGATCAGCATCCGGCGCTCCTGCAGCTTCTCCCGCTCCGCCTCTTCCGCCGCCAGCTTCTCCGATGTAATGTCGTGGAAAGTGGCGATGAGGATCGGGGTTCCGTCTTCATTCAGCGTTTTTTCCACCAGTCCTGCCGACCAGAAGAAGCTCCCGTCTTCCCTCATGACACGGTTCTCAAAGGATTGCTTCTGATCACCCTCGGCCGCCTCCCGGAAGATGTTCACAATCATTGGATAATCCTCCGGATGGATAAATTCCATGAGTTTCTTTCCATTGGGCGAGTTGTTAGAGGCCTCCTCCGGGAAATTAAGCAGCCTGAGCCCCTCCCGGTTCAGCTGAAGCAGCTGGTACGGGGCTTCCACGGTTATCAGAGCGATGCCTTCCGGTATTGCATTGTAGAGATGCACGATGTAGCTGGCCTGTCCCCTCAGCTTCCGGTTTATCTGCTTGACGTACCGCAAATAGACGATCACCAGTATGGCCAGTCCGATCAGGATAACCGCAATCAGAAGAAAGGTGCGGATTAAAATCTGATTCGTCTGCGCCTCAACAACGTTCTGCGGAATAATCGAAATCAGATACCAGTCAGAATTCAGTCCCAATGGGATATAACAGAATACGGTGTCCTCATCCTGATATGTGAAGGTAGCCCATCCCGTCCTTTTATCGATCAGGGACTGTGCAAACTGGTCCAGTCTGGCGGAATCATTCTGAGATTCCGGAAGCATGTCAAACAGGTTCTGCACCGTCTTGTTGCTGCCCGGATGCGGCGGACGGATCAGCACATTTCCGCTGGTGTCCACCACGTAGGAAAAACCGGCATCCTGATAAAACGATACGGTGAAGCTGTCCACAATCTCTCCCACTTCGTACGATTTCAGAAGGTATCCCTCCGTTCCATCCTGCAGGATCACTTTTATATACAGGTTAAATTCATTGACGCCCGTGCCGCTGCAGATGTGAGGATCGATGATCCCCTTTTCCTCAGAAACTGAGGCCAGAAATTCCGCTGCCGCCGTATCACCTGGATCACCGGACGGAAATATGGTACCGTCTTCCAGATACAACACAATCCCGTTGTCCATACGGCTGTAGCTGCTGATCAGCCCGTCCAGCTCTTCCGTCTGGCCGGCGGTATATTTTTTCAGATAATTCGCGAGGGACTCCATAACCCTGTATTCTTCCTGCAGCTGGACCCGCAGCGTATTCACCCCCTGCTGGGTACTCTCCCGAATGGTGCCGATGGACTGCTGCCAGAGCTGTTCCCGCACCGAGCTGACAAAAAGAACACTGATCAACGCAATCACCACGCTGACGAGTAACGCCACCAGCGCAATTTTAATCCTGGCCTTTCCGTCCTGTTGCTTCATCATGGTACAATCCTTTCCTGAGCCTGCTGATCCAGCCAGCTCATGGTAGATTTAAGACTTTCCCCTGCCAGCAGCCTTTGGGAAGCTTCCGCCGTCAGATCCCATATGGGCAGCTTCAGCAAATCATCGGTTCCGATCACCGTCCGCCCCGATTCATAACAGGAGATCAGAGGCTGGATTTCTAAAACGCTGGAGGGGTTCCCTCCCTTTAACGGACTGAAGGAAGACTGCTGGTCGGCAAAACGCTGTATATTCTCAGCTTTCGTAAAATACTCCACAAATTTCATGGCAGCGTCAAGATGTTCGCTGTCGGCATTTATGCTCAGGCGCGTATCGGGGTTGATCACCAGCATACTGCCGTCGTCGAGAATCGGCAGCGGCGCCACCTCAAACTGGAAGTCCGGCTTCATACTGTCCACGCGCCCCGCCGCCCAGGCTCCGGTAAGCATAAAAGGAGACTCACCCAGAATAAATTCCTTCAGATCGTCGGAGGTCTTTTGGGTCTTCAGCGACTTATCCGCGTCCAGATACCCTCTGCTGATAAACGTCTCCACCGTTGAAAATCCGTCTGTCAGATATTCGCTCAGCTTCTCCTCGCCGTTATTAAGACGCTCCAGCACCTCCGTCTGGCGCTTATCCTGGTATACCTGGTAGAATCCCTGGCCGATCGCCAGGGTCTTCAGGGAAATGTCGTTGTTGGCGATAACCGGAGTCATTCCCCTGCTGACAAAATAGTCGCAGACCTCCTCCCATTCCTTCCGTGTTCCTGGAACCTGCTGTTTATGTTCCTTCAGTAAATCCAGATTGCAGTAAAGGCCGAAGACCGACACCGTCGTAGGGACCCAGGTAATCCTGCCGTACCCCATCTGCCTCCTCATCTCGTCCGTAAAATCAGGCAGCGTGGAGAGGCCCGACAAATCCGCCAGCTGTCCCTTCTCTTCCAGCTTCAGCAGGCTGTCGTGATTCACTATAAATATGTCGTCTCCCTTTCCGCTCTCCATGCGTTTCTCAAGGGCATCGAAGTACGCGGTTCCCTTCAGACTCTCATAGGATACACGGATATATGGATTTTCCTTCATGAATTCCGACATAATCTGTTCGATCACGGTTACATTATCCGGCTCATATTTGTTTCCAAAAAAGGTGATTGTCACAATTTCCTGGCTATCCAGGGTATCTTCATTCACCACTCTGTTCTTACCGCCGCTGCAGCCTTGGAGGGCCGATATCGTAAGGGCAAGAAACAGGAGCAGTGCCGGGATTTTTCTTGACATTGCAGTTCTCTCCTGTCTTTTTGTAATACATGGTATTCCCATCTCTGTTCACATACTAATTGGATTTTACCACAACCTGACTTCCAGTGCAATCGATTCTATCTTTTTAAACGGTACTGTACCGTTTCATAAGCGCATGGTATAATAAGGCAGAGGTGAAAACATGAAAGGCAGCAATGAATTATACAGACTCGTATACGACTATTATGCAACCAGAATCTTATTTGGTTTTTATACTTATGGGGACGCGATGCCGTCCACCCACAAAATATGTGTTCAATTCAGACTGGCAGTTCCGACGGTACGGACAGCATTTACTTATCTGGAACGGGACGGATATATACAGGTCGAAGCTTCCAAAGTAGCCCACGTTGTTTACAAGGCCGCTCCCGCCCGGATCCGGAAAAATATTGCAGACTACTTTCTGCCGCGTGAGGACGGATTAAACGACATCAAGGTAGCCGGACAGATTTTAATCGAACCGCTTTTCGCACTGGGGCTTCAGCGCTGGGAAGAGGACCAGTGGAATCAGCTGCGTGAGTGGCTCACCAATCCCTCTCCGGACACGCTGTTTATGCCGATTGAATTCTATATACTGTCACTTTCTGCGCTGGATAATAAGCTCCTGCTAAATCTTTACTGGGAGATGGTCCGCTACCTCTGCTTCCCCTATCTGGCCGAAGATCAGATGGCATGGAAGCTCTCCCTGGAAGAACTGGGAATCCATACAAACGAAGAGCTCATTCACTATCTGAAAGCAGAGTATTTTAAAGTTTATAATAAAACCGTTGATGACCTGTTTTCTTTCCTGAAAACAGTACGGCCCAAATATGCGCCGGCCAAACCGGAGCCGGTCCCGTTCCAGTGGAGCCTCTACCGGCAGCGTCCCCAGATACGCTATTCCCTGGCCGCCAGCATCATCCGTGGAATTGTCTCCGGAGCTTACCCCATCGGAAGCTATCTCCCCTCTCTGCCTCAACTGGCCGCACAGTATGGAACGGCGCTGTCGACGATACGCCGTACGGTCTCGCTCCTCAATGACCTGGGGGTGGCAGCATCCCAGCACGGTAAGGGCATCCTGGTCTGTATGACACCGCAGACCATCGATTTCTCCAGTCCCGATGTGCATGAGATGCTGGATCTCTATCTGGAAAGTCTCCAGATGCTGGTATATACCTCCCGGTCGGTATCCCTGTTTACATTTCAGTCCGTCTCCAGGTCGGCTCTGGATGTTTTAACCGAGCAATTCAGGTCCATCAGGAAGGAAAGCCGAACGGATCTCTATCTCGAAGTCTATCTGGCTTTTATCGTTAAACACTGCTCCTCCGCCATGGTACGCGAGTGTTACGACAAATTAAAACTGCTTCTGGCCTGCGGTTATCCGGTCACCCTGATGAGGCTGAAAAAGGACAGTCTGGGCCAGGAATACAATCCTGCCGTCCTCCAGGCGGTCACTTCTCTGGAGGCCGGTGACACGGAAGGCTTCACCGATCAATGGTGCGAATTCCTAAGCCAGCAGGAGAGCGAGACGAGATCATTTATCATGGAACAAGGGAAGCATTTACCCCAAAATTGAAGCATTCATCAGAAAGCAGGTGGCGGTCATAGACGGTAAGATTTTATTGGCAGACGACGAAACAGATATTGCAGACCTTATGGAAGAAGTCCTGCGCCAGGATGGTTTCCAGGATATCCGAAAGGCGTATAACGGCGCGGACGCGGTGAATATCTGCCGCGAATTCCAGCCGGACGCGGTCATTCTCGATATCGTGCTTCCGGATATAGACGGTCTGGAGGTATGCAGGCAGATTCGGGAGTTCTCCTATTGCTCCATCCTGTTCCTGTCTTCCAAAAATGATGACGTGGATAAAATTCTCGGCCTCGCCTCGGGCGGAGACGACTATATCACCAAACCCTTCAGCCCACGAGAGGTTGTGTTCCGCGTCAAGGCGCAGCTCCGCCGCCAGCGCTATCAGGCATCCCCAGCCCAGGACACTGGCTCCGTCTTAACCGCCGGCCCCCTCTCGCTGGATAAGGAAAGCGGGCGGGTCTATAAGGATGGACGCGAGATCGCCCTGACCGGGCGAGAATTCCTTCTGCTCTCCTATCTCATGGAAAATACGGACAAAATCATAAGCAAAGAGCGTCTCTATGAACAGGTCTGGGGGGAAGCCAGCAGTATCTGTGACAACACGATCATGGTGCACATCCGCCATATCCGGGAAAAAACAGAGACGGACCCGTCGAGGCCGCAGCAGCTCATCACCGTAAAAGGCCTGGGCTATAAGCTCAGGAAAAGGATCAAATAAATGAAGAAATCCGGTTACCGCACCACATTCCACATATATTTTATCTTCCTGCTGACGCTGATCGGCACGATCCTGTCGGCAATTCTTCTCTTTTTTCTGCTGATAACGGTTCAAAAACCGGACGGGTCTTACGTCAGGAGCGACTGGCCGAAATCCTTTACAGAGAATTTCAGCGAACAAATCTTGTTTGCGGACGGTACGCCCCGGGTTGCACAGGCCGGAATCGAACTGCTGCAGGACAACGGCGTGGGCCTCCAGATCTTAGCTCCGGATGGCCGGGAGGCATTCAGCTATGGAAAGCCGGATTCCGTTAGCGGCTTTTATTCCGCCTTTACCGGCACCGTTCAAAACGCCGGGGAAGACTGCGTCTATATACTCTATTTTCCCATGAAAATCTCCACCATCACCATGTATCTCAACGGGGATCGTTTTTCTGGCGGCCGGCCGGTCATTCTGACCCTTTTATGCGTGCTGTTTCTGGTGGTTCTCATCTCCGGCGCTCTCTACGGCTTCTGGACCTCCAGACAGTTAAAGCGGCTGACTGCCTCTATCCGGGATATCTCCCTCCGCCGCTATCTTTCCAATCACAGCCGCGGCGCGTTCGAGGATCTGTACGCCGGCCTGAACGCGTTAGATGCCGAGATCCGGGCCAGCGACCGCCTGAGGGACGAGACGGAGAAGATGCGGGAGGAATGGATTTCCAACATCACTCACGATCTGAAAACGCCCCTCTCCCCGATTAAGGGCTATGCGGAGATCATACAGGATGGGGACGCCGGACAGGAGGAAGCTTACAGGCGGTACGCCGCAGTCATTCTGAAAAACGCTGCCTACATGGAAACGCTCATCGACGACCTGAAGCTGACGTACCAATTGGAGAACGGCCTGCTTCCCGTCAACCGGGAACATCAAAATATAGTCCGCTTCTTAAAAGAGCTGGCAATCGATATTTTAAACACGCCCGAGTACGAAGACCGCGTCATCGGTTTTGACAGCACGGAGGACGCCATTTTCTATTCGTTTGATCCAAAGCTGCTGACGAGGGCCTTTCGCAATCTGATCATCAACGCCTTTGTACACGGAGGAGAAACGGCGGAGGTCACACTCCGGTTATCCCGCATTGACGGCGCGCTGCTGATCCAGGCGGCTGACACTGGAAAGGGCATAGGTCCGGAGGAGGCCGAACACCTCTTTGACCGCTACTACCGCGGCACCGGCACCGGAGAGAAACCGGAAGGGAGCGGTCTGGGCCTGGCAATAGCGAAAAGCATCATCGAACTGCACGGCGGAACCATCTCCGCTTATGGCTCTCCCGGCGCAGGGACCGTGCTTTCAATTGAATTTCCTGTTTCTTAAGGTTAATTAAGGTTGTCTGAAAGTCAGATTAAGGCTGACAGTTTATCATAATTTCTATGATAGCTGTCAGCCTTTTTTTATTATGGAAACCAGACAATCTTAATCACGAGATCAGACAATCCCACGGAAAGCAGGTGCCACAATGAAGATCATACTAAAATATATTCTCACTAATATAAAAGAGCGAAAGCTGCGGACCACAGTCATGTTCCTGTCCATTCTGCTCTCCTCCATGCTCCTGTTCGTATCCTTTTCCATCGGCGCTTCCTATGAAAGTGCACAGCAAAAAATGGCCAGGGGCATGGCGGGCAGCGCAGTTCTCTCTGTAAAAGCGGCCAATGGAGCCATTAAAACAGACGAACTTCCCCCGCTTTCGTCCATCGAGGCAGGCGTGGGCGTGCTGAAGGGCACGGCCCTCTATCATGAGAACGGCTACTACGAGACCGTCGATTTAGTTGCTGCCGATTTAACGGAGCTGAATAAAATCAATCCGCCCCATCTGGCCAGTGGTGAGAAAATCACTGATTTCACCGGCAGCCTGGTGATCCTGCCGGACCGTTTTACTTTGAAATACGGGATAGATAAAGGCGATACCATTCCTTTACAGATCAATGGCGTAACGGTTCCGCTTCAGGTCGCAGCAATTGCAAACTATGACACAGTCTTCCTCCGCCATACGAGGGGAGCGACCGCCCTTCTGCCTCTTTCCACCCTGGCCGGACTCCTGGATCAGACGGACGGATACAGCGAAATCCTGATAAAGCCCGCCGCCGGAGCTGACACCGCGGTTCTGAAAAACGAACTCGCCGCTGCTCTGCCCGCCCCCGCTTACATTGTATCCGAGGTGGTCAATGAGGCGCAGATCACGGCCGACGCAAGGCAGAAATCCATGCCTTTTTTCCTCATCAGCTTTTTCTCCATGACCATGAGCGTGTTCATTATTTACAGCAGCTACAAAGTAATTACCCTGGACCGCCTTCCGGTGATCGGAACCTTTCGCAGCATCGGTGCAGAGAAAAAGACCGTAACCCGCATCTTCCTTCTGGAGAGTCTCCTGTATGGAAGCGCAGGCGGCCTTCTGGGAATCCCGTCAGGCGTTGTGGTGCTGAAGCTGATTCTTCACGGCATGGGGCAGTCTCTGTCCCAGGGCATCGAAATCCCGGCAGTGATCTCCCCGCTCAGTGCGGTGATCTCATTTACCATGGCAGTATCCGTGGCATTTCTCTCCGCCTGGCTTCCGATCCGCCGTGCGGGACGCCTGCCGGTGAAGGACATCGTACTCGGCACCGCAGAAGAACCGCACACTTCCATCAGATTCCTTACGAGCGTCTGTGTAATCGTGTTTCTGATCTCCATGCTGCTGCCCCGCCTGGTATCCGGGCCCATGCTGTACCTGGCCGGCGGCCTCTCTCTGCTGGGAATGACTGCATCGGCCGTGCTTCTCGTTCCCATGCTCACCAACCTCTGTTCCACGGCACTCACACCGCTTTACCGCTCCCTCCTGGGAAATGAGGGCTGGCTGGCCGCCCGGAACATGAAAGGCAATAAAAATACAGCGCAGAATATCACGCTGCTCTTCATCAGTATCTCCGCCGTGATCGCTATCACAGTTGTCGGTGATTTTGTCACAACGTATGTCAGTGACGTCTTTCATGGGGCGGAGCTTGACGGTTTTGCGGATGGACATATGGAACCGGAATTTGTCGATAGGGTGAAGGAAATGGATGGGATAGAGCAGGTTCTGCCGCTTTACGTCTATAAGAATCAGATAACAGCGGACGGCCTCCCCCTCAGCCGGCTGGAGGCAACCGACCGCCTCGACTGGTACGGTCCCATGCTGGCGCTCCATTATACGGAAAAGGACATGGAAGCTTCCGCCGTTTCGGCCTTCGCCTCCGGGCGGGCTGTCATCCTGAGTACAGACTGCATGAAGCGTACCGGCGCCTCCATCGGCGACCTCCTGTCCCTCTCCGACGGCTTCGCTATGCAGGACCATCTGCTCGTCGGCAGCTTCAAATCGAGGGCCACCGATGTCGAGGCTGTCATTCCCGCCGCATATGCGGTTTCCGATTTTGGAGCCGTCTCCTACGACTTTCTCGCCTATACTGCGGTCGATCCGGAGGCCATCATGGTACAGCTTCGCAGCCTGTTCGGCGGAACCTCCAACTGGAGCCGGACGGTAGAAGAATTCAACACGGACGCCCTTGCCACGGTTGGAACCTTTTTGAAGCCCATGCGTACCATGACCTGGTTTATTCTGCTGCTGGCCGCGGTGGGCGTCGTCAACAACCTTTTGATCAGCCATATTCAGAAGCGCCGTACCACCGCCATGTATAAGTCCGTGGGGCTCTCCAACCGCCAGATGGCGTCGATCACAGTGATCGAAGGCTTTTCATCCGGCCTGATCAGCGCGGTCCTTGCCGTGTTTCTCTCTTATATGGAAATCCAGACAATCTTCCTTGTGGCCGGTCCCAAAATACAGATCGTGCCGGAGCTGGATGCTTTTACGTTTCTGACTTCCGGTATCCTGGGAATTGCGGTCACTCTGCTGGGCTCTGTCGTCCCCATCATCAAGTGCCGGAAAATGAAGCTAGTGGAAGAAATCAAATTTGAATAGTTTACAGAACTGGAGGATAAGAAATGAAACCTATTATAGAAACAGCAGCCGTAGAAGGACGCCATATCGTTAAGAATTTCCGGCTCGGTGATATCGTTACCGAGGTGCTAAGGGACGTCTCCCTGCAGGTAATGCCGGGGGAATTCGTCTCAATTATGGGACCATCCGGTTCTGGAAAAAGCACGCTTCTCTATATTCTTGGAGGTCTGGACACCCCGACAGGCGGCCGCGTGCTTCTGAACGGAACCGATATCTCCAGCTTCGGAGATCAAAAAATGAGCAGTCTCCGCCGCCGGAACATTGGATTCGTCTTTCAGTTTTACAACCTGATTCCCAACTTGAATGTGGAAGAAAACATCATGCTCCCGCTTCTTTTGGACGGTCAGAAAATGGAGCGCTGCAAAGACCGTCTCGACCGGATTCTGGAGATGGTGGGCCTGTCCGACCGGCGCAGACACACGCCCCGGGAGTTATCCGGCGGCCAGCAGCAGCGCGTGGCAATCGCCCGCGCGCTCATCGGCAATCCCGGAATTCTCTTCGCCGACGAGCCCACCGGCAATCTCGACACGAAAGCCGGCACCGATATCATGAGCCTGCTGCGGGAGATCAACCGCAGCACCGGGCAGACCATCATTATGGTGACCCACTCCCCGGAAGCAGCCAAAAGCAGCAGCAGGATCATTACGGTACGGGATGGAAGAATCGTGCAGGATGGGAGCAGCATGTAGAGAATGCTGACTTAAATAAATGAGGCTGTGAAAAAACGAAGTTACCTTAACACCGTCTTCTCACAGCCCTTTGTTACAGCACCTCTAACGGTGCTGTAACACTACATCAATCCAAACAAATTCCATAATGGATACATGACAACAAGAAATCCCACAAACATGATCAACGTCTTTAAGCCTTCCTGTTTGATAAAATCCTTCATCGGCATCATTCCGTATTCGTACATAATCAGGTTTCCGTTGGACTCATACGGCAGAAACAGCATTTCACATGCGTACACAAGGATCATGCAGGCCACCACCGGGTTAATGCCCAGGGACACGGCAATCTGCGCAAATGGAATAGACAGCCCGCCCAGCATCGCAAGGGGCGTCATGAAGAAATTGGCAATCATTCCAAACAGCATAAAGGAGATGCATACGACCAGCACGCTCTTTCCGGAGAGAAACGGCACGGCGATATTCGTCAGGAAATCTCCAAATCCGACGGAAGCTCCCACGACGCCGATCCCGAGGCAGGCTGCTACAAGGAAGATCATGGAGAAATTGATTCTTCCGATTATCTCCTTGTCTCCGATCTCAATGCCCGGAACGAACATCAGATACGGGATCGTCATAAATCCATAGGCCGCCGGAAGGCCGGTAAAGTTTGAGGAAAACAGCCAGGCGAACAGAAGCACGATCATGGCGACCGCCTTTTTCTCTTTTTTGCTCATCTTTCCCAGCTGCTCGTATTTTTCATCGAAAATCTTACGGTTCAGCTTTCCGTCCATTTTCTTCGTCTTATATACCTTCATCAGGATAAACAGCGTCAGCAGGCACCAGATAATAAAGCAGCCGTTGTACAGAAATGTGGTGAACATCCCCATGCTGTATCCCGGCACAAACTCCTGCAGCGATGTCTCAATCATGGAATAATAGCTTGGATAGTACAGAAACACCGTGCTTCCGGTACACCCAATGGTACCCGCGAAGCACACCAGCGATGATTCTCTGGAGGGCTTCAAATCCATGGCCTTGCACACACCGAAGATCAGTGCGCCGGCAATCACCCATCCATAGCAGAAGGTGACCAGATTTAGAAGAATTCCAATGACAAAGCAGCCGTAAACCACACCGCCGTAGGTTCCGCCGCATTTTCTTATGACAAAGTAAGCGATCCGTTTTAAAAGACCGCACTCATCCAGCACCGTACTGAAGATAAGTCCCCCCAGGACCATCCATACCGTCGTATTTGACCAGGAACCAAAAGCCGTCGCGGCCGGAACGATTCCGCTGACAATATACAGTGACGGAAGCAGAATCGCCGACACCAACAGCGGAAACAGCTCAAAGGCAATGATCAAAATCATAAACAGCGTAATCATAAAGAACCGCTTCAGACTTTCTGTAAAATCCCCCGAAACCGGAATAAAAGCAATGATGAAAGGAATCAGTATGCTGACTGCCCATCCGATCCGTTTTTTCTTATCTGCACTCGTACTCATTCTAGTGTCTCCCCGTTTTATAGTTTCTTTCAATATCCCCATGGATATTGTCTTTTTTTTATCAATCAAAAGTTGAAAAAGTACATCCCAAATGCCGGATAACCATCTGAACATCTGGGATGCCCTTTAAAACAATCCTATTTTATAATGCTTTCCTATAAAGTTCCATAATATCTTTTACAGTTGTCTGTCTCGGGTTGGCCGGAATGTTGCCGCTCTTCATGGCATCCTCCGCCATAGCCGGAATCAGCTCCTCTTTGACGCCCGCCTCGGAGAGTGATTTCGGAATGCCTAAGTCTGCGTTCAGCTTTTTAATCTCTTCTACCAGCATCTCCGGTTTGAAACCATTTAATTCTTCATTGCCCTGGCGGATATAATTATAAATCACTTCGTAACGGCCGTTGTCGGCAAGGGCGTTGTATTCCAGAACTGTTGGGAGCAGAATGGAATTTGCGACGCCGTGGGGGACATGAAAGTAGGCACTTACCGGGTGGCTCATGGCGTGTACATTGCCGAGTCTGGCCCATGCAAATGAGATTCCTGCAAAATTGCTGCCTGCCATCATGGCGCTGGCCGCCTCCTCATTCTTTCTGTTTGCGACAAACTGACGGAGGTTTCCGCCGATTAATTCCATTGCCTTTTCAGCCATTGCATCCGAGAACGGGGAAGCATTGACGGAAATGTACGCCTCAATGGCGTGAATCAGTGCGTCGACACCGCAGGCCGCGGCGATGGACGCAGGCGCCGTCATAATCAGTTCCGGATCCAGAACCGCGTATTTCGGCAGAATTTCATAGCTGAACACCGACAGCTTGTAATTTCTGGATTCGTCCGTGATGACTGCGGAAGCGGTTACCTCACTGCCGGTTCCCGCTGTTGTGGGGATCGCAATCATCGGCACAATCGGGCCGGGAACCTTATGATTTCCCTCATAGTCCGTGATGCTGCCGCCGTAGTTCGCCAGCACGCCTACAGCCTTCGCCACGTCCATCGAGCTGCCGCCGCCAAGAGCAACGATGCTGGTCGCTCCGCATTCTTTATAGAGAGCGGCCGCTTCATTGACGATATCGGTGGTCGGATTCGGAATGACATCCAGATAGGAGGTATACCGGATTCCTCCCTCTTCGATGATGTCCTGTATCTTTCCTACTACGCCGATTTTCTCCAGTCCGCGGTCAGAGATTAAGAATACGTGCTCCGACTCGTTTTCTTTCAGGATCTCGGGAAGCTTTTTTAAGCTTCCCATTCCAAATTCAATATTCTGAGGTATTTTAAAACGAAAATCTTTCATTGTTCTTCTCCTTTTTTACAAAACTGCCATCAGGCTGGTGATCAGCATATTTGCGCCGATAAACAGAAGTACTAAGTATACGATACGCAGGAACTGCTCACGGTTAATTCTCTTTAAGAAGCCCATGCCGAGGAAGAATCCGATCGCGGCACAGGGAAGGCCGATTGCCAGAGCGCTCCACATGCGGGGTGTGAATGCGCCGTTGCGGAACTGGGTATAGATGTTCCAGGTATTTAAGACCACCCATACCATGTTCATCGTGTTGCGGAATTTTTCTTTATCCTTTACCGCCTCGATGGTGTAAACCGTAATCAGCGGGCCGCCGATGGTAAACGCGCCGTGAACGATACCACCTAATATGAGACATCCATAGCGGAAAATCTTCCTGCCGGTTGTGTCGGGTGCGTCTTCCTCATCTGTTTTTTTCAGAACCAGCGGTCTGATAATGTGCTTATAAATGTTCATCAAGGCGATGATGGTAACCATGGCGCCGATACAGATCTTCGCGGTCGTCGGGCTGATCTTGTAAAACAGATAATTGCCGATCAGGATTCCCGGCGCGCACAGTGCAACGATTTTCACTAAATCTTTCCAGGAGACCTCACGCCATGCCTTCACGCCCAGATAGTATAAGAATGGAATTGTGAGGAGCGTTCCGTACGGTACCCCCTCCGCGGTTCCCAGAAGACCGTTCGTAACCGCCGCAGCGATAACGGTACAGCCAAATCCCGTACATCCCTGTACAAAGAATCCAAAAATCTGCATCAGACCAACCAGTATAAAATCAAACTCAAAAGTCATAATATCCCCCTATATATATTCCGTGTATTTTAGAAATGAAGCTCTGTACGCTGAATCAAATCCTTCTGCAGCGGCTTGCCCAGTTCGACAAAATACGCGCTGTATCCGGCTACACGCACAAGCATGTCTTTGTAGTCCTCCGGCTTCTTCTGCGCCGCCCGCATTGTCGCGGAGCTCATGATATTGAACTGAACATGCATCGCCTGCTTTGCCATATACTCATCGATAAATCCAATCAGAGTGTCTCTTCCCTCGACGCCGGCCACGGATTCCTCCGGGAATCTTAAGTTCATCAGTGTGCCGTTGGACGCCAGGGAGTGGTCCACCTTTGTCAGGGAATTAACAAGCGCTGTGGGGCCGCAGATATCGTGGGAGCCGCCGTCGGTATGAACCGGTCCCATGTTGTCGGAGATCGCCTCTCCCGCTTTACGGCCGTCCACGGATGCGTTGGTATTCAAGCCCATGGCCACGTTGGCATTGACCGAGTAGACTCCCGGGCTGAACTCGCCGCCTCTCGGATTCTTTCTTCCTCTGATATGTCTGCAGTAGCATTCGAACATGTAGCGGAACAGTTCATCCGCATAGTCGTCGTCGTTGCCGTAGTGGTGAACCTTGGAGCTGTTTACAAGGGCGTAAAGCTTTTCATGACCTTTCCAGTTGTCCTTCACCGCTGCAAGCAGTTCAGAACCGGTACAGCGCTTCTCATCAAACACGAGCTGCCTGATCGTAGCCAGGCTGTCCGCGCAGGTTGCCATGCCGCTGGCCTGCGGACCGGTGCCGTTATACTTGGCTCCGCCTTCTGTCAAGTCCCTGCCCGATTCCATGCAGTCCTCATAAAACGCGGATACGTAAGGTACCGGCTTTAAGGCGCGGTGGGCGTTGTCAATGATATTCAAGCTGCTGCACATCTGATCGGTCCAGTAAGCAAACTGTTTATCTACACTTTCGAGAACCTCTTCAAAGCTCTGGTAGGTATCCAGGCTTCCGGTATCCGGTCCCAGATGGCCGCCGAGAGCGCCGCATTTCTCCCATCTTGCACAGTGAGGTCCGCAGTCCAGACAGCGTCCGCCGTTTAACACCATTTCCATCATCTTCGCCGTGTTGACGTAGGCGGCGTCGTGCCAGCCGTACTCCTTGCCGGGAAGATCAATCTCCACACAGCCTACGACACAGTAATCTCTCGCTTCTTCCAGGGTCATGCCTTTTCTCATCATGCCTTTAATCGCCGGGGCATCGTTGAAAAGCTTCGGATGGCCGTAGCCTGCGCGGATACATTCCACGGTCTTGACCTTTAATTCATAGGGGGTATTTTCATGCATACGCACGCAGACCCACGGATTCATCATGCGGGTATGGGCGGAACCTTCCAGCATCAGCATCGTCAAGTCATTGGTGGCGTCATTGCCGTCTCTGTCCACGCCGCCTATGGTCAGGCTCTCGCCTCCGAAACCGCGGCCGTTGCGCACAGCCATACTTCCCTTATCCTTTAATTTGGTCGGATTGTTCATCTTTACGTATTCGACCTCGATCAGTTCCAGGACAAATTCCTTTGTGATGGTGCCGTTTTTCATGTCCGCCTCATAGTACGGATACAGCCACTGATCCATACGGCCGTAGGATATGGAGTGGCCGTTGCTCTCAACCTGAATGAGTGTTGTGGCAATATTAAATAACTGCATTGCCTGCCAGAACGTCTTCGGCACACCGCCTGCGATCTGACGGCAGTTATCCGCCATGGCTTCCAGCTCTTTCTTCCTCACCGGATCCTGCTCTTTGGCGGCATACTCATCAGCCAGCTTCGCATAGCGCATGATGTATTTTTTCGCAGCCTCATGCATGATAATCATAGCCTGGTAGGTATCCCGCTTGTCGCCGTATTCCGGATCTCTCTTATCCAGCTTCTCCAGACCCGCTTTGGCATTTTCGATCAGGCCGTTGTAACCGACCTTCATCAGCTTCGCATAATCGATGGCCAGATGTCCGGCGCCTGCGAAATGGTACAGATTCGTCTGGAAGATCTTCTTTCCTGCTTCGGAACCCTTAATCTGCTCTTCCTCCAGCCGCACATTGATTAAATCATCCACGGTTCTGCCCTGCCAGTATTTGCACAGCTCGATAATTTCTTTTCTCTCATCGTCATTTCTTATGTAGAACTGGTCGTGTTCGCGCTCCTCAAACGGGGAGTGAAGGATCTCTTCGATGATCCAGTTCACGGAAAACTCCGGATAGATCGGCGACGCCTTGGGCGGAGCGGCAATCTCACCCAGAATCAGATCTCCGTCGTCAATATACAGCTTTGTATTCAGCAAAATGTTCTCAAAAGCGTAGGCACACTGAAGCTTGCGTGGACAGACTTCATGCTCTTTATAGCTTTCCGTCACCAACCTCAGCCGCTCCACATCGACCTCGTAAGGTCTGTCTAAAAAGGTCTGTCTGAGCATGTTTACCCTTGGAAATGGGGACCAGTCTTCATGGTGAACCTGGTAACCCAGACTGTAGACATGATCGAAAGGTTCTGTTCCACACGCGTTTGTGTGATTCTCGTTCATTGTAATTCCTCCTGAAAATATGATATAAATTGGTTTACTGTTTTTCCTTTGTTCCCACCAGGCAGTGAATTCCCCGGCTGTTAAAATACTCTGCAAGCTCGCCCACATGCTTCTGAAAGACCTTTCTGTTGATCTTCACGTCCTCCATCTGATAGGGCATTCCCAGGGAGGCGTACTTCTCTTCCCCAAGACGCATGAAGCTTAAAAGCTGCAGCGTTCTGACGCGGCCGCCCAGCTCGTTTATGATAAAATCGGCTGTGGCCTCTATGTTGGCCATATCATCGTTGACATTTGGGATCACCGGAATCCGAAGGATCAGTTCCCGGTCCCCGCCGGCCAGTCTCTTTAGATTTTCCAGGATTCTTTCGTTGTCTGCTCCCGTGTATTCTTTATGAATCCTGCTGTCCATGTGCTTGATATCGGAGATAATGAGGTCCGTATACGGCAGAACCTTCTCGACTTCCTTCCAGTCAGCGCAGAATGTGGATTCACAGCAGGTATGGATTCCTTCGTCCTTGCACGCCTGAAACAGTTCCGCCACAAAATCGCTCTGGATGAGCGGTTCCCCTCCTGATACGGTAACGCCTCCGCCGGAACGGTCGTAATAGCCCCGGTCCTTTCGGATCTCCTTCATGCAGTCTTCCACGGACATCGACTGCCCCCACTGCTTGATCGCGTCCGACGGACACGCCTGATAGCAGGCCAGACAATTGGTGCATGTACTCCGGTCGATTAAAGTCAGTTTTCCGCGTGTAAATTTAAGCGTGCCTTCTGCCGGACAGGCTTCCTCGCACGAACCGCAGTTCTTGCGGGAAATGCATTTGCTTTTATAGATGCCCGGCTGGATATGCGCCGTCCAGCTCTCGGGATTGCTGCACCATCTGCATCGCAGCGGACACCCTTTTAGAAACAGTTCCGTCCGCATCCCCGGTCCGTCATGGATTGTGAAACGCTGAATATTGAAAATAATTCCCTGTTGTGACAATCGGCCCCCTCCTCCCAATGGTCGTTCTCTCCGGCACTTCTGCATGATTACATCTTTTTCAGTTGTCCCGGAGTTGTTTTTTGTATGTTAAAATTATATCAAACCTGACGTGCTGAAAAAAGTGGCCATCTGTAGTATTTCGTATAGGGAACATTCCCTATTTCGACGGGGAAATGGGAGTCTTTCGGAATCACTCAGGTGGTTTTCCGGCTCATACCAAACAAAAAAACAGCTCAATCAGGAAATAAACCATCTCTGATTGAGCTATTCTCTTCTCACACTTTTATCTCATTTATACGAAAAAACAATATTCTCCAATACAGCCCTTACCTGGCTGCAAACCGTCCATCCTCTACCGGTTCTATATTCTTTTTCTCCTTCAGCGTCTTCACCAGCACATCATAAACCGTCATACCGGTACTCTCACTCTCGAGGATAAAGCTTTCCGGAACTATGGTATCCATAATGGCAACCGTATAGACCTTCTCCTTATCGATCGCTTTTCCATCCGCTGTCTGTATCGTCCCGATTCGCTTTCCCGGTTCCGCCGCAGGGTCATAGCTCATGGAAAGTCCGGAAAAATAGTAAAACCAGCCGGACTGATTCTCCACAACAATCGATTTTTCCAGAGTCTCGATCAGGTTTTCTCCGGTCATTTTTATTACACGCATCTCTCCGGTATCGGGACTCTTCAGATCCGGAAGAATGCATTTTAAATCCACATTCGTCACATCACCTTTGTAGAGTCTGCCGCTTAGTCCCTTGCCGTTATATAAGCCATCTTTCCCATTATCCATGAACAGGGCGATCTCCGCACCGCTCTGCCTGCGCATGGCATCCGTAATAAAATTTCCCGTCTGAATCAGGGTGAAGTCAGAAGCCGCGGTTCCATAGATCTCCGGATCAGCCTTATGAACAGGCTTTCTATTTTGCTCATCCACCATCTGAATCACGTCCTCTTTCGTCTTCTCTCCCCTCAGCATACCCGCCAGGCCTTCCTCCAGCGCTTCCTGCGCATGCTCCAGCTGGCCGAACACCGCGTAGCGGCCGGCGCGCAGTACCGGAATTAACGATTCTATTTCAGGGACATCCGGCAGGTCCATGTCGTTCAGACTGGAAAACATCGCTCCGGTGTCCGCCATCATGGCCTCCTGTCCCTCTGGCGTGGAAATGAAATCCATAATCTTCATCACCTGACGATACTTATCGCGATTTTCAGGCTCCGCCAAATGTTTGTTCACTCCCACATAACACACCATATAAAGCCGTGCCCAGTCGTTGCTGCTGCCTGGATTGAAAAACGGCATGAG
>OBWG01000469.1_pt1 | contig 28622 bp, 29 predicted proteins | sample 1495221 | NCBI WGS metagenome assembly OBWG01 (sample SAMEA2580053, study PRJEB22360) | human gut metagenome | reverse complement strand
GTTTTGAGAATATTTTATATTTTTGTTCATGTAATATCCCTTTTTATTTGCTGTGAATATTCGCTCATTTTTCTTCCTCAATAAAAACTCTACCAGCTAACCAACATTCGTCTAATTCATTTGGGAATAATTCAAGCTGGCGAATCATATAATGTGTACTTGGAATGTAATCAAAATAAAACAATAGTGCTAGATATAAACTCCATGGAATTGGGCGTGTCCGATTTTCGTAGGCACTATAAGTTTGTCGTGAAATACCAACAGCCGAAGCAATTTCTTCTTGTGATGCACCAACTTTTCCTCTGAGTGCGGGTAACTCAATCGCCAATTGAGTGGCCAAGTTCTCTTTCTCATCTTTACTAAAATTCCAAAACTGCTTATAAGCATCTCGCCCTACAAATTGAATCAATAAATCTCCTCCTGGGTATACTCTTTCGTAGAGTACATTACTCCACGAAAAAACACCGCCAAACACTGAAAACTCAGCATTATTTGACGGTGTTGACAATTTATTTGACGGCTAATAAATCAGAAAGCCGTTGCATATTTTCTCTTTTTAAATCCATGGATGGGTGTACATAGCGATTCATTGTAATATTCACGCTGGCATGACCCAATATTTCGCTGAGACTTTTTACATCGAATCCAAGCTCTATGCACCTTGTAGCAAATGTATGACGTAACGAGTGATAATTTGCGGAGGTGATTCCGCTGTTTTTCAATACCTTCTTAAAATGATTTTGCATGGTTCTTGGTTCTAATGGATTCTGATCGCTATTGGTTAGGATGTAGCCAGTAGAAGAAGCTTTGTGTGCTGTAAGAATAGTCATTAAGCCATGGGGTACTGGAATAGTACGGATGGAGCAAGCACTTTTTGGTGTGGTAACAACAATCCTTGTCTTGTATTCACTGTTGGTTCTATCTTGGATTCTCTGGAGCGTTTGATGCACGTGGATTGTGTAATCTGAGAATGAAACATCTTCCCATCGTAACGCACAAATTTCACCTACTCTGAGACCAGTGAATAAACATACTAATATACCAATATTGCAGGAATCAAGATTAGAATACAAGTATTGGCATAATTTTTCCTGTTCAGCACGACTCAAAACTCTCATTTCCTTCGTTTGACGTTTTATCTGTATAGATCGTGCGTCACAAGAAATGGCTTTCCCGTTTCGGGTGGCAAATTGTAAGACATTTCGAATTAGAGATAAAATATCTGAAACAGTTTTAGAGGAAAGTCCATTCTCCTTTAATCCACCAGAAACAAGGAAAAAATTACACTGCGTTTCAATAAACTCGTGTGTTATATCACGCAATTGTTTGCTTCCGAACACAGGAAGTATATACGAGCTGAGAAGATTCCTATATTTGTTGCTTGTAGATTCCTTCACTTTAGGACATATAGCTTGAAACCATTCCATAGCAACCTGTTCAAATTGATCTGAGCTAATTTCTGGATCGACAGTGACAGAATTACTCGTGCACGAACTTTGACTGATAAGTTTTGCCTTGACTTCTCGATATGACTTTGCATAAACATAACCGTAATTGGCTTTGCCTGTAGAAGATCGGGACTTAATGTATCTTCCTTCCCATCTGCCGTCTTTCCTTTTGTAAATATTTTCTCCTTTTCGTGCCATAAGGTACACCTCCTTCAATATGACTATAATTCTGACGGCAAATTGTGACTTTGGAACTTTCTAAGATGGATTTTTGTGCAAAACCTCGTGTTTTATGTCCCTAACATATTGACAAACAGTGCGACAATTTGTAAAATAAAGATATAAACTAAAAAAAACAGAGAAGAATGCGATTCGTGGAGTAATGTACTCTACGAATTTTTTATTTTAAAGAACCTCAAGATAGCTCATATTGTCGTCTTGGGGTTCTTTTCATTCTATCATTTAATGCAATCTGCCTATAAAATTTTATCATATTGCATTTATAAATGCAACTTGCACCCGATGTTGGTTGTTGAGATTTTTGGTACATTTTATAATGTATAGCAGAATCATACACAGCATGGAGGTGATTGAAACGCAACCGGAAATTGATTACGTTAAGATTGGTCAGCGCATTAGAGCTGCCCGACTGGAAAAGGGTTATAGTCAGGCTGATTTGGGTGCGTTGGTTGGTTGCTCGAACAATCATATGAGCCATGTTGAAGTTGGACAGACGAAAGTTTCTTTGGCAATGCTTCTAAAACTGGCATTCGTCTTGGAAAAGAACTTTGACTATTTTTTACTGGATACCCCATATGCAAAATGCGACAGCATCATTGATAATGAGATTGCTGCAAAACTGAAAAAGTGTAATGTAACAACATTGATAACCGTAGGAAAGTTGATTGATGTCTTGATTGACCAGCAAGAGATGATAAAAAAAGCGGAGCTTGATTGATATAATGAAAAAGAAGCCCATTGACGGTACAGAGTGAACTGCTATGGGGTTCTTTTTTGCAGCACAATATACTGATTCTTTAAGAAGCAAAAAGTCCACCAGTCATGATGCACTACGCATCGTACTGGTGGACTTTTTCTGTAAAGATATAAAAATAGATATTCATATATCGCCATAACCAATGTCGTTATCGTAGGCATGAAGATCTTCTTTCAGGAAATCTGCTTTACGAATATACATCGAATTTACCAGCTCTCCTTTTTCGTGGAGCAGGCTGAATTTGTAGTCTAATAATGCTGCCGGTACATAGAGCATTTTAGCCGTTTCAAAAAATGTGTGTTCCGAAAGGCATTCCAGGACTTTCCCATCTTCTAACAGAAGCTCCGCCGCAAAGAAGTTTGCTTCATTTTCTTCGATTGATCTATCATCAAAAACTTCCATTTCTTGAAAGCCGTGCATCATAGCGATTTTTGTATGCAGGACAGCGTGTCCTAATTCATGTGCGACTAATATACGCTCCAGGATACCGTTCACATTGTGATCTATCACGATATTCTTTTGTCTGGACTGGTAATAGAAGAAGCCCTTCAATTTCTTCTGTAAATCGTAATAGTGGATTTTGATACCTAACAGCTGACATAGCTCGTAAGGGTCTCTGGTGTGATATTTTCGCACAAGCTTATCGACAGTTTCAATGATATGCTCTGCCGTTTTCATTTGCTTCACCTCCGAATCGCACACAGAAAACATATTCTGTGCTTGAGGATTTTACTCTTTATCTTTATGCTTTCTGTATTTCTTCGGAGTGTACTTTTCCCGTGCTGTTTTCTTAGAGTCCATATAAACTGACATAATCGCCTGGAAGAATACATCTTTTGCGTCCTCGTCCAATTCTCCACCGGCAAACAGAGAATTTACACGACCCAACACTTCCTGAGCTTCTTTTGCTCCTTTTGAACCGAAGTTTTCCTTTGCCTCTAAAATAAACATATCCTGATCTATATGGCTCTGGCTATCCGTTTCAGATTCGTCCAAAAGATAGGACACAGAGATATGCAGTGCTTCAGCAAGTTTTCTGATGTTGCTTTTTCTGGGGAGTGTTCCGAGCTGCTCATAGGTGTAAAGGGATCTTTCGGAAATGCCGGTCATCTGGGCAAGCTCCGTTTGAGATAGGTTCATAGCCAAACGAGCTTCTTTAATTTTTTCTCCAAATGTCATGGTAGTATCCTTCCTTTCAAAAAATATTTATTCGTAACTTCCGATTATTTGTTGACAAACTTCTGGAAAATGCTATAATAAGAATCATAACAGAAGTTTTAATTCCACTTAATTATATATCGGAACTTTTATAAAGTCAAGAACTTCCGATTTCACTTCTGTTATTTTAATCAAATATCGGAAGTTATAGTCATTCTTGTCCCATGGTATTTGTTTCCCTTTAGCCAAGTGACAGGAGTTAGAAAGGAATTCTTATTTTATGGATTAGGCTGAAAGGAGATTCTGAATGAGCAGATATAATACACAGGTATTAAGCAGTATTCGAATGCTTTGCCGGATGCAGAACATTGACGAGAAGGTTCTGTATGAAAGAGCAAAGCTGATTTTATCCATATATCGAGAGGTGTGCTGGTCTACCATTGATCGTGCGAATGATGTATGTGATACCCTTATTTGTACTTACGGTGACAGCTTAGATGGTGCATTGATTTATCTGGAGAACTTTGCTCCGGATGAAGCGAGAGAACGATTTGAAGAACGCATTCGCAGCTTATTTGAGACAAAGTGGATCATTGAACTGGTAGATATGGCTATGTTGAAAATCAGAGAATATCCAGATAAAGGCGCTCTGTACTGTGAGATTATCTCAAAGGCATATCTCAACCGCTTCAAGTACAGGGAATCAGAAATGCTGGAGGTTTTGAATATGGAACGCAGCACCTACTATGACCGAAAGAAAGAAGCGATACTGTTATTTGGTCTGTCACTTTGGGGAACAGCCATTCCTAAATTGAAAGATTTCCTGGAAAGTGCCCGGGAGGAAGAAGCATTGTGTTATTGTGAATGCTAAGACAGGATTTTAGTCCGACTAAAATCCGATGAAAATACGACGGTTCCCCTACTGAAAGTCCGACTTGTCCAGTGTTAAAATGGCTATGCTGGGAGATAGCGGCATAAAATTGAATAGAGAGAGTTACGCCTCGTGCCTGTAATGGGTACGGGGCTTTTTTTATACCTGCCTATTTTCCCCCATAATTAACACAAAGGCATGAACGAGAGCTTGGAGTAATTTACTCCGGCTCTTTTTTTATGCCTGCAAGGAGGACAGGCAGATGGCAAAGGGTATTGAGAATCGGGCACGATCTCCTCCCGCTGTTTTTGATTTTGCAACTTCACAAATTCAAAAACACGGAGGAACGAAAATGTATTACGACTTGGTTGAAAGCGGAAAAAGAATTAAAGCCTTGAGAAAGGAACATGGGCTTACACAGGAACAGCTTGCGGAGCAGTTAGGTGTTGCCGCAAACACCATTGCACGAATTGAAACCGGCAACAGAGGTATCTCTATTGATTTGGCAATCGAACTGGTTGTGCGCTTTGAGACAACCCTTGATTACATATTTTTAGGTCGTGAATAACCTCAAAACTATACCTACGAGGCAATAAAAACTTGCATGAGGAACAGGTACAATTTAGATACAGCCAAAGAAAATCGGCTGCTTGATCCTTGAAAACTGAATACACAGTCATCGAATACGTTCCTGTTGCCGGTGCGAGAGCATCAGCCACATCAGCAGTACGCCGTGACGTATCGGATAGAGAAACAGAACGACTTTCTTCTATAAATTAAGCGCTTGTCTCTCTCCCGATGCCAGCGATCAATACTGGCTTGTAAATATTGGGTTGCTCCCAATACGGCCATGAAAGCAACAGGATTAAAGATACTTCTCTACGGAGCTGGCGGAGAACCCGGCAGAGGTTAGATTCCTATGGAACTGATTCGCAATCAGTCGTTCGGTGATTCCCTGAGGGCGTAAGCCCTCTTTCCCAGGGGTGCGTGGCAAATATGGGACACATAGACTTTTGGACTGACTGCCTGATTCCTTTCTGGCAGTCAGTTATTACATAGCCAACGAAAGGAGGTCATGGCACATGATGAAAGAAAATTGGGTATATTGCCGTGGTGATATTTATTGCGCCAAGCTGGACCCGGTAGTTGGGTCGGAACAAGGCGGCATCCGTCCGGTTATCGTCATTCAGAACGATACCGGTAATAAACACGCTCCCACATTGATTGTGGCAACGGTCACCACCAGAATCCATAAGAAAGCGAATATGCCGACGCACTTTGTTATTTACGACAATCCTGCATTCAAAGAAGCGTCCGTTGTTCAGCTGGAACAGATTCGTACCATTGATAAAAGCAGGATTGATAATTACTTAGGTAAGGTAACGCCCCGTGAAATGGTAGCGATTGAGAAAGCCTTATCTGTCAGCCTGGCAATGGAACAGCTGAAAAAGCGTTCCCCAAAACATAAAGCAAAGAGAGCGAAGGAGTGAACATAAATGTTTGAAGAAAGAATCGCTGCCATGAATCAGCGCACCGAAGAAGCGATGGCTGCTAACGCAGTTCAGTTTGATAAGAGAACCTATACGGTTGATGAGATTCAGGATATTCTGGGCATCAGCAGAACCAGCGCATACAACCTTGTGAAAAAGAAAGTTTTCCATAGCGTCCGCATCGGTGGCAGTATCAGAATCTCCAAAAAGAGTTTTGATGAGTGGTTGGATCATCAAATGTAAGATTTGTCAAGGGCGTCGTACAACCCGGCGACAAACTTCAAAACATATTGAGAGTTCGATAAAATGTAGCCATGACAAGAAACACATGGCTACATTTTTTACATAGGAGGTTGTACGATGGCGGAAATGAGAAAACGCACGAGTATGTCTGTTCTGGAAATGGGCAGGATGCTCGGTCTTGGTAAAACGGAGTCATACTGGCTCATTAAGAAGAATTACTTCAAAACCATTCTTGTCGGCAACACCATGAGGGTGATGATCGACAGCTTTGAAGAATGGTATGCCAATCAGTTCAAATACCAGAAGGTCGATGGAACCCCTCCCGGCGAGGAATTGAAGAAAACTACATATTCAATGGAGGAGCTTGGACAGCGCCTTGGGCTGAAAGAAGCGACTGCTTACGAACTGGTTGCCAAAGGGCATTTTGATGTGGTCGATGTCCTGGGCAAGCGCAGAGTGACAAAGGAGAGCTTTGAAAGATGGTATGCTTCTCAAACCGATTACCGCACGGTAGAGGATCAGGAACTGGATGCAGATATTATGGCATCCACCTACGGTCTGCCGGAAATGGCAAGAATGCTTGGGGTACATCGTCAGACCATTTACTATATCGTTGCCAATGAAGATTTTGAGCTTATCAAGGTTGGCAGGTATAAGCGAGCTACCAAAGAGAGCTTTGAAAAATGGTATCACAATCAGACCCGCTACCAGTTAGCGGAAGATAGACAGGAAAGGAGCTGATTACATGGCATCTATCGTTAAGAGAAAAAAGAAGTATTCTGTGGTTTATACATACACCGATGAGAACGGCAACAAGCGTCAGAAGTGGGAAACCTTTGAAACGAATGCCGAAGCAAAGAAAAGGAAGTTGCAGGTTGAATATGAGCAGGAGTCCGGAACCTTTATTCCCCCTTCTGCTAAAACCGTCAATGATCTTTTGGATGAGTATATGTCAATCTATGGTGTGAACACCTGGGCGATGTCTACCTATGAAAGCAGAAAGAGCCTGATTGCAAACTATATTCGTCCCCTCATCGGTGATATGAAGCTGGAGGATGTCACGCCGAGAATCATGGACAAGTATTACCGAGATTTGCTTTCTGTCAAAGCGGTTTCTTCTAAGTATGTAAAAGCCCGTACAGAATATCTGACTCCGCATACTGTCCGAGAGGTTCACAAGACATTGCGAAATGCTTTCAATCAAGCGGTCAAGTGGGAATTGATGACCAGAAACCCTGTGGAGCACGCTACGCTGCCGAAAGAAGAACACAAGACCAGGGATATCTGGACAGCAGAAGTGCTCCAGAAGGCTCTGGAAGCCTGTGACGATGATATTCTTCGTCTGGCTATTAACCTTGCCTTCTCCTGTTCCCTGCGAATGGGCGAGCTTCTGGGGCTTACCTGGGACTGTATTGACATTTCCCCCACCAGTATTGAACTTGGTCAGGCAAGCATCTTCGTTGAAAAGGAGTTGCAGAGAGTAAATCGTGAAGCGATGGCAGATCTGGACGGTAAGGACATCATGTTCAAGTTCCCACCGACCTTCGCCAGTACGCATACCGCATTGGTTCTCAAAACTCCTAAGACCAAAACAAGTGTCCGCAAGGTGTTCTTACCGAAAACCGTAGCGGAAATGTTGGTACAGCGAAAGGCTGACATCGAAGAACTGAAAGACCTTTTCGGTGACGAGTTCGTAGACTTCAATCTGGTTTTCTGTTCTTCCAATGGCAAGCCGATTGAGGGGCAGGTTATCAACCGTGCTTTCAATAAGCTGATTGAGGAGAAGGGACTGCCGAAAGTGGTTTTCCATAGTCTCCGACATTCCAGTATCACTTACAAGCTGAAGCTGAACGGCGGCGATATGAAATCCGTTCAAGGCGATTCCGGTCATGCACAGGTCAAGATGGTAGCGGATGTTTACTCCCATATCATCGACGATGACCGCAGACTGAACGCTGAAAGAATGGAAGCTGCGTTCTACTCAGGCAGACAGGCAACGCCTGAGCCGGTTCAACCAGCCGCAACGGAAAGCTCCGCTGATGATAAAGAACTTCTTCTGAAGCTTCTGCAAAATCCGGAAATGGCAGCACTCCTGAAGTCGCTGGCAAAAACATTATAGTAACTGCAAGGGCAGATCCTTTTACATAGCTACAATAGCTGTAAAAGGGTCTGCCCTTATTTTTTTGTTATGGAGGTCAACGAGTATGGATAGAATCTTTATGGACGAGTATTACGAGCATCTGAGAGCTGACAATATCGAGGCATTTTCCAAGGAAAGGAACGACGAATATGTTGGCAGAGCTGAGGAATACAAAGCAGCAAAGTCGGCATTGCTTGAAGGATTGGGACTTGAGCATTTGTTTGACCATAGCCATGAACTGACTCCGAAAGAGAAAGAAATATGGATGCTGTTCGATAGGGTTGATGTAGCAGAGCTTCTTGCAAGGGATGCTTTTGCCAAGGGTGCTTATATGCTCGGCGCTGAGGATAGAGAGATTATGCTGAAATAAAAAAAGACCTGCTTCGGCGGGTCTAAATTACATAGAATCATTGAGTCTGAAAAACCTTTGAAATTCTTAATAATTCTGGTTGAAAAATTCATTTTGAAATGATATATAAAACAGACTGAAATCTGTGTCTAAGGACACCCGCACCCTCACACGAGAATGAATAGGATTTCCTATCATTTCGCATCACGAGAAGTTACATAGTGACATTTACTTGCACTTGCAACGTCCACCAAAAATCGAAAGCCTTGCTAATTTCGAGCCAATCGGACGGTGTAAAATCCCTCTGAATTAGCTATCACAGCGTAGTATCAGATGGGATTTGAAATGCTGAAAAACCTTGTATTTCCAAGCATTTTTAAGCATTAGATGCCACTTCCCGATGTCGTATCGGGTCTACTCCTAAGCGGAAGGCCAGCGGTTCGAATCCGCTCAGGAACACTGAATACAATGCCGAAAACCTTGATGTGAGAGGTTTTCGGTTTTTTAATTTAACAGGAAAGTTCTCCTGTTAAATTAAAACCGCTCCTCGGAGGACCACAACTCTAAAGAGGGCTTGTTCACTAAGCTCGTTACACTTGCTAAGTGAGCTAATGCCTGCGGCGGTATGGAATAATGTCGCCACAGCGACCCGCCGCAGGCGGTGAAATATGTAATAGCTATCTGACTGATGAATAAGCAATCAATGGCTGTAAAGTAAAAAAGATTATTTACTATTTTATCAGGGTTCGTTCCTGAGCCGGAACGAGCCAATCAATTCCTTCAACAGCAGCGCCTGTGCGGACAGTTCTTCGCTGGCCGCCGCGCTCTCTTCGGCGGTAGCTGAGTTGAGCTGGACAACATCGGAAATCTGCGTGATACTCTGATGTACCTGTTCCACGGAGCGGGCCTGATCGTCGGAAGCTGAAGATATCTGCTCAATAATCATCTCCACCTCTTTAATACCGTCCAGGACATTCTTGAGAGAGACAGCCGTTTCACCAGAAATACGCGTTCCGTGTTCCACTGCTTTTAACGAAGCGGCGATGAGGGACGTCGTGTTATGGGACGCTTCGGCGCTCTTTGCGGCCAGATTCCTGATTTCTGCGGCAATGACGGCGAAACCTCTGCCGTTTTCACCGGCGCGGGCAGCCTCGACGGCTGCATTGAGGGACAATATATTTGTCTGGAAGGAAATATCTTCAATTGCGCTGATAATTTTACTTATCTCGTTGGAGCTCTGTCGGATGTCCTGCATAGCCGACAGCATCTCCTGCATGCGGCGGTTGCTTATCTCGGCTTCATTTACCACCGTAGTTACGCTCATATTGGCTTTTGAAGTGCTGCTGACATTGGATATAATCTGCTGGGAGATGTCCTCTATGACCGCCGCCTGTTCCGTAGCGCCCTGAGCCATCGACTGCGCGCCGCAGGCCCCCTGTTCGGAGCCATAGGCTACCTGCTGGGCGGATGAGCTGATTTGGGAAAGCGTATAATTCAGGGATTTTATAATCTGCTCCAGGGCATCCCCTATAAAAGAAAAATCTCCTAAATAATTACCGTCTACGGACAGTTTCAGATTGCCCCGGGAAATTTCTTCCAGGACGCGTGTGACATTATGAATCATATCCTTGAGAGCGGCAACAGACGAACGGATGCTGCCGGCCATTCTGCCGATTTCATCATCTGTCCGGCCGAGAGGAATGTCGACGCCCAGATTACCCTGTGAGAAATCTTCCATGCTTCTGCTGATACCGGCAAGAGGTTTCATGGTACGGTGTACAATAAACACGATAACAGTTGTAAGTCCGGCCAGAATTATGAGGGACAGCACGCCCAGTATGGTGAGCAGCCGGTTGCGTGTCGCATTTACCTCAGAAATCGGGAGCGTGGCGACAGCCAGCCAGCCGGTGGTTGCGCTGTTTCTGAACATGGAGGTATACCGGATGCCGCTATAACTGAAGTTGAGAACGCCATTATAATTGCTTTGAACCTTATCTTTATACTCCTGGGGGATATCGAGTTCGGAAACATTCCTGCCCGATGCGCTCGGATCGTCGCTGTATATGTAATCCGAATTATTGGAGATAAGTTCAAGATAACCGTGTTCCCCGACTTTGATCGATGAGATTACCTGGCCCAGACTGCTTAAATAGACATCTAAACCGGTCAGACCGGCAATCTCGCTGCCTGATTCAGAAAAAACCGGGTTTACGATCGAGACAATGATCTCTCCGGTGGCGGGATCCAGAAAGGGATCGGAAATCACGATGTCCTTCGTGGTAAGCAGCCGGTGGTACCATTCATTACCGTCAAGATTTGCCGCAACGGTACTGCCGTCGGAAAGCAGATAGGTGTCAGTATCGGAATCAGCGGCCCAAACCTGCAGCACTTTCTCATTCTGCATAAGGCCTAACGCGTCGGACAATTCTTTTAACACGGCATCCATATTATCATAGGTGCGGATGTCCTGAGGGGAAGAGACGGCCTCAAAGTAGTTCTGCAGCGTGGAATTCTCTTCAAACGTTCCTGCCACGGCTATTTTCCCCCTGAAAAAATCATCGACGGAAGCCACGGCGTAATCGGTCTGGGCATCGAGCAGCCGGTTATTCAAATCGGATATGGTACCGGCAGTGGCAAAGCAGGCTATTAGTACCAGTATAATGAGTGAGGGCACCAGAACTGTCAGGATACTGAGATTGATTTTGAATGAGATGGTTTGGTTCCATTTAGTGGTCTTTTTCCGGCGGAAAGGTTCCTCTCCGGATGGTGTGGCGGTTTTTTCATACATAGTGTTTCCCCCGAAATTTGAATTGATGTACAGTACGATAAAAAGCATGAGCCATGAACGTATCACTGCCATCAATGAATAAGGCTATGGTAAAGTTGTTCAATCTACGAACAATTATACCATAGCCTTTTTAATATTAGCAATGTAAATCCGCCGGGGTAAGCTTGGCTATTGATTATGGGAGAGCTGTCTCTGTGTTAAAACAATGGTTCAGCATTTTCAGAAGCTCCTGAATCTGGATGGGTTTTGATAAATGCCCGTTCATACCGATTTGCAGTGACTTGCGGCTGTCCTCACTAAAGGCATTGGCCGTCATTGCAATAATCGGGATGGTGCGGGAATCGGCCCTGCCCATGGTGCGAAGTCTCTTTGTCGTCTCAATTCCATCCAGAACCGGCATATGGATATCCATTAAAATGGCATCATAGTAAAAAGGTTCTTTTTTACAGAACATCTGAAGGGCAATCTGCCCATTTCCTGCTGTCTCTACGAAAAAGTCATTCATTTCAAGAAGGGTCTGGGCTATTTCACGGTTAATTTCATTATCCTCCACAACTAAAAGCCGTTTGCCGTTAAAACTATAGGAGGGGGACTCATTTAATATTTCGTGCTGAGGTGCCGGAACCTCGCTGTATGGGAGAGAGACGGTAAAAAAGAATTCGGAGCCGCGGCCGGGTTCACTTTTTACATCCAGAACGCCTCCCATCATCTGTACCAGCCGGCTGGAGATGGCAAGCCCAAGGCCGGTACCGCCATATTGTGAAGAGATATTTTTTGCTCCCTGTTCAAACGCGTTAAAGATAGACGGCAGGACTTCCGGGGAAATGCCGATGCCAGTATCCGCCAGTGAAAAGCGCAGGGCCAGCCCGGTATCTTCTTCTTTAACAGGATGAATATGAAGAGTAATGGAACCTCCCACATCTGTAAATTTAATGGCATTTCCGATGAGATTCAGCAGAACCTGTTCAAGCCTTAGCTGATCGGCTGTTAAATGCCGTTCGGTACGGCAGTCATTTTGTATGGTAAAGGAAAGTCCCTTTGCTTCGGCCTGCATCCGCACCATCTCGTCTATGGAGGACAGAAAGGATGAAAGAAGCATCGGTGTTGGGTTCAGTTCCATTTTCCCGCTCTCAATCCGGGACATATCCAGGATATCATTGACAAGGTGAAGTAAGTACTTGCTGGAGTTATCAAGTTTTTCCAGACATTCCAATACCTGCTCCTTATTTCCGGCGGCAGAACGTGCGATAGCGGTCATACCGACGATTGCATTCATCGGGGTCCGTATTTCGTGGCTCATACGGGAAAGGAAATCTGTTTTTGCCTGGCTGACGGCATCGGCACGGGCTTTCATTACAAAGGAGGGAACAATTTTACCAATCTCCGCCAGCACACGGCGCTGTTCTTTCGTCCAGATATAATTTTCCTGGCAGACTTCGAATCCGATGGCGCCGATATAGACGCCGTTATTCCATATTGCAAAATGGAGGCAGGAGGGGAATGGGGAAATCTCTTTGTTCGGACAGACATCGCACAGCCCGTCGGATGCATACCGCATGGCGGCAGCCTCGTATTTTTCTCGGGTAATATAATAAGGCTTATTTATATGAATATAAGACATATCATTTGACCACTGGTATGTAAAACGGCAGGAGAGGAAAGAAGGATCAATTTCAAGCAGGGATACACGGTCCATATGATAAATCTTTCCAATTCTTGCGAACAACAGGGAGACGGCATCCTCCAGATTTTTCGATTTCCCCAGCAGATCCAGAGCGAAGGATATCAGATTTTCTCCGCGCTGCGCATCTTCCTGTTCAATAGTATTGACAATGTATTTTTCCGTATAGAGATTGGTCAGCATAACTCCAAGCTCATTGGAGGTGTCGAGATAGCAGGCGGCGTGTCCACGGCAGCGCTCTTTGACATAATTCAGCGTACTTTCTGCGCATCGGTAGAGGCCGCTGTAGTTATTGACGACTTCGGTGGAACACATACCGATACTGACGCTGATCCGGCTCTCTCTGCCCGGTAGAATCATGAGATTTTGAACCTGGTCGGCGATATGGGGGCCGAGCACGGTAGCCTGTTTTTTATCACAATTCCTGATAAACAGCATAAACTCATCGCCGCCCAGACGGATCTGGAGATCCTGTTCAGAGGTGGAGCCGCGCAATATATCGGCCACTTCCAGAAGGACGGCATTGGCAAAGGAGGTTCCCTCTTTCTCATTAAGCTGGCCGAAATTGTCCATATCCAGGAGCATCAGAACACAGTTTTCCCCTTCCGGTTTTTCCTGCATACATTTCTGGGCCAGCCTTGTGCCGGTCTCCTTATTCCATAAGCCGGTCAGGCTGTCACGGGATTTCGCGTTTTCCAGCGCGCTGGCCATTCCCTTCTGATTGGTAATGTCTTCAATGATACCCACAACAAAGTCGGGCCGCCCGTCTTCCGTCCAGGTAACGGTTGACATAAATTCCCGGCACCAGGAGCCGGAGAGTGTCTGGAACTCTGCATTGGCAGTTCCCAATCCGTTATGGATGGCCTCATACATTTCCCGGCAGGCGGCGTGGCAGGAGGGGACGACAAAGGAATCCAGGAAGCTGTCCGGCATCTGTTCATACCGTTCGCTGCAGTGATAGTATTCACAGGTACGGCGGGGAATGACACAGGTCCGGATTAACGGATAATAATAAAATTCACAGATTGATGTATGTTCTAAGGCAATATTCAAAATCTGGTTGCGGGCTTCCAGTTGTGCCGCCAGCCGGTGATTTTGCAGTATTGCCTGCTTATTCTGATCGATATTGAGAAAAACGCTGTGGTTCAGCAGATCTTCACCCGTGTCCTGACTGACGGAGCCGGAGACACCCTGTAAAACACTGGGGGCGGACATATGCACAGCGGCAATTTTCCAGCCGTCCGGAGTATGGATGCAGGCAGCGCTTATCCTGGCCTTTAAAGTGAAGAGCGGGCCGGAAGAGACGGGTCTCATTATTGTTAAATCAGCCATAAAAACAGCGTCATCCTGGGATACCGACGTCTCACAGGAGTTAGTTAATTCCGGCAGATAGGGCTCCGGATCCTGGGAGTATTCTTCTTTCAGGGCAGCCTCCACCTTCTGGATACCACACAGGCTGCCATCGGTTCCGATGCCGATCCATTGGATTTCATCTGTCAGAAGAGAGAGGACAGTATTTATGTCCCTTTTTTTCAAATAGGCGTCTAAAAAAGCTCTGACAGTCTTTTCAGCTGCGCCGTTCGTTATGCTCATATAAAGTTCCTCCAGAGCCAGAGCAGTTGCTGCCCGGCCATGTGATTTATTGGATTTGATACGCTGTATTTTATAATTTCTGCATGTGTTTTTATTGATTTAACAAGACGGGATTTTGCAATGGAGATTTAGTTGAGGTTGGGGGACCCGTGAGCCGTAACTATGCAACTCATGGTTGCATCATGGTAAAAATGCAATCTGCTATTTTTAGATAATTATATCTGCTAGAATAAAATCATTAGAAAATATTATGATTCCGGAATAGTATACGAAATTTAAAACGATTGAAATTGTGGTGTCTGATACGTGACATGGACGTATCCGGCTTCAGGTAAACAGGGAGAAAACAGGAGGACAGAAATGCCGCATATTTTATCAGAGGAAAACAGAGAGATTCAGGAAATGGCCAGAGAGTTTGCCGAGGCAAAGATAAGGCCGGTATCAAAGGAGTACGATTTGAAGGGGGAAACGCCGCTTTCGGTGTATAAAGAAGCAGCCGGGCTGGGATATACGTTCCTTTGTATTCCGGAAGAGTTTGGAGGAGCCGGACGCGGGAACGAAAGGGATTTCAGCATTTCTTGTTGAACGCGGCAGAGAGGGGCTTTCGATTGGAAAACACGAGGACAAAATGGGAATCCGCCTTTCCACCACGGCTGATGTGATACTGGAGGAAGTACATGTACCGGAAGATCATCTTCTGGGGGCAGAGGGAAAAGGATTCAAGCTGGCAATGCAAACACTGGACAGAACCAGACTGGAATGCGCGGCCATGGCGGCGGGGCTGAGTCAGAGAGCTATTGACCTGAGTGTAGACTATGCAAAGACCAGGGTGACATTCGGAAAACCGATAGCGAAGCTGCAGGCAATCCAGTTTATGCTTGCAGATATGGAAATCAGGAACCAGGCGGCCAGGAGCCTTGTATATCAGTGCGCTGCGATGATTGACAGCGGGGCTGTGGACGGAAAGATGAACGCGGTTGCCAAGACATTCTCATCGGAAGCCGCCATGCAGAACACACTCGATGCGGTACAGATATTCTCCGGATATGGATATTCCAGAGAATATGAAGTGGAAAAACTGATGCGTGACGCCAAGATATTTATGATTTTTGAGGGTACAAACCAGATTCAGAGAACGGTGATTGCGGGACATTTAATAAAATAAAAACAGTATGAACAGAGAGGAGGACGACCCATGGCAGGCGTTTTAGAGGGGCTCCGTGTAATCGGCCTTATACCCGTTATATCGCAGGGCCATATTGCGGCGGCCCCCCTCCCTGTCTTCCTATAGCGTCGTCGCTTTCGGCAGGCTGAAAATAAATTCCGTTCCAACGCCTTCCGTACTGACCACATCAATATTTTCACCGTGGGCCTGTATAATTTCTTTGACAATGGCCAGGCCGAGTCCGGTTCCTTTCTTGTCTTTTCCACGGGATACATCGCTCTTATAAAAACGCTCCCATATCTTTTTGATATTATTCTTTGGGATACCAACACCGGTATCCTTCACCGACACAAATACCTTCTCATAGCGTACCGAGGTCTGGATATAGATGACCGAATCCTCCCGGCTGAATTTGATGGCATTGTCAATCAGATTGTAGAGAACCTGCTGAATCTTGCCGAGATCAGCGTAGACCATCTGGATGGAATCGGAGAAGGTGAGATCAAAAGTGATTCTTTTTGCACTGCATGTACCTTCAAAGGTAGCCGCCGTATCCTTGACGGTCCTGTTGATATCGAAATTAGTCCGGCTCAGATAGCCTTTGCTGTCCAGTGAATTGAGAGTCAGCATGCCCTGGGTCAGCTTATTTAAGCGCTCGGTTTCGGAGATGATGATTCCCAGGTATTTTTGGTACAGCTCCGGCGGGATTGTCCCGTCCAGGATTGCTTCCAGATAACCTTTGATGGAGGTCAGAGGGGAGCGGAAATCATGGGAGACATTGGCGATGAACTTTCTCTGGTATTCTTCCATATCATTCAGTTCGCTGGACATATAGTTCAGCGTGTTAGCCAGATAGCCGATCTCATCATGGCTCGTTATTTTTATGTTGTGTGACAGATTTCCCGCCGCGTACTCATTGGCTGCATAGGTTATTTTCTTGAGCGGGAAATAGACGATTTTCGTAAATATCAGCAAGATAATCAGGGACAGGGCAAAAATAATCCCCGATGTAATGTACACAATATTCAGGAATCCGTTCTGTTCCGCCTTAATAACACTGATAGGAAGGTGAATGGTAATATAACCGTAGGTATTCATGTTTCCCGTAATGGGGGAGGAGACAGACAGGACATCGCTGTCAAACATCCCGTAATACCGGCCGATGGTGTAAAGCCGGTTTCCCTGGGCAGTCGGATCAAAGCCTTCCACGGCAGTGCCGGCTGCTTTCCGGCTGCTGTCGGCGGTGATAATCCCGCTGTGGTCCATAATCCAGATCCTGGCCTTCATGTAGGTTGCGACCGCATCCAGTTGAGGATAAGCGGTTGCCAGGTCCAGATACTTCCCCTCATATACCTTGCTGCAGTTATCGGCAATCATGGTTGCCTCGTCATACAGGGCTTCCGCCTTCTGCTCAATCAGATGTTCATAGGTCAGATTAGATGATACGGTTGCTATCGTAACAAAACCCAGGAAGCCGAACAGCAGATAGCCTAGGATAAATTTGTAATAAAGTGTATGTGTCATGACATTCCTCCGTCTCGTTAGTATAAGACGCTGTTCAGGGAATAGGTGAGGAAGTCCACCAGTTCTTTGATCAGTGTTGGTTTTGGATAATTATTTCTTACGGCCAGCATCATCGGATAGGGAAACGCATTGTCTTTAAATGGTATGGCCCGCAGTTCCGGATATTTGGGAACCAGATTCGACGTATTGGAGTCGATGCACAGGCCGCACAGGCCGTCTTCACTGCACAGCTTGTACATGTAAACCGTGTCGCTGGTACGGCGAACGTCGGGGGTGAATCCCTCCGCCTGGCAAAGCCGAAGGAATTTATTGTACGCAAAATCATTGATGCATAAAATAAATTTTTCATTTCTCAAATCTTTAATTTCCAGCTCCTCCTTCGATGCGAGAGGATTGCTTTTTTCCACAATCAAAAGACGTCTGGTGGAGGGCAGGCTGTAGGTGATGAAGCCGTCCGTATTCTCATAATCGGATATCACGACAGCATCCAGCGTCCCCGCTTTCAGACACTTTAGGCCCTCGATATAGCCGTGCTCATACGGTTCAATTTCCGTATGCGGGTGCAGCTCTTTAAAATATTCCCAGATCTTTTTTGAACCGAAGTAAATCAGTCCTCCCGACAGGCCAAGCCGTATTTTTCCCTTGTGGCGCGTGGCCGATTCTTCCAGCTTCAGATTTAGCTGGTCCCATTCCGCAAGAATCGGGCGGCTGTCCTCCAGAAGCTCCTGGCCGAACTGGGTCGGTATCATGCCCTTGGGGGTCCGGTAGAACAGGGCGGCGCCCAGTTCCTTCTCCAGTAACGACAGGGATTTGCTGAGAGCCTGGTGGGAGATAAAAAGCACTTCCGAGGCCTTTAAAAGACTGCCGCTCTCACATACCTGCATGAAATAACGTAACTGTCGTATTTCCAATAATCTCACCTTCCCGTATTGTACACACGTATCTATGGTATCTTCACCGTACTGCCTGTTTTGGCAGGATGAACTGTGACCTATATTATACATCACTTTATTTTTGGATGCAACTTTCAGTTGCATTCCTGTAAAAATTTAAACTGCTATTTTTAGAAAATTCGCTCTGATACAATAAATACATAGAAAATTAAAAGGACGGTGGAAGAAGAATATGAAGATTATTGTATGTGTAAAACAGGTTCCCGATACAACGGAAATTAAAATTGATCCTGTGACAAACACACTGATACGCGCCGGTGTCCCCAGCATCGTGAATCCATATGACGCATATGCCCTGGAAACGGCACTCCGTTTGAAGGAACGCTATGGGGCGGAGGTCCTTGTTATTTCCATGGGACCGGAGCAGGCCAAAGAAGCGTTAAAGGAATGTCTGGCGGTAGGAGCGGATCGGGCATGGCTCATCAGCGACAGGGCGTTCGGCGGTTCCGACACGCTGGCGACCAGCTTTGTACTGTCCCGGGCAGTTGCGTGGCTGAGCAAAGAGCTGGGAGACGTCGGACTGATACTCTGCGGCAAACAGGCGATAGACGGAGATACGGCCCAGGTTGGACCGGAGATGGCGGAACATCTGGACCTCCCCCAGATTACCTACGCATCCGATGCAGAGCTGTCGGAGGACGGGGTTTTAGTGAAACGGGAGAATGACGACGGTTACGAAATGATTAAAACAAAACTTCCGGCAGTGGTAACGGTAACGAAAATCTCCGGGGAGACAAGACTGCCGTCCATCAAAGGGAAAATGAGGGCGTCCAGAGCCGAAATCCCCGTGCTTACCGCCCAGACGCTTGAAATCGATGTGGAAAAATGCGGCCTGAAAGGATCACCGACGAAGGTTAAAAAGACATTTACGCCGGTCAGGACAAAGACGGGAATCAAGGTGGAAGGCAAGACGGCTGCGGAGGCGGCAGCAGGTATGGCCGGATTTTTAGATGAGAAAAAATTGGTGTGACGATTCGGGAGGGAAGTAACGTGGAACAAAAGCAGGAATATAAGAATATCTGGGTATTTATTGAGACAGAAGAGGGAAAAGCCAAACCGGTCGGATTCGAGCTTTTAACTCCCGGCCGGCTGCTGGCGGACAAAATAGGGGAAAAGCTGGTTGCGGTGATTCCCGGTTACGGCGTCAGGGAAGCGGCAAGACAGGCGGCGGCTTATGGAGCCGACGAAGTGCTTTTCATAGAGGGGGAGGAGTACCGAAATTACAGAACGGATGTGTATGCGGATTGCATGACGGAGCTGGTGGAGAGACACAGGCCCCTAGTAATCCTGATGGGAGCCACCAATAACGGAAGGGACCTGGGACCGCGTCTTGCATGCAGGTTAAAGACCGGGCTTACGGCCGACTGCACGGCGCTCGATATTGACAGCATGACAAAAAATGTGGAGTGGACAAGACCTGCATTTGGCGGAAACCTGATGGCGACAATCCTCTGCCCGGAACACCGTCCTCAGATGGGAACCGTGAGACCCGGGGTATTTAAAAAGCCCGTGCCGGACGAAGACGGCAGCGCGGCAGAACAGAAGCTGATAGGGGAAAGTGCCGGGATAAAGCCGGAACGTATCAGGACGGAGATCGTGGAACGAATCAAAGAAGTAGTCCAGTCGGTTAACCTGGAAGAAGCGGAAATCATTGTATCCGGCGGCCGCGGAATCGGAAAGGCTGAGAATTTCTCCTATATCCGTGAACTGGCGGATGTCCTGGGCGGGGCGGTCGGTTCTTCCAGGGCCTGTGTGGACGTGGATTGGATCCCCCGCGCGCATCAGGTTGGACAGACGGGCAAAACCGTGGCTCCAAAGCTCTACATAGCATGCGGGATTTCGGGAGCAATCCAGCACCTGGCAGGAATGTCGGGGGCAGAGACAATCGTGGCAATCAACAAGGACCCGGATGCCCCGATTTTCGGGGTGGCTGATTACGGTATCGTCGGCGATCTGCTGGAAGTGATTCCGGAATTAATCAGGGAGATTAAGAAGGTCAAAGAGATTTAGAGGTACACCGTATTGCAGGAGGGACTCGCTAACTGATAATAAGCCCCTGACCGCATCGGCTGAGACGAAAGGAAAGAAAGGATAAGAGATAATGAGTGAATTATTATATGAAAAGCAGGGAATGATTGCAAAAATCATCATCAACAGACCGGAAAAGAGAAATGCATTAAACAGCGCCGTAATCCACGGTATCGACGAGGCATTAAAGCAGGCGGCCGAGGATCCAAAAGTACGCGTCGTCATTCTGGGAGGAGCCGGTGAAAAAGCGTTTACGGCGGGCTTTGATTTGAAGGAGGCAATGGAACATAACATTACGGGCGTTGTGGAGCGCAGGGAAGACACCTCGGAGGAAATTAAATTCTTCATGCGGATGTGGAACTTTCCAAAACCAATTGTAGCGGCAATCCAGGGCTACTGTATCGGCGGAGGAATCACCCTCGCCATGCTCAGCGATATGGTCATCGCTTCGGAGGACGCCTCATTTGGAAATCCTGAAATTATTCTGGGATACGTGCCGGAATTTCCGATGGAAGTATGGAAAATGCCGTTTAACAAGGTAAGGGAGTTCTTCTACCTGAGCAAGTTCTTTACGGCAGCGGAGATGCGTGATATGAATGTGGTAAATCAGGTAGTTCCCTATGAGAAGCTGGAGGAGACGGCGATGGCCGTGGCAAACCGGATTGCCCAGATACCGCCGGAGAGCGCCAAGATAATCAAATATTCGCTGAACAAATGTTATGAGCTGCAGGGCTTTAGAAGCACTATCGATTTTGTGTCCGAAATGTTCAACCTGGGCAGAATCCACATGCAGACAACCGGGGTAGATGAATTCAGAAGTGACATTGCAGAGGGCGGACTGACCACGGCTCTGAAAAAACAATACGGTAAATAATAACGGAGGCTAAACCATGGAACGATTATGGAAAGTACAATATGCTGACAGACTGATTACGGCGTCCCGGGCAGCTGCTATGATACAGAACGGGGACAGCTTCTGCTGCGGAGCCAGGGAGCCGGCTGGTATCCTTTCGGAGCTTGGAAAAAGGAAGGACCTGACGGATGTCGTCTACTATGCCCCGGAAGAAGATTTTCCGCAGCTTCTGCCCAACATGGGAAGGGGGCTGACAGTTTATACCAGCTTTATGGACGGAATTAACCGGGAATATATCAGGAACGGACGGATGCAGTTTATCCCCTGCGGCTTTTCCGGTTTTACCAAAGTGGCGCTTGAGAATTTTAAGTGCCGGGCCGCAATCACCTGCGTGTCGGCTCCCAACAAGGACGGTTTCGTCTCCTTCGGTAATTCTGCCGATATGATGGCAGATGTATGCAGGGCCGTCCCGCTTGCGATAGCGGAAATTAATGATAAGCTCCCCTTTGTACACGGTGATAATGTGATGCATGTTTCCGAATTTGATTACATTGTGGAGGGGGACGGGTATCCTCTGAATGTGGGCCGGATTGACGACTCCGACGAAAACAGGGAGATTTACAAGGCAATCGGCGGTTACCTGTCGGAACTGGTGGAGGATGAAGCCACGCTGGAGGTGGGAATCGGAAGACTGAATTCCTCTGCCATGATGTATCTGGAAAATGCGCATGATCTGGGAGTCCACACCGAAATATACGGTGATCTGCTGATGAACCTTACAAAAAAGGGACTGGTTACAAACAGGAAAAAATCATTGAATCCGGGAGTTTCCGTCTGCACCCAGGTGGTCGGTTCCCAGGAGCTGTTTGATTATGTGAAAGATAACCTGGAGATCCGCCTGGACTGCTGCAACCATGTCCTGACACCGGCAGTAATTGCACAAAATAATAAGATGACGGCCATCAATAACGCCGTACAGGTGGATCTTCTCGGGCAGGCCAATGCCGAATTCCTGAAAGGCAGCCAGCATTCCGGCATGGGCGGAATCGGAGATTTTGCAACAGGGGCCGTGAGCTGTCCGGACGGTAAATCGATCATCGTGATAGAGTCGGTGACAAAGAATGGAAAGTATTCGAAAATCGTTCCTTACTTTGAGCCGGGGACGCCGGTATCTCTGAGCCGCACGATGGTGGAATACGTGGTATCAGAATACGGAATCGCGGTTCTGGCAGGAAAATCCGTACAGGAGCGCGCCCGGGAGCTGGTAAATATTGCCCACCCGGCTTTCAGGGAGGAACTGGAATATCAGGCAAAGGAGATTGGAATTTTAAATTAGAGGGGGAAGGGAGTTACAGATGAGCAGTTTGAGTGTAGTATTAGTGATTCTGGGAATTTACATGGTGGTAATGGTTGGGATTGGCCTTGCGGGAAGAAAGTACGGCGGGAGCATGAATGATTTCATGACGGCCGGATAGCAGGGAACGCTTCTGCTGGTGACCGGTTCCTACATCGGTTCCCATATCGGAAACGGTATTGTGGTAGGAGGCGCCGAATATGGCGCTGTATATGGAATCGGGGGAATGTGGTTCGGAGTCGGCGCGGCTTTATCCTACCTATTATTTTCGGCAGTTATGTCGAGGCGGGTATACCGGGGAAATTGTGTTACGCTGTCTGATATGCTGGAACAGAGATACGGCGATAAGGTTACGACGATTCTGATGGCGGTCCTGAACGGAGCGGCCAATACGGCGGTAATGGCCGGACAAATCATGGCCGGAAAGCGGCTCTTTGAATATATCGGGGTAAACCCGGTGCTTGGAGCCATTATCACAACGCTAATTGTCATTATCTACTCGTCCATGTCCGGACTCTGGGGCGTAATGATGACCGATGTAATCCAGAGTACGGTTATATTTATCACAGTGATTGTCACGGTTATATTTATCGGAAGTCAGGGCGGCTTTCAGCTTATGGCTCAGAATCTGCCGGCAGAAAGCTTCCAGATGGTTCCCTTCAGCATGGAGACATTCATCATGATGCTGGGTCCGACGGCTCTCTATGGGCTGGTATCGTCAGCCGCGTTCCAGCGTACCGTCTCCTGTAAAGAGGAAAAGACGGCAGTGATGGCTCCGGTCATCGCGGCATGTATGATTATTCCGTTTGTAGTCCTGCCTGTACTGATTGGAATGTACGGAAAGGCATTGTGGCCGGATGCGGCAAACGGAACGATTATTTTCCAGGTACTGTTCGAGGCAATGCCTCCCGTCCTGGCCGGACTTTTAATCGCTTCCATCTGTGCTGCGGTTATGTCTACCTGTGACGGCGGTCTTGTAACCATCACAGCCAATATTGTCAGCGATATCTACTATAAACATATAAATCCTCAGGCCAGTGAGAAGACACTGGCAAAAATGACAACCTGGTCAACGGTGATTGTCGGTTTAATTGCCCTTATCCTGTCATTGCAGTTTTCCAGCATTATCTCCCTGCTGTCCATGGCCTATACTTTTATGACGGCTGGAGGATTGGTAATGATAGCGGGCGGAATCCTCTGGAAGAAAGGGACGACCCAGGGTGCCATTGCCAGCTTCCTGATTGGAATTGCCTGTGTTATTGTCAATAAAATGGGATTACAGATGCCGATGGCATCCATCTTCCCGATATTGCCGTCTTTGATTGCCTATGTGGCGGTCAGCCTGATGACACAGCCGAAAAAAGGCTGAGCCATTTTGCCGGTGCGAAAGAAAACAGGGGAAGGATAAGACTCATCCAATCACCCCACAACCCCGTCCGCCGGCCGTCCCGGCGGCGTCCTCACCTGCTTAACAAAACCTGGACCAGGAAATTTCAACCACCTAATAATACTCGACTTATGTCTCATAATGTGGTAAAGTTATATAGTGTGACTTGATACCAAATGAATGATTGGAATGTATAGTTATGGGACAGTATATTGTATTAGACTTGGAATGGAATCAGAGTCCTCTTGGGAAAGACGGCTCCATGGATCGGCTGCCGTTTGAAATTATAGAAATCGGCGCGGTCAAGCTGAATGCTAGTTTACAAATCATATCGGAATTCCGCCGTCTGATCCGGCCCAGAGTATACCGGCAGATGCACTTTAAAATTTCTGAAGTAACCCACATGTCGATGGATGAACTGAATATGGAAGGCGAGGAGTTCGGCAAGGCCATGGAAGAGTTTCTGGCCTGGTGCGGGGACGACTATAAATTCTGTACCTGGGGTTCCATGGATTTGACGGAGCTTCAGAGGAATATGGTGTACCATGGCCTGGATATTCCTTTCCGAATGCCGCTGCTGTATTACGATCTTCAGAAAATTTACGGACTGATTCGGGGAGATAAGCAGAAGGATTCGCTGGATACGGTTGTGGAGGAGCTGGGGATTGCGGAAGACAGGCCGTTTCACCGGGCGCTCGATGATGCGTATTATACCGGGCGTATCATGGCCGAGATGGATTTTTACAGCATGGTGGAGTATGTCTCAGTGGATTATTACAGGCCGCCGGAGACAGAGGAAGATGAGATTTACCTGGAATTTCCGGGATATGCGAAGTTCGTATCCAGGATGTATGATACAAAAGAAAGAATACTTGAGGAGCGCAGAGTGACGGACATGGTCTGCTACAAATGCCGCCGTACACTAAGGAAAAAGATTAGATGGTTTTCCTCAAACCAGAAGTTCTATTTTTGCCTTGCTTATTGCCCGGAACACGGTTATATGAAGGGCAAAATCCGCATTAAAAAATCGGAGGACGGTTCCGTCTTTGCCGTTAAGACGACAAAGCTGATAGGAGAAGACGGTGCGGCTCTGATTACGAAAAAGAAGGAAGAAGCAAAAAAGAAGCGGGCAGATCGCAACAAAGCGAAGCGGGCATTCAGAAATAATTCGGATAAATCTGTATCAGAAGAATGCGGAACACTTTAAAAAGATAGTGGGAGAATATCGGAAACGGTATTCTCCCATTTGTATTGAAGGCGGTGACCTGCGCGGGGAGCATGCCGGTTATCGCTATAGATTTTCAGGCGCGCCCTGGCGCTGGCTGAAACTGCCGGCAATCCGTAAAAACTCGTCGGTCATGGCTTCGGGAGTTTCCCTCATGCCGCCCTCAAGCCAGCAGAGCAGCATATTATAAAATGCGCCGGCAAAATAATAAAGCTCATATTTTGCAATGGAATTGGCCGGCATATCGCCGTAGGCATCAATCTCACAGTCTGTGATAACATCCAGCAGAGTGGTGGAAATCTTTGCATGGTGAAACGCCAGTACGAGATCGGCATGTTCACGGTAGAACCGGAACTTATACAGTATCATCTCCCTGCTGTGCGGACTCTCAGTTAAGGCCGGCATTTTTTCATGATATTCAAGACTCAGTTTATGGATTCCATAGCCGATAATTTCTTCCACCGATTTAAAGTTCCGGTAGAAAGAAGCCCGGGCAACACCGGATTTTTCAATTAACTCTGTAACTTTAACCTTTGACCAGTCTTTTTCGCCTGCAAAATCAACCAGTGCCGAGAATAAACGGTCTTTTACCAGTTGATTGGCTATTTTTCTTTTATCCATGATGATACATTTTCCCATATTTTGTCTCAGGTTGACGCATTGACATCAACGATCTATGTGATACAATATGTATCATATAAAGATTTCTTTAATCTGTCAAGAGGAGGAGCATATGGTTTTATATTTTAGTGGTACGGGGAACAGCCAGCTAGTGGCAGTCCGGATAGCAGAAATGACAGGCGATAAGGCAGTATCGATTAACCGATATATGAAGAAGGGAGAAAAAGCGGTGTTCCGTTCGGAACGCCCGCTGGTATTTGTTGCTCCTGTATATTCCTGGCGTCTGCCAAGGGTGGTGGAGCAATGGATTATGGAGAATGATTTTGAAGGCAGCCGCGATGCATATTTTATATTGACCTGCGGCGGCAGCGGAGGAAATGCCGCTGTTTATGCGGAAAAACTCTGCCGCCGAAAAGGGCTGCGTTATCGCGGTCTGTGTTCGGTGCTTATGCCGGAAAATTATCTGGCTCTGTTTCCCACCCCAGGTGAATCCGAAAGCCGGGAAATTATTGAAAAAGCCGGTCCGGTCATAACCGATCTTGCAAGGCAGATTCAATCAGGAGAGACATTGACCGCGCAGCCGGTTTCCCTTGTCGGCAAGATTGAAAGCGGCCCCGTCAATCCGCTGTTTTACAGACTTTTTGTAAAAGATAAAGGTTTTACTGTTTCTGATAAATGTATCTCCTGCGGAAAATGCGCCCTGCGATGTCCGCTGAACAACATATCCATTGAAGGCGGAAAACCCGTATGGAAGGGCCGCTGCACCCACTGCATGGCCTGTATCGGGGGATGTCCCACGGAGGCAATCGAATACAAGGCTAAGTCCAGCGGGCAGCGCCGCCATTATATCATGGACGATTCTCTTTGCTGGAAGAATGAATGTCCAGAAACGCTGTAGTTCTCCATCCGGCCAGAAACCTAGTAACGCTATTTTCTTTTTCGTCCTTTACCGGCGGGAGCTTTCCGTTCCCGCTCAGGGGAGGAAATTCTCTTCTGCTGCATCATCAGGTCAAAATCAGCTTCCGAAATTCCCGTTTCCTTTAACCGCTCGGCTCTGCGCCGGCGCCGCTCCAGTAAAGCCGCCTCTTCCTGCGCCCTGCGCCGTTTGAAGACCAATACGGCAAATGTCCCGGAACCGCCGGCAACAACGACGACGGCGAGAATCTTCCAGAACAGCGACGGTATTTTGAGGGAAATACTGAATTTATTGCCGTCCTGTTTTGACGGCTCCGATTCGGGCGGCTGTGCTGCTCCATCCGCGTTTCGCGCTGACGGTCCTGGGGCCGGTTCTTTGTCCTCCGGATGTAAAATATCCGGATTTTCAGCAGCGGGAGCCAACGCTGACGGCTGCACTTCAAGGAGCGCCTGGGGCAGAGCCAAACCGGCATCGGAGACAGCATCCTTTAATGTAAGGTAAGCGTGTCCAACCGTTCTTTCTCCCAGCAAGTAATTTACGCAGGCGATTGCCCCGGACGGAGCTCCGGCCGGCAGTGTGTAATCAAGAGATACGGTTGTTTCGGAAAAGTCCGCTGTAACCGGAAGAATAATTTTACTGTCCGGATCAATGGTCAGCACCTGCTTTTCAGAGGTGGGCAGGCCGGATATTTTCAAATCGTCGCCAATGGTAGAAAATGTTTTATCATAATCGGCGATTCTTACCGCTTTAAAATTATTAAATCCAAAGTTCAGCAATGCCTTTGTGTCGCTGTACTGGGTCCCGGAGCTGTGCAGGATGACGGTAACAAACTTCGTATCTCCCTGCTGTGCGCCAATGACCAGCGTATTGAGAGCAATGGAGGTATAGCCGGTCTTGCCTCCGATTACATCGGGACGGTACTGATCCGGCCAGTTTTTCTTGATCATTTTGTTGCCGGGGGAAATTCCCTGGCCTTCCGGGTTCTTCTTATTGGGAGGCAGCTCATAGTATGTAGTTGCCACTATTTTTGAAAAATCCTCATTTTCAAATGCCGCCTTTGTAATCAGCGCCATGTCGTAAGCGCTGACATAATGGTTTTCATCATTCAGTCCGCTCGGGTTTGAAAAATGGGAATCCTGACAGCCGAGCTCGGCCGCCTTTTCATTCATCAGCACGGCAAATTCTTCCGTTGTGCCGGAAATGTGTTCAGCCAGGGCATTAGCCGCTTCATTGGCAGACTTTAAAAGCAGGGCGTAAAGACAGTCTTTTACGCTGGCGGTATCTCCGGTATCATAACCGGCGCTGCTGCTGTTGGACTCCACATTGTACACCGCATTCTGGGAAAAGGTCACCGTCTCATCCATCGAACAGCGTTCCAGCACAATCAATGCGGTCAGGACCTTGGTGATACTGGCCGGGGCGTACGTGGCGTGGATATTCTTTCCATATATTACGGCGCCTGAGTTGGCATCCATAATAATACCTGCATCGGACTCAATGGACACGTTGTCCGGCCAGTCGGCTGAAGCCAGCACGGTGGACGGACAGAGCCAGGCCATCAAAAGCAGGGATAATAACATGCTTATAATTTTTCGTTTCATTCTATAATCAAATCCTGTTCTTGTTAATAATCAGCGGGTTTCGGTCACTGTATATATTAATATTTGTAATATAAACGTAATTACTATTTAACAGTATATAGGAATCCGAATTTCATGTAAAGAAAAATTGTCCACATGTGGAAAAGTCTGTAAATTCCATGTTATTGTTTACACCATGCATAAAGAGGCATGCTGTGAACCAATGTCACTTAGTTAAGCAGGTGAGGACACCGCCGT
>OBWG01000465.1_pt1 | contig 28740 bp, 38 predicted proteins | sample 1495221 | NCBI WGS metagenome assembly OBWG01 (sample SAMEA2580053, study PRJEB22360) | human gut metagenome | reverse complement strand
TGCAAGGATATGTGTCCGAATAGTAACTGTATCGACTGTTGTCTGGAGTGGCTTGATAGGGAGGTGGAACAGGCGGATGGGAAAAGCACAGCGTGAAAAAGGAAAGCGCGGTGAGCGGGAACTGGCTGGAATCCTGCGTGACTATGGATATGATACCCGGAGAGGGCAGCAATTTTGCGGCTCCGATGGTTCTGCTGACGTGGTGGGACTGCCGGGAATCCATATCGAGTGCAAACGAGTTGAAAAGCTGAACCTCCTGGAGGCGATGGAGCAGGCAAAACACGATGCCAGGGCAGGAGAGTTTCCGACAGTCTTCCACCGCAGGGACCGGACAGAATGGCTTGCAACCATGCGCCTGGATGATTGGATTAACCTTTTCCGGGAGTGGGAGGCAGGCCGGGAAGTGGAAGGGTAGGTGATGGCCTACATGAATTATATTTCAGCAATCAATTCTTTCTGGGATACGGCCGCACTGAATCCGTTGTCTACAGGGCAGGTATCGCTTTACTTTGCTTTATTGCATGTAAACAATAGGAGCAACTGGACAGAGTGGTTCACAGTGCCGAATCAAGTGCTATCCGTACTGACGGGGTTATCAAGGTCAGGAATACTGAAAGCGAGAAACGAATTGAGGCAGAGAGGGCTGATTGAGTTCCGTGAAAGAGGAACGAAAGCGACTCAGTATAAAATGCTCACTATGTCAGATAGTACGCGAGATAGTACGCAAAAAGGTGTTCAAAACAGTATGCAAGATAGTATGCAAGATAGTGTGCAAAATAGTGTGCAAAATAGTGTGCAAAATAGTGTGCAAAATAGTAGCACATTAAAAGACATAAACATAAACGAAAATAGAAAGAGTATATCTAACGATATACCAGAAAAAACGGATTCTTCTGAGCAGTACACCACGATTCAGGATTTATACAATTCTGTTTGCGGGTCGTATCCCCGCCTGGTGAAATTATCAGAAGCCCGAAAAAAAGCGATCCGCGCAAGGCTTAATACCGGGTATACCGTAAATGACTTCCGACGGCTGTTTGAAACGGCGGAGAGAAGTGATTTCCTGAAAGGGAAAAACAACCGGAACTGGAGAGCGACCTTTGATTGGCTGATTAGTGATGCCAATATGGCAAAGGTGCTTGATGGGAATTACGAAAACAGAAAAAAGGAGGCGGAGCCTGATGCTACAGAAGGGCGATCAGCAACAGATTACTATCGGCAGTATATGCACCACAGCGACGGTGAAACAGGTGGAGACGTTCCAGACTAACGGAGCATCAGGTGCCTTTGTAACCTTTGACGTTCCCGGATACGGAGAGACGCAGCCGTTTTGGTATGACGAAAAGACAAGCTATGCCCAGATGCGTCGAAGTCGAAGTGGGATGCCCAAAGAATATACATACAAGCGTGGCAAAGATTTTAACTGGGACTATTACCGGGATGATACCAACCCGCAAAAAAATATTGCCAATGCCTTTATTTCCCGTTACGAAGAATTTAGACGTTCTGGTCGTGGCTTGTATATCTACTCAGCTACAAAGGGGAGCGGGAAAACCTTACTCGCCTGTTGTTTGGCGAATGAAGTGATGGAACGTTATAACGCGGTGGTGAAATTTGTCCAGGTGTTAGATTACATCGACTTGATAAAGCGAAAGGATGAAGACGCGGACATGGAGCGTCATAGCTTGAAACGCTGTGGTCTGCTGATTCTGGATGACGTCGGGGTTCAGACGGAAAAGCAGGAATGGATAAACAATGCAATATTTTCACTGATTGACGAGCGCTACCGGAATTTGCTGCCAACGCTGTATACCTCCAACGTGCCGATTGAAAAAGCTTCTGGCGATGATCGCATTCAGAGCCGGATTTATGGGACAAGCATTCCCATGCTGCTACCGGAAATATCGGTGCGGGACCAACTGGCTGATAAATACCGTGATGAATTTTTAAGAACCGTGCTTAACTGATGGGAGGAGAAGATGGAAAAAGAGGGGAGAATGATGGAATTGGAATCAATTCCAATCAAGACAGAGAACAAGCAGGCAGAATGGTATCAACATCTAGATTTTGGCGATGTTAAAGCGTTTATCCGAAGTAATATTGCCGCCGCTTCTCGAAGCTTTATTGCTATCGGATATTATCTCAAATATGCCCGAGATAAACAGCTTTATGAAGAGGACGGCCACGCCAGCATCTGGGACTTCGCCCGGGAGGAATACGGAATCAGTAAATCAACCGCTAGTCGGTACATGACCATAAATGACCGGTTTTCGAAGGGAGGAAACAGCCCGATTGTTGCAGAGGAGTTTAAAGCGTACGGAAAAAGCCAGTTACAGGAAATGCTGTATCTGAATGATGAGCAACTGGATCAGGTGACCCCGGATACCCAGGTCAAGCAGATCCGGGAGATTCGGCAGCCAGTTCGGGAAGTTCCCTACTTTGAACTGCCCGGCCAGCTGAGCATTGATGACTTTCCTGATGTAATGCCGGAGCCGGCAGAATATCAAGTGCAGCCGGCGGCCAGTACCGGAAGCACGATTTTGTCAGTGAAAGACTTTGAAGCAAATGAGGAAGGCATTGCGATATCGCAACAGGAGGAGATTCAGTGGAACCTGGAACCGGCCGATGAAACCCGAACTGAATACTGTAATGCAGCAGCCCGGTATTTCATTCAGGTGTTTCATGACTGGATGCGGGAAGACTGCGAAAAACGCGTGATGCAAATATCCGAATCCGAAAAACAGTTCAAAGTTCAATTCCGAAAAAACAGCAACACAAGCTGGTACTTCAAGGATCCATTGAATGGGAGAGCGGCTCATGTCAATCTGTTTGATGATTTTATACAATTTTTCAGCGGAACGAACGAATGGGTTGGAGAGTGTGAGTGGTTTTTTCTTTGCCGAGCAGTACAGGTGATGTGGAACGAGATTGCCCTGGAAGAAGTGCAGAACCTTCGCAGCGGAACCGAACCAGAACCAGAAATAGCCATGCCAGAATCGGTATCAGATGAGATTGCAGTGGATGCCAATACCTGCCCGCCTGACAACTGGAACCTTGGAGATTTGCCGCAGGTGAACCGGATTGTGATGGCTGAGATGAGCAGCATTCCGTCCGACGAAACAATTAAGAAATACATACAGGTGCTGGCTCGACAAGAAGGTGGATTTATCGCTCTTATCAGATTGGCAAACCAGGTCCGGAAGGCATTGGAGGAATGGGCGGAAGGCGACAGCAGTATTCCTTGTCTGACATCTGCAGGATATAGGACAAGAATATATTGCTTGGAAGATGTGGAGAAGGAGATTTTAGGCTATAAAAGTTTCTTGGAATATTGTAATGGTTATAACTCGAAAAATTCTGCTGAATCAGCCATAAAAATAACGACTCTTAGATTAGATGCTATGTTGGCCTTAAAAGCAGAGATGGAGGTATATGGTGAAGAAAAGTAATTGCCTGAGAACACATTATCCTGAATCTATTTGCATGGCAGAAAAAATTGTGTTTTTTCACGGGACCAGATTTCGGATTGCCTTAAGTGTCCATGAGTTTTACTGCCATAAGTGTAACAAGGTACGACGCTTATGGTTTATCAACAGATATTGAAGATTTAGAGGAGGAAAGCAATTGAAGAAATATGAAGATGGTGTTTCGGTAGAAGATGAAAAAGATGTAGAGAAATTTACAGTGCATTATTCAGACGGAACGGAGGAGACGATTGAAAAGGGCTTCTTTTGTGAAATCAGGAAAGAAAACGGAGAAGATATTTTAACGTTTGTAATGTCCCATTGCGCCGGTGACGACCTTAGAGCAATTATTGGGGGATGCCGACTGTATCCCAAAAAAGGGCAGTTAAACCAGGAACGTTACGAAAAGGGATTGGAAGCAAAATCCTTCTTCCTCCGATTTTTGAACGCAGATTGTCCCAAAATTGCCGTGGAAAATCCAGTATCAAGCACGGTGTTCCAGATGCCGCCGCATAGCCAGGAAATACAGCCGTGGCAATTTGGTCATCCGTATACCAAAAAAACAAGGCTATGGCTACGAGGTTTGCCATTGCTTAAGCCTACAGACATTGTACAATCAGTTGGACCATATGTGCCAGCCGGAACTGGAAGAAGAGACCGGAGTAAGTATGGAGCCGCAAAGCGTGGTGAAGATGCAAAAAACAGGGCAAAAACATTTCCTGGTATCGCAAAAGCGATGGCAGAGCAGTGGGCCGGAAAAATGAATTGAAGATTTCCATGAGAAACGGAGGACGGATAAGATGGGATATTGTAACGGAGACTGTGAATATTTAACAAACCGGCATCATTGCAAGAAGTACAAAAAAGGTCTTGCCTACAGCAGTTTCAGCAGCCGGAGTATATCAACCGGAGCCGTTCATGAACGATGCAGTGAGTGCGATAAGGATCATTGGATTGCGAAGTTAGAAGCTCGATTAAAATCCAATAGCAGACCGTCACCAACTGATCCGGAAGATAGTATCCGGTGCGGCAACTGTGATAGTGATGTACCAATTGATGAGGATTATAAGTATTGCCCTTACTGTGGACAAAAACTTTAATCGCTTAAATTGACATTTAAAGGAGAAAGAGCAATGGGAAGAATGTATGGAACATGTTCCGAGTGCGCAAACCGGCAGCAGGGTAAAAGATATTGGGGGAACCACTTCGGCCCAGGCTGCACCGCCGAACTGGACGGAGTACATCCGTTAGGGTGGGGACACCAGGAGGAAGACGAAGAGCCGGAGAGGAATGAACGCGGAATGATAGTGTGCAAACCTTGTTATTATTTCAGAGCGGTGGAGCAGGAATAAAGGGGGGATTACAACGAGCAAGACAGATTACATAAAAGTGGCAGAGCAGCGGCGCCGTCGGGCATCCGCCCAGGACTACATCCTGAAGGGGCCACGGCCGGAGACCTGGTCGGCGGTGATGCCGGCATATTGTTACACGGTGTTGTGTCCGGTGCCAGAGCTGCGAGGGCTGCCGGAGGCGGAAGAGCATCCCAAAGGGATTCGGCCAATGAAGGCGGAAAAACTCTGCCTGTGCTGCCGGAAGCGCTGGCCGTTGGATTGTGGCCGGGAAAGATGCGACTGTAAGGAGCAGGGGTATTTATACATAGCAGGGGCATATCGACATCCGGTGCCGGAGAGGAGGGACAATGACACGAACTAAAACAAAAACAGAGCTGGCCCTGATGGGAGCGATTTTTAAAGAGGACATAGACAAGTGCAGGAACCGGGTTAAAATAGGTGATGCGTTTACTGTAGCAGACCCAGCATGGAAAAATGAGCAGGGAAACGGAGTAAGGCCAATGATGCGTGGCCGAGTGACAGCAAAGTATCCCCATCTGGTGACACTGAACTGCGGGACGTCCATTACATACGTGCAGATTATCCAATACCGGCGCAAGCGTGGCCGAAATAAATTTGTGGATTAAGGAGGAGGCGCCAGTGGAGATTAAGATAACTAGGAAGCTGCTGGATGATTACCGGCGCCTGAAGCGGGAAATACCTCTCCTGGAGCTGGAGCTGGTCGAGATGCTGCAGGGGGATAATGGTTTTGATAACAGCACGATATTTGATTACCGGACCGGGGAGGCAAGGCCGCAAAGTGTAGTAGGATTTGATTGGGAACTGAGAGAGCGACGCGAGAAGGTGTTGGATGGGAAAAAGACCAAGGTCAAGGCGGTCGAAAAATGGATTGAGGCCATAGAGGACGGGCAGACAAGATGCGTATTCCGGATGTTCTATCAGGATGGGATGACTTGGGACAGGATAGCAGCTAAGACAGGATACAGCAAGAGTCCAGATTACCCGAGACTGATGATTCGAGATAAATATCTAAAGGAAATGGATATCACCTAAAATAGTTCGGATTATTCGGAAAGTTCGTGATAAGATACAATTAGGCCAAAAGGCTAAATGCCGGAGGCCCCTCCCCCATACGGCCGCCAGTGTGTAACAGATTCCGTTATAAATATAGAAAGGTGGTGCATCGAATGGGTAAACATGAAAATCTGATAGGTAAAAGATTTGGCTTGCTTACGGTTGTCAATAAGTCGGATAGTAAAAATGGATGTGCTATTTGGGAATGTCGTTGCGATTGTGGAAATACGACAAAGGCTAGAACCTCCGTGTTGTTAAGTGGACACAAGCAATTCTGCGAAAGATGCCAAAGCAAATTACGGGGAACAACTTGGAAATCTGATAATAGAATTTATAAGGCTTGGAGGCATATGTTGCAAAGATGCGAGAACGCCAATGATAAATTCTTTGCTTGTTACGGTGGCAGAGGTATCAAAGTATGTACGGAATGGCATAACTACGAAGCCTTTTTGGAATGGTCCTTGAATAATGGATATGCCGAGAATTTGACCATAGATCGAATTAATGTTAATGGTGATTACTCGCCAGATAATTGCAGATGGGCAACCCAGAAAGAACAGCAAAATAATAAAACGAATAACTGCCTACTTACACTAAATGGAGTAACTAAAACAAAACGACAATGGTCGGAAGAAACCGGAATTGGTTACACAACGATATGCAAGAGATTGTTGTTGGGCTGGACGGTTGAGCGGGCATTAACGGAGCCTGTAAAATAGTTGCCAGCCGCGGAGTGAGCTGGTGCATGCCGGGGACGACCCGGTAATGTGTGGAGCATCCCACCAATGGCAGGTGGACAGGGTAGCGCCCTGGGTTCCGGTTCGACTCCGGATGCACCGCTTTGCGAGAAAAAGTATAACCAGTTGAATAGTGGGAACACTCTTATGGTATCTGAGAGGGTGCCTTTTTTACTTTCTACTTCTTTCATGAAATCTAGGAAGGTAGACTTTTATATATTTCCTTTTATTGATTTTGGGTGTATGATAGAAGAAAAAGGGAGGGAATTATTGTGGGAGATATTAAAATTGAAAAGAGTCCTTTAGAAATAAATAGGGACAAAATAAAACGAAAATTTCTCAATCCATTGATCTGTGATTTCATGGAGTCTTATATTTATCAGGAGGATCCTAGATATAGGCCGGATGGGCCATTTCAGAGAGACTATGCGAGGATAATGTATTCATCATCATTTAGAAGACTGCAGGGGAAGATGCAGTTACTAGGGATTAAGAATGATCAATTTTTTAGAAATAGACTAACGCATAGTTTAGAGGTGGCGCAAATTGTTCGTTCAATTGCTGGAACGATTCAATACGAAGCAGGCGAGAGTTATGTGGTTGAAGCAGGAGCCTTGGCACATGACTTGGGAAACCCACCATTTGGTCATGCAGGAGAAAGATTTCTCAATGAGATATTTGCTGATGTTGGAGGATTTGAGGGAAATGCACAGACTTTACGAATTTTGACAAACATAGAAAAGAAAAGGCCGGAATTTAGAGGCCTAAATGTAACTTATAGAACAATGCTATCTGTTGTGAAATATTTTAATAAATTTGATGCAGAGGCATATAAGAATGGAACGAAGAAAAAGCAAAAGTTTATCTATGATGAAGATTACGATTTGCTGAAGAAATTTATTAATGTAAATGAAATAAAACTTCGTACATTAGATGTCCAAATTGTAGACATTGCAGATGAAATAGCATATGCGGCGCATGATTTAGAAGATGGACTAAGGGTAAAAGCTTATACAATTGATGAAATTTTACATGATTACGTTTCTGCTTATGGTGAAAGTGATTCATATTTAAAATTAGAAGAGTTAGTCAAAACGGCCAAAATAAAAGCTGGATATGGAAAGAATAAAATAGATTCCACACAGTATTCAAAGCTGTTTAGGCAAGAACTCGCTTCTAGTTTAATTAACCTAGCTCTAAATGACATTGGTTTGATTCCCGTTACCGAAGAGATGGAGAAAAAGACTGGGACAAGACAAGATGAAGAATTAGGCTTTTTAAGCTATGGTGAACTTATTCATGGACTTAAGGACATTGTTTTTAAATGTATAAATCATAATGACGAGGTATATCATTATGAGCAAGAAGGAAAGAAAGTTATTAAGTTTCTTAAAGAGCATTATGAAAGAGATAGCAAGTATCTTCCGCCAGAGTATCGAGCAGAGGAACTAATGAAGCAATATGACGATTTGAAAGGAAAAGATGAGAAGCAATTACAGCAAAGATTGATATGTGATTACATATCAGGTATGATGGATTCATATGCAGTTGCAATTTATGAAAAGTTTTCGGGACAAAAATTTAATGCTTGAAATTAGGAGACTCTAATGAATAAATTAATGGGATTTTATGAATTAAAAAACATGCAATTGCCTTCAATACCGTGGGCAGAGTACACAGGAAATGAACCATTTTCAGAACAATTATTATGGACGGTTAGAAGTGCAGTTTTTCATGGAGATGATTTAAACCTACCGAGAATTGTAGGGGTAACAGCGAAAGAAGCAAAAATGTTTGCAGATGAGTTATTGACAGTTTTAGCAGGAAAAGGAATAGTTGTATACTATCCATATTTTTCGGCAGTTAAAAGTGGAACTTTAGACGTTCACAAGAATAGTGTAATAATTGAAGCTGTAGAAAAAGATTTATGGAATTTAGTAACGTATGCAAAAAGAGATGTTACTATTCAAATAGATGGAAATGGGGAACATGTAGACGGAAATGAACATTTTTTAAATTTTAAGGAGAAAGAAAAATTACTTTCGTTTATTCCGGAAATAAGAAAAATTTTTCGGGATGAATTAACAGAAGGAAAAAGCATTCTATTTGAATGGAGCTTTGCACGTGATTGTGACCTAAATAAAGTCCCTATAGGGAACGAATATTTAGTTTTTTATGAGGCAAGAACAGTATAGCAAACCAAATATGAGGAGCCACCCACCCGTGGCTCTTTTTCTATACCCAAAAACAAACACGATTGAGAGGTGGTGAGGCTTGGCAAGAGCGCCAGATGCCAGAGCAGAGCAGGCAAAAGAACTGTTCTTGTCGGGCAAAAAACTAATCGAGATTTCCGAAGCCCTGGGAGTTCCGGAAGGGACGGTCAGGAGCTGGAAGAATAGATATGGCTGGGAAAGCAACGCAAATGCAACGTTGCAAAAGCCAAAACGCAACGTTGCGAAACGTAAAGGCGGCCAGCCGGGAAACAAGAACGCTATCGGGAACCGAGGCGGCGCCGCACCAGAGAATAATAAGAATGCAGTTACAACGGGAGAGTTTGAAACTCTCCTTTTTGATTGCCTGGAACCGGATGAACTGCAATTGGTTGCCGCAGTACCAACGGACAAGGAACGACTCCTCCTGCAGGAGATCCAGTTGCTGACCGTTCGAGAACGTCGGATGATGAAGCGGATAGAGAATCTGAAGGATGCAGAGTTTACCACTGTCAAAAAGAAAAAGGGAACCGAAAAGGATAAGCGGACTGATTTAGCTGAGGAACACGGAGCTTTGGGGCAAATACAGGCTATTGAGGATGCCCTGACACGGGTTCAGGCCAGGAAGCAGAAGGCAATTGACTCCCTGCACCGGTTTGGCTTTGATGATGCGCGTCTGGAAATCGAACTGATGAAGACGGAACTGGCTGCATTGAAGCTTGGCGGCCAGGAGACGGAGCTGGAGGATGATGGATTCCTGGGTGCGTTGAACGCAGAGGCTGGCGAACTGTGGGGTGACGTGGATGACAGCTAAAGACCGTATTGAAGGATTGAAGGAAAAGCTGAATCTGATGAAGGGGAAACGAAATATCCTGTCAAAGGTACAGGTATTTAAGTTCCGGCCTTTCTCCAGGAAACAGAAGCAGGTGCTTACATGGTGGCTGCCTAACAGTCCAGTTAAAGATTATGATGGAATCATCGCCGATGGCGCTATCCGTTCTGGAAAGACAGCCTGCATGTCATTATCATTCGTGTTCTGGGCGATGGAGAGGTTCAGCGGCCAGAACTTCGCCATGTGCGGCAAGACCATTGGCAGCTTCAGGAGAAACGTCCTGTTCTGGTTGAAGTTGATGTTAAGAAGCCGCGGCTACCGGGTACAGGACCATCGGGCTGACAACCTGGTAGAAATCAGCCGTGGCCAGGTAACGAATTACTTTTATATCTTCGGCGGTAAGGATGAGCGCAGCCAGGACCTGATTCAGGGTATCACACTGGCCGGCCTCTTCTGCGATGAGGTTGCCCTGATGCCAGAAAGCTTTGTCAACCAGGCGACTGGCCGATGTTCTGTGGATGGCTCAAAGTTTTGGTTTAACTGTAATCCGGATGGTCCCTATCACTGGTTCAAGCTTAATTGGCTGGATAAAGCGAAGGAGAAACGGCTTCTTGTCCTGCATTTCACGATGGAGGATAATTTAAGCCTGTCGGAGCGCATCAAAGAGAGATACCGGAGCATGTACACCGGTGTCTTTTTTAAACGCTACATACTGGGGCTGTGGGCGATGGCGGAAGGCATCATCTATGATATGTTTGACATCGACAAGCATACGGTAGACACGGATGCGATAGCATCGGCCTATGAGGCAAAGACTGGCGGTGATTTCTGGACTGGCGAACGATATGTAAGCTGCGACTATGGAACCCAGAACCCCACGGCCTTCCTGCTGTGGAATAAGGGCGCCGACAAGAAATGGTATTGCCGTCGGGAGTATTACTATTCCGGTCGAGATAAGGGCCGGCAAAAGACAGACAAGGAATTTTCAGACGACCTGACAGCCTGGCTCGATGGCGCCACAATCAAGTCGGTCATTTTGGATCCGGCGGCAGCCAGCTTCAAGGCCCAGCTGGAGAAGGACGGCTATAAAGTAAAAAAGGCAAAAAATGATGTCTTAGACGGAATCCGGTTTGTGGCCACGCTGCTGCTTCAGGGTTCCATTTTTATTGACTCCTCCTGCGTCAACCTGATTAAGGAGTTTGCTTCCTACATCTGGGATGCGAAAGCCGGGGAGCGCGGAGAGGATAAACCAGTAAAGGAACACGACCATGCGCTGGATGCGCTGCGTTATTTCTGCATGACTGTTATCAAGATGCGGGTCGGCATGAGGATTATGAGATGAGGTGAAGTAAAATGGAATTAGATACGATGAAAAATCTAATCAAGAAATATATGCCAGGGCATAGTCGTTTTCTTGTGCGGGTGGAGACAGCAGATCGGTACTACCGGAACAAGACAGATATCCTGCTGAAACCGACAAAAGAAAAGAATCAGGAAGAAAACCCATTGCGAAATGCGGACAACAGAATCCCTTTTAACTTCCACGGACTCTTAGTTAATCAGAAAGCCTCCTACATGTTTACGGCGCCGCCCTTGTTTGACCTTGGGGACAAATCAGCCAATAAAGCCCTTACCGCGTTTCTGGGGGACAAATATGCAAAGACCTGTAAAGACCTATGTGTGGATGCCTCTAACGCATCGGTAGGATGGATACATCTATGGAAGGATAAGGCCTCAAATGGATATAAGTATGCAGTGGTTCCCCCGGAAGAAGTCATACCGGTATGGGGCAAGAGTCTGGAGAGAGAGTTAAAGGGCGTGCTCCGCTGTTATCATGATATCAATGATGAGGGAAAAGAACTGGATGTATATGAATATTGGAACGACAGGGAATGCCAGGCTTATGCAGTACAGGCCGGAAGCAGTGTGGATGATGGACTGATGCCATACCACTCCTTCACATTGATTGACGCGGATGGTAATTCCAATCTGGTCAGCCAATTTCCTCACGACATTGGAGAGGTGCCATTTTTCCCATTCTTCAATAATAACACAGGAACAGGCGATCTGGACGATATCAAGCCCCTGATTGATGTATACTGCGGGGTATTCAGCGGTTTTGTTAATGACCTGGAAGATATTCAGGAAGTCATTTTTGTTCTTACGAATTACGGCGGGGAAGATTTAGGACAGTTCCTGCGGGAGCTTAAGGACTACAAGGCAATTCAAATCGAAAGCGAAGGGACGGAAGATAAGTCAGGTGTATCCACGCTGACCATAGAACTTCCAGTGGAAGCACGAAAGGAATTGCTGACAACGACCCGGAAATGCATTTTTGAGCAGGGGCAGGGCATAGACCCGGACCCTCAGAACTTTGGGAACAGTTCAGGCGTGGCCCTGGGCTTTTTGTATTCCCTACTGGAACTCAAGGCGGGGCTTATGGAGACGGAATTTAAGATAGGCTTTGGCCGGTTCATCCGTTGTGCCTGCCGGGTAATGGGCATACCAATCAAGGATGACACCATCATCCAGACTTGGACCAGGACCAGTGTCAAGAACGACCTGGAGGAGGCACAGATTGCGTCCCAGAGCAAGGGTGTGATTGCGGATGAGGATATTGTGCGCAAACATCCGTGGGTGGAGGACTTTGAGCGCAGCTGGAAGGCTTTTAAGGAGCAGGAAGAGCAGGGGGAAAAGGAGATATCTGATATGTTTCCACCGAAAGGTAGTGACGAACCGGGAGAGGATGATGAGTAATGGGCTATTGGGAGAAACGGCAGCTTGAGACTTATAAGGCCGGGGAAATGCAGGTTAACCAGTATTTTTCCAGACTTGAACGGGCCTTTAACCAGACACGGCGGGAATTGCAAAAGACGGTGGAATCTTTTTACTGGCGTTATGCAGAGGAGAACGGCCTATCCTATGCGGCCGCACAGCATAAGCTAAACGCGAAAGAACTGGGAGAATTAAAGGACTTCATCGACCTGTCCATGAAGAATATCGGAAAATACAATCAGACGGTCAATAATCTGTCCATCAAGGCACGGATTACCCGGTATCAAGCATTGGAGGCGGAGGTGGATGCCCTGCTCCGGCAGATGTACGCAGTACAGTATCAGGATGCGGCGGAGAAAATGATGCAAGAGGTGTATGCGGAGAGTTATTATCGGACCTGGTACAACATTGACCAGTACCGGGGATTTCATGCTGCCTTTGCCCAGATAGATCCGCATGCGGTTGAAACTCTGCTGGAATATCCATTCAACGGTGCCAACTTTTCCAGCCGGCTGTGGAAACAAAAAGACCACCTGCAGACCCAGCTCATGGAATCGCTCACCACCATGATGGTCCAGAGGAAGAGTCCGCAGGCCCTGACCGATGACTTCGCCAAAAAGATGAACTCCAAGAAATTCGATGCTTACCGTCTCCTTCATACAGAGAGCTCCTTCCTGATGAGCGAGGCCACCCACGCAGGGTACAAAGAGGACGGTGTGGAGAAATACCAGATACTGGCCACCCTGGACAGCAAGACCTGCGGCATCTGTGGGGATAAAGACGGGGATGTGTATACGGTTGATAAGGCTGTTGTTGGGGAGAATATGCCGCCCTTCCATTGTTTCTGCCGGTGTACGGATGTGCCATACTATGACGACATGGACCTGACGGACATGAGCCGTGTGGCCAGGGATCCTGAAACTGGGAAGTATATGGACGTGCCTGCGGATATGACATATCCCGAATGGCGAAAGGTCATGGAGGATGACGGGGACTTTGATAGATGGAAAGCCGATAAGAAGAGGCAGACAGGAAAACATCAGATGATCCAGCAAAAAGTAAAAGAGCAGAAACACACAGCAGATACTAAAATACTGGCGCGGGATGAAGAAGGGGCGGTTATCCGGTATGTCGGTCCGGAGGCGTATTCCCTTAACGACAAACTCCGCAGAAACGCTTTTTCAGAGCTGACAGACTTTGAGAAAGGATGGCTGGAAAGCCTTGACCGGGCGCTCGGAAAACTGCCGAATTATGAAGGAGACTTAAACCGCTCTTTGACATTCCCATTTGAAGAGGATGCTCGGAAATTTTTTGACAGTCTTGTGGTAGATAAAGAGTATGTTCCGGGGCAATACTTGTCAACGACCAAGAACGGGGTGTATAATGAGGAGGGACAGGTACAAATCTATATCCAGGGGGCCAAGAAAGGAAAAGATTTAGGAAGGCTGAACGATATGGAGAATGAAGTCCTTTATCCGATTGATATTAAGTTCAGAGTTGTCAACAAAGCTGAGCAGGGGGATAAATTTTATGTCCTGCTGGAGGAGGTGTAGAAGTGTCATTAACAGCACGGGAATGGCTGCTGTTGCCTAAAGAGGAACAGGAGCACAGAAAAAGTGAGTTATCGAAGGAAGAATGTGCTAAATTACGTTTGGAATTAGATATGATTCATTTTACAGAGGATGAAAAGAAAAACATGTCTCAGGAAAAGCGGGAGGCCTTTCTTCACCCAAGAAAGTATACAAAAGAAGAGAGTGAAGCTTTCAATCAACAATGCCAAGAGATATTTAAACGGATGCAAGAAGAGGCAAAACAGAAATAAAAATACCACCAGTCGATAAGGGGGCAGGTGGTATTTTTATGTTGTTGCGACATCGCAACAGGAAGGCGCATATGATTGATATATTTTGTTCGGGTGGCACCATGTGTAGCATTCAGATGTCTTTTGACACAATGGAGCGGATCATGCGAGACGATTTTATAAAGGATGATGATTTTGTCCCCATCACATTTTATGATGGTGTCCGTGGGGCTGTTAGAAAGAGATATATCAACTTTTTTTGCGAACACGCAGAGGTTGAGTAAGACACGCGGGTATGGCCTGGGTGTTATTTTTTCGCCTTTTTGGTATCCCAGGCGGTAAAGAGGGAGACATCACCGGACACGACCGGGTAACAAGTGAAGATGAATTGAAAGGAGCAAAAGGTCATGAAGAAAGAAGAGTTAGTAGTAAAAGGATTATCGGAGGAGCAAGCGCAGATTGCTGTTGATGCATGGAATGAAGCAGTTAAGGGGTTCGTACCAAAGGAACGGTTTGATGAGGTAAATGGAAAGCTGAAAGAAGCGAATACCACAATCGAAACGCTGAAGAAGGACAACTCAGATAATGAGGAACTTCAGAAGCAGGTCAAAGAGTACAAGGAAAAGGTGACGGCCCTGGAAATGGCATCGGCAAATACTGTAAAGGAATACGCCCTTAAGGATAAGCTGAAAGAGGCAGGTGTGATTGATGCCGATTATATTATTTATAAACAGGGCGGGCTTGACAAGTTCACGTTTGACAAGGACGGGAAGCCTATCGGAATCGACGATATTGTGAAGCCCTTGAAAGAATCCGCTCCCCATTTGTTTAAGGCAGATCCGGGACCAGACTATAAGCCTGCTGGCGGTGGAACTCCTCCGACAAAGAATCCATTTGCAAAAGACAGTTTTAACCTGACAGAACAGGGGAGGCTGTTAAAAGAAAATCCGACACAGGCGCAGGCATTAGCCGCTGCCGCCGGAGTGACTATCAACGTATAAGAAAGGAAATAGGTGATTAAATGCCAGTAACAAGATTATCAGATGTTATCGTACCAGAGCTGTTCACGCCTTATGTAGTGAACCGGACTATGGAGTTATCCGCGCTCTTCCAGAGTGGAATTATAACAAATAATGCAGAGTTTGACCGTCTGGCCAGTGAAGCGGCGCCGATTCATCAGATGCCGTTTTTTGAGGACCTGTCTGGGGATTCTGAGGACATTATTGAGGACCAGAATCTTACAGCAAAGAAAATCAATTCCAATAAGGATGTATCTACTACTATTCGCAGAGCAAACATGTGGGCAGCTACAGACCTTTCTGCCGCGCTTGCCGGGAGCGATCCAATGGCCGCGATTGGTGATTTGGTGGCAGGGTACTGGTCCAGGGAGTATCAGAAAATTTTAATCCAGATCCTGGCCGGTGTGTTCGGAAGTTATCAGACCACAAGCGAGCCGGCGGAGACAAAAACGCCGCTTGCGGACCATATCCTTGATATCTCTACAGCAAGTGCTGCGGCTGCGCAGAAAATTAGCGCCAGTGCTTTTATTGACGCCCTGCAGTTGCTGGGGGACGCGCAGGGACAGCTCACAGCTGTGGCTATGCACAGTGCCACGAAGGCCTATCTGAAGAAAAATAACCTGATTGACACTGAACGGGATTCTACAGATGTTGAGTTTGACACTTATCAGGGCCGAAGGGTAATCGTTGATGATGGCTGTCCGGTTGCTGATGGAGTATATACAACTTATCTGTTTGGTCAAGGCGCCATCGCCTTCGGTAACGGTTCGCCGGTTGGATTTGTTGCAACCGAGGTTGACCGTGACAAAAAGAAAGGTTCCGGCGTGGATTATCTGATTAACCGTAAGACATTTATTATGCATGCCCGCGGAATCAAATGGACTGACCTGGCCAGAGAGCATGTGGAGACTCCTACGAAGGCAGAGCTGATGAATGCTATCAACTACGAAAGAGTCTATGAGCCGAAACAAATAAGGATTGTTGCATTTAAGCACAAAATCGGATAGGGAGGATTGTATGACGACATCGGAAATAATGGGAACAGTAAAAAATAATCTGGGAATCCAGGATGACAAAAGCGACCTTTTAATTTCCGATGTCATCCTGATGGTATGCGATTACTGCAATCTGGAGCCGGATTGTATCCCGGATATTCTGGAGCCGTTCGTCCGGAAGAAGGCGAAGGGAATCATTGATTATGAGGCGGCAGAGGGGACAGGATACAATCCGGAGATTGCAAGTATCAAGGAAGGCGATGGAAGCATTACCTGGGCGCAGACGGAGGGAAACACGAAGGCGAGTATCTATGGCCTGTCTGAGAGTGATAAGGCAGGTCTGAGGAGGCACAGGAGGCTGAGAGGATATGCGAAACCCATATGCAAGACTGTATGATGCTAAAATGGACGTGTACCGATGGACAGACGTTGAAATAGACGGTATCACCAAGCAGGTGAGAACAGCTGTGGTAACAGACCGGCCTTGCCGGTATAGTTCTTCCGGTCAGGCGCCTGCCGGCGTGCCCAATCCGTCTATTGCCAACAGCCACACGCTGTTCTGTGGATTGGAAGAAGATATCCGGGAGGGTGATCAGCTGCTGATTACTCTGCGCACCGGAAAGACCATTGAGGTTGATTTGGGTGAGTGCCATCCTTATACTTACCAGTGGCAATGCGAGATAAAGAGGGATGATAATGCATGAGTGGCAGTAATTATAATGCAAACAAGGCCGCCATTGACCAGTTTCGGAAGGAACTTATGGAAATGGTAGAGGATATCAAGGAAGTCGATGCACGGGTATTGAACCGGGCAGTTAATGCAGGAGTCATCTATGCAAAGAACAATTCTCCTGTCATAACAGGTTTTTACCGTAAGAACTGGCGATCAGCTCCGATAATAAAATCGAATGCAGGGGGAGTCACAAAGGCTTTGCTGAATAGCGCGGAATATGCGGGCTACGTGAATTACGGACATCGTACGGTGGATAAAGACGGAAACACAACTGGCTATGTAAAGAGCCAGACGGGTGATCACCTTCTGGAGCGTACAGTGATTTTTATCGGCAAACAGTTGGAAAGAGAATTTGATAAAGAAGTAAAGGCGGTGCAAAACCGGCATGATTGAAAAACTTTATAAGAATATCGCTGCAGAGCTGAAAAAAATTCGGCCATACCCAGTATATATTGAAGACGTGCCGCAGAATTTTAAGCAGCCGTCTTTTTTGATTTCTTTTTATGAGCAGAATCCTTCCTATGGCATTAACGGCCGGCTGAAAAACACAGTAAATGTGGACATATCCTACTTTCCGGAATCTAAGAGAGAGGCGAATGAGGAGTGTTGGAAAGTTGGCCAGGAACTGCAGAGGGAATTTACAGTAGAAGATTTTAAAATTAAGAACAGAAACTTAAAAATTGTGGATAATGTGCTGCATTTTATGTTTGATGTGGAGTACCGGGAATATCGGAATACGCCAGATACCAAGATGCAGGCAATAGCCCAAGACACAGATATAAAGGAGGAATAGCCTATGGCAGGAACATGGGAAAGTCAGAATAAAGTACTGCCCGGAGCCTATATCAATATCCGGACGAACGAGCCATTATCCATCGCACCGGGAGACCGCGGTACAGTGGTGATTTTACAGGAAATGAGCGCCGGGGCGAACAAGAGCTTGTACACGATAACAGCAACAGAGGCAAACTGGCCGGAAAATGCAACAGCGGCAGATAAACTGCTCGCAAACGAAGCTTTGAAAAAGGCTAAGACGGTGCTTGTATACAAGCTTCCGGCTACACATACTGCCGAAGACGTTACAGCGGCCCTTGCAGACTTAAAAACGGTACAGTTCAACACACTATGCTATCCATTTGATGGAGACTCGGAAACGGCGAATAAGACGGCAATTGCAACTTGGATTAAGGCTATGCGCGATGATGAAGGTGTAAAGTGTCAGGCGGTGCTTGCGAACCATGCTGCGGACAGCGAGGGAGTTATCAATGTCACACAGGGGATTGTGATGTCAGGAGAAACAGAACTGACGGCAGCGCAGGTATCGGCCTGGGTGGCGGGGGCGACCGCAGGAGCCAGCATTACAACATCAAATACTGGGATGGTTTATAATGGAGCAATTGATGTCAGTCCCAGGATGACCAAGTCGGAGATGGAGACGGCTGTTAAGGCTGGGGAATTCATTTTCCGGGTTGACGGCACCCAGAATGTGACGGTTGTATATGACATCAATTCCCTGACTACCATAACAACAGATAAGGGTAAGATGTTTACAAAAAACAGGGTGATTCGAACCATCGACAATATCGCAAACGACATAACCAAGATATTTGAGGCAAACTATGTAGGCAAGGTAAATAACAACGATGCAGGCCGTTCACTGCTTCGAGCGTCTCTGGTGGATTACTTCACAACCCTTCAAGGGATGGAGGCCATTCAAAACTTTGACGTGTCTGACGTGGTAATTGTCAAGGGTAACGACTCGGACGCAGTAGTGGTAACAGCAAATATCCAGCCAGTTGACAGTGTTGAGAAAATCTACATAACTGTCAATCTTTCATAAGGAGGTACAGGTATGGCAGGAAATTATACAAAAATCAGTGATTTGGTGACCGGTAGTGAGGGAAGCGCTTTTATCACGGTGGATGGACAGAACCGGTATTTCTTCGAACTGTCAAAGATTGAGGCAAACATTGAGTTCACGGTCATAGCAAAGAAGCTTCTGGGCCACCGAATGAAGCAGCATAAGACGGTCGGCGCGGAGGGTAAAGGCTCTATAACTATGTACAATGTCAGTCCGGCGGCTCTTGCGATTTATCAGGAATATATCAAAACAGGAAAAACCCCGCAAATAAGTATACAGACCACGAATGAGGAGACTAGTTCTACGGTCGGAAAACGTACCGTGGTAATGCGAAACTGTATATTGGCCAAAGCACCTGTGGCTTACCTAGAGGATGGAAGTGAGGATTTAAACACAGTGGATACGGACTTTACATTTGACGATGTGGATGAGCTGGAGAGCTACGTATTGCCTGAGAATATGAGATAAGATTGATTAGTTTTTCCTCTTATAGTATAATATTGTTAATTTATAGGGGGAGGTAGTTGCATGGGAAATTTAAAACTGGAAAACCTGGGAAAAGAATTAATAGTAACGGATAATGCGGTTATAATTCAACAAAAAATTATAAAATCCAGTAAAATTATTCCTTTGACGAATATTATTTCTGTGCAGGTAAAAAAGCCGGGACTAATGGCTGGATATATTTATTTTCAAACATTAGGAGGGTTAGATAATCGCCTTAAGAAACCTGCAGATCTTTCAAAGTGCTCTTCCGATCTAATTCGTTTATCTTTAACGGTAACGGAAACTATAAAATAGCTATGCAGATGAAAGAACAAATTGAAAATTGTAGAGAGCAGTCCTCTACAAGTGTGGTTCAAGAAAATTCGTCCGCAGATGAAATCTTGAAGTATAAAGGTCTGTTTGACGCCGGGATTATTACTCAGGCAGAGTTCGAAGCTAAAAAGAAGCAGTTATTGGGACTATAGGTATAAGAAAGAAATTAATGATTGAATAAAAAACGTCGCAAAATGTGGCGTTTTTTTATTTTGCAAAAATAGAGAAAGAGAGGATATAACATGTCATCATTAAACGCATTTTTACATCCAGAGCAGGTAGAAAATAAAGCGATAATTGTATCAGAGCGGTTTAAAGAAGATGGAAAACCAGTTCCATTTATTATCCGGCCTATTACTCAGAAGGAAAATGAGAGTATTGTTCGGAAGCATACCAAAAAGGATAAAAAGGGGAATGAGACTTTTGATCGTATTTCTTATATCCAGGAACTAACAGCGACAGGAGTGGTTTTTCCGGATTTACAGAGTGTCGAAATCCAAAAAGCCTATGGGGTACTCGGAGCAGATAAGGTATTACCAGCTATGCTGTATGTTGGAGAATTTACGGCGTTGATGCAGGAGGTTCAGGGGCTGTCTGGCCTTGATATAGATATCAATGAGGATATCGAAGAAGCAAAAAACTTATAAAGCAGGGCGATCCAGAGCTGAATTATGCGCACTTCGCTCTGCAAAAATTACATATACGGGCAGGTGTATTGGCGGGAATCTGTGGAGCCAATGAGCCGATGGGACAGAAAGAACGGGCCTTCACTTATGCCAGCATTGATTTGAGGATAGCTGAGGAGAAGCGGGAAGTTGCAAAACTCAAAGGATAGGAGGTGAGATATGCCTACTTTAAAAGCCATGTTTAAACTTTTTGATGGCTACAGCGCAACAATAAATAAGATTGCTTCTGGTACTGATAAGGCATCCGTTGCGGTTCTCGGAGCCAGTAAAAATACGGATACCTATAATCAGTCGTTGAGGAATACAGGGGCAGTAGCCAATGTAGCCAGTTCTGGGCTGATGCGACTTGTTGGCGCAGTTATCAGCCTCGCCGCAGTAAAAAAGAGTATGGACTTGACGGATGCCTATACCAATACAAATGCACGCCTTGCCATGATTACGGACAATTTGGAGGAGCAGAAAGCTTTGCAGGAGGCGATCTTTGCAGCCGCCGACCGTTCCAGGGGCAGCTATGTAGAAATGGCTAATGCAACAGCAAAAATGAAGATGCTGGCCGGAGATGCTTTCGGGAGCAATGAAGAGGCGTTAGGCTTCACAGAATTATTGCAGAAGTCTTTGAAGGTATCCGGAGCGGGGACGTCAGAACAGCAATCTGCATTTCTGCAGCTCACACAGGCCATGTCTGCAGGTAAACTGCAAGGCGATGAATTTCGGTCGGTTATGGAAAACGCGCCTATGGTGGCGAATGCAATTGCTGAGTATATGGGCAAGAGCAAGGGTGAGCTGAAAGAAATGTCATCTCAAGGGCTTATTACAGCAGATATCATTAAAGGCGCCATGTTTGAAGCGGCGGATGATATTAACGGGAAGTTCGCCCAGATGCCAATGACATTTGCAGATGTATGGCAGAAGATAAAAAACGCGGGGATGGAAGCCTTTGGAGGAGTTTTTGAAAAAGCAAATGCCATGTTGAATTCAGAGATGGGGCAGTCTGTAATCCAGAACTTGATTGGAGTAGTTCATATGGCCGCCGGAGCTTTTTCTGCGGTCCTAGACGGAATTGGATGGGTATCGGAGAACCTTGATTGGCTGGGGCCAATTATATTTAGTGTTGCTTCCGCATTTTTGGCTTATCAGTTAGCTACCGGGCTTGCCGCAGCGGCACAGTGGGTTCTTAATTCAGCAATGCTGGCCAGTCCTATTTTTTTGTTTGTGGCGGCTATCGCTTTGGCGGTGGCTTTAACTTATAAGTTTGCGTCCTATATAGCGACTACAACTGGGGTAGCGTCCAGTGGATTTGGTGTCATTGCTGGTAGTGTTAATGTTGTGATTCAGTTCTTTTGGAACCTACTTCTGACAGTCGCTAATGTTGCAATTGGCATATCTAATGCAATAGCCGCACTAGGTAGCAACATGCAGATTGCTTTTGGTAATTCTATTTCTGGCGTAAAAGCGTGGTTTTATGATTTATTATCTACCGCGGTATCTGTTATTGCTGGTATTGCGGCTGAATTAAACAAGTTGCCTTTTGTAGAATTTGATTATTCTGGTCTCATATCAGCAGCAGATAAGTATGCCGCTAAATCAGCATCAGCGGCAGCAGAAAAGCAAGAGTATGTTTCGATTGGAGATGCTTTTGAGAATGGAATGAATACATATGACGCGTTTCAAGATGGTTGGGTTAAAAACGCTTTCGACTCCGGTGCATCTTGGGGAGATAGCGCGATGGATAAAATATCTGGAATGCTGGGGGGATTTGATAATACTGGGGCTGGTTCGGAAATAGACTTCTCCCAGTTTGCGACTGCTGGAAATCCAGCAACCATAAAAGGTAAAGGAAAAGGCGGAGCTGTCAAGGTAGAGAACGAAGAAGATATTGAATGGATGCGTAAATTGGCGGAGAGGGATTACGTGGCCAGGATTGCCCAAAATACCCTAGCTCCAAACATCAAGGTGGAATTTACCGGCCCCATCACAAAGGAGGCTGATGTGGACGGCGTGACATCCCACTTGGCTGAACAGTTAAAAGAGATGATAGCGATTGCACCGGAAGGAGTACCAACATAATGGCATATTCTGTGTATTTTAAATGTGGCGGTAAAAAGTATAAACTCCCGGTGAATCCGGAAGAGATTAAGAGAACAAGAAATCTGAATGTGGAGACTTACCAGGTGCTTGGCTCCGGGCAGGTCTCCATCCCGTCATATTGCGAGTTGGAGCAGTATAGTTTCGAGGCAGAGTTCCCGAGCCAGAGGTATCATTATATGGAGTCTGGCACCAAAGCAGATGCCGATTATTATGAAAAGATGTTTCGCAAGGCGCAAAAAAAATTAAAACAGATACAGTTTATCTGCTCCAATGGAGTGAACGATGACATCAGCTGCAAGGTGCTGGTGAAAAGTGTGGAGGTCATCGAAAAGGCCGGCGAAGTGGGAGATAAATACATCACCTTAACGCTGATGGAATATAAGGCACCCAGAAAACGCACCGTGGCCATCCAGACAGCGGCAGCAGTTGTAGCACAGGAAGAAGCGCCCCCTGCTGAAAATCCGGCGGTTACAGAAAATAAAACCCATACGGTACAATCAGGTGACACGCTTTGGGCAATAGCAAAAAAATATTATGGGAATGGCGCGCAATACACCAAAATTGTCTCGGCAAATGGAATCGGGAATCCAAATTTGATCCATCCAGGCCAGATTTTTATAATACCAGCGTAAGGAGGGGAAAATGCTTGGAGTTATTGGTGGAAACGGAAGGAATGATTTACGACATATCAAAATCCTGCGAGAAATTATCCTGGTCGGATGTCTTAAATGACGGAGCAAGCAGTCTAGAATTTTCCTATATCGCCGGTGGACTGATAGTCCAGAATGGGGATGTCGTTCGCCTGACTGAAAATGGTCAGGCGGATGGCATTTTTTTTGGAACTATTTTTAAAGTATCCGGGGATGAGACGGGGATTGTGACTGTCAAAGCATATGACCAGTTACGGTATGCAAAGGCGAAGGAGATTGTTGTCCTTGAAGGTGGGACTCTAAAGACCTTGGTGCAGAACATGTGCGCATTTCTGACGCTGACACCGGGGACGATGGAGGAGCCTGGGTATGTTTTGAAAACCATCGCGGATGAAGACAAGACATGGATTGACCAGATATATAGGGCAGTTTCTGATACGCTTATCGGTACGCAGGAGATGTACTGTGTACGTGACGAGTATGGTGCTGTCTGCTTATGGAACATGCGGAACCTGCAGCTTCCACTCGTACTTGGAGACAAATCTCTGTGCACCGGATATAGTTGGGAAAAGTCAATTGATGAAGATTTTTATAATCGTATTAAGGTAGTGTGGAAAAATGAGTCATCCGGGAAAATGGATGTGGGCGCGGCGGTGGATCAGACATCGGTGAATCGGTACGGCCTTTTGCAGTATTTGGAGACAGGAAACAACATTGATAATGCGGCACAGGCGCAGGAACGAGCCAACAACTTGCTGAAGCTTTACAACCACGAGAAGGAAACTTTGAAGCTGGAATGTCTGGGAGACCTTCGGGTCCGAGCTGGCAACAGTATTTTTGGAAGCATTGAGGATATTGACCTGGATAAACGATTGATTGTGCAGAAAGTTACGCATGATTTTCTTCCGATTCACACGATGTCATTGGAGGTGATGGCAGATGGATAAAAATGGGGCTCATGAGCTTTTCAATACAATCAAAACAATCGTGGACAACTACCTGAATAACCGAAAAGTAGCAGCTGTCATGGTAGGAGTGTTTAATGGCGCGGCCATTGTGGTGAATGACCGGCTGCCGGTGCCGATGAGCATGATTAGGGGAAATATGTCCGGGAAGTTGATTCCGGGAGATAAGGTTCGGCTGCTCCGGAACGATGGGGGTGGTGAATATTACATCCTGGAAATTATAGGAAAGCCATACCAGACAGGAGGCTGATGCGATGGAATTGACAACGGACCTGGTGCTTCGGGAACAAACTTTTTCGGGAAGAACGTATCAATTATCACAAACTAAAATAGAGGGCTTTGTGGATGAACTGGAAGCACTAAAACAAACGATATACAAAATCTTATCCACAGAGCAGTATGAATATCCAATTTATAGCTTCAACTATGGGATTGCCTGGAAGGAGCTCATTGGTGAGGAACAGCCCTATATTCGGGCCGAAATGAAAAGGATGATCGAAGAGGCACTGTTACAAGATGACAGGATAAAAGAGGTTGATGGGTTCAGCTTCACATTTTCTGGCGATGCCTGCCAGTGTTCTTTTATTGTCTCCAGTATTTATGGAGATATTGAGATTGATAAGGAGGTGCCAGTGTGAGAGCAACGTATGAGGAGATCTTACAAACGATGCTTGATAAGGTGCCAGGTGATGTAGATAAGCGCGAGGGGAGCATCATTTATGACGCCTTGGCGCCGTGTGCTTTCTTCCTGGCACAGCAGAACTTTCAGCTGGATAATTTCGTGGATTTGGTTTTCCCAGATACGGCCATAGGAGAATATTTGGATAAGGCTGTTGCACCGTTTGGAGTTACACGAAAACCGGCTATTGCGGCCATCAGGAAGATGGAGACATCTGACGCGGTTGCTATCGGGTCAAGGTGGGGAATTAATAACCTGGTATATGTCACAACGGAAGAGCTGACAGCCGGTACGGAGTACAAGGTTGAATGCGAAAGCACAGGCGAAGTTGGAAATCAATACAGCGGAGCAATGCAGCCGATATCGAATGTGACAGGAGTTACAGCTGAGCTGGCTGGAATTATTGAGGCCGGAACAGATGAGGAAATGGATGAAGCTTTGAGAGCAAGACTCTACCAGAAAGTCAGACTGCCTGCAACATCCGGAAACGCATATCACTATAGATTATGGGCATTGGAGGTACCTGGTGTTGGAGATGCGAAGGTGTTCCCACTGGATGGAGGACCTGGCACAGTGACAGTGATGGTGGTAGATAATGATAAGGCGGTGGACGAGACAATAGAGGATACAGTATTGGCGCATCTGAATGCAGTGAAGCCAATTGGAGCATCCGTCACTGTAGGCAGTCCGACTGTAACGGCGATCAATGTAGCTGCACAGGTACTGCTGGATGGCAGCCGCACGATAGCCGCCGTACTGGCGGATTATAAGCAAGTGTTGAACGATTATCTACGCGGGCTCGTTTTTTCGGATTACCGGGTGAGTTTCGCGCGAGTTGGCAGCATCCTCCTGTCCGTCGAAGGAGTGCAGGACTATGATGGACTGATGCTGAATAACACATCAGGAAATGTAATCATCGGAGAAAAGGCTATTCCTGTGCTGGGAATCATCACTTTGACGGAGGTGAGTGTGCTTGGAGCTGATTAGATTATTGCCGGACATATACGATAATAATGAGACAATGCAACTGCTGCAGGGGATTCTGTCGCAGGAGGTAACTACTCTGGATGCTGGAATGTATCATACGATTGACCAGTGTTATGTCGGGAGTTCTTCGGAAGATGGTACACTTTCAAGATATGAGAGGCTCTTAGGAATTTCCCCGGATACATCAAAGTCAGAACGATATCGAAAGGAGCGCATCAAAGCGAAGATATTCGGAGCGGGAACAACAACAGCCTCACTTATCCATCACATTGCAGAAAGCTATACCAATGCAGCAGTAGAATTGACGGAGCAATTTGCAGATTACACTGTGACAGTAAAATTTGTAGGCACGTCTGGAATACCTGGGAATATTGCGGATATCAAGGAATCTATCGAAGAGGCAATCCCGGCTCATCTTAAAGTTTTGTATGAATACATCTTTAATACTTACGGTAGCGTCGGTACGTTTACCCATGCTGAGCTGGCAGCTTACAGCCACTATAAAATCCGGAACGGTCATCTAAAGAACCGCATCCAAGAGCTACAGCGATATCAATATGTAGAACTGAGTCAGCTGACGCATTTTCAAATATCGAAAGGAGAATTACCGAACAATGGCAACTAATACAACAAACTATAGCTTTAAAAAACCAGATGAAAGTGATTTTTACGATGTGCAGGACCAGAATGGGAACTGGGATATGGCAGATGAAGCGTTGAAAAGCCTGGATACGCCTACTTTTGAGGACTATACCGGTAGCACACCGGTCCCGGCGGCAAACACGGCGATTGATGGAATAAAGAGTAAAACGAAGTTATCCGCACTGATGAGTAATATAAAAGCAGCCTTTAAAGGGGCTTGCTTGATAGGACATATCGTCAATAACTGCGTGACGAACAATCCGAACTTACCTTTAAGTGCCGCTCAGGGGAAAGTTTTGATGGATCTGTATACTCGGTTAAATGGCGAGACACAACTGAAGGTGGATTTTCAACCCGGATACACTCCATTCGCCCTTAGATATAATTCTGAATACCCAACTACGCTTTACGTATTTAATAAAAATACCGGAGAATTGTACTATGCTCAGTTGACTAAAAACGCTTAAATGGCGAGATGGAATCCCTCCTGCTCTATTTTGGTTATGGCGGCTATTCAGAATCGCCAATCGAAAGCTTTAAAAGATGCTTTGGGCAATTACCTGCCAGAAGAATATCTATCGGCCATGTGGCAAATGCCAATTATGCCGCAGGTTTTGTCTGCTTTAAGTATAATGACACGGCGGGGAGTGCCATATTGTTTACGTATAGTGACGCGTATCCAAATATTATGTATGTAAGATTGGTAAGTGGTGCATGGGTTGATTCGTAAAATTGTTATTTTTCAGATTCACCGGAAAAGTTTTATCTCAGTTTCCGGTGAATATTTTCCATCCTGTCCACGTATATGCATTATTTTTTTTTATACAAGAATTTATTGCTATTTTTGAAATACTGTATGACAATAAAATTACGGATAAAGTATCCCATCTATGAACAACAAAACCACTAGAATAGCTAAAGCCGGACGGAACATTTTTACTTGGATTTGAAATAGTTATATAACTGAATCCATATCCGTTGAACAATGTTTGTAATATTTCGATAATATCATCTTCGTCTCCGACTTCTATATATCCTTTTAGTTTGCCGTTGACCATCTCGCCATTTACTTAATTACAAGAATGGAGATTTGAACATTGCCGGAAGTCTGTTGTATACCACTGCGGAAACAACGTACGCGAATGGAGGTATTACTCAAACGGGCAGCATCGAAGTTATAGAAGCCATCATATGCTGCATTGACAAATACTTCAAATACGCTCCCCATATCAATGTCAAGGGGAACAGTAGTATATGTATCGTTAAGAGCAATTGTTTTATGGAATGCTCTCCAATCGCCATTTAAACATGAAAATTAGGTCCTTTGGGACCTTTTTATATATAAAAAATAGAAAGGAAATGAAAGTATGGAAAAATTAAGAATTGGAATGAATGAAAAGGAGTATCTCTATAGCAGCATTCTTCCGGAGTCGGCCACAGTGCTACGGATTATCTTTGAGAGTGCAGTACCGGAGAGCTGGGGAGATCTCACTCTCATTACAACGGGAGGCGTGGAAGCTGATACATTGACGGGATACAATACCGTTTATCGACAGGAGGGGCAGACAGTATGGTTATCCAATGACGGCAGCGTTTATCAAGAGCCTGTCCCGATGCCGGAACCAGAGCCTTACGATCCGCCTTTGTCGGATTTACAGGCGGCTAAAAAGTCAGAGATGTCAGCTGACTGCGAGCGGCTTATTTACTCAGGCGTAAGTGTTACACTGGCAGATGGCAGCACAGAGCATTATGCACTGACCATAGAGGACCAGCTTAACCTCTTCGGCAAGCAGTCTCAGCTGGCCGCAGGGGCTACGCAGTTGGAGTATCACGCGGACGGTAAGCCCTGCCGGTATTACAGCGCAGCGGACATGCAGGCTATCATACAGGCGGCCATACAGCACGTATCTTACCACACGACGTATTGCAATGCCCTTAACATGTGGATCGCCGGGTGCAAGACGACAGAGGAATTGCAGGCGGTATTTTATGGTGCCGATGTGCCAGAGCAGTATCAGTCTGACGTACTCACGGCGTATCTGCGGCAGATGGCTGCCGCTGCGGGAGGTGGTGCGGATGCTTCGGACCCTGTATAAACACCTGGCACTGGTCGAAATCGGAGGATTGATTTACATTTCCCTGGAACTTGCCTGGCGCGGCCGGAGTCATTGGACTATGTTTATTCTGGGAGGCATCTGTTTTGTAGCCCTGGGGTTAATCAATGAAGTCTTTCCGTGGAATATGCCACTATGGAAGCAGATAGTTATAGGGGCCTGTTTGATTACAGCGTTAGAGTTTATAACCGGCTGTGTGGTCAACCAGTGGCTTTGCTGGGGGTGAGGATTGACAGGGATACCTGCGTTGACTGCGG
>OBWG01000462.1_pt1 | contig 28959 bp, 29 predicted proteins | sample 1495221 | NCBI WGS metagenome assembly OBWG01 (sample SAMEA2580053, study PRJEB22360) | human gut metagenome | reverse complement strand
ACAAATTAAATATAAAATAAAAAATGAAGCAGTCTTGCTTCTTTTTTTATTTGAAAGGGGGGATATATTTGAGTGATAAATCTTATGAAGATTACTTGGAGGAACAGGTCAAAAAAACGGCTAAAAAATTATCGAGAAACCAGCGGGAATATTATCAAGTGTATCAAAGGCTGGAGAAAAAGAAAGAAATGGTTTTGAATATGCAGACAACTAAGCCGTCGGTGAAACTTTCTTCTGATGATATTATAGGGGTGGGAACCAATGTATCTACCATTGCCCTGGATAATAAATATCAAGCTATTATTCAAAAGGAACTGCCTGAAATAACTCCTGCCAGGACTTTCATGCCGGCTACCATACTTGTTTCTGGATATAACGTTGCAAAAGAAGCAAATAAAAAAGATGGAGATCCTTTTAAACAGACAACAATCGAAGCAGCATCTGTGGGAACAACGTCAGCAGCGACATCGATGGTTACACCAATAGCAAGTGGACTGCTAAAGGCGGCTGCTGGAGTTAAATATACAGCTTGGGCCGGACCCATCGGAATTCTGGCAGGTGCAATTGGAGGATATGTAGTATCGAAATATGGAGATACTTGGTATGAAGGTGCCAGAAAATATGGAGAGGAAGTTCATAAAAAGAAATTTCATCCTTTTATTAATCAAATTAAGGATAAAGAAGGAAACATACAATATACGACTGCAAATAAAAAGAAAGCCATAAAATATTTTGGTACAAATTCAAAGGCTGTCAAATATGGTGCGGCAATGTCAGCAAAAGACAGACAAAATGAATTGAGAGAATTTCAGAAAAAAAGAGCTGCAAATAACAGTGCATCCAAAAAGTCAGCACCTAAAAAGAAAGATAATTTCTTCAGCAGGTTAAAGAAGCAGCTATGGGGCCTCTTTAAACATAATGCCAATGGAAGCTTTGTGGATAACCCGATGCTCAGCTGGGTCGGAGAAGAAGGCCCGGAAGTGATCATACCTTTAAGCGGACATAAACGAGACCGGGGCCTTGACCTGTGGCAGCAGGCAGGACAGGCACTTGGAGTTACCGGGTACGCGAATGGCGGAATGGTAGGCGGAGCACCGGGAAAACAGTCCGCACAGGGTACGGGGCAGGCGAAAGGAGAAATCCGTGTGTCTGTCGGAAATATCAATATTTCGTTAAAGAGCAGCGGCGGCGGAGGAAAGAGTACCAATCTGCTTTCTGCACTAAAGGAACAAAAAGAGGAAGTTTCTGATGAATTGTGCAATATTCTTGCGGATGCGCTGGAAAGCGCTTATCAGAATATTCCGGCAGTATCATAATAACAGAAAGGAAACGAAAAAATGGACATTGAATTAAAAGATAAGGCGAACAAAAAAATAAAAATCCCTATGCTTCCGGAAGAAATTGAGTATTCCAGTTCAGCAAGATTCCAGGAATATAAAATATTGGATTTGGGAGAGGTAAAACTGCCAAAGGGAAGAAATCTGTGTACCTATAAATGGACAGCATTATTTCCCGGCAGCTCAAGAGAAAAAATGTCATTTATCCATGGAACATTGAAAACACCATCCTATTATATCAATATAATGGAGTACTGGAGGAAACAGCATAAAAAACTCAAGCTTATTATCAGTGGGACATCGGTGAATGAACAGGTATATATTGACAGCTTCAGTTATGTACTCACGTCGTTGGGAGATTATAAATATACCCTGTCTCTTGTGGAGGCGGTTGACCTGAAGGTAAAGGCTAAGAAAAGATCTTCAAAAAAGGGAACTAAGAAGTATAAAGTAAAGAGAAGCAAAGAAACGCTCCATGGAGTCGCAAAGAAGTTTTATAAAGACGGGACCAAATATAAAGTTATTTATAAAGCTAATAAAAAATTAATTGATACCAGAGTGAAGAGAGAAAGGAAAAAGAAAAAATCAATCAGTAAATATACGATTTTTAAAGGGCAGGTGCTGACGATACCATCAACAGCAACTGCCTTTTCTGCAAAAAAAGCCTCTGTGCTTAAATTGCAGAAAGCTATTAACAAAGATAAGTATGCAAAACTTACGGCGAACGGGGTGCTGGACAGCAAGACAAAAAATGCAATGAAGAAGATTTTTATTAAGAGAGGATCCAGAGGTGCAGTTGTCTCCTTTGTACAGGAAAAGGTAAAGGTATCCCAGGATGGTATCTGTGGAGCTAAGACAGTAGCTGCTATCCGAAAATACCAGAGAAAACATGGTTTATCAGTGGATGGTATCGCAGGGTATGATACATTGAGAAGAATGTTAAGTTAGGAGGGGAGAAGAATGAGCCAAACCTATAAAGACCCCAAATATTCCTGCATTATAAAGACAAAGAAAACAAAATATGATGTGTCAGGGTTGATGACGAATCTGGTCATCTCTCAAAATAAAGATGACCTGGCTAAGGGTGTATCATTGACAATTCCAAATCTTAAAGATACATACAAGCATTTATATAACAACATTAATGTCAGAGATTCGTTAGTTTTGTACTGTGATACAGGAAGCGGACGAAAAGAGATCTTTCGCGGGATTATTTGGGAAAAAAATTATAACAGTGATGTAGAAAAAGATCTTACATTGACTGCATATGACAGACTGATTTATCTTCAAAACACAAAAGATAATTTCTTTTTTGCAAAAGGGAGAACGACCGAGAGTATTGTGAAAAGCATATGTAAAAAATGGAATGTGAAACTTGATTATGATTATGAGGGGACGAAACATAAAAGAAAGGTTTACAGAGGAGAAAAAGTTTCCGATGTCCTGATTAAAATTTTAAAAGAAGCAAAAAAGAAGACAGGAACAAAATACATTGTATTTTGTAAAAAAGGAATTGTTTATATAAGAGAGAGAGGATATAACAAAAAAATATATGAGTTGAATCACAAGGAAAATGCACTATCCCAGAATACAAAAGTGACAATGGATGGTATGGTGACAAAGGTTTCAATTTATAAGGAGCAGGAGATTACTGGGAAAAAGGATAAGGCGCCAAAAAAGCTTACTTCAATGAAAGAAAATACAGAAAAATATGGGACCTTGCAGGAGATTATCATTCGAGATCAGGATGATAAAAATTCTAAAAAAGCAAAGAAGGAAGCGAAAGAACTTCTCAAAAAACATTCTAAGCCGGAATATACAAGAACAGTGAAGGCCGTGGATAATCCATATATAGAAAAAGGACATAAAATCAAGAGCAATGCTGGTGCGCTGAATGGATATTATTATGTCAAAGGCGTGGAGCATGACTGTGCCAATGGGATAATGACATTGGAGGTGGAAAAGTAAATGGCAAAGAAGGGGAAGTCAAGACTGGCAGCTGTTTTGCAGAGCAGAATGGGCACGGTAAATCAAGTAAATCAATCCCAGACAGCAGAAGTGGGGAAAATGCAGAAAAACGGAATTATATTAGAGGATTTTCCGGATGATGTAATAGGACCTGATGAGTATGGTTTGTGCTGTCTTGGTAAGGAACAGGAACCCAAAGAAGGGGATGAGGTTCTGATTGTCTGGGCTGATGATCTGCCAGTAATCGTAGGAGTCTTAAAACAAGAAAGTTAAAGAGAGGTGGAAATATGGAAAATGTATTCCCGGAAGATTTGGATATAGAAGAAGATGAGCTGGATCAGCTGGAAGATGAACTGACAGAAGACCGTCCCGGATACAAAAAAAGTATCTTTTTTGATGAGGAGACAGGAGATCTGAAAAGAGACGGAACTGGGAAAATTGTGGAAAGCAGTGGTATCGAGGCGTGGATTCAGTGGTGCATGAAAATATTGAAAACCCAGCGCTACTCATGTCTGACTTACAGCGATGATATCGGAATTGATATGGAGGCAGCTTTTCAGGCTGAATCCAGAGAAGAATCTGAAAATATTTTAAGAACAGAAATTAAGGAAGCACTGGAAGCAGATCCGTACGGAAGGACTGAGGTAGTGGAATCTGTGGAATTTCAGTGGCAGGAAGAGGATTCTTTAATTGTAACATGTAATATTACCGGGATGGATTCCAGTAATATTACAATTAATACTAAAATGGAATATTAAAAAGGAGAGATTGTGATGGATGAAGAAATTTTAGAAATGATGGAAGAGACAGATGAGGATGATTTTCAGATTCCCGAGTTTTTAGAAGAAGGAAGCGAAGAAGAAATTCATAATACAATGCTGGGAGAACTGCCTAATGACATTGATGTGTCGGAAGGAGGATATATTTATGACCTCACGAGACCAACGGCAATGGAAATATCAAGAATGAAACAGTTTGAACTGGTTGAAGCATTAAAGCTGATTTGGCCAAGATTTGCAGAGGGGATTTATCTGGATTACCACGCAGAGACAAGGGGACTGGAGCGGAAAGAAGCTGCAAATGCGGAAGGTATCTTAACAATCACCGGAACACCGGGTACGGTGATTGAGTCTGGAAGTATTTTTACTACAGAGGGAATTAATGGTGAGGATGCAAAGGAATATGAGACATTGGAAGAAGCTCAGATTCCTGAATCAGGGAGTGTGGAAGTACCAATACAATGTGTAGAAGCTGGGACCATCGGAAATAGTGCTGTAAACACAATCGTTCTGCAGCAGAGCACAAAAGAAGGTATCACCGGGGTAACAAATCATGTTCCGATTTCAGGTGGATATGGGGAAGAAGACGATGACAGCCTGAGAGAAAGAATTATGGAATATGATCAGTCACAAGGAATATCGTTTGTGGGAAATATAAGTGATTACAAGAGATGGGCTGAATCTGTGGACGGCGTGGGGGCTGTACACGTGATTGAAGCAAAGGACAGCAGCGGAGTAGTAAAGATTGTTGTTACAGATGCATCAGGCAATCCGGCAGAACAAGATCTCTGTACACGAGTAAAGGACTATATTATGGGGACAGATGATCCTGAAAAACGTTTAGCACCTGTCAATGCCATAGTGGACGTGAAACCGCCTCAGAAACAGAATATTACAGTTGAAGCAAAAGTAGAATTAGAGGACATTACAGTTGATGAGCTGCAAACAAAGTTTAAAGTATCTATTCAGGATTACCTTAAGAAAGTGGTTGAGGAAGGGAAAATAAGATATACGCAGATTGGAAATATCCTTGGGGATATTCCGGGAGTATATGACTATTCAGAATTAAAGCTGAATGGCGGAACAGCAAATGTTCAGGTTGAAGCACTCAGTATTCCTTTTCTTGAAAGTGCTGATTTTCAACTAATGGATGAAACCAGCCAGGGTTAGGAGGTAATTATGTCGAATAGAACTGAGTTGATGAAAAAGATACTAAAAAGTGAGCAGGCACAAAAAATTATTGATGAAATAAGCCCTGTATATGGAGAAAGCTATGTTTGTCTGTGGCTGTTCCAGATAATTGGGAGAGAATTGGACAAACTTGACGACTTTATACACAATTTGAGAGATGAGACAGTCATTCAGACAGCTGATCAGTGGGCATTGAAATATTGGGAGGAACAATATGGAGAGATAGAGGCGCCTCATCTGCCGGAAGAAAAAAGAAGACAAAATATTATGGAAAAGATAAGAAAGAATTACCATAATCCCAGACAGATGGAAAATGCCCTCTCTGCGCTTACCGGATATCAAGTTCAAATTGAAGAGAATACAGAGAAAAATAACTTTGATGTGCTTGTTCGCGGATATACGCAGGATTTAACTGGTGCGAAGGAGTTTATAGACAAAGTAAAGCCAGCTCATTTAACTTATGAAATCAGAGTTTCAGAGCTGATACAGGCAGTTGTAAATATATATTGCGGATGTGCTATATCTGAACATGAACATTATGAGGTAACAGTACTTTACCTCGATGCAGAAATTACAAGGTAGGGGGAATAAAATGAATATTTGGGGAAATACAGTGATTACAAATAAAGGGAAGGATCTTCATGCAAAACTTTATAATGGGAACACTTTAAAGCTTACAAGAGTAGAGGCAGGAGCAGGAAAAGCAGAAGTGCCGGATCTGCGGTATCAAACAGAAGTTTTGCAGATGAAAGATGAACTTTCTGTTCAAGGAGTAGATACATCAGGTAATATTACGTCAGTATTGGTTATGCTGGACAATTTAAAAATTACAGAACGTTATGAGTTATGGCAGATAGGTTTTTATGCAGAGGATCCAGATGAAGGAGAAATACTTTATTGTCTTGCACAGGCGACCGAAGCAAAAGTAATTCCTGCAAAAGATGAGAGCAAAGGTTATACTATATCATGGAAATTTGATTTTAAAAGCGGAGGAGAAGAATATCCTGAAATAAAAATGGAACCAGCAGGTTTTGTTTCCTCTGAAACATTCGCAAAACATAGAGACAATCAGGAATGTCATGTTTCCGTAGAAGAAAAGGGAATTTATAATGATAAGTATACAAAAAAAGAAACAGATCAACTATTCCAGCAGTTTCTCGAACAGATTTATCCGGTTGGAAGTATTTATACCAGTGTAACAAATGTCAATCCATCTGCTTTCCTTGGAGGAAAATGGGAAAGGTTCGGAAATGGACGAACATTATTCGGGGTTGATGAAAATGACGGATATTTTAACAGTGCACAAAAATCTGGGGGACAGAAAAATGCAGTGGCTGTCAGTCACAATCATGGTATTCAGGGATTTAACTGTAATGAAGGCGGTTATCATAATCATTCTGTAACAAATGTACACTTTTATGATAAAGCTACGGCAAAGGGTGATAACTATGCCAGATGGAATTCTTCCGGAAATAAAACAACAACATGGGGGTCTGTGACATATGGTGGAAAGCATCAGCATTGGATTCCATGGCATCAGACAGATGCGAAGGGAGAAAGTGGTGAAGGGAAGAATCTTCCGCCTTATATTTGTGTATATTTTTGGAGAAGAACAGCTTAGTCAAAATATGTGATATAATGATTAAAAAGTAAACGGATTGTTACAGGAGAAAAGATTATGAGCATTCAGGATGAGGAATATTATTGGAATAATGATAATAGCAACACCGTTATTATACTATCGCTTTGTACTATTGCAGTCAGTATTTTTATATATCACATAGGAATCAAAAATATGCTGTTAGGAGTGTTTCTGCTGATTTATTCTGTTTTGTGTGTGGATATATTAATTAGAGAAACGAGAGCAAAAATACAGGGAAAGAAAAAGTACATAAAAATTAATTCGGATGGTATTGAATATGATTTTATTAAAAAAAGAGCGAAAGGAAAGATTCTATGGAAAGAAATAGTAATGGTTGAATATTATCATTCAACAGCTCATTCTATAAAACAGTCTGTTATTAATATTTACCTTAAAGAGGAAAAAAATCTTAAAGTACGGTTGGATATTTTCCCGGCCTTAGCGACAAGAGAGGTTTTTTATGAAATCGTAAAAAGGTGGAAACCTGAGAAAGCAGAGGAAATAGCAAAAAAGCTGGAAGAAGACATATGTATACAAATTTAGAAGGAGCAGAAGCTCCTTCTTTTTTGGAAAAAGGAGGGATTATCAATGGAAGACTGGGAAATAGAGTTAATGCAAACACCAAATACTATTCCATCAGCAAAGAAGCGTATAAAGCAGTTATGGCTGGGGGAGCGGTGAAGTTGTTTTAGGTGTATCAAAAGTGTTAGGTGCGTCAGCCAATGTGAATCCTATCATTGCAGCTGCTGGGCCTTATATTGCTGCCGGATTAGCAAGTTACTATTTTGCTGAATGGATGGGAAAAGCTTATGATGAGGCGCCGGTGTGGGCAAAGACAAAACAAGGGCAGCAAGCTATGAATGAGGCAAAAAATATTCAGAAGAAGCAATTGAAAGGGGTACGATTTGATACACTCAGTCCAAAGTTCATTCAGAGCAATCTGGATCAGTATGGCGGAAAGAAAAGAACAGGGTTGGATATCATTCGGCGCTCCCAAAAAAGATTTGAATCTTCCTATCAAAAAAGTGGAATGTGGAGAAAAACTGCAGAAATAAATAATAATGCAAGATATCAAGAGAAAAATTTCACTAAAAGGCAGCAGGCAATATCCAGACCGACAAAAAGTCAGACAAATAAATCCATATTATATTTTGACCGTTTGATAAAAAGGCAGAAAAACAATGTTAAAAACTATTGGACAAAACGAGTGAGAGGTGCAGAGAACTTTATTAAAAAACATTTTGGGTTTTTTAAAAGAATCAAAAAAATGCAAATGGAAGTTTTGTTTCGGGTCCAATATTGAGCTGGGTTGGTGAGGACGGACCTGAAGTGATTATTCCTTTAAGTGGGAAGAAGAAATATCTGATGAGCTTTGTAATATTCTAGCGGAATCGTTAGAAAGTGCATATCAGAATATCTCAGCTGCAAATTCTGTGTTATAATTTAGTTACAACAATACAATGATTCGGAGGGATAGAGATAATTTGTCATAATTGCGGCAAAGAGAACAGGGAGGATGCTCTGTACCGCGAATGGTGCGGCTTAAAGCTGGAGGCTTTAAATGAAAAGGACCAGTAATTTCGTCTGTTCCTGAGCAGGAAAAAGCGGAATTCCGGTATCTTTTGGAGTGTTGTAACACTTTTCTATGCATGGTTAGCATTAAGTTATTGGTTTGTCTGGTTTGGAGCCGTTTATAATGTAGTCGTTATTATTTTAAGGTTTGTACAGGCGGAAAAAGTAAAAAATCTATCCGCAGACCTGGTACAGTCTTATCAGAACAAGAAGAAGCTTCTCATCGTAACTCTCATTGTGAATGTGTTAGTTGGATGGTTTCCGGTGGCTCTCGCAGGGTATTGGAATGATAAGATCAAGATTAACTATGTGATGAAAAGTCTTGAGTTTGTAAAACAGTGACAGGAAAATATAAAGACCAGGAAACAAAAATTTGATTTTGTTTCCTGGTCTTTTTTATTTGAATTGGTTTTCAACATAATTCCGCATTTCCTGCCGGGTCTTCATCTGTTTGGCACCGTCGATGACCTGACGCTGTTGGTCAGAAGTCAGCGAAGAAAATGCAGACAGGGCATTTTCGTGCTGTGCCAGTTCCATCGTAAAGCCAATTGGAATATCTTCATTTCTCATAGTCATCACCTCAGAAATAGTATGACCGGAATCAGACAAAAAATACGGAAATAACATTTTATGCATTGCAATCAGTCGTAATCGTCATAATCATCGTCGTCGTCCCATTCCACATAGACGTGGACATAGGCTTTTACCTTCGGGTTATCTTTGCAAGTCAGCGTGATGGTTGCTCTTCCAGGTTTTTTGCCATAGATATAACCTTTGGAATTGACAGTCGCAACTTTTTTGTTGCTGGAAGAAAACGATACCTTTTTGTTTGTGGCAGTCCGGGGATAAACCTTGTATTCAATGTCTTCCCAATCGTGAACATCTACATCGGTGTAGCGGTCTTCCACCCAGATTCTGGTTGGCTTTGTATACTTCTTTTTTGCTTTTTTCTTTACCGTAATAGTACAGGTCTTTTTCTTCTTTGTACCCCGGATACGGCAGGTGATCTTTACTTTTCCGGTTTTCATGGCTTTTAATGTAATATCATCGTCTCTGCGGTCTTTGCTGATAATTTTTACGATTTTTTTGTTGCCGGTAGACCAGATGAGCTGATCGTCATCATAATCATATGGTCTGGCATAAGCCTTCAATTCAAATTTCTGCCCGACTCTGACAGTCCTCTTTTTATAGTTGAGTTTTCGGATAGAAGTGGGTTTCGGGTCATCGCTGTCTGCATGGATTACTGCAGGGGACAGGGAAAGGGAAAGTCCCATCATGAATCCCATAAACATTAACAAAATTTTTTTGATTTTCATGGCTTTTTACCTCCTTCGTCATTAAATACGTTTGCAGTGATTAATATCTTCCGGCCTGCCTCGTATGCTGACAGGAAGCAGGCCTGAGATATTTAAAATTAAATTCAGCTGTTAATCATCGATACCGAACTTGTTTTCTAAAGAATCTTCTGCAAAATCAAGTTTGTCTTCGAGAGCGTCAATCTTGCGCTCGATGTCTTTATATTTTTCGGCAGAGAGTTTTCCGGTATCATATTGATGCTCGTAATCGTCATCCAGAGTATCAAGTTCATGGTCGATCGCATCCAGTTCTTTCTTTAAGCTATAAAATTTATCTTGATTTTTGGAAGCGTTGGAAGCGGGTTTTGCCGCCTGGATTTTCTTTGTAATCTTTGAGATTTTTGTCTCATATTTGCTGAAATCAGGTGTGTCGGAAGTGGTTGTCTGAGTCGCTGTTGACTTTTCAGTGGCTTTTTCAGTTCCCTCTGCTGTCGTGGCAATGTCCTGTGTGGTAGTTGCTTCAGCCTGGTCTTTCGGTGTGCTTTGGCATCCTGCAAGTAAGAATACAAATGCTCCGCAGGCTAATATGGCTGTTATTTTAATTTTCATAATAAAATCTCCTCTTATATTTTTGATAACTTTATTATAGTTCCCGATTATTAAAATTAAATTAAAACATTTTCATAAAATTACATTTATATTATAATAGTTCCATATGGAGGTATGACATGCGCCTGTTAATTGTGGAAGACGAAGGGGATTTAAGAAGCATCTTAAAAAAGAAACTGAAGAAAGAGCATTATACCGTAGATGACTGCGGAAACGGCCTGGATGCACTGGATTATATCTCCATGGCAGATTATGACGGCATCATCCTGGATATTATGCTGCCTGGGCTTGACGGACTGGAACTGCTGAAAAAGATCCGGGGAGAGGGCAGCGACACACCGGTATTGTTTCTGACTGCGAGAGACGGCATTGAAGACCGCGTGAAGGGTCTGGACCTTGGAGCGGACGACTACCTTGTAAAACCTTTTTCGTTTGAAGAACTTATGGCCAGGGTGCGTGTCATGATGCGGAGAAAACCGGCTCTGGTTTCTAACCGGCTGACGATTGGTGATCTGGTCCTGGACTGTGAATCAAAGGAAGTTACCCGTGCAGATAAAAAGATATCTCTTTCCAGCAAGGAATTTATGGTCCTTGAATATATGCTGAGAAATCAAAATATTGTGCTGTCCAGGGAACAGATTGAGCAGCATGCATGGAATTATGATTTTGAGGGCGGATCTAATGTTGTGGATGTTTACATCCGTTATCTGAGGAAAAAGATTGACGAAGGATTTGGGTGTAAGCTGATCCACACGGTGAGAGGCGTTGGATACGTCCTGAGGAAAGAAGAATGAGAAGATTTTCGATTAAAAAAAGAGTTACCCTTTGGTATACAGGTATGATCGCTGTCGTGCTGGCAGCAGTATTTGCAGGGGTTTTTATATTTATCAATCAGCTGGAACTGTCCAAGACAGAGGAAGATCTTCAGGGGATGGTGGCTGATTTTGCTCACGATATAGAGTTCCAGAACGGAACCTATTATCTGGACCCGGAGGTAGACTATTATGACGACGGCGTCATGTTTTGTATCTATGATCAGGAAGGAAGGCTGCTGCACGGCAGTATGCCCGTGGAGTTTCCGAAAGAAACAAAGCTTCAGTCTCATGAAGTCAGAAACATAGAGAAGGGAAGCAAGCAGTGGATGATCTATGACGCCGCTTATCAGTACGGTACAGGAAAGGCCATCTGGATCAGAGGGATCGTTTCTATACATGGCATGGAACAGATTATGCATATGGTTCTGCTGGCCTTTTTAGCTGTATATCCGCTCCTGATTCTGGCCATTGGGCTGATCGGATACATGATGACGAAGAAAGCTCTGAAACCGGTGGACGATATATGTACTACCGCAGGGGACATCAGCAGCGGTGCGGATTTGTCAAAACGTCTCCCGGAGCCAAAATCGGAAGATGAAATGCGTCAGCTGACCTGTACGTTCAATGAAATGTTTGACCGTCTGGAAGCATCATTTGAGGATGAAAAACAGTTTACTTCCGATGTCTCCCACGAACTGAGGACTCCGGTTTCTGTGATCATAGCACAGTGTGAATATGCCCTGGAGGAAGATACACTCAGTAATGAACAGAAACATGAGATTCAGATTGTTCTCCGGCAGGCTAAGAAAATGTCGGATCTTATCTCACAGCTTTTGATGATTGCCCGGAGCGAGAGAGGAAAAGAGAATTTCCAGTTTGAGCCTGTGGATATGAGTATGCTGGCAGAAATGACATTGGAGGAACTGTCACAGAGAGCCGATGAAAAAAGGATTCATCTGCTGAGTGAGATCGAGCCCGGCCTCACAGCCAGAGGAGACCAGATGCTTCTGACCAGGATGCTGATTAATCTGGTGGAGAATTCCATTGACTATGGAAAGAGAAATGGAATAGTGAAAGTATCGCTGTTCAAAAAAGACGGGAAAATCCGGGGAATAGTGAAGGATGACGGACAGGGCATCGGAGCGGAACATTTAGACAAGATATGGAACCGTTTTTACCGCGCTGACAGGAGCAGGAACAGCCAAAATCAAGTCAGGGGTACCGGTCTGGGCCTGTCTATGGTAAGATGGATTGTCAGGATACATGAAGGACAGATTTGGGTAAAAAGTAAGGAAGGAGAAGGTTCAGAATTTATCTTTGAATTAAAGGAAAAGTAATTATGGAAAAGAGAGAAAAGTTTTCGTCGAGGATTGGATTTATCTTAATATCGGCAGGATGCGCCATAGGAATCGGGAATGTGTGGAGGTTTCCGTTTGTAACCGGACAGTACGGAGGAGCTGCCTTCGTATTGGTATATTTGTTTTTCTTATTTGCGCTGGGACTGCCGATCATGGTCATGGAGTTTTCAGTGGGGCGTGCCAGCCAGAAAAGTATCGCAACTTCGTTTCAGACATTGGAGCCCGAGGGAACAAAGTGGCATTGGTACAGCTATTTCGGAATGGCAGGAAACTATCTGCTGATGATGTTTTATACGACTGTGGCAGGATGGATGATCAGTTATTTCTTCAAGATGCTGAAAGGCGATTTTGTGGGTAAAAATCCGAAACAGGTTGAGGCTGTGTTCGGAGAACTTTTATCAAAGCCGGAAGTGCTGATTTTCTGGATGCTGGTTGTCATTATTGTTGGATTTTTAATCTGTTCTCTGGGGCTTCAGAATGGTGTGGAAAAGATTACTACAGTCATGATGTCTTGTTTATTTGTGGTTATTCTTGTGCTGGTCATAAGAGCAGTCACACTTCCGGGGGCCTCAAAAGGGCTTGCATTCTATCTTGTGCCGGATTTCCAGGCCATGAAGGAGCAGGGAATCATGAAAGTAGTCTCTGCGGCTATGGGACAGGCGTTCTTTACGCTGAGCCTTGGGATCGGAGCTATCGCAATTTTCGGAAGCTATATTGACCGGTCTTACCGTCTGACAGGAGAAGCTGTCAGCGTGGCCGTATTGGATACACTTGTAGCTCTTATGTCAGGACTGATTATCTTTCCGGCCTGCTTTGCTTTCGGAGTGCGGCCGGACAGCGGACCAAACCTGGTATTTATCACACTGCCGAATGTATTTAACGAGATGCCGGGTGCCAGGATATGGGGAGCCCTGTTCTTCCTGTTTATGTCCTTTGCGGCGCTGTCGACAATCATAGCAGTGTTTCAGAATATCATTTCTTTTGCACAGGATTTATGGGGCTGGACAGTCAAGAAAGCGAGTGTTTTCAACGGGATACTGATCACCATATTGTCGCTTCCGTGTGCACTCGGATTCAATGTGTGGAGCCATATCATGCCTTTTGGGGCGAAAAGTACGATCCAGGATCTGGAGGATTTTATTGTGAGCAACAATATTCTTCCGCTGGGGTCTTTAGTGTATCTGCTGTTCTGTGTGACGAAATACGGCTGGGGATGGAAAAACTTCAGCGAAGAGGCCAATGCGGGAAAAGGAATCAAATATCCGGAATGGACGAGGAAATATGTTACGTTTATTCTTCCGCTGATCGTTATCTTTATTTTTGTACAGGGTTATATCGACAAATTCAAATAAAACGGCAGGATGGCAAAAGGGTCTTGGAATTATCCAGGGCCCTTTCCCTTTACTTAACCTATAAGCTGATCACGCTGCCTGTTTTCATATAGCGCACTTTTTCTTTCATTGTTTTTTTCAATACCCGGAAAGCGGGAATACCCGTACAGTGGCCGGTATAGACACAGGAGATATTCCGTTTAAGCAGTTGTCTTCCAAGCTCCTGGATGTCTTCCGGCCGACCGCTCATACTGCCCGGACCCCGGAGTCCCATGGTGTGAAAACCGCCGAATACATAAGAGACTTTCTTACCCGTTGCCTTCAGGGCATGATTGACTTCATCAACGATAGAAACAACACCCGCATGGCAGCAGCTGTTGAACAGAACCAGATCATTTTCACGCTCAAATACGAGACTCTGCTCGTGGCTGAAATTATCAGGACTGAAACCGTTTTTTGACTTAATATACATGTGTCCGCGGCGGCCTCTCTCCGAAAGTCCGGGAATGCTGTGTGAGACCGTCCAGACGCCTGGCTCTGTTTCCACTGTGCCGGACATAAACCTGAGACGGTTTCGATAGTTCTTAAGAACACCCTTCGGTACACCGATGTATTGTCTGTACAGCAGGAATTTAGAATAACAATTTTCTCTGACAGCCTTTTGAAGATAAAGCACCGCTTTTGAATTCTCGGAGAAGAATTCCCGGTACCCGCCGGAGTGATCGTAATGAGCGTGGGAGAGAAACGCCGCATCTACATCGGAAAGACAGATGCCCAGCCGGTGCGCATTTTCTGCAAATTGTCCGGAGGCACCGGTATCCAGAAGATAGTTTTTCCCTTTATACTCAATATGTATTGCCAGCCCGTGTTCTCTGCACAGAGAGTCCGGAGCCTGATTTTCAATGAGAGTCGTGACTTTCATGTGATCTTCCTCCTGAAATAGTGGTTAATTGTCTGATTTTTCTTTTGGTATTGCTGCATTTAAGATAATGGCAACCAGAGCGGCGGGAACGATCCCGGAGCCGCCGAAGATCAGCTGAACTGCCTGAGGAAGGTTTGCCAGGGCCTGGGCGTTGGCACCGAGCCCATAGCCGAGTCCTAAAGCCACAGATACGATGGTTACAACCCGGTTGCTCACTCCGTCTTTGGTGATCAGCTGGATTCCGCTGACTACGATGGAAGCGAACATCATAACCGCAGCTCCGCCGAGCACGGACTGGGGCATGATGGAGACCAATGCCGCCAGTTTGGGAAACAGTCCGCAGATTACAAGGAAGCCTGCGCCCATGGAAATAGAATATAAGTTGACAACCTTTGTCATTCCCACAAGACCTACGTTCTGACTAAAGGATGTATTTGGGAGCACTCCGAAAACAGAAGCAAAGGAAGATCCCAAACCGTCACAGATCACGCCGCCGGAGAGTTCTTTATCGGTGGCTTCTCTGGACAATCCTCCCTCTGTGATGCCGGAAATATCGCCTATCGTCTCAACGGAAGTCACGATAAACATAATGGCGATCGGTATGATAGCCTTCAGGTCAAATACGATCTTGACGGGCATGAGCTTAGGAAGAGAGAACCAGCCGGCATCGGCCACTTTATCCCAATTTAAAACCCAGGAAGCTGTCTGCACGGCACCCTCTGCATTTGTATAGGTAGTGGGCAGAAACAGGCCCATGACAGCGCAGAGAATGTAGCCCACGATAACACCGATCAGAATAGAGGAACTGCTGGTTACACCTTTTGTGAAATGCTTTAAGACAACGATCACAATCAGTACCACAGCTCCCACAAAAAGGTTCGGGAGGGAACCGAAATCCCCAGCTCCGGAGCCGCCTCCGAAAGAATTGATCCCCACAGAGATCAGGGACAGACCGATGGCCATGACCACTGTACCGGTGACCACAGACGGAAAAAACTTCCTGAGGGGCTTTAAGAAAAATCCGAGAACCCCTTCAAACAGGCCGCCGATGATGCTCGCTCCCAGAATGGCTCCGTATGCTGCCACTCCGCCGCCCATAGAGGCTGCCACCCCGGAACACACTCCGATAAACCCGGAGCTGGTACCCATGACGACCGGAAGGCGGGCACCCACTGGTCCAATGGTGAACAGCTGTACAAAGGTTACGAGGCCGGCTACCAGCATGGCATTTTGTAAGATAGATACCTGAAGAGGGCTGCCTGCACCGATGCCGCAGGCGCCGGCGATCAGGATGATCGGAGTCAGATTTCCTGCAAACATTGCCAGGACATGCTGCAGTCCTAAAAGGACAGCCTGGGGAAAGGGAATTCTTCCTTCCAGATCATGAGCGGACGAAAATGATTGGTTTTTCATATAAATCTCCTTTTTAATATTAGATAATGAAGAAAACCGGAGGACAATTTTCTCTTCCCTGAGGGAATCTTCTCCGGTTTGCCTATTTAAAGTAGCACAGCAGACGAAGAATGTCAAAAAAAGACGCATCACAGAAGAATCCATAAAAAATAAACGGGGAAAATATAAGATAAACGGTAATAAAAAAGGAAAAATAAGGGTCAGTAAAAGTTTTCATGACAATAAAACAGCCACTTATTACATTGACGCACAAAAATCTGAAATATGATGTATAATAAATCTAAATTCAAGGTTCCCTCCCTTGAATTAGAGATAACCCTCTCTCACACATTAAGTGTATTTTGGTATAATGAAAGGCCTTCCATCGCCAGGTGGAAGGCCTTTCATTTTTGCATCCGTCAAAATTTTTCTTAGTCAAGGGCTTTTGCCACTTCATACAGCTTCATCCCATTGGATGCTTTGATCAGTACTACATCATGTTCTGATAGATAATTCTTTAAATAAGATATCAGATCATGATTGGAAGCGAACCATTTCGTTTTTAGTGAGGGATTCTTTTTTTGTGCAGCTTTTGCATATTCTTTGGAAAGGGTTCCCGTGATGTATAGATCCGTAATATCTGCCGTGCCCAGGAATTCGCCGACTTCCCTGTGGTAATCCGGAGAATCTGGTCCCAGCTCCAGCATATCGGACAGAACCGCGACTTTTCTTCCGCTGTCCTGATAATCTGATAAAATTTTAAGACCTGCTTTCATAGAATCGGGACTGGCATTGTAGGCGTCATCAATGACCGTGTATCCATGCATTTTGAGAAGGTTCTGGCGCTGTCCGGAAAATGTGGCAAGCTGCCGTTTGATCGTTTCCATCGGAACATCATTGGCAAGGCCCAGGGCGATTGCGGCAAGGGCGTTGGAGACATTGTGATCCCCAAGAACATTTAAAATGATTGGTTCCCTCATATCTTCATGGACGAAAGTAAAATGGGTCTGACCATTGATCTCTTTTACTTCCTCAGCACGATAGGAGCAGTCTTCTGAAAATCCAAAAAATTTATATGAATGTGTCACATAACCGATATGTTTTCGGATCATATCATTGTCGCCGTTTAAGTACAGTACGCCGTTTTTGGCCAGACCGTTCTGGATATCCAGTTTTTCACGGCAGATATTGTCCCGGCTTCCCATCTGTTCAATATGGGAGACACCTACATTTGTGACTACCGCAGCATTTGGGCGAATGATCTCTCCCAGAATCGTAATCTGCCCCGGCTCACTCATACCCATCTCCAGCACTCCGATCTCATCCTTTGATGTGAGGCGGTCCAGGGTCAAGGGCACACCGACCTGGCTGTTCTGGTTTCCAATGGTCTCAAACACACGGTATTTGCCCTTCAGCACATGGGCGATCATCTCGCGGGTCGTGGTTTTTCCAACACTTCCTGTAATTCCGATGATCGGAAGGGACATTTTATTTCTATAATAAGATGCGATCTGCTGCATGGCCTTTAAGGTATCCGGCACCCTGATAAATGGATGCGGACCTTCTGCGCGGTCATGTTCCTGAGTCAGAGCAGCTCCGCCGTCTTTCAGGGCGCTGTCGATAAATTTATGTGCGTTTACACGTTCACCGATGATGGGTACAAACAAGGTATCCGGCCCCACTGTTCTGGAGTCTGTGCTTATGCGTTTGATCGGCATAGAAGAATCGCCGCACAGAAGGGTGCCGCCGGTTGCAGCTAAAATATCCTGAATGGTCATATGTTCCATAATCTTACTCCTTTATCTTCTTATCTTTTCCTTAGCATTATAGCACAGGAAATGGTTTTGTGGTAAAATCTATATATCTGTATAGAATTGTTGTTCGATCAACCGAAGGAGGACATGTTATGAGAAAGAAAAAACTGATATTTGCCGGACTGCTGGCTGTGGCTGCTGCAGCGGGATTAGCCGGATGCAGTAATGATAATACAAAGAAGGCAACAAAAAAGGCCACAAAAGCTTCCACTGAGGCAGAAAAGACCACGGCAAAGAAAAAGACAACAGGGAAAAAAGCCGCAGCCACAACGGCAGAATCAAAGAAGCCGGTTGTAAAAGAGTGTACCATCTATGCGCCGGATGACAATGTGGAGACATTGATTCAGGGAAAGGTAAAGATCCAGGATGTGACGGCGCAGAAGCTGCTGAAAGAGATGATCAAGATGGGAACCCTGGAAGAGGGGACGAAGATCAACTCTTTCCAGATCAAGAAGCAGACAGCCTACGTCGACTTTAATAATACGTTTGAAAAGACCCTGCGCAGGATGGGCAGCTCCGGTGAAGTGCTGACAGTTCAGGCAGTGACAAAGACCATCTGTGAGAATCTTGGCACAAAGTCAATGAAGTTTACGGTGGAGGGGAAAGTATTAGAGACCGGACATAATATTTACGATGAGCCTCAGAGACCGGGTGAAGAATAAGTACAGGAGAGAAAGTCCATGAGTTTTACACACTTACATGTTCATACAGAATACAGTCTGCTGGATGGATCCAGTAAGATCAAGGAGCTTGTGCATCAGACCAAAGAACTGGGGATGGACAGCATTGCCATCACAGATCACGGCGCCATGTATGGAGTCATTGATTTCTATAAGGCAGCCAAAGCTGAAGGCATCAAGCCAATCATTGGATGTGAGATCTATGTGACGGCTGGATCCAGATTTGAAAAGGACGGCAGACAGGGCAGCAACAATTATTTCCATCTGGTCCTTTTGGCTGAAAATGACCAGGGGTATCACAACCTGATGAAGATTGTATCCAGAGGATTTACAGAAGGGTTTTACTATAAGCCGAGAGTAGATTATGAAGTGCTGGAGACTTACAGTGAAGGCATCATTGCGCTGAGTGCCTGTCTGGGAGGAGAGATCCCTACTTATATCAGAGAAGGAGACTATGAGAAGGCAAAAGAAGCTGCCCTGAGGCTGGAGAAGATCTTCGGCAAGGGCAATTTCTTTCTGGAGCTCCAGGATCATGGGATCAGTGAGCAGACAACAGTCAACTCGGCCCTGCTGAAGATGTCCAAGGAGACAGGGATCGAGCTGGTGGCCACCAATGATCTCCACTATACCTTTGCGGAGGACGTGGAGCCCCATGATATCCTGCTGTGCATCCAGACCGGAAAAAAAGTGGCGGATGAGGACAGGATGCGGTATGAAGGCGGACAATATTATCTCAAATCACCTGAGGAGATGGAACGGCTTTTTCCGTATGCCAGAGAAGCCATAGACAATACAGAAAAGATAGCAAAGCGGTGCAATGTGGAGATTATCTTCGGAGAGCAGAAGGTGCCGAAGTTTGACGTGCCTGAGGGTTATACATCTACTTCTTATTTAAAAAAGCTTTGTGATGAGGGCATCAGCCGCCGTTACAAAGAGGTGTCCGGGGAACTCAGAGAGCGCCTGGAATTTGAGCTGGACACGATTGAAAATATGGGATATGTGGACTATTTCCTGATCGTATGGGATTTTATCCGCTATGCCAAAGACCATGGTATCGCTGTGGGACCCGGGCGGGGATCTGCGGCGGGAAGCATTGTATCCTACTGTCTGGAGATCACAGATATTGAACCCACCAAATACCAGCTTCTGTTTGAGCGTTTCCTGAATCCGGAGCGTGTATCCATGCCGGATATTGATATTGATTTCTGTTATGAGCGCAGACAGGAAGTCATCGACTATGTGGTCGAGAAGTACGGAAAAGACAAAGTAGTCCAGATCATAACGTTCGGGACCATGGCGGCCAGGGCGGTCATCCGGGACGTGGGAAGAGTTCTGGATATTCCTTACGCCAAGGTGGACAGCATTGCAAAAATGGTGCCCAATGAGCTGAATATCACCATTGAGGGGGCGTTGAAAAAAAGTCCTGATCTGAAAAAGGCATATGCGGAAGATGAAGAAACAAAATATCTTATCGACATGTCGAAGCGTCTGGAAGGACTGCCGAGGCACGCATCCATGCATGCCGCAGGCGTAGTGATCGGCAAGGATTCCATCGATGAGTTTGTGCCTTTGGCAAAAGGTACAGACGATGCCATAACGACGCAGTTTACCATGACCACCATCGAAGAATTGGGACTGCTCAAGATGGATTTCCTGGGACTCCGGACATTGACAGTGATCCAGGATGCGGTGCACCTGATTGGGAAGAAAGAGGGCAGGCCGTTTAACATTAATGATATCGATACGGAAGACGCAAAAGTCTATGAGATGATCGGCCAGGGTAAAACAGAGGGTGTGTTCCAGCTGGAAAGCGGCGGCATGAAATCTTTCATGAAGGAACTGAAGCCGGAAAGCCTGGAGGAGATCATCGCGGGTATCTCTCTTTATCGGCCGGGACCGATGGACTTTATCCCGAGATACGTAAAGGGAAAAGTGGATAAAGAGAGCATCCGCTATGACTGCCCGCAGCTGGAGAAGATCTTAAAGCCCACATATGGATGTATCGTATATCAGGAACAGGTAATGCAGATCGTAATGGAGCTGGCAGGATATACTCTCGGCCGCAGTGACCTTGTGCGCAGAGCCATGTCCAAAAAAAAGGGCGACGTTATGGTGAAGGAGCGGAAGAACTTTGTATACGGCAATGAAGAGGAAGGAATTCCCGGCTGTATCAAAAATGGCATCGACGAAAAGCTGGCAAATCATATCTGGGATGAGATGCTGGACTTTGCAAAGTATGCCTTTAATAAATCCCATGCGGCAGCCTATGCCGTGGTCTCTTACCAGACTGCTTATCTGAAATGCTACTATCAAAAAGAATTCATGGCTGCATTGCTTACATCCGTTTTGGGAAACACTAATAAAGTATCAGAATATATCTATGCCTGCCGGAAGATGGGAATCAGGATACTGCCGCCGGATATCAATAAGGGCGAAGGAGCATTTTCCGTGGATGACGGATGTATCCGCTACGGGCTCAGCGCCATCAAGAGTCTTGGAAAGCCGGTCATAGAAGAGATCCTAAAGGAGAGATCCGAGCATGGGCCTTTCAGGAGCCTGAAAGATCTGGTGGAACGGCTGTCCAGTAAGGAAATGAACAAACGGACCGTGGAGAGCCTGATCAAATCCGGGGCACTGGACGGACTTGGGCGGACAAGGAAACAGCAGATGTTCGTCTACGCAAGTATCCTGGAGAGTGTCCAGAAGGAACGCAAACAGGAGATCTCCGGACAGATGAGCCTTTTAGACTTTATGTCGGAGGACCAGCAGGAGAGCTTTGAGATAAAGTACCCGGACGTTGGGGAATATGACAAAGAACAGAGACTGGCAATCGAAAAAGAGGTGCTGGGCATCTATGTAAGCGGACATCCGCTGGAAGACGATGTTGAGATCCTGGAGAGACTCACAACAGCCAGTACATCCGATTTTGTTGCGGAAGAAGAGACGGGGCAGCCGGTATTAAAGGATAAGCAGACCTGTATCATCGGAGGCATTATCAGTGACATGAATATAAAACTCACCAGAAACAACCAGAATATGGCGTTTCTGACGGTGGAAGATCTGATGGGAACAGTGGAAGTCATCGTATTTCCGAGAGAATTTAACAACTACCATCATCTTCTCAAAGAGGATGCCAAGATCTTTGTAAAAGGAAACACCTCTATCTCAGAGGAAGAGAGTAAGATGATCTGCAGCCAGATCAGCACGTTTGACGACCTGTCCCAGGAGATTTGGGTACAGTTTGATGACAAGGACTGTTTTTTTGCAGAGCAGGAACGGTTTTATGAGATGCTGAAGCCTTACAGGGGCAGCAATCCGGTGATCGTCTATTGCAGGAAGGAGAGAGCCGTGAACAGACTGGACCGGGCTTTCGCGGTGAACAGTGAGAATGAACTCATATATGTACTTGGAGAACGATATGGAAAAGAAAATATCAGGATCAAGAAAACAGGGTTAAAATAATTATATTGAAAATCTTTAACAAATGCATTAAAATGAGTCTAACAAAATATAATTTTATGCTATTATTTGGAGGATTTTAACATGGGAACACCGAAAGTAAGAACAATTGGAGTACTGACCAGCGGAGGGGATGCACCCGCAATGAACGCTGCCACAAGAGCAGTCGTTAGAGTCGGTTTAGAGCGCGGTTTAAATGTAAAGGGTATCAGAAAAGGATATAATGGTTTATTGAATGAGGATATCATCGATCTGACTTCAAGACACACTGCAGATAGTATTTCACGGGGAGGAACCATCTTATTTACTGCCCGCTGTGATGAGTTTAAGACACCGGAAGGACAGAAGAGAGGCGCAGAGGTGTGCCGCGAACAGGGAATCGACGGACTTGTTGTCATCGGTGGAGACGGTTCTTTCCAGGGAGCGCAGAGACTTGCGGAACTTGGGATCAACACCATCGGAATTCCCGGCACCATCGACCTTGACATCGCATGTACCGAGTATACCATCGGATTTGATACAGCAGTCAACACGGCGATGGAAGCCATTGATAAGATCAGGGACACATCCACATCCCACGAGCGCTGCAGTATCGTTGAGGTAATGGGACGCGGCGCCGGATATATCGCACTGTGGTGCGGAATGGCAACCGGAGCGGAAGATATCCTGATCCCGGAAAGCTTTGACGGCAACATGCCGAAGCTGGAACAGCAGATCATCGAACATCTGCTCAGGAACAGAGCGTTAGGAAAGACTCATCATATGATCATTAATGCGGAAGGTGTTGGACATTCCTACGGCATGGCCAAGAGGATCGAGGCAGCTACAGGAATTGAGACAAGAGCTACGATCTTAGGTCACATGCAGCGAGGCGGAAGCCCTACAGCAAAAGACAGGGTGTATGCTTCTATGATGGGAGCCTATGCAGTGGATCTTTTATGTGCAGGAAAGAGCAACCGTATCGTCGGATATCAGAACGGAAAGTTCATGGACATCGATATGGACGAGGGTCTGGCAATGGAAAAGCATGTGGATGACTATCAATTACAGATTGCCCATTTACTTGGAAAATAAAAAGATTTTATGGAAAAAGCGATCTTTTAAAGATGGCTTTTTCTGTATATAAGGAGAAATGAAAGGGAATGAAGAAGATTAAGCCGGTCCATATTATATTATTTGGATTCTTATTTGTCATACTGATTGGGTCTGTGCTGCTGACATTGCCGATCGCGTCAAGGAACGGCCACGCCACGCCTTATATTGACGCATTGTTTACATCCACAACATCTGTGTGTGTCACCGGGCTGGTGGTGGAGACAACGATGACTTACTGGAGTACTTTCGGACAGTTGGTGATCCTGGTGCTGATACAGCTGGGAGGTCTGGGTGTTATCACATTCACCACAGGAATGTTTTTGTTTCTGAAGAAAAAGCTGACAATGAAAAACAGAATCCTGATCCAGGAGTCCTTCAGCTTGAATACAATGTCCGGTCTCATAGAACTGGTCCGCAAGATTTTAAAGGGGACTTTTATTATAGAAGGGATCGGAGCGGCATTATTTGCAACACAGTTTATTCCGGAATTCGGTGTAAAATACGGCATATGGGCATCTGTTTTTAACTCTATTTCCGCTTTTTGCAACGCAGGGATCGATATCGTGCAGATGGATAGTCTCAGAAGCTACATTACAAACCCAGTAGTGAATTTTACTGTCATGGGGCTGATCATTTTAGGAGGCCTCGGTTTTATCGTTTGGAGGGACTTGCTACGGGTATTCAGGGAACTGATCCATAGGGAATTTCCGCTTCGCAGAGCTTTCGGAAAGCTGAGACTTCACTCTAAGATCGTATTGTCCACCACAGTGATTTTAATTTTTATCGGTACCGTATTTATTTTTATCTTTGAATATGCAAATACTAAAACAATAGGAAACCTTTCTCTTGGCAATAAGCTCATGGCATCTATGTTCCAGTCGGTCACAGTAAGAACGGCGGGATTTGAGACTGTTCCCCAGGCGGCGCTGACCGAGGGCTCCTCTCTGATCTCCATGATCCTTATGTTCATCGGAGGTTCTCCGGTAGGAACGGCAGGCGGAGTTAAGACAGTCACATTTGTTGTTTTGGTTTACTGTGTGCTCGTAACAGTCAAACAAGAGGGCGCGATCCATATATTTAAGAGAACCATACCGATGCATGTCATACCAAAAGCACTGACGATCATCTGTGTCAACCTGATCGTACTGCTGTCCTCTATTTTAGTCGTACTGGTATCTGACACCGCATCCTTCATGGATACATGTTATGAATGTGTCTCCGCACTTGGCACCGTGGGCCTCAGCAAAGGACTGACGCCGGAGCTGAGTGTGATCGGAAGGCTGGCGATCATCGTCACCATGTATCTGGGAAGGGTAGGTCCTGTGTCATTGGCAGTGGGATTTGCAGTCCGGGGTAAAAAGAAAGTATTGGCAGCGTATCCGGAAGAAGATATTATTTTAGGATAAAAGCATATAAAGGAGTAAGGATAATGGGAAAATCATATGCAGTGCTTGGGCTTGGTAAATTTGGCAAGAGTGTGGCCTTAAATCTGATGAAAGATGGGGCGGAAGTGCTGGCAGTAGACCAGAAGGAAGAGCTGGTCCGGGATATTGTGGATTATGTTACCTGTGCAGTCTGTGCGGATGTCACAGATATGGAAGTGATGAACAGCATCGGGCTGGAAGAGATGGACGGGGTGGTCATTGCCACCGCAGAAAGTCTGGAAGCCAGTGTTATGGCACTGATGATCGCAAAGGAGATCGGAGTTCCGTATATCCTTGCTAAGGCAGATGGAAGGCTGAAAGGAGAGATTCTAAAAAGGATCGGCGCCGATGAGGTGGTATATCCTGAAGAGGAAATGGGTGCCAGGACTGCCTACAATCTTGTGAGTGGAAAAGTGATGGACCTGTTTGACCTGTCATCCAAGACCAGTATCGTGGAAATCCATCTGAAAAAAGGCTGGGTTGGGAAAAACCTGCGCCAGCTGGATATCCGTGGGAAATATAACATCAATGTTGTGGCCATCCACAGCGGAGAAGATTTTAACGGGGCGCCGGATCCGGACCAGATATTAAATGAGCGCGACAGCCTGATTGTGATTGGAAATAAAGAAGATTTGATCAAGCTTAGATAAATGGAAGTGATGTCCGGACTGGGGTTTTCCTGTACCGGCTTTAGATAGTGGAGAAAAACTTATGATTACAACATCACAGAATAAACAGATCAAACAGGTGGTAAAATTACTGAAAAGTTCCAGAGAGAGAAAAAAGACCGGACTGTTTGTTATTGAGGGACTCCGCATGTTTCGGGAGATACCGGAGGACCGGAGAGAAAAAGTATTTGTCTCCAGTGATTTTATAAAGGAGCATGGAGAGATACTCCGGGATGTTTCTTTTGAGGAGGTATCTCCCCAAGTTTTCCGTGAGATCTCTGATACAGAGACACCCCAGGGGATTCTTTCCCTGGTGAGAATGGAGCAGACCCCGATTTCTGAAATATTCAAAAGGGACGGCAACAGCATTCTTTTGCTGGAGAACCTACAGGATCCGGGAAATCTGGGGACATTGATCAGGACCGGAGAAGGAGCAGGGGTCTGCTGTGTCATCATGAGTAAAGATACGGTGGATATCTACAACCCAAAAGTCATACGCTCTACTATGGGTTCCATCTTTCGGGTGCCGTTTTGTTATGTGGAGGATCTGGCTGAGATAGTGGAACTGTTAAAGCAGCGTTCCATTCATGTTTACGCGGCGCATCTGGACGGTTCAGATTACACGGATGAATGCTATGATAAAATCAGTGCATTTCTCATAGGCAACGAAGGGAATGGGCTGACAGACCGAATTGCGGCTTTGGCAGATAAGAGGATCAGGATCCCGATGGAAGGCCAGGTCGAATCATTAAATGCAGCTATGGCCGGAGGACTTCTCATGTATGAGGCCAGGAGGCAGAGAAAAGGAGGTAGCTGATTATGTATATGGTATACTGGTTGATAGCGGTCGCTGTTTTCCTCTTGTTGGAGATATTGACCCTGGGACTTACGAGCATCTGGTTTGCGGTCGGGTCTTTGGCAGCAGCCATCGGCGCGGGACTGGGCCTGCCATTTTTCGGGCAGTTGATCCTGGCCGCGGCAGTTTCCTGTGTCGTTTTTGTATTTGCAAGGCCGTGGGCCCAAAAATATCTCAACAGCAAGACAGAAAAGACCAATGCAGAGAGCCTGATTGGGAAGACAGGTATTGTTAAAAAAAGAATCATCAATATTAAAGGCCAGGGAATGGTCTACATCCAGGGTATGGATTGGACGGCGCGTTCTGCCGATGATGAGGAAATCCCGGAAGAGACAGAGGTAATCGTAGAGGAAATTAAAGGTGTGAAACTAATCGTGAGCAAGAAGTAGGAGGTGCAGAATGTTTATTTTATTATTGATCTTATTTTTCATTATCATCATGGCGATGCTTTCCAGCATCCGGATCGTTCCGCAGGCAAATGCCTATGTGGTGGAACGTCTGGGAGCATTCAAGGAAACGTGGTCTGTAGGGCTTCATATCAAGGTCCCGTTCATTGACCGAGTGGCAAGAAGAGTAAACCTGAAGGAACAGGTTGTGGATTTTCCACCTCAGCCGGTTATCACAAAAGACAATGTTACCATGCAGATTGATACAGTCGTCTATTTTCAGATCACAGATCCAAAGCTTTATTCATATGGAGTTGAGAATCCGATCATGGCCATCGAAAATCTGACAGCTACAACATTGAGAAATATCATCGGTGACCTGGAGCTTGACCAGACATTGACATCCAGAGAAACTATTAATACGAAGATGCGTGCTACTTTAGATGAAGCAACAGACCCATGGGGAATCAAAGTCAACCGGGTGGAATTAAAGAACATTATTCCGCCGTCAGCGATCCAGGATGCCATGGAAAAACAGATGAAGGCAGAGAGGGAGAGGAGAGAAGCGATCCTTCGTGCGGAAGGTGAAAAGAAATCCGCCATCCTCCGCGCAGAAGGCCATAAGGAATCTGTGATCCTGGAAGCAGAGGGTGACAAAGAATCTGCGATCCTCCGTGCAGAGGCGAACAAAGAAGCGACCATCAGGGAGTCTGAGGGACAGGCGGAAGCGATCAAACAGATTCAGAAAGCTAATGCAGATGGTATTGAATTCTTAAAGAAAGCCTCCCCTGACAATGCGGTACTCCAGTTAAAGAGCCTGGAAGCATTTGCAAAGGCGGCAGACGGAAAAGCTACGAAGATCATTGTCCCATCTGAGATCCAGGGAATCGCAGGACTGGTGAAATCCATCACGGAAGTGGCCGCGGACGAAAAACCTTCTCTAAGGGACGAAATTGAAGAGAGTTTGACCAATTCTTCAAAATAAGATATAATATCCATTAGTGTGTACTTTTTCAAAACGAAAAGGCACGAATATTATCATTTAGGAGGAAAAAGGAATGAGATTGAAAAAAGTTTTAGCAGTAGGTCTCGCAGCTGTCATGGGGATCAGCCTGGTTGCATGCGGCGGCGGAAATAAGAAAGACTCCAAGGAAAAGACATATAAGATTGCATCTGACACAACATTTACACCATTTGAATTTGAGGATAAGGATGGTAACCGTGTAGGGATCGACCTTGATTTATTAGATGCGATTGCAAAAGAAGAAGGATTCAAGTACAAAGTGACAGCGGTTGGTTTCGATGCTGCCATGGCTTCTGTAGAGTCCGGACAGAGCGATGCAATGATCGCCGGTATGTCTATAACCAAGGAAAGAAAGCAGAAATACGATTTTTCTGAAGCTTACTATGATTCTAAAGTCGCTTTCGCTGTAAAAAAAGGCGGAAAGACATTTGATAATATTAAAGACAAGAAAAAAGCAGAAAAAGAAGCACTTTCCAGCCTGAAAGGAAAGACAGTGGCAGCAAAAGTAGGTACGGTAGGTGCCACATATGCCAATGAAAATGCTGAAAAGTATGGCTATAAAGTAAGACAGTTCAAGGATTCACCGACAATGTACCAGGCAGTGCTGACAGGAAATGCAGCCGCATGCTTTGAAGATTTCCCGGTCATCTCTTATCAGATTGGGCAGAAGAATCTGAAATTACAGGTAGCTTTCACATCCGAGAGCGGAAGCCAGTATGGATTTGCTGTAAAGAAGGGCAAAAACTCTGAACTCGTAGAGAAGTTTAACAGCGGATTAAAGAAGATTAAAGACAACGGAAAATATCAGGAAATTGTAGATAAATATACAAAGACTAAGTAGGCGGACAGATTATGAACTTTATAGAACTATTTCAACAGTATTTTCCGTCATTCTCGACGGCGCTGGGACTGACACTGCAGCTTGCCCTGGCTTCTCTGATCTGTGCCAGCATCATCGGTATTATCTTTGGTATGTTCAGCGTATCAAAAAACAAGATACTGAATATTATCTGCAAGATTTACGTAGATATTATCCGGGGAACTCCTCTTGTCGTACAGGTATTTATCATGTACTACGGAGTGGCGGGAGCCTTTCTGCAGCCTATGGATTTAAACTGGGATGATTTCGGAGGTCCTTTTATGGCTGCCGTAGTAGCCCTCAGTTTAAATGCCGGCGCATATATGGCTGAGATCGTCCGCGGGGGGATCGAGTCTGTGGACAAGGGCCAGATGGAGGCGGCAAGAAGCCTCGGACTGCCTTACGGAAAGGCCATGTCAAAGGTCATTCTTCCGCAGGCGATCAGGACAATGCTTCCTTCTATCATTAACCAGTTCATTATTT
>OBWG01000450.1_pt1 | contig 29749 bp, 25 predicted proteins | sample 1495221 | NCBI WGS metagenome assembly OBWG01 (sample SAMEA2580053, study PRJEB22360) | human gut metagenome | reverse complement strand
GGCCGCCCCGTGTGGGATCAGGACGCCCTCACCGCGCTGCTCTCCTACTTTCCCGTCTGACCTATTGACAAGCGTGGTATAATAAAAACCTAGGCATATACAGCCGGAACGCAGGCCGGGGGTGAGGACATGGACGGCAAGGGAATCAAGGTGGTTGCAAAGAACAGCAAGGCTTACCACGATTACTTTATTGAGGATAAGTACGAGGCGGGCATCGAGCTGGCGGGCACCGAGGTCAAGTCCATCCGCCAGGGCCATGTCAACCTCAAGGACTCCTTCTGTATCGTGAAAGACGGGCAGATGCACGTTCACGGCATGCACATCAGCCCCTATGAGAAAGGGAACATCTTCAACAAGGATCCCTTGCGCTCTCGCCGGCTGCTGATGCACAAGCGGGAGATCCTCCGCCTCTTCGCCAAGGTAAAGCAGGATGGATACGCGCTGGTGCCTCTGTGTCTCTACTTCCGCGGTCCCAAGGTCAAGCTGGAGGTGGGGTTGGCCAAAGGCAAGAAGCTCTACGACAAGCGGGCCTCCGCCGCGGCCAAGGACGCCAAGAGGGAAATGGACCGCACTATGAAATCCCGCCGCACCGGCGGTTATTGATGTCAAAGAGGGGGGCATCCCCCTGGGAAAGGAAGGAATCCAATGGCTCAAAATCCCATTGTCACCTTTGAGATGGAGAACGGCGGCAAAATGGTCGCTGAACTCTACCCGGAGGTGGCGCCCAACACGGTCAACAACTTCATCAACCTGGTGCAGTCCGGCTTTTATAACGGCCTGATCTTCCACCGGGTAATCCCTGGTTTCATGATCCAGGGCGGCTGCCCCAATGGCAACGGCATGGGCGGCCCCGGCTATTCCATCCGCGGTGAGTTCAGCCACAACGGGGTGCAGAACAGCCTCAAGCACGACCGGGGTGTACTCTCCATGGCCCGCGCCATGAATCCCAACTCCGCCGGTAGCCAGTTCTTTATCATGGTGGAGAAGGCCCCCCATCTGGACGGCGAGTATGCCGCCTTCGGCAAGGTGATCGAGGGCATGGACGTGGCCGATACCATCGTGAACGCAGACCGGGACCGGATGGATAAGCCCAAGCAGGAGCAGCGGATGAAGTCCGTCACCGTGGAGACCTTCGGCGTGGACTACCCCGCCCCGGCCAAGTGCTGATTTTCAGGAGAGCTCAACGACTCAATTCCACGCAGAAATGTCCTGCAACCTCATCTCTCCCGGTGAAGCCCAGCGTCAGCGGGTTCACCGGGAAGGTGAGGAGCAAGGGAGCGGCCTGACGGATGTCCGCCTTTGGCGGGTGTCCGGAAGAAAGCGGACTTTGCGACGAGCCGGGGGCGTACTGGTTTCGACGGGGACGTAGAGGCGGGAATAGCGGGCGGATGCGCCTATCATCCTTAAAATGGGCAGCTTATAAATTAAAGAACAACGATAACGTTGAGCTTGTCGCGGCTTAAGCCGTGACCGTCCCGTCCGGAAGGACCACGAGCCGGAACGGGGCGTCGTTTAGTGGTGCACGTGTGTGCGCAAAGCTTTGAGCGCACCATGAACAATGAAGCTACCAAGCCCTGTAGTTTGACGGCCTACGCCGGGGTAAGGGAATGTAAATGACCGTCTGCGCCCGGAGAGGTTCCCGAGGAAGCGTTTTCGGACGGGGGTTCGACTCCCCCCGCCTCCACCAAATCAAGATAATCCGAACCTATTCCCAATCGGGAAAGGGTTCGGATTTATCATTTATCTGGACGAAATTGCATAAGCAAAACGGCGGCGGTATGTATGGTACATACTGCCGCCGCTGTTATTCGGGCTTTGTCCCGTTTTCACCTTTGCTCTGGTTCTGCTGCTGTGCTTGCCATTCAGCAAACGCTCTCTTGCCCTCGTTGCTCTCAAAATAGGCTTGCATATCAGGGAGTAAACAGCGGGCAAGGGATTCTAATTCATAATCAGGGATTTTCGGGTGGTATTGCTTTTTCCGTCGTGTCAAGTTGGCCTCCCTCCTTTGAGGCGCAATTATATTGTCGATAGTTGATAATGTTCTTGATTGCCCCGGCTTCATCGGTAATAGCGACAGTCTTTTCGTAGGTGAGTGGTGCGCCGTGTATCAACGCTTGCGCTTCGGCTTCCGTTATCTGCCATATCTCCGGCCTTTTCACACCCCGGCTTGCCCGGTACAGATTAAAGCCGGGCGGGTACAGGCGTAAACGCGCCCCTTTGATGATCGCTTTCTTTTGTCGCTTGCCCTGTGCGTCTGTTATTTCCGCCTCGGCTATCTGCCCTTTGGTATTTCCGGTGCGGAGCGCTTCCGACAATTCCATATCGCCCAGATATGCGGTTAGGTACAAGCCGGGGTTGTCAATTCCTTGTAGGCTTTTGCTCTTTGTAAATCCATACCCCCAAATTCGCGCCATGTCTGCATTAGGAATGAACGGTGCTTTTTCCGGGAACAAAAAGAGGCAATGCAAATGCCATGCGCCCCGCCCTTGCGGCTCGGCGGCGGTGATGTATTCGGCGGGAGGGTATTCGTGCTTGTCCAGATAGTAGCGAAAGCGTTGCCAGAAGCGGCGAAAGTCCTCATATAGCCGTTTGGCGTCCCTCATGTTTTCGGCATAGGTGAGCGTTACCCATAAGGCATTTTCCGGCTCTGCCAGATTGGTATTGATAAGGTCACGCAACTTGCGGAGGGATTGCGCGACACTGGCTTTGCTGTCTGCCCTGTTCTCAGCATGGCGAAACTCCTTGACTTCGCCTGTCCGCTTGTCTACATATAGTTCGGCACTCACTTTTTCAACGATTGCCGCAGGTACAGAACGCATATATCGGACTTCAATGACATTCCCGCATTGTTTCACAGTTACTTGCGCCTCTGGCGTGTCTGGCCTCACGTCCGGGATTCTGTCAATGTTCATAAAATATCAAGTTAAAATGCCGCCTTCGGCGGCGGGCGGTTCAGCGGCTCTCGCTCCGCTTCGCCGCCCGCCCCGCCCAACATTAACGGCTCATTGCCTCCCGAATAATCGCGTCAAGTGCATCTATGTCGGCAATGTCTGCTATCCGAACTTTTTCCAGCCCCATACCGTCAATATACAAGTGACCCTCCCGCTTTTTGCACTCCATAATCCGACCTGCTGTACTGTCAGGAAAGACCATCCGCCGACCCTCCGGGCTTAAATTGCCCAGCGCAAGACAGCATTGAAAGTTATCCCGCGCAGACGAGAAGTAAGACGCATCGGGCCGCTGGATTCCAACAATGGGGAAAAATTGATAGGCTCTCCCCAGCATAAGGAGTTCGGAGAGAAGCCGCTTCATTTCCTCGGCTTCTTTTTTGTCAAGGGAGGCGATGAAGCTGCCCCACTCATCGATAACGAGATAATGGGGTTCTCCGGCTATCCCAAGTTCTTGCTGTCGCTTGAATGCTGTGTAAAAGTCTCTCAAGCCCTGCACACAATCGGAAAAGCCATAATAACGGGGAAGTCCTGCAAAATCGCGGAAGTCAAACTTCTTAAAATCAAGAAGCCAAAGCTTCGCATTTGGTATGAATTTGAGGATTTTTGCCATCAAAATTTTAATAGCAACCGTCTTGCCTGTGCCAGTAGCGCCTATGACAAGCATATTGATAAAGTGCGTTATATCCATACGGCCAACAGCTTCATCATCAGGTGTAAGCAAGACAGGACGCACATATTTTTGCGGAAGGAAGAATAACAGTGTAAAATTTGTATTACGTGAATATTCCATGCAATAGATGATGCCATTAAGCGACGTTTTCAGTCGGTCATATTGGCGGTCAAAGTCTGGAACAGCAACCCCCTTATTTCTGACCTTCAAAATTAGGCCGTGGGCTTTCTCTCTGTCACGTTTCACGCTGACCAGCACAGGATATTCCCCTTGTGCATTGCGCAACCCACAGCGCCGCACAGCGCGGTCAAAGCGCCGTTTCAGCAGTGGTGGCGTGCGGATCATCTGCACAAGGCAGACAATGGCAGTAAATACGAGGGCAAGGGCAACCATAGCAATTATAAACTCAGGTGATGTAAATGATTTCATGAGAGTTCCTTTCTGGCGGGGGCAACGTGTGTTGCCCCCGCCTAATCTTATTTGTCGCTCTTGATGGTGACAATTTTCGCGGTCTGTGCAGTCGCAGTCATACCGATGCCGCCGTTTCTGCTGGAGTACAGATCGACAGCACAATCTGGAAGCTGCACATAGATGAAATTGCAATCCCGGCAAGCATCATCAATCTGCTCGTCGGTGAGGTTCGGCAGCGGGTCATGGTCAAACTTAACCGCAAGCGGAGCAAGACGAGCGCCTTGCAGCGCAAGGGTTAGCTTGACCCCCTCTCTCACGTCGGATACCTTTCTCCCGTTTTCATAAGGGAAGATATCAGTTTTCCCTGTCAATACAGCATAGTCATAGCCAGCATTGACGGCGGGCAAGTCAACATTCAGTTTATAGGGCATATAAGTCTCCTTTCTTCACGACCATGTAGCTATCATAGTCGTACAGGCAAACGAGCTCGTTACGAGTATAGTATAATTGAGCAGACTACTGATGACGAGGACATGAAGCATGGAAAAAATACGGGGAAAATGTCTTGGAAAAAGCGAAATCACCATGATACAATAAAGGATAAATTATATTCAGATGGAGGAGAAAGCATGATCGTAGAAAAGGAAAATCGAAAAAGAATTTTGCAGCAATCCCATGGGGAAAGAATTCGCTCCATTAGAAAGCAAGAAGGCATGACACAGGAAAGATTGGCAGAATTGCTCGAGATTGACAGTAAAACCTTAAGCCGTATTGAAAATGGAGATTCGATTTTGAGTGGTGACGCTGCAATTAGGCTGTACTTGGAACGGGGGTACTCCCCAGACTGGATATACGGCATCTCTCAAATACCCAAGGATGATGATAAATTATATTTTGTCGATATACGAGACATATTCCAAATTGGAAATGAGTGCGTTAACATTAAAATAAAAAAATACTTATTTGAACTCTTGATGCGTACAAGCAAAGATGCAGGCGTGGGTGAACTTGATGTTGATGAAGACACAATCGCTTTGAAGAAAGGTATCGAAAAGCAAAAACGCTATTTCACCTATACCAATAATACAAAAGAGTTTTACCGTGCGCAGATAAGCACTGAACAATTTATAGTTGAAACAGAATCGAAGCAATAAAGATAGCCCTTGCGGAAATGCAATCCGCAAGGGCTATCTTTTGCTTATTTATTTTTCTATCAACCTGTTCATACTCACACCCAAGGCTACTGAAATTCTATAAAAGGTTTCTACACTAAAATTGTAAGCAACTTTTTCACTTTCGATCTGGCGGATAAAATCATGAGAACGGCCTATCAATTCAGCCAACTCCGCAGCGGTCAGCCCCTTCTCTTTTCGATACTTCTTGATATTGCGCCGTATCGTATTATAAATATCATCATCAAATACAAGCTGATTCATTTTATGAGCCACCACCTAACAAAAGTGTACCCAAATGTGGCGCAAATGTATGTTAGGCATTGCCTCACAAAATACACTTGTCTTATATGTGCAGGCATGATAGAATAGAACCAGCAAACCCCAGTAATTACAATCTGTTAGGAGGAAAGAACATGAAAAGAATCCCGTCCATTGCACTGGCGTTGGCATTATGCCTGAGCCTGACTGTCCCGGCGTGTGCCGCAAACCAATCAGACAATACCGCCATCACAGACTCCATCGGCAATACTTACACACTTTCCAATTCCGTCCTGTATACACTTTCACGCAAACAAGCAGAAACCATCGACAGAAGTTCCATGAAGATGTTTCTTTCCGGGTTTGAAAGCGATGAAGAGGCATGGACGGGAGCGGAATCCGACCTGCTGGACAAGCACTTTTGGTCAAGGATGGATACTATCTACGCAATTCCCGAAAAAACCACAATTACATTCCCTGCCAACGTAAGCACGGTTGCTTTGTGTGAACTTAATTTTACATGGGATGGCGATACCGCTCGTGCTTCCAATTATTACTATACCAACTATCCCGGAATGCAGGAAATCACGCTGAACGGCAGTGGCTATATTTTAGGTATTGAACTTTGGGATGATAACTCGGCGGAGCCTGTGCCTGAAAATGGTGCTACTCATGATATCATCACCGCCCCGGAGGGCGATTCGTATGTATATGGTGACAGCATAATTTATTTTTATGTGCCGGAAGATGCCGCCGCATCAAATCCCTTTGGTTCTTCTACCACACCCACCACGCCTACCACTCCTACCACCCCCATCGCCCCCGGCACCCCCACCTTTACCGATGTAGCTGCTAATGCCTACTACGCGGATTCGGTGGCATGGGCGGTCGCTAAGGGTATCACGACAGGAACATCACAAACAGCTTTTTCCCCAAACAGCACTTGCACCACGGCACAGATCTTGACTTTCCTCTGGCGGTCACAGGGTTCACCCGAACCGACCAGCAAAACCAATCCGTTCAGCGACGTCAAGACCAGCGATTATTTTTATAAAGCGGCACTGTGGGCCAAAGAGAACAACATTCTTCCGAACACGGGCAGCAATAGCACAGCCTTTAACGGGAATGCCCCTTGCACCCGCGGCATGGCGGTACTGTATATCTGGAGAGCAGCAGGCTTTTATGCTGCTAAAAACCCCAGTAACTTTACCGATGTAGCCGCAACCACGCTCTATGCGCCCGCTGTCGATTGGGCGGTGGAAGCGGGTGTGACTTCCGGCACCAGTGCAAGCACCTTCTCCCCTGACACCACCTGTACCCGCGCCCAAATCGTGACATTCCTGTATCGGGCATTTTCCAAATAATAACTCTGCATAATTTCAAAGGCGGTCAAAGCTTTTTGCTTTGACCGTCTTTTATTCTCTATTCGTGTTGACAATTTAACTCGTATAATGTATCATTCAAGCATGAGAAAGGAGAGTTGACTATGCAGGAGATAGCACAGCGGTTAAAGAGTTTACGGGAAAGCGTCAATCTGTCCCAAGCCAAATTAGCCGCGCTGATGGGCGCGACACAGGCCAGCGTGAACCGATACGAAAACGGGCAATCTTCCCCGCCGCTAAAGATTTTACAGTGGTATGCTGATTTCTTCGATGTTTCTATGGACTATATTTTTGCCCGGACGGATCAGCCAGAGGGTAGGCTATACGAACACAAGCCGAAAGTTTTAGAGGCCGTCACACAGGAAAACAAAGAACTCAGGCAGTTTGTAGATATGTGCTTTGACCCAGCTTCCCCAGTCAGTGAAAAGCTACGGGAAGTTTTGACCAAGCTGTTGGAGGAACAAAGCAAATAGCGGGTGTTTCCCCTTGCAAATGATATTCAAAAATCCCCGCCCGTCAAGGTTAAAATGAACTGGCTTCGCCAGACCTTGACAAACGAGGATTTTTGAATCGGAGGACATCAAGGGCAACGCCCCCCGGTAAGGCGGGCAAGCCGCCCACAAAATAACGAAAGGTTGTGCAGATATGAAAGCAGTCATTTATGCCCGGTATTCCTCCGACAGCCAACGCGAGGAAAGCATAGAAGGCCAGCTCAGAGAGTGCAAGGAGTATGCCGAACGCAACGGAATAACGGTTTTAAGCACCTATATTGACCGGGCTTTGTCCGCGAAAACCGATAACCGCCCGGACTTTCAGCGCATGATTAAGGACAGCGCGAAAGGGCTTTTTGATATTGTCCTTGTGTGGAAGTTGGACAGGTTCGCCAGAAACCGCTATGACAGCGCACACTATAAAGCCATCTTGAAGAAAAACGGCGTCAAGGTGGTGTCGGCAAAGGAGGCCATAGCCGAGGACAGCACGGGCATTTTGCTGGAAAGCCTATTGGAGGGCTACGCCGAGTTTTATTCCGTAGAATTATCTGAGAAGATACACAGGGGACAGAAAGAAAACGCACTAAAGGGGCTGAACAATGGCGGCGGCATCCCGCTGGGCTATGTGCTGGGAAGCGATAAACGGTTAGCGGTTGACCCCGTGACCGCGCCCGTGGTGTTGGAGATCTTCACCCGCTATGCCGAGGGTGAAACCGTTCGGGCAATCGTGGAATCCCTGAACGAGCGCGGCTTGCAGACCAAGAGAAACAAGCCGTACAACATGAACAGCTTTAACGCCATTTTGAAGAACAGGAAGTACATAGGTGAGTATAAATATCAGGATGTGGTTATCCCCGGAGGTGTTCCCGCTATCGTTCCGCAGGAACTTTTTGACAGAGTGCAAAAGCGTATAGAGAAGAACAAGCGCGCCCCGGCTATGAGCAAAGCCAACGAGGTTTTTCTGCTGACAACAAAGCTGTTTTGCGGTAAGTGTGGGCGGCTCATGGTGGGCGAGAGCGGCACCAGTCACACAGGAAAGAAGCACTATTATTACAAATGTGGGAGCGCGAAGCGGAAAACAGGCTGCACAAAAAAAGCGGTCAAAAAGGACTGGATAGAAAATCTGGTAATTGAGCGCACAAGACAAATTCTGTTTGATGATAAAACGCTGGACGCAATCGCAGACATGGTGCTTGACGTTCAAACACGGGAAAATACTTCCCTACCTGTCCTAAAAGAACAGTTAGCACAAACGGAACATGGCATACAGAACATATTGAACGCCATACAGCAGGGCATTTTCACTCCATCCACCAAACAGCGGTTAGAGGAATTGGAGGAAACTAAGGAGCGATTGACAGTCAGCATCTTACAGGAAGAATTGCAGAAACCGCACCTTTCCAAAGAGCAGATTTTGTTTTTCCTACACCGGTTCCGCGCCATTGATACCACCAATGAGGAACATCGGCAGCGACTGATTGACAGTTTTGTAAATGCGGTTTATGTATACGATGATAAAATCATCTTGACATTTAACTATCAGGACGGGACAGAAACCATCACTTTAGACGATATAAGCGGTTCGGATTTGGGAGCAAGTGCTCCACCAGATGGACATTACACGAACACCTACTTTTTCAAAGGAGGCTTTGCCGTAAGGGTATGGCTGTAATGTCAAAACAGAACCAGAGGGTCAAGGTACAATGTGCCTTGACCCTCTGGTTTTTTGTATGCGTATGATCTATTGGGATTCAGTACCCAATCATAATAGACAGATCATCGCAAGTAATGCGAGTGTTCATATACACTCACCTCTTCTGCTTGTTGGGTGCTATACCCCCCGCTGGACACAGAATTTATTCTGTGGCTGCGCGTTCTGCAAACACTTTTGAAGGGTACGCTAAAATGCCGCCCCCTTTGCAGAGATGTGACGAATCGTTGCACCCTGATTATCTCAAGGGCTGTTGTGAAGCGGCATAGCTCTTAGTCAATGAGTGGGCAAACCATTCCTTATCGAATGCTTTCATGTCTGCACCCTATGGTCTATTTTAGAACAGAGGGCGTCGTGAATTACGGCACCCTTGTGTATGGTGTGGTACGCTCTGAAATAGGGCCTACCTTGGAAGATGGGGTGGCAATATACCATCCCATCGAGCAGTATGGTTTTCACCAAAAGGGCTTTTCAAAGCGCCCCCCCTTACTCAGAACGATAGCTATGGTGCATTATCCTTCCAAATGAGAGCTCGAATTCCGCATTTTTACTCTGTAAGGATACTGCGCTCTCGATTCAATCTGGTACATCGCAAAACGCGACGCACCGAACATGAGCGGGTAGGTAAAACGCCTATCCATCTCAGGTGTGAGAAATACCCCCATGGAACAAACCGTTCCTCCTCATTATTGCGACAAAAAGGGACGCCCCGAAATAGGGCGCCCCTTTGCATATTATCTTTGAACTTTACTTCATTCCTCATTTTTATCAGAATATTTCTTTTTCCATGTTTCTAATTCCTTCCGCCCTTCTTCGCTGGCGTATAATTTCTGGATTTCAGGTGTGAGGAATCGGGCGAAGGAATCTATGATGGACTGTGGCAGTTCAATTTCGTATGGATTCTGATGATTTTCTTGGCCGACCATGGGTGAGTTGCCCCAACAGCAAAACCTTACTGGCTTAACTCAGTCCATCTCACACTCCTTCCCGGCGATACACAGCTGCCAAAGATTCTTCCCATACACAGAGGAGAGACAGATCATTTCAAAACCTGAGAAAATTCTCATAGAGCTCCTTTCTCACCCCTTCCCTTCCGGGGTTTTCACCAGAAAATCCCGCACAAATAGCTCGGATAGGAAGGGAATGAATCGAATTAAACTGAGTATATTTATCTTTTTCTTTTTATCTACCGTCTGTTTTTCGTACTTCAAGAAAGCAGATTACCGTACTTATTAGACTCGTTTTTCAGTCTTCCGGCGTTCCGCAACCGGATTTCTTGAAGTCGGTGTTTGAAACCGCTTCATAGTGTTTTGGGTAAATACGGTTGGGTTTTCCACACCCCTGTTTTTTGATGGATACAAGATCGGCATATTGTAGCTCCCGCAGCGTGTCCACCGCTTTTTGACGGCCACAGTGCAGCAACTCACACACCTCGTTGATGGGGTAATACAGATAAATTTTCCCATATTCGTCGGCCCATCCGTTTTTGCGGGACAAATCCGTTCGACGCAAGATCATCGCATACAGCAGTTTGGCTTCGCTTGACAAGGAGCAAAAACTTGGTGCCTCAAACAAAAAATTGGGCAGTCGTATAAAACTTTGGGCCGGTTGCTTTTGATGAATATAAAAAGGTTTTGTAGCCATGACAGGTACCTCCATGCGGACAATTAGAGTGTGATTTCTGAGCGATAAGGAGTATTGGTATTCACCTCCATGGTTGCCGGGCTGGAAACCGAGTATTTATCCAGCTTTTGAAAGCTCTATTTGTTCGTATTCGACCTCCGTTTCCTGTCACTTGCTGTTTTCTGGCGGCGGTGTACCTTGCGGGCACAATTGGAACAATACTTGGCACGGTTGGATTTTGCCAGAAATGGCGTACCACATTCTGCACATCGCTTCAATCCTTTGGGACTGGTGATTTCAGCTTGTAAGGCCGGAGCACCCGGTAAGACCCAATCTCGGAACCAGGTACAGCACAGAGAATAAGAGATACTCTGCACACAGATACCAGGCTCGCCATCATCCAGCGCGATACAGTTGCCACCGCCATAATTGCAGCAGGATTTCCGAATCAACGCATTGGCCTTTCTCCTTTGCTTGGGCGTCATTTGAATCGACAAATTCTTTTTCCTCCCAGCTTTTTGGTTGCAGCTTATGCAGATATTTTTCTATATGCCTTCCTCCGTTTCATATAGAGAATTGATTTTTTAAGATTTATGGTTTATGATAATAGTAAACTATAAACCATAGTTCGATTATACCGCAGAAAACCACCAAATTCGGTATATCAACCACAGATTATTTTTGTTTCAAATTCTTTATATTGTAAATTTTAGTTTATGAAACAGAGGGGTTAACTCATGCTATATGACGAAGCACAGGTGGCGCTGACCAAAGAGCGCTTGGAAGATCTACGCAAAGAAAAAAGGCTGTCCTTTGAACAGCTTTCCAAGCAGCTTGCAGAGCGTGGCGTCAGCATTAGCCATACAAACCTAAAGAATTATGAAATCAACGATCCTCTCCATCCGCTGTATGGACGCACTCGTAGCATGAGCATCGAGTATCTGGTCGCTTTTGCGGATTTTTACGATGTTTCAGTAGAGTATCTGCTGGGGCTGTCTAACTCCCGCAAACAGGAATACAACAATATTTCCGAGCAGCTGGGGCTGTGCGATGGGGCAATCGAAGAATTGATCCGATGCAAGGAAAAGTCCGGCAGCGAGGAAGACCCAAAAATGTACGCACAGCAGGATACAGCAATTCTAAATGATTTTCTCACCAGTATGGAGTTTGAAATTGTGATGGAGAAAATCAAGCAGAGTCTGTTTGCGTATTATCTATATACTTTAAGTCGCAATGATTTGGCGGTAAAACGACGCGAGCAAAAAGCCGCAGAGCTGGAGGAAGCCCGCCTGCTGATGAACAAATACGGTTACTTCCCGGTAGAAAACGATGTGATTTCCCAAGTCCATATGGAAAATGCTATTGGTGTACTGAACTCTTATCTGCGCAAACTGCCAAAGAGATTATGGAAAAAAAACGAACAAGTTCTTCGCTGAATTTATGTGATAATATTAAGCAATAGGAGGATCTACAAATGCCTGAAATAAACACCACCAACATCGGTTTTGAGAAACAAATATGGGACGCCGCCTGCGTCCTCCGCGGTAACATTGATGCATCAGAATACAAGTCCGTTGTTCTCGGACTTATCTTCTTGAAATATATTTCGGATCGCTTTGAGGCGAAATACCAAGAACTTCTTGCGGAAGGAGATGGCTTTGAAGAAGATATCGATGAGTACACCGCAGAGAATATCTTTTTTGTTCCTGAAAATGCTCGTTGGAGTGTGATTTCATCTGCGGCGCACACCCCTGAAATTGGTACAGTCATCGATGAGGCAATGCGCAGTATCGAGAAAGAAAATAAGCGTCTCAAAGATATTTTGCCCAAGAACTTTGCTCGTCCTGAGTTGGACAAGCGGCGGCTCGGTGAGGTTGTTGATCTCTTTACGAACATTCAGATGATTGAACACGGGAATAGCAAAGACATCCTCGGCCGTACATATGAGTATTGTCTCTCCAAGTTTGCGGAACAGGAAGGAAAACTCGCCGGTGAATTTTACACTCCCTCTTGTGTTGTTCGTACACTGGTTGAGGTCTTACAGCCCTATAACGGGCGTGTTTACGATCCTTGCTGCGGCTCTGGCGGTATGTTTGTTCAGTCCGCAAAGTTTGTCGAGAACCACGGCGGTAACATCAACAAGATTTCCGTTTTCGGTCAGGACTCCAACCCGACCACATGGAAAATGGCGCAAATGAATCTTGCTATTCGCGGTATTGAAGCTGATCTCGGAAAGTTCAATGCAGATACCTTTTTTAATGACTGTCATCCTCAGCTCAAGGCAGACTTCATCATGGCGAATCCTCCCTTCAACCTCTCTGGATGGGGACAGGATAAGCTGTTAGATGATGTACGCTGGCAGTATGGTACACCCCCTGCCGGTAATGCCAACTTCGCTTGGTTGCAGCACATGATCTGGCACCTTGCCCCGAACGGACGCATCGGTATGGTGTTGGCAAATGGCTCTCTGTCCTCGCAATCCGGTGGCGAAGGTGAGATCCGCAAAAACATCATCAACGCCGATCTGGTGGACTGCATTATTGCTATGCCCACACAGCTTTTCTACACCACTCAGATTCCTGTATCGCTTTGGTTTGTCTCCAAGAACAAGAAGCAGAAAGGCACGACACTGTTCATCGACGCAAGAAAGCTCGGTACAATGGTTACTCGCAAGCTGCGTGAGCTGACCGACGAGGACATCAAGAAGATTGCCGACACCTACAACGCTTATGTAGAGGGAACGCTGGAAGACGAAAAGGGCTTCTGTGCTGTTGTGACCACTCAAGACATTGCAAAGCAGGACTATATCCTCACTCCGGGACGCTATGTTGGAATTGAGGATCATGAGGATGACGGTGAGCCGTTTGAAAAAAAGATGAGCCGCCTTACCTCTGAGCTGTCGGAACTCTTCGCAAAGTCCCATGAGCTTGAGGCAGAGATCAAGGAGAGACTGGGGGCGATTGGTTATGACATCTAAGTGGCAAGAAGTTCCCCTTCGTGAGTTAGTAGGGTATATCTCCAAAGGCATTGCTCCCTCTTATGCGGAGAAAGAAAGCGGCACGACGATTAGAGTCCTCAATCAGAAGTGTAACAGAAATTTTCAGATAAGTTATTCTGAATCCCGGTTGCATGACACAGGAAAAAAACGAGTTCCTGCCGAACGATATGTACGGGAGTACGACATTCTTATCAATTCAACCGGAGCAGGAACAGCCGGACGGATCGCACAGATTGGATCAGTCCCTCAAGCGACTACTGTTGATGGACACATGATAATTCTTCGAGCAAATGAAAAAATTTTACAGAAGTATCTTGGTTATGCTCTCAAAGCTCATCAATGGGAAGTATTGCAGTTAGATGAAGGCTCTACCGGACAGACAGAATTGAATAGAGAACGCTTACTTGATGAAATCATGATAAGATATCCTGAGTCTTTTTCCGTCCAAGAAGAGATCGTTTTGCTGCTTGAGAGCATCGACATAAAGATGCTTACAAACACTCAGATAAACGATAATTTAGCGGCTTAGAGCTGGATGTTGGAGACATCGATTTCACCAGACATGAGCTTGGGCAGCAAGGAATCCCTTAGTACAGCAAGCCGCATATTCTCGATGGAATTGCTTAATAAAGCCTGATATATTGGCTCGGCTACATCCAGAAACGCCTTTTCGTCACCAGCACTGAGTTTCATAATACACTCCGAATCAAAGTCTCTTGTTGTGATTGCGTCGAACACAGCTCCGCTCGCCTTGTGTTTCAATCTATCGACAGCTTTAAGTGTATAGAAATAAACAAGAAGCTGGTGAGTGTCATTGCCTACAAGGGCATAGCAAGATTGATTCATCGCCATAGGTACACCGGACATACCAACCTTACCTACGGTACCTCTTGCCGTTACAAAGACTGTATTTACGGGATAAAGACGGCTATTACAGTGAGACAGTCCTTCCTCTGTGATTGTCTTTTCAGTTGAAAGCGTATACGGAGAGCCAACATCTTTAGGTGTAAAAAATGGTATGAGTCCGTTCCAATATGAGCTTTCACCGGTTTTAGGCGTTCCACCACCGAGAATTTGGATGATCTCAGTAAATCCTACTTCGACAATAGCTCGTTTATAAAAGCTATCAAACAAAGCGGATGCTTGCTGCTGTAAATTATCGTTTACCGCCCTATTAACTCTCAGCAGTGGCGAGAGTTTATATTCAAAGGAACTGCCACTGTTCGTCGTTCTCTTTAATCAAAAAGGAGACACGACGATGAAAGAACAACTTATTTCAGAGATACAGCGTAAGATGCTGCCGTATCTCAACAATGAACAACTGATGCAGCTTAGACACGCACTGAGTGAAACGCTGCAAAGTGCAACCATCAGCTTTGATGACGGCATAGAAACTGATGAGCGCAATGCAGTAGAGGCATTTATCTCTGCAAAGCGTATCGAAGGATGCTCTGAGAAAACTTTGAGCTATTATCGGAAGACCATAGAGTCTATGACTTCTGGTATTGGAAAGAAAGCGCAGCAGATCACCACGGATGAGCTTCGCAGATACCTGACCAGCTATCAGGTGCAGCGTGGTTCAAGCAAAGTAACGATAGACAATATCCGGCGCATTCTATCCAGCTTCTTCTCATGGCTTGAAGATGAGGACTTTATCGTCAAAAGCCCAGTGCGCCGGATTCATAAAGTCAAGACTGCGAAGGTGATCAAGGACACCTATACAGATGAGGCATTGGAGCTGATGCGCGACAACTGCTCAACAGTGCGTGACTTAGCCATTATCGACCTTCTTGCATCCTCCGGGATGCGTGTTGGCGAGATGGTCACGCTCAATCGTGAAGACATCAATTTCAACGAGCGAGAATGTGTGGTCATTGGCAAAGGTAACAAGGAGCGTTTGGTCTACTTCGACGCAAGAACAAAGATACACTTGCAGAACTACTTGAGCTGCAGGACCGATACAAACCCTGCCCTCTTCGTCTCTCTCAAAGCACCGTATGAACGCCTTATGATCGGAGGCGTTGAAACAAGGTTACGGGAGCTTGGAAAGCGGCTGAACTTGCCGAAGGTACACCCTCATAAGTTCCGGCGAACGCTGGCAACCTCAGCCATAGATAAAGGAATGCCCATAGAGCAAGTCCAGCAACTCTTAGGACATCAGAAGATCGACACCACCATGCACTATGCGATGGTGAAACAACAAAATGTGAAGCTGGCACACAGGAAATACATCGGATAGGATGGTGAAAAAATGACATCATGGACAATAGGTGAATTAGGTGAATTCATCACCTTGAAAAGAGGCTATGACTTGCCTCACCAAAAGCGTAAAGCGGGTGGCGTACCTATTTTTTCCTCCTCTGGGATTAGTGGAATTCACGATAAGGCAATGGTTAAAGCTCCAGGGGTAATAACTGGACGATACGGAACGATTGGTCAGGTATTTATGGCAGACGAAGATTTCTGGCCGTTGAATACCACCCTCTATGTTGAGGACTTTCACGGGAACAATCCTCGGTTTATCTATTATTTTCTGAAAACTTTAGAGTGGGAAAAGTTTACCTCTGCAAGTGCAGTCCCCGGTATTAACCGCAATACGGTTCATAAAGAAGTCATTCGCTTGCCTGATACAACAACGCAGGGAAAGATAGCACTGCTATTGAAAACCTTTGATGACAAAATTGATGTCAACGAACAGATAAACGATAATTTACAGCAGCAAGCTGCCGCAACTTTTAAGTCATGGTTTGTTGATTGCACTCCCTTTGATGGTGTTGTACCGAAAATATGGGGAAATGTCATTCTGGAAGAAATCACAACGCTGGTAAGTCGTGGAATAGCCCCCAAATACTCCGACAATTCCGAGCAAACAGTAATCAATCAGAAATGTATTCGCAACCACACGATTGATCTATCTCTTGCACGAACTCACACACCGAAAATAATAAATGAGAAGTGGCTTCGTTTTGGTGACTTGCTGATTAACTCTACCGGTGATGGAACTTTAGGGCGAGCAGCGCAAGTCTGGTTTCAGCCAAAAAATCTCACAGTCGATTCCCATGTAACGATTGTTCGACCGGCAAAAGAAAACCTGATTTTCTATATTGGGTTTTGGGGTATTCTGCATGAAAAAGAAATTGAATCTCTTCACACAGGAAGCACCGGTCAGACAGAGTTACCAAGAGATCGTGTAAGGGCAATGGAACTGCTCTTACCTGACAACGAAACACTAGATCGCTTCAATGCCCTCATTGCGCCTATGGCTGCTGTCATTGTCTCTAATCAGGAAGAAAACACTAAGCTTGCAGCCCTTAGGGATGCTCTTCTCCCGAAGCTCATGTCCGGTGAGATTGATATCTCTGACATCCGGCTCTAAGCCGCTAAATTATCGTTTATTTAACATCACATATTAAAGTGCTTTCATGCCTTCAAATGAGGAACCCATATGGATAAGATAGATATTCCAAAAACAATTAACTCAGTAAGCAAATATATTGAGGCAATCTTTAATCTACGCAAAAGCAAAGAAGATGAGTCTTCCTGCGCAAATTTCTGGTTTTTTCGTGGACAGAAATGTAGTTTGTGGAGCATGCGTCCAAGTGTATTTCGAGGAAATGCTTTAGGGGCGGAATTTGATATGATTCAACGAGCTCTACGCCAGCGCCCCTTTGATTTCCGCGATTGTACAACAGATTTTGAAATTCTAACCAAGCTCCAGCATTACGGTTTAGGTACACGCCTGCTGGATGTTACACTGAATCCCTTGGTTGCATTGTACTTTGCTTCCGAGCCTTTCGAAGATATCGAATATGGCAAGGATAATCGTGGAAAAAAGGTATTTCGGGATGGGAAAATTGTTTTTCATTATGGTTACGGGCATAAACTTAGCGAGTTAAATATCCGAATTGCCTGCGCAATCCCCTTTTTAGATTTTGACAATACCACAACATTATCCAAATTATGTGCGTTGCTTCGGGGGCATTCCGTAATAAGTGCCGATGAAGAAGGATATTTGCGTGACAATGATTTCAAAAAAATGATAGAGGCAGTTCAAGCAAGTCACTATGTTATTTCCTCGTATAGCAATGAGCGACTCATTCGTCAGAGTGGTTCGTTTATTGTCCCTACAGCAATTAAGATAGTCGAAAATCAAACCAACATAGGTGATAGTCTAATTCGCAAATCATATTGTGATCTCGATAACGAATTTGACAGTCATGCTTTTATCATCCCTTATAACAAAAAAGAAGCGATCAGAGAAGAATTGGATTTCCTAAATATAAATGAAGCTACACTTTTCCCCGAATTGGAACACCAGTTAACCTATTTGCAAAGCAAGAAAGCATATACATCCTTTAGTGCAGAGCCATATGAGCAATATATTCGTTCTACAGCGGTTATAAAGCGGGAACAAAAAGGACTAATGGAAACTCCAGAATCTTGTGGTAACAACGAGCCGCATCCAGATATTTGTAAAATAGTTTCGCTTTATATCGATAATAACTCAAACTCCTATAAGGATATTATATCGATTATAGAAAAGGCAACATCTGCAATTGATTGGTGGTGCAAAGAATCCACTATAAGCCAAATTCGGCGCGATATTACTCGATTTCTTCAAACAACCATGTCGGCATCAGAAAGCAAATTGATTGCCAGTAACATAGTTGCATTGCTATCTAATCCAGGTAAGGAATACAGTGCGGAAATATCATTCAATTAAACTATATCATTAACCAGAGGGACTGATATGACAGGATATTACACGGAATCGAATTATGAGAACGCAGTTCTCCAGCTTATCAATGAAGGGCTGGGATATACCTATGTCTACGGACCGGATGTGGAGCGTGACTACCATTCTCCGTTATACGAGGATGTCCTGCTGCCCTCTTTGCAGCGTATCAATAAGGGTATGCCTCTTGAGGCTTTGAACGAGGCGATCTATAAACTCAAGAACTTTGAAACTGGAACTCTCCTGCAAAAGAACATGGTCTTCATGGACTATCTTCAAAATGGTGTGCCGGTCAAATACTTTGATAATGGCGAGGAACACTCCACCCTCGTCTATCTCATCGACTTCAAAAATCCTGCTCAGAATGACTTTACCGTTGCTAATCAGTGGACTTTCATTGAAAACTCCGAGAAGCGTCCTGATGTTATCCTCTTTGCAAATGGTCTGCCGCTTGTCATTGTCGAGCTGAAATCTCCTTCCCGCGAAGAAACGGACGCATCCGACGCATACAGGCAGCTCAGAAACTATATGTATGAGATTCCCTCCATGTTCATCTACAACGCTGTGTGCGTTATGAGTGACATGGCCACCTCCAAAGCCGGTACGATCACCTCCGGGGAAGACCGCTTTATGGAGTGGAAAGCCACAGACGGCAGCTATGAGAACACACAGTATGCTGCCTTTGATACTTTTTTTGAAGGACTATTTGAGAAGAACCGCTTCCTTGACATCGTGAAGAACTTCATCTGCTTCAATGTGGATGGGCAGAACACCTTCAAAATCCTTGCCGGTTATCATCAATACTTTGCGGTCAAGAAGGCTGTTGCATCAACGCTGAACGCTACTGTGACGGATGGTAAGGGCGGTGTCTTCTGGCATACACAGGGTAGCGGAAAATCGTTGTCTATGGTCTTCTATGCCCACTATCTGCAAGAGGCCTTGGAAAGCCCTACAATTGTTGTAATCACAGATCGAAACGACCTTGACGATCAGCTTTATGGGCAATTCTCTCGTTGCAAAGACTTTCTGCGGCAAACTCCGCAGCACGCTGAAAATCGGAAACACTTAAAGGAACTGCTGGCGAACCGGCAAGCAAACGGCATCATCTTTACAACGATGCAGAAGTTTGAGGAAAGTGGAGAAGCCCTCTCCGAGCGTCGAAATATCATTGTCATGGCTGATGAAGCGCACCGTGGGCAGTATGGCTTGACTGAAAAGGTTGTTGTGAAGCAGAAAGAAAATGGAGAGGTTGAAGCAAAAACAATCATTGGCACAGCCAGAATTATCAGAGACAACTTGCCAAACGCTACTTATATCGGATTTACCGGCACTCCTATTTCCTCCAAAGACCGCAGCACCCGTGAAGTGTTCGGTGATTACATTGACATTTATGATATGACGCAAGCCGTCGAAGATGGAGCGACCAGACCGGTTTACTATGAGAGCCGTGTTATTCATCTCAAGCTGGACGAGAACACACTGCATCTCATCGACACAGAATATGACATTATGGCGCAGAATGCAGATCCGTATGTCATTGAAAAGAGCAAAAAAGAGCTTGGTCAGATGGAAGCGATTCTCGGTGCTGACCAGACGATAGATTCTCTGGTTAGTGACATCCTCGACCACTATGAGAATTACCGGGCGAATATCCTCACCGGCAAGGCAATGATCGTGGCATATTCCCGTCCTATTGCCATGAAGATATACAAGCGCATTCTTGAACTGCGTCCTGCATGGACTGAGAAAGTCGGCGTGGTTATGACGCAGGGCAACAACGACCCCGAAGCATGGCGTGAAATCATCGGCAATAAGGCACACAAGGACGATTTAGCAAGGAAGTTCAAAGACAACAGCTCTCCTATGAAGATCGCAATCGTCGTTGATATGTGGCTAACGGGCTTCGATGTTCCATCCCTTGCAACCATGTATGTCTATAAGCCTATGGCTGGACACAATTTGATGCAAGCCATCGCCCGTGTCAATCGCGTATTCAAAGACAAAGAAGGCGGTCTTGTCGTTGACTATGTGGGTATAGCGGCTGCTTTGAAGCAAGCCATGAACGACTACACCACCAGAGACAAGAAGAACTACGGAGACACTGATGTCAGCAAGGCGGCATACCCCAAGTTCCTTGAAAAGCTGGAAGTTTGCCGAGACCTGTTCTATGGATTTGACTATGCAAAGTTCTTGACCGGTTCTGATTTGGACAAGGCAAAAACCATCAGCGGCGGTGTAAACTACATACTCGGAAAGAGTGTTGCAGAACATGAGCTGCCCGACAACGAGAAGACACAGAATGTGTATGTGAAAGAGGCTCTTCTGCTCAAACAAGCTCTTTCCCTCTGCGGAAGCTTGGTGGATGAGAGGACACGCTTTGAAGCAGCATTCTTTGAGTCCGTTAGGACTATGATTGTCCGGTTGATGTCTGGTGGCACAGGAAAGAAATTCACACTGCCCGAAGTGAACGAGCGCATTAACGAGCTGCTGAAAAGCAGCATCAAAAGCGAAGGTGTTATCAACCTCTTCTCCGATGTGCAGGCTGAGTTTTCTCTGTTCGATCCCAAATTTCTCGAAGAGATAGCGAACATGAAAGAGAAAAACCTTGCTGTCGAGTTATTGAAGAAACTCATTGCCGAGCAAGTATCTGTCTACCGCCGCACGAATGTTGTCAAATCGGAAAAACTTTCCGAGCTAATCCAATGCGCAATGAATCGCTATCTCAATGGGATGTTGACGAATGAGGAAGTCATTGCTGAGCTTTTGAAATTGGCAAAACAAATCGCAGATGCAAATGCGGAAGGCGAAGCAATGGGCTTGACAGCAGATGAGCTGGCATTCTATGATGCCCTAACCAAGCCTCAAGCGATTAAGGATTTCTACGAACACGAAGAATTAATTGCTATAACAAGGGAGCTGACTGATCTTCTGCGAAAAAACCGCACAATCGACTGGCAGAAAAAAGAGAGCGCAAGAGCCGGTATGCGGCGTTTGGTGAAGCGATTGCTCAAGAAGCACAAGTACCCACCAGAGGGTATGGACGATGCTGTTCAGACGGTTATGAGCCAATGCGAGATGTGGACGGATCACGCAGAACTATAAAATTGAATCAGCTTATTATGTTCTGCGTCAAGATTAGATTTCGAACATAATATAACAAGCGGTCGCAGAACGCGTAGCCACAGAATGAAATTCTGTGTTCAAAGGGGGATTGGGGGCGCTGCCCTCAACAAGCAGACAGCAGGAAATGCGAGTGTGTATTAACACTTGCATTGCTTGCCGGATTTGTGTGTGGATAGCCACACGCATTGCTTGCTGCAATTTGTTGCCCTTAAGAACATGGTACTTGAAAACTATGCGGTGACAGGATTTAAACTGGCGTGATGATGTTAATATAGGGTTGAATTCTATTCTTATATCTGATAAAATAGCGTTGACGAATGGGGGTGTATCTCTTGAAAGAAGTGGCAGAAAGATTGCGGTTTCTGCGGGAAAGTGTCAAGCTATCTCAGGTTAAAATGGCTGAAATTGTCGGTGTCAAGCAATCCAGTCTGAACCGCTATGAGCTGAATCAGGCTTCACCGACATTTGAAACCATTACCCGGTATGCGGATTACTTTGATGTGTCCATGGACTATATCTTTGGGCGAACGGACAATCCTCAGGGAAAGCTGTATGAGTACAAACCCAAAATTCAGCAGAGTGACCCCCAAATGCAGAAGTTTGTGGAGATGTGCTTTGACCCAACATCCCCCATGAATGCACGGCTCAAGGAAACACTGCTGATGATGCTTCAGGAGGGGACACATGAGGAGCACAAGTGAGAGAATTATTTTACCCTGTGAGTGTAAATGTTGCATGTTTGTCATAGAAAAAACAATATGGGAAGATGGCAGCATTGATTATGACATTTCCATTCAAGATTCCAGATATGACCATGGATATAATACGCTGTGGGGGCGAGTAAAAAGAGCAGTGAAAACACTGCTTGGCAAGCCCATTTATTATAATGATGTTTACTTGTCGGGCGAGGAACCATTCAAAAAACTTGTGGCTGATATGGAGAAAATGTCAAAGCTGACCTTCGATAAAGGTGGTGGCGCGGATTGAATGTTGTCATCTATGCTCGCTACTCCAGTCATAGCCAGACTGAGCAATCCATTGAAGGACAGCTCCATACCTGTTATGAGTATGCCAAAAACAACGGCTATCTCGTTGTTGGGGAGTACATCGACCGCGCCCAGAGCGGCACCAGCGACAGCCGCGCTGAGTTTCAGCGGATGATTGCTGACAGCGATAAACACACTTTTGAGGGCGTTCTTGTGTATCAGCTTGACCGCTTTGCCCGCAACCGCTATGACAGTGCCATTAACAAGGCAAAACTGAAAAAGAACGGCGTGCGAGTAATCTCCGCACGGGAAAACATCAGCGATGATGCCAGCGGCATTCTGGTGGAAGGTGTTCTGGAAAGTATGGCGGAATACTACTCAGCAGAACTTTCCCAAAAGATTCGCCGGGGTATGGACATCAATGCCGAGAAGTGCCTGAGCAACGGCAGCAATCCGGGGCTTGGCTACCGTGTGGATGAAGACCGACGGTTTCATATTGATCCGGAGGGTGCTGCGGTCGTCCGGGAAATTTTTGAACAGTATGCCAGCGGAAAGACTGTGACGGAGATTATCCAGTCCCTTAACGCCAGACAAATCAAGACCTCCCAGGGAAAAGCGTTCAACAAGAATAGCCTGCATCGTCTGCTACGGAACCGACGGTATATCGGCTACTACATCTACAAAGGGGTGGAAACTCCAAATGGGATGCCTCGGATTTTGGAGGATGAGCTTTTTGAACGGGTGCAGCATATTCTGGATCGCAATAAAAAAGCTCCGGCCCGTGCAAGAGGTCGGGAGGAATATCTGCTTACTACCAAGCTGTTTTGCGGCTATTGCCGTGAGATGATGACCGGTTATGGCGGTACAGGCAAATCCGGCAAGGCGTATCACTACTACGCCTGCAATAATTTCAAACGGCGCAAATGCAAAAAGAAAGTTATCAGCAAAGAGAAGATAGAAAATCGCGTGGTGCTGGAATGCCGCAAGCTGCTGACGGACAGCAATATCGAGCATATCGCGGCCTCGGTAGCCGCAGTTTGTGAGTCCGACCGGGATATAGTTTCCATCAAACGCATCAAAGCTGCCATTCAGGAAGCTGATACTGCTATCGAAAATCTCTGGAAAGCTCTGGAGAAAGGGCAGGCTGCTGACATGATTACCGAGCGAATTGAGAAGCGTCAGAAAGAAAAAGAAGAACTGCAAGCGCAGCTGGCCATTGAGATGAACAAGCAGGTCAGGCTGAGTGCACCCGACATCAGAGCATACCTCTATGCTCTCAAACATGGCGATAAGAACGATGAGAATACGAAACGAGGAATTATCAATATCTTCCTTCGGGCTGTCTATTTGTTCGATGAGACTTTCACCTTGATTCTGAACGGTAGCGATAAGCCGATTGTTATTGATGACATCCTGCTGGACGAAATCGAGGAGGGCCTGGACGACGACCTGGCCAACCATAATTTGTGTTCGCCGTTGGTTGCGGACGCTCCACCAAAAAGAAAGACACGACTTTCGTCGTGTCTTTCTTTTTGTGTTCAATCCGCTGATGTGGGTACCAGTAATTATGACACACCCCGGATACCATGTTCTGGGACAGAAACTTTAAAAGGGTATTATTATGTACAATTTTGAATCAATTTTATCTCTGGGGGTATTTTGGTATACAGCAAAAGATTTGGACTATACCAAAAAATAAATATGGTACTTTTGCTTGAGGAAAGATACTGATATAATTCTCACAAATTGTTAGACATACTTGGAGAGTGCACAAGACACTTTTCACAAAAGAGAGGGGCTGGGCGGCAGGTGGGAGAAGGATGAACATCAGGATCAATCGCAGCAGCCAGACCCCCATCTATCTCCAAATAAAATGCGCCATTCAGAATTTGATTTTATCGGGGGAGCTCAGCCCTGGCTACAAGATGCCGGCAGAGCGAAAGCTGGCCGGAGAGCTGGATATACATCGGAATACCGTCATCAAGGCATATGGAGAGCTGGTTGACGAGGGATATCTGATCGTCTCCTCGAAGCGGCCGAAGGGTTACTTTGTCAAGGAGATTGCCGACGACGGAGTGCCATTCAAGCGCTTTTTCCCGCTGGAGAAAATGATTCGCTATCATTTTACAGACAAGGAGAAGCTGTTTCTGGACATCTTCAGCCGGTCGGAGCGGGAGGGCTGCATCTCGATGGGCGGGATCATCATGGACGATGCGGCTTATCCCAGGGAGGGGATAGAGGAGATTCTGCGGAACATGTCCCGGGAGCCGCGAAATGAGGCCGAACGGATGAAGAAAAACATCTGTTCCGTACTTTTTCAGGAGAACATGTACGTCAGTCCGAAGAACATTCAGTTGGTTGCCGAGACCAATCAGGCGCTGAGCCATATCATGACACTCTATCTGGAAGAGGGGGACTATGTGATAGCGGAGGAGCCGGTGGTACCCGACAACGCCAGCATTTTCCGCAACAAGGGGATCAACCTCGTCACAGTACCGATGGAGCCGGACGGGATGGATCTGGCCAAGTTGGAGACAACGATCCGAAAATACGCGCCGAAGTTCATCTATACCATGCCAAACTATCACAATCCTACGGGCATTGTGATGTCCCTGGAAAAACGGAAAAAGCTGCTGGAGCTGGCGGGAAGGTATTGTATCCCCATCATCGAAGAGGACTCCCAGCGGGATTTTCGCTACGAAGGAAACCGGCTTCCCAGCCTGTACGCTCAGGATCGGTACCGGTCGGTGATCTATATCGACTCCTTCACGCTGACCTTTCCCTATGGGATCAAGACGGGGTACATTGTGGGGCCTACCGACCTGATCGAAACGCTGGAACGGCTCATTGTTGTGGACGAGACCTTTGTAAGCAGCCTAGGGCAATATATTCTCAATGAGTATATCGAGCGCGGATATTATCAAACCCATATCGGACACTTGGTGAAGCACTATGCGCACAAGCGGGATCTCCTTTGCCAATGTCTGGACGGGATTGCGGACAAGGGGATTACCTATACCAAGCCCCGGGGTGGGCTGCTTCTCTGGTGTGATCTCGAAGAACGCATCAATGAACGCAGGCTGTATCACGAGGCGGAGAGCCGCGGGCTGTTAATTATGCCCGGCTTCCTGTTTTATCCGAAAGGCTATGAGGGCGGCGGTCATGTTCGGCTGTGCTTTTCCAATATCAGCGATGCCGACATTGAACGAGGTGTCCAAATTTTGAGTGAAGCGCTGGAACACAGCGTGGAATAAACCTGTGGAGGGATAGCATGAACCAGTTAACAGAGTACCGGAGAGAGTTCCATAAATACCCAGAAAACGGCTGGCGGGAATTTCGAACCAGCGCCCGGGTGGCCGAGATACTGACCGGGATGGGGTATGATGTGGCCATGGGACCGGACGTGATCGAGCCCGGAAGCGTGGGGGAGCCCGAGCGGTTGAGCGAGGAGCAGATCCGTCAGGAGATGGAGCGGGCCGTCCGGCAGGGAGCCGATCCGGCATTTGTGGAGCGGACCCAGGGCTGGCCCGGCGTGATGGCGGTGCTGGACACCGGAAGGGAGGGGCCTGTCTCCGCGATGCGGTTTGAGATGGACTGCCTGCCCTACGACGAACCTCAGAGGCCGGGTTACCGCCCCTGTGACGAGGGCTACCTCTCCTGCAACCCCCAGTCAGTACACGCCTGCGGCCATGACGGACACACGGCTATCGGCTTGGGTATAGCCGCAGAGCTGATGAAACGGAAGGGGGAGCTGAAGGGAAAGATCAAGCTCTTCTTCCAGCCTGCCGAGGAGACGTTCTATGGCGCTCAGTCCATCGTGGATAAGGGGCACCTGGACGACGTGATGAACTTTATCGCGGTACATATCGCCCTGAGCGCGGAGAACAAGCCTCTGCCCTCCCATACCGTAGCCTGCGGGTGCCGGGATTTTCTCAGCGACCGGCAGTTGGATGTCTATCTGGAGGGAAAAGCCGCCCACCCCTGCGGGGCCTCTCAGGAGGGAAAGAATGCCCTGCTGGCCGCCTGCTCCGCCACATTGAACATCCACAGCATCGCACCCCACGAGGAGGGCCTGTGCCGGGTGAATGTGGGCGAGATCCACGCCGGTGTGTGTGCCAATACCATCGCGCCGAATGCGATGATGCGCATTGAGTACCGGGGGCAGAAGCCCGCGATCTCCGAATACGCGGGCCAGCGGATCTTCGATATTTTGGAGGGCACCGCAAAGGCCTACGACCTCAAGTATCACTATGTGGATTACGGAGAGGTGCCCGCAGGCGCCAGCGACTATGCCATGATGGAGGTTGTCCAGCGGGCGGCCAAAAAGGTGCCCTGGTTCCAGACAGTATATTTTGAGGGCAATGTCGGCGGTACGGATGACGCCGCCGTAATGTTGACCAAGGTACAGCAGAACGGAGGAATTGGCTCCTATGTGGGCATTGGTGCGGATACCACCGGCCCCGTTCACAACCCTGAATTTGACTTTGACGAGGACTGCCTGCAGGCCGCCGTGGATGTGTGTGTGTACGCTCTGGAAGAGCTGCATGGAACGGGTGTATAACCCAGAGAGAATGAAGGAGGTAAAAGAGAACAATGGCAGAGAAAGTGGTATCTAAGTTAAGGGGGAACATGTGGCGTCTGATCATCCTGGCGGTGGCCGGCTCCCTGATCTACGGCCTGCCCTATTTCAGGACCTATTACTATGACGCGTATCTTCAGGCGTATAACCTGACCAACACCCAGATGGGTACACTTGGCTCCATGTTCGGTGTGTTCGGCATGATTTCTTACCTGTTCGGCGGCGTGGTGGCCGACTTTATTTCCCCGAAGAAGCTGATCTCCATCTCCCTGGTCCTGACGGGCGTGGCCGGCTTCTGTCACCTGTTCGCCACCAACTATTCCATGCTGCTGGTGATCTACCTGGTGTGGGGCTTTACCGCCCTCTTCGCCTTCTGGCCCGCCCTGGTCAAGGGGATCCGCAGCCTGGCCTCCTCCGAGGAGCAGGGTAAGGCCTTCGGCTTCATGGAGGCCGGCCGCGGCGTCACCAACGCGGCCCATCTGGCGGTTGCCCTGGCGATCATCACCTTTGTGAGCAAAAGCACCGGCAGCTCCGACATGAACGCCACCGGACTCAAGGCCGGCATTATCTTCTACTCCGTCGTGGTCATCCTGCTGGGCATCCTGGTGCTCCTGTTCTTCAAGGATCCCGAGACCAACGACAAGTCCGAGCGATTCAACTTCAAGCAGGTGTTCACCGTCCTGCGCTTGCCCCAGGTGTGGATTCTCTGCCTGATCCTGTGCTGCACCTACGTCATGAACATGTCCTATGCCTACTTCAACCCCTACGCCACCTCTGCTCTGGGCGTGGCCATGACTGCGGGCACCATCGTGACGATCATGGCGGACTACATCCGGCCCTTCGCCTCCGTGGGCGGCGGCGTCCTGGCTGACCGCCTGGGTCGGCCGAAGATCATGGTTGTGGCCTTTGCCATCATGGCAGTCGGCACCTTCGCTATTGCCCTGTTCCCGAGTATGAGCGTACCCCTCTTCGTGGCCCTGTGCGCCCTGGTGTATGTGGGTATGTACTGCAACTACGGCATCGTGTTCTCCCTGATGGATGACGGCGGTATTCCCATGGAGGTCTCCGGCACCGCCGTGGGCGTGATCTGTACCATCGGCTATCTGCCCGAGGTGGTCTGCCCCGCGACTGCCGGTATCATCCTGGATACATTTACCGAAGCGGGCTATAAGTATTACTTCCTTGCCGTCGGTATCATTATGCTCATCGGTATTGTGGGTATTATGATCTGGAACCGCAGCATGAAAAAGCAGAAAGCACTGAACAAGTAAACAAAAGAGCTGGTATCCAGTCCGGATACCAGCTCTATTTTATTTGTACGTTTCCAGTGCGGCATCTGAGGGGAAACGGAGCCGGAGAAGGCAGACGGCAAACAGCAGGCCGCCCAGGAACCAGGTCAGCGGATAGGCCCAGTAGATCACCCGAATATCGGGAATGAAATGGGTGACGGCGGTGATGTAGGCGATGCGCAGGGCGCACCAGGTAGCCAGCATGATAGCCATGGGGATGATTGGCCGCCCGGTCCCCCGGAGAATGCCTGCACAGCAGTGGGAGAAGGCCAGGAGGAAGTAGAACAGGCTGACGGTCCGGGCGTCGGCCACGCCGTAGGCGATGACCTCCGGGCTGCTGTTGAAGGCGGCAACCAGCAGGGGAGAGAGGACGAAGATGCCCAGCCCGATGGCCTCGGCCAGCAGGGGACTGCACAGCAGCCCGAACCGGATGCCGGAGCGGACCCGGTCATAGCGCCGCGCCCCGATGTTCTGGCTTACAAAGGTGGCCAGGGCCATGGAAAAGCAGGAGACCGGCAAAAAGGCAAAGCCCTCGATTTTGCTGTAGGCACCGCAGCCCGCCATGGCCGCCGAGCCGAAGGCGTTGATGTTGGCCTGGACGATGACGTTGGCCAGGGAGATGACCGAGTTCTGAACGCCGGAGGGAATACCCAGATAGACGACCTGCCGAAGCATATCGCCGTGAAAGCGTACCTGCCGCCAGGACAGGCGGTAGCTGTGCCCGGTGTGGGTGAGCTTGCGGAAAGCCAGGAGGGCGCTGAGGGTCTGGCTGAGGATGGTGGCCAGAGCCGCGCTGGCCACGCCCCAGCGGAAGACGGCCACGAACAACAGATCCAATACCACGTTGGTGAGGGAGGCGAAAATCAGATACTTCATGGGACTGCGGCTGTCCCCCACAGACTGGAGGATGCTGGCGCACATGTTGTAGAGCACTACGGCGCTGGAGCCTAGAAAGTACACTCGAAAATACGCAATGGAATTTCCGATGACATCGCCGGGTGTGCCCATCCAGCGCAGAATCTGGGGGGTCAGCAGAACGCCCACCACGGTGAGCACAAGCCCGGCCGCGATGCCCAGCGCTACGGTGGTGTGGAGGGCGCGGGAGAGATTTTCCCGGTCATCGGCGCCGTAAAAGCGGGCAATAACCACCCCGGCACCCAGGGAGACTCCGTTAATAAACCCTACCAGCAGCATAATCATGCTGGCGGAGGAGCCCACCGCCGCCAGAGCGGTGCTGCCGATGAAATTGCCAACAATCAGGGAGTCTACGGCGTTGTAGAGCTGCTGAAACAGGTTACTGAGGAAAATAGGCAGGGCGAAGGCCAGCATCTTCCGGGGCACACTGCCTTCGGTCAGACGGTTCTGGT
>OBWG01000446.1_pt1 | contig 29849 bp, 31 predicted proteins | sample 1495221 | NCBI WGS metagenome assembly OBWG01 (sample SAMEA2580053, study PRJEB22360) | human gut metagenome | reverse complement strand
AGTTTTTTCCTGGTTGCAGCGGCGGGGATGGAGGGTGCTCTGGCAAGCGTCATCGGAGGACTTGTTGACAAGCCGGTGATCGCAGTGCCCACTTCTGTGGGCTACGGGGCCAATCTGCACGGCATTGCGGCTTTGCTCACGATGATTAACTCATGTGCCAACGGCATTGCGGTTGTAAATATTGACAATGGATACGGTGCCGGATACATGGCATCACAGATCAACAGACTGGGGGAATGATCATGAATCAGACACTTTATTTAGAATGTTATTCCGGGATCAGCGGCGACATGATGACAGCGGCCCTGCTGGATCTCGGGGCCGATGAGAAGGTCCTTTTGGAGGCTCTTGAAAGCCTTCCCGTAAAGGGATTTCAGACAGAGGTGAGAAGAGTATCAAAGGCAGGACTGGATGCATGTGACTTTCATGTGATTCTGGATCACGAACATGAGAACCATGACCACGATATGGAATATCTTCACGGACACATCCACGGTCATTTTCATGGAGATCACGGACATCATTCTCATGATCACGAACACAGGGGTCTTACAGAGATCCTTGAGATACTTTGCAGGGCACAGATCACGGACGGCGCCAGAGAGAAGGCGGTGAGAATTTTTGAGATCCTCGCAGAGGCGGAGGCCAGGGCACACGGCACCAGTATAGAAAAGGTCCATTTCCATGAGGTGGGAGCCGTGGACTCTATTGTGGATATTACGGCAGCGGCTGTCTGCCTCGATAACCTGCAGATTGACAAGGTCATTATTCCGGTGCTTTATGAGGGGAGCGGATCTGTCCGGTGCCAGCACGGTGTGATCCCGATCCCGGTGCCGGCGGTCACTGCCATCACATCCAGATATTCACTTCCTGTACACATGACAGATGTGCAGGGAGAACTGGTCACTCCGACCGGCGCCGCCATCGCAGCTGCCATCCGGACTTCTTCCCGGCTGCCGGAACGGTTTGTGATTGAGAAAACCGGGATCGGGGCCGGAAAGAGAGAGTATGAACGGCCGAGCCTGCTGCGGGCCATGCTGATCCGGGAGACAGAAAACAGCAGCGCCGGCGACTTTATATACAAGCTGGAGAGCAATATTGACGACTGTACCGGGGAAGCTCTGGGATACGTGATGGAGCAGCTGATGAAGGCAGGGGCAAGAGACGTCCATTATACCCCTGTCTTTATGAAAAAGAACAGACCGGCCTATCAGCTCAATGTCATCTGCAAGGAGGAAGACATAGAGAAGCTTGAGGAGATCATTTTCCGGGAAACGACGACCATCGGTATCCGCAGACAGAAGATGGAGCGAAGTGTGCTGAAACGGCAGGTGAAAACAGTCAGAACTTCTCTGGGAGAAGCCCGGGTAAAGGTATGCTTTATGGAAAACGGCATGAGAGTCTATCCGGAGTATGAGAGTGTCAGGGAACTGTGCAGAAAGAATGGGCTGTCTTTCCAGGAAACTTACCAAAAGATCGCAGAGGAATGCCATGGACAGATATGAGGAACACTGTGCAAATTTAAAAGAAGCAGTCAGAGGTTTTGTAAAGGAAGATGTGGCGCTTGCTTTTTCCGGGGGAGTGGACAGCAGCCTGCTCTTAAAGCTTCTATGCCTGGCAGCGGAGAAAACCGGGAAAAAGGTGGCGGCATTTACGATGGTGACAAAACTTCACCCGTCCGGGGATATAAAAATTGCAGAGAGAGTTGCCAGGGAAGCGGGAGCCGTTCATCAGGTCGTTCATGTAGATGAACTTTCCCATGCGGGGATCATAGATAATCCGGAGAACAGATGCTATCTGTGCAAGAAATATCTGTATACAGAACTGCTTAAATCGGCGGAATCGTTAGGGATACAGACTGTACTGGAAGGAACCAATGCGGATGACCTGCACGCCTACCGTCCCGGAATCCGGGCAGTAAAAGAGCTTGCAATTCTGAGTCCTCTTGTGCAGGCCGGGATGACCAAGGATGATATCCGCAGGATGGCATCGGAATATGGGATCTCCGTGGCAGAGCGCCCGGCAAGTCCTTGTCTTGCCACGAGATTTCCATATGGGGCCAGACTGTCCGGGGAGAAAATGAAAATGGCGGAGGAAGGGGAGAAGTATCTGAGGGCAATGGGCTTTTATAACGTCCGTGTCCGTATATACGGAGACATGGCGAGAATCGAAGTAGATGAGAAGGAGCTTCCCCGGCTGATCAAAAACAGAGAAGCTGCGGTAAAGCGGCTCAAGGAAATAGGTTTTACATATGTTACAGCGGATCTGGAGGGATTCCGGTCCGGCAGCATGGACACTCATTTGAAACAGAGAAAGGAGAAATAAGATATGCATATGGCAGATGCGCTTGTGGCCCCTGCGGTGGCAGGCACCATGTATGCCTGTTCTGCGGCGGCAGCAGGATGGGCGGTAAAAAAAGTACAGGAGGAGGACGACCCGAAAAAAGTTCCGCTGATGGGGGTTATGGGAGCCTTTGTGTTCGCAGGGCAGATGATCAATTTTACGATTCCGGGCACCGGTTCTTCCGGCCACCTGTGCGGAGGCATGCTCGTGTCGGCAGTACTGGGACCATTTGCAGGTTTCCTGACCATGATCGGGGTACTGCTGATCCAGTGCCTTCTTTTTGCGGACGGGGGACTTCTCGCACTTGGATGCAACATTTGGAACATGGCGTTTTATGGCTGTTTTATAGGAGCCGGGCTTCTCTGGAGGCGGATCATGAAAAACGGACCGGATAAAAAGAAGATTACATATGCATCCGTCATCGGATGTATCCTTACCTTACAGCTGGGAGCACTTTCCGTGACAGCAGAGACTCTTGCTTCGGGCATTACCGAGCTGCCGTTTGCAGTATTTGCGGCTGCCATGCAGCCGATCCATCTGGTCATCGGACTGGTGGAAGGGCTTATCACCGCTGCAGTGCTCTGTTTCTTGTACGAGGCCAGGCCGGAGCTTATCTGGACCGGGGACTCCGGGAAATCTGCGGCAGGCGCAAAGAAGCCGAAGCTCTCTTTCCGAAAAGTGCTGCTTGCGCTCACAGGAGCATTTATACTGATCGGAGGAGCATTATCTCTGGCGGCATCTGCAAACCCGGACGGGCTGGAATGGTCCATACAAAAAATAACAGGGTCCGCGGAGCTTGCGGCGTCCGGTCCGGTTCACGCTGCGGCGGGGAGGATCCAGAGTCTGACCTCCCTTCTGCCGGATTATTCTATCCCGGACCGGGAGACGATGCTTGGAACTTCTCTGTCCGGCATCTTCGGCGGACTGGCAGTCATCGTATTATGTATAGCCGTTTGTTATCTGTTCGGCCTGTTTAGAAAGAAAGGACGTCATGAGCAGAATCAATGAGGCAATTCATGAAATACACCATCTGGATGCCATGGCTTCAAGAGAGGGGCGGATCAACAGGATTCATCCTCTGAGCAAGCTTCTCGTCACCGTCTGGTATATCACTTTTACCATGTCATTTCCTGTCTATGAACCGGGCGGAATCTTCGGCATGATCCTGTATCCCGCAGTAACTATGCGGGCAGGAGGCATCTCTGCGGTCAGAAGTATAAGAAAATTAAAGCCGGTTCTTCTGCTCGTCTGTGCAGTGGGGATTGCCAATCCGTTTTTTGACCGGGCCGTACTCTTCCGGGCCGGGCCTTTACCGGTAACCGGCGGCATGATCTCCATGGCCACACTGATGCTCAAAGGAGCATTTGCGGTGCTGGCATCTTACCTGCTGATCCTGACAACGTCTATGGAGAGCATTTGTTATGCTCTGCGTCTCCTGCATGTGCCGAAGATTATGGTGACCATGGTGCTTCTGATCTATCGGTATGTGATCGTGCTGCTGAAAGAAGCCGAACGGATCTCCCAGGCGTACTCCATGAGAGCGCCGGATCAGAAGGGAATCCATTACCGGGCATGGGGAACCTTACTGGGACAGCTGATGCTAAGAAGTATCGACCGGGCCCAGACGGTCTATGAGAGCATGCTGCTCCGGGGATTTGACGGAAGTTTCCGTCTGTCAAAGAAGCAGAAAATGGACAGAAGAAGTGCAGTGTACCTGGCAGGCTGGCTGGGTATCGTTGTTTTGCTGCGGTATGTTTCTGTTTTTAAACTTGCCGGAAGTCTGTTAGAATAGAATACGGAGGAAGTATGAACAAAATTGAAGTAAACGGCCTCACCTTTTCCTATGAAAAAAGAGCCTCATCAAGCAGAAAAAATGTGCTTTCCGGTTTAAATTTTACTGCTGAAGATGGAGAGAGCATCGGACTGATCGGGGCCAACGGAGCGGGGAAGTCTACACTGCTCAAACTCATGGTAGGGCTTCTGACAGACTATGAAGGAGAGCTAAGAATCGGAGGAATCCGGGCAGAGAAAGCGTCCCTGGCAGATATTCGGAAGAAGACGGGATATGTGTTTCAGGATTCAGACAGCCAGCTGTTTATGTCTACTGTGTATGAAGACGTGGCATTTGCTCCACGCAATTACGGACTCTCTGAGGAGGAAACAAGAGAGAGGACGCTGAGAGCACTGGAGAGTGTTCATATGGAGCAGATGAAAGACAGGCACATCTACCGGCTGTCCGGAGGAGAGAAAAAAAGGGCATCCATCGCATCGATCCTGTCCATGGAGCCGGAGGTGATCCTTATGGATGAGCCGTCGGCGGCTCTGGACCCCAAAAACAGGCGCAGCCTGATCCATGTCCTGAACGGACTTTCCGGGACTAAGATCATTGCGTCCCATGACCTGGATTTCATCTATGATACGTGTGAGAGGACAATCCTGATCGCAGACGGAAGACTTGCGGCAGACGGACCCACGGAGGAAATATTAAGGGATCAAACACTTCTGGAAGACAATGGGCTGGAGCTCCCGCTGTCATTTTCCAGGACTTTGGAATGAATGGAGGAAAGTATTTTGACCATCGCAGAAGTAAGTAAAAAGTATGACATAACTGCAGATACGCTGAGATATTATGAGAGGATCGGACTGATACCGGCTGTCCCGAGGAAGCCGAACGGCATTCGGGATTATGACCAGGCATCCTGCCAGTGGGTGGAATTGATGAAGTGCATGCGGAAAGCCGGGGTGCAGATCGAGGCACTGATTGAATATGTGGAGCTGTTTCGCCGGGGAGATGAGACCATTGACGCACGGAAAACAATTCTCATGGAACAGAGAAAACGTCTGGTCCGGAAAATGCAGGATATGCAGGAGACTCTGGAACGTCTGGATTATAAGATTGAGATGTATGAACGGGGAAAGATGTCAGCAGAATATCAGATGGACTGATATCCAGAGATATAGAGATTGTTTCTTCCTGAGGAAGACGTATTTTGACAGAAGCCTTAAATTCTGAATTCTATTCTCCCTTCTCTTGTCCGAAGCAGGAAAATGCTTTCCGGAACTGGCCTAAAAGAAATGGAGACGGAGAGGCATTGCTGGGTCGTTCCATAATCGTATCCAGATTCCAGAAGTCAGGATAATCCGCGGCATCATCGGGATGGACTAACTGACGGGCAACAACTTGGGTCATCAAAGTGGATAAAGATCCCTCTTCTGGGGGAATAATATATTTGTCAGAAAGATGGAATAAAACTTTGAAGGAATCTTTTGTGAGATTCAGTTCAAATAATTCATTATAGGCAGAGAGATTCGTGAGATTATAAAACAGGTTTTTATTGCCCTTTTGGAAAGACCTGCTGAAGCTCCCTGTTGAAATGCACGATCCTGTAATGATCATCTATGATATAAATGCTCGTTTCCGAAGTAAAATTATTAGTATTCATATGTATATTCCTGTCAGGCCAATTTACTATATAGTATTTTTTGTGTAAATCAGTCAATCTCAAGAGAGGAAATAAAGAAAAAGAGAAAAATAAATTGACAAGACAGACAAAACTGAACTATAATGATCCAAAAAGCGTAGATTGAGAAAAGTAGCATAGATTATCGCTTACAGTGAGCAGGAGACAGTGGGAACCCTGCAGAGTGAATCCATGTGAAGAACACTCAGGAGCTGCAATCTGAACGTCCATAGGATCAGTAGGTGCGTCGCAGGCTGTGCGTTATTCAGCATACCAGAGAGGCTGTAAAAGCAGCAAATCAGGTGGTACCGCGGAACTTGTACAGTTGTCCGTCCTGAATGATTTTTTAGGATAGACGACTTTTTTTATTACAAAAAAGTCTAACATGATGAAAGAAAAAGGAGAAAAAAATGTCAGATATGTACCGCAGCAAGACTATGGATAAGATTTCTGAGAGCGATATCGGGTCCCAGTTAAAGATCGCCGGGTGGGTGGAAAATATCCGTGACCACGGCGGAGTGTCATTTATTGATTTAAGAGATATGTATGGCGTTATGCAGGTCGTGTTAAGAGACGGAAGTCTTTTAAATGAAGTGAGAAAAGAAGAATGCCTTTCCATCGAAGGGATCATTGAGCACAGGGACGAGGAGACTTATAATCCGAAGATTCCCACGGGAACGATCGAACTGGAAGCCCATAAGATTACAGTGCTCGGAAAGGTATATACCGACCTTCCGTTTGAAGTTTCAGGGTCCAAAGAGATCCGAGAGGATGTCCGTTTAAAATACCGGTATTTAGATTTGAGAAACCGCAAAGTAAAGGACAATATCAAATTCCGCTCCGAAGTCATCAGTTTCCTGAGAAGAAAGATGAATGATCTTGGATTTATGGAGATCCAGACACCGATCCTCTGCGCATCTTCACCGGAAGGGGCAAGGGACTATATTGTTCCGTCCAGAAAATATAAAGGGAAGTTTTATGCACTCCCTCAGGCTCCGCAGCAGTACAAACAGCTGCTGATGGTATCCGGCATCGACAAATACTATCAGGTTGCGCCTTGTTTCAGAGATGAAGATGCCCGCGCCGACCGTTCTCCGGGAGAATTTTACCAGCTGGACTTTGAGATGAGTTTTGCCACACAGGAAGATGTCTTTAAAATCGGTGAGGAAGTGCTGGCAGAGACCTTTAAGAAATTTGCACCGGAAGGGTCCGTTGTGACAGACACGCCATTCCCGGTTATCAGTTATAAGCAGGCGATGCTGGAATTTGGAACGGACAAACCGGATTTAAGGAATCCTCTCAGGATCGTGGACGTGACAGACTTTTTCCAGAGATGTACTTTCAAGCCGTTCCACGACAAGACAGTGAGGGCCGTGAAAGTCCACGCAAATCTCTCAAAAGGATTCCATGAAAAGCTCCTTAAATTTGCACAGTCCATCGGCATGGCAGGACTCGGATACCTGGAAGTAAAAGAAGATATGTCCTACAAGGGACCGATCGACAAATTTATTCCGGAAGATATGAAGAGTGAGCTTGCAAAGAAGGCACATCTTGAGGCAGGGGACGTAATCTTCTTTATCGCAGCAAGTGAAAAACTTGCCTGTCAGTTTGCGGGACAGATCAGGGACGAACTTGCCGCCCGCCTGGATCTCTGTGAGAAAAATGCGTACCGTTTTTGTTACATCAACGATTTTCCGATGTATGAGACAGACGAGGAGACAGGGCAGGTGACCTTTACACATAATCCATTCTCTATGCCTCAGGGAGGACTTGAAGCGCTGAATGAAAAAGATCCTCTGGATATTCTCGCATACCAGTACGATATCGTCTGCAATGGAGTGGAACTTTCTTCCGGTGCGGTGAGAAACCATGATCTGGATGTCATGGTTAAGGCATTTGAGATCGCAGGATATGATGAAGAGGCATTAAAAGAAAAATTCGGAGCGTTATATAATGCATTCCAGTTCGGTGCGCCTCCTCATGCTGGAATGGCCCCGGGAGTCGACCGAATGATCATGCTCCTCAGAAATGAAGAAAACATCCGCGAAGTGATCGCCTTCCCTATGAGCGGAACTGCACAGGATTTGATGTGCGGTGCGCCGGGAGAAGTATCGGAGCTTCAGCTCAGGGAAACACACATCAAGGTAAGGGATTAACTGTTAAAAAAGCCGTACATTCAGAAATGAATGTGCGGCTTTCTGCATATATATGGTAAATAATAAAGTTTGTACAGGGGGAAGGCCTTTTGGGTACGCTTCTTCAGATTATTTTTATCAACCTTGTCGTGTCTCTGGACAATATTGGCGTCATCGCCATGGCAACCAGGGGGCTTTCAAAGCGCCGTGCCAAAGCGGCCAGAGATCTGGGCGTCTGGCTGTCTATCCTTCTTAAGATGATCTTTGTGGGGATCATCGGATTTTTGTTCAGGATTCCATGGCTTCACATCAGGATACTGGGAGGTGTGATGCTTTTGTATGTCACTTTCACGATGATGAAGGAAAGCGGAACGGGAAGTGAAAAGCGTGAACAGACAGAACAGAAGGATAACTTTTGGTTTGCCATCATTTCCATTGTGGCAGTAGATGTGAGCATGAGTTTTGACAACGTACTGGCTATACTCGGGGTCGTGTCTGCGGACGGCGGCGGTCTGCATATGAGAGAATTTCTGCTGATCTTCGGCGGTCTGGCATTTTGTGTGCCGCTGCTTTTGTGGTTCAGCGGAACCATCGCAGAGTGGATGGAAGAGTTTCCAGTCTTAAATGATATCTGCTCCGGATACCTTGTCTACACTGCAGTCAAAATGATGATGGAAGATGAGTTCGTATCTCTTTTCCTTCAGGAGATTAATTTTTCCATCGCAGCTCCGTGTGCGGCATTGGCCGGTATTCTTGTGGCCTGTTTTAAAGTCTATTCAGAGGGGAGGGATTTTAAATATCACAGCGGAAAGATCATCGTGGCCTGTGTCACGGCTCTTTCCTGCTATGCAGTCATGGACATGGCAGTGCTCTCTTACCTGAGCACCGGGCCGTCTCCGAAGGGATACCAGCTGAGTCTGGAAGCCCTCTACGGTTTTCTGCCAAAAGGGATCAACGCGGTCCATCTCACCTCCATGTCCTCGGGTGTACTGGAACTGTGCGTGGCCGTCTATACGGCAGATGTGATGAGGCGGAGGGAGCTGTCCTCATTCTTCTGGAGATACATAAAAGTAGAAAATACGATGGCAAGACTTCTGCTGTTTCAGACGGCCCTCTATGTCATAGGGCTGACGCTTAACTTTGGGCTGGGAAAACCGGATGTGTGGATGTTCATCTCCGAACTGCTCTTTGAATTCCTGTTGATGAGTGTCTATGCAGCGGTCTTTGGGCTCCTGTGTTTTTCCTTTAAAAGCGGGGGATTGGGACTGGGGATGAGCCTTTTGTTCCTCCTGCTGGAAGCGGTCATATCCTCTGTGCTGATGCTCGACGAGACCAGCGTGCTGGCGGGAATGTTCCCGAATTATTATCTGGAAAACATGGAAAGCCATATGCACGATATGATCTTTATCATGCGAGGGATCTTTATGTCGGCGATCTATATATTGCCTGTGCTGATGATTGGGGAGAGAAAAAATAACAGACATTTCAGGTGTTTTTAAAAGAGTGAGGAATTGCAGTAATAAAGTTGTTATCACGGTTTTGACTTGCGGAAGGTATTGCAGATTATATCTCGTATTAGTCATTGATTCTCCTTTTCAATCCATAAACGCAGATTTCCAAATGACTATGCCGCCTTTTCAGAGGCAGAAAGGTGTGCTGCCGTGTAGCGTTCACAATGCTCTTGAAAGGTTTCCCGATAAAAGCTACGTTCAAAAGAGCGATCGACATCCAGGTAAAGTCAGAACCGACATCAGGACCGACAGAAAGGTAAGGGATGCTGTCAAGCATCTGAAAAACTTGTTTGTATTTCATAAGTTTATCCTTTCTGGCAGGCATCCATTTCCAAAAGGTGGATACACAACCTGGCGGCTTAATCCCCCTCTATTATAAATATAAAAAATGCCTACCCTGTCGACCAAACGGGGTAAGCGTATCTAGCTGCGGGGGTTATCCCGCCGTAATCTCCCCGCAGATAAGCTGGAAGCTTTCAGTTACCATTCCCAGGTAGTCTTCATCAACCAGGACAACTAACGTATCGCCGGAGTGTACCACAGTGCTTCCTTTGGCGATAATCTCTTCTTTGCCCCGGCTGATGGTGACGATCAGGCAGTGTTCCGGCCAGGCCACATCTTTGATTTTTTTTCCCACAGCAAGACAGGTTGTTCCGGCAACAAAGCTTGAGAGCACTTTTCCCTCTGCGGCATCCGTTGTTTTTAATCCCTTCTTTGCAAGGATGCGGCCCAGAAGACTTTCGTAGATTGGCTCACTTTTCAGAAGATGGGCAATCACATAGGCAGTCAGTGATACAACGGCCAGGGAAAGAAAATGTTCAAAAGTACCTGTCATTTCCGCAATCAGAATGACGCCGGTGATCGGGGCTCTGACGATGGCAGTGAAAAATCCGGCCATAGCAAGGATAATAAAGTTAATGATGTAATCCTGACTGATGCCTGTAAGTCCTGTGACAGAGGTTCCATAAATAGAACCGATGTATGCGCCAAGTATCAGGAGAGGGAAGAAGATGCCTCCCGGTGCTCCGGAGCCAAAGCTGACAGCCGAAAACAGAAACTTGACAAGGAGCAGAAGCACCATAGTTCCGATCAAAAGATGTCCGGTCTCCAGGCGTTCGATCATGGCATGGCCTCCTGCGAGTACAGAAGGAAGGCAGTAGCACAGCACACCCGATACGAGGAACGGGATTACGGTCCTGTACTCCGGTTTCAGGAAGGAGAGTTTTTTGTAAACATCCTGTCCTTTCAGCATGACACGGTTATATATGGCCCCGGCAGCACCAAGGATGATCCCCAGCAGGATCAGCAGGCCGTAATATTTAAGCGGAAGGGCCGACTTCAGCCTGAATTCAAACACCGGAGATAATCCGAATACATTTTTAGAAATAAAATCCGAGGTCAGGGCACCGGCAGTGACACAGACCAGCATGGAACTGTTAAAGTTCTTCTGAATTTCTTCCAGAGCAAACATAATGCCTGCCAGAGGTGCGTTAAAAGCAGCGGCCAGACCCGCGCCGGAACCGCACACTTCCATGATCCTTTCCTTTGTCTTGCTCTTTCGTGTGATCTTTGCAAGCCCTTTGGCGGCCATGGCGCCCAGTTGGACAGAGGGGCCTTCACGTCCAAGAGACAGACCGCCAAGGATCGAGAGTGTGCCGCCTGTGATCTTTGTGATCAGTACGCTGATCCAGTTCTGGCTTATGTATCCTTTCATCTCCCCCTGTACCTGGGGGATACCGCTTCCGGAGCACATTTCATCCCAGCTGACCAGTCTGCCTACGATCAGGCCGAGGACTACCAGGACGGCAAACCAGCCTGCGATATAGAAGGCATTTCCTTTTGTAAAGTCTATAATGCGGAACAACAGAGATTCCGCGTGATTTAATAAAATACGGTAGATGACGGCAATACAGCCGGCAACTATCCCCACCATGAGTCCGTCGAATACGATAGAGACGGACAGAGAGTGGGGATTTTCAATTTTTGAAGTTTTCATATGCGACAATCCTCCTTTGTCAAGATTATTTTATCACAAGATGTGCCAAAGAAAAAGGAATCTGCGCATTTCTCAAGTTTGCAAAACAGGGCCTGATAGTTTATAATACACACGTATATTATATAGAAATTTAAGCAACAGATTGGAGAACAGAGTATGCCACCGATTACAAATGACTGGGCTGAGCATCTGAAAGAAGAATACAAAAAGCCGTATTATAAAAAGCTGTATCAGACAGTGACGGCTGAGTACGCACAAAAGAACATCTTTCCGCCGGCGGATGATATTTTTAACGCGTTCCACCTGACGCCTTTGAGCAAGGTAAAGGTGGTGATCTTAGGCCAGGACCCATACCACAATGTAGGACAGGCCCACGGGCTGTCTTTTTCTGTGAAGCCGGGAGTACAGACGCCGCCGTCCCTGGTCAACATTTACCAGGAACTGCACGAGGATCTGGGCTGCTACATACCAAACAACGGATATCTGACCAAATGGGCCGAACAGGGAGTTCTGCTGTTAAATACGGTACTGACCGTCCAGGCGCACAAGGCCAATTCCCACAAGGATATCGGATGGGAAGAGTTTACGGACGCCGCGATCCGCATATTAAATGAGCAGGACCGTCCGATCGTCTATCTTCTGTGGGGACGGAATGCCCAGAATAAAAAATGGATGCTTACCAATCCGAAGCATCTGGTACTTGAAGCCCCTCACCCGAGTCCTTTTTCTGCGTCCAGAGGGTTTTTCGGATGCCGTCATTTCAGCAGGACCAACGAGTTTCTGAAAGAACACGGCATTGAGCCGGTGGACTGGCAGATTGAGAATATATAGGAGCGAAGCATGAATAAAATTGTATTTTTAGACATTGACGGCACTTTGTACTGTGACGGGATCGGTATTCCGGAGTCTGCTCAGAGGGCCGTGGCTGAGCTGATAGACAAAGGGTGTAAAGTGATGCTCTGTACCGGAAGAGCTTACGGCATGGTACCGGAATCCTATATGGAACTGGGTTTTCACGGCATGATCGCGGCGGCAGGAGCCCATGTGATCTGTGAAGGCAGAGAGCTGTGCAATGATCAGGTTTCCGGTGAGAACCTGCGAAAGGTCATTGATTACGGACAAAAACATGGGATCGGGATCGTTTTAGAAGGCGTGAAAGGGAGCTATTATGACCCGGAAAATCAGGACGGTTTTTATCTGAAAGTGGTGGAAAGGCTGAGAGAGACCACGACCCCTTATATATATCCGCTGTCCCAGGCAGAGGCAGTGAACAAATGGACATACCATCACATGGACTTTGCGCAGAAGGAATATGTGGAGGAGATGACCGGGGGAACTATGAGCGGTATCATACATAAAGAAGTGAATTCCGTAGAGTTTATCCCTTCAGGGGTCAATAAAGCCACCGGCATCAGGATGGTGCTGGATCATTTTGGGATCGGCCGGAAAGACAGCTATGCATTTGGAGACAGCGCCAATGACATTGAGATGTTAAATTATGTACAATACGGGGTTGCCATGGGAAATGCAGTCCCTGAACTGCTGGAACAGGCCGAATACAAAACGGAGCCTGCAGACCGGGACGGCCTGGCACTGGGACTGAAACGCCTGGGGCTGATCGGGTAGGAGCTGCCTATGAAAAAAGTTCTGAAAGCATTTGCATCAATCCTTCTGCTGGTACTGGTCTTTATGCTGCCGAATATGGTGTCATCGATCCAGAGCCGCATCCACCAGAAGGAACAAAAGAAGATTGTCACAGAGGTAAAAAAGACCCACAAAGACCTGTTTGAGACCAAGTACGGTTACCAGAGCCTTTCAAAAGAGGGCAAAAGGGTTTACAGCCTCATGTACTATGGGATTTTCAACAGAAAAAAGGAGATCGAGATTGAGCAGGTTACTACAAAGCGGATGGAGGATATTTTAAAGCAGATGGAATCCGACTGCCCTGAACTGTTCTGGTTCGATTTTACCGGAAATATCAAATGGAAGACATCGGGAACGAAGAAAAACGTCGTGTTCCTGCCCCATTATATTTTTACGGAAAAGCAGACCAGACAGTACGATAAGAAATTGAAGAAAAATCTTGCCGTGTATCTTTCCTATGCAGACAAAAAAGAGACGGAATATGAGAAGGTCTATACTGTTTATGAGCATCTGACCAGGAGGATCTCCTACCGGGAGGGCAGCAGATATAATCAAAACCTGATCAGCGGCATGGTCAATGAAGAGACTGTCTGTACAGGATATGCCAAGAGTCTTCAGTATATTTACCAGAAGATGGGCATCCCGTGCCGGATGGTGTACGGAAGGGCCAACGGACAGAATCATGCGTGGAATCTGGTACAGATCGAAGGAACCGACTGTTATGTGGACCCCACCTGGGGAAGCAATAATCAGAAGATGTCCAAGGGGTTTTTCGGGATGACTGAGGAGGAACTTCTGAGGGGACACACTCTGGATCAGGGACTCAAGGTGCCCAAATGCAGTTCAAAGAAGAACAATTATTATGTGAGGCAGAATCATTACTACAGGCAGTTTGAATTGGGGAAGATCTATAACCAGCTCTGTGAACAGAAAAATCAGGGGCAGATCAGTTTTCAGATGGGCAGCCGGAAAGAATATGAGAAGGCCTGCCGGCAACTGATCACCGACAGAAAGATTTTTGATCTGCTGAAAAGAGTGCCCGGATTCGGGGCAAAAAAGATGGAAGTGACTTATTATACAGACCGCCAGCTATACATTATGACAATTAATTTCAAATAAGAATTATGAGGAAAAACATATGAAGAAATATGTAAAACGATTACTGGTAATGCTTACAGCAACTGTACTGGTGACAGCAGGGACCGTGCCGGCAAAGGCGGCAGAGAGAGGACTTGCCACAAAGGAAGACACAAATGCAGAGAAGCCGTCGATCAACGGAGTCTGCGGAATATTGATGGATGCCAAGACCGGGAAGATCCTCTATGCAAAAAACATTGACAAGAAAAGCTATCCGGCCAGCATCACCAAGATCCTGACGACTTTGGTGGCGATAGAGAACAATGATGATCTGTACTCCACAGTCAAATTCTCCAGACATGCTGTAAACAGCATTGAGCCTGGAAGCACTCACATCGGCATTAAGACCGGCGAGGAGATTCCGCTCATCGACGTCCTGTACGGGATCATGCTGGAATCCGCAAATGAAGCCTGCAATGGTGTCGCGGAGCATACAAGCGGAAGCATCGAAAAATTTGCGGGCCTGATGAATAAAAAAGCGAAAGAAATCGGCTGCAAAGGGTCTCATTTTATGAATCCCAACGGCCTTCACAATGATAAGCATTATGTGACGGCGAGGGATATGGCGTTGATCACGAAAGCGGCTCTTCAAAATCCGATGTTCCGCAAGATCGCATGTTCTTCTCATTATTTTATGTCCGGAACCAACAAGGAGAAAAAGGGCAGAGAGTTATGGAATCACCACAAGATGGTAAAACAGACGATGTTCTTATACAAAGGCGTGGAGGGCGGAAAGACCGGTTATACGACAAGAGCCGGCGGTACTCTCGTAACTTTTGCAAAGCGCGGGGATACGGAACTGATCTCCGTGATCCTGCGGGGAAACGGATATGAATTGTACAGGGATACGATCAAACTGTTTGATTATGGTTTTAAGAATTATAAATCCGTGGCACCTTTTGCGGGATTAAACTGCGACCTTTCAGAGAGCCGGGAAAATCCGGTCACTCAGATGGCATGTAAACTTTCTCCGTACCAGCTTCCGCTGGGCGGCAGCTTAAGTGACTTTTCTGTGCTGCTGACCAAGGACCAGGATTCTGCTGAGCTGAAAGTATATACCGAGAACAATAAAATTTATGCCTCTTATGGAGATGAAGATCTGGGATCAACCAAGATCAGTTATTAAAAAATTTTCAATGCCGGAAAAGCCTTTTATAAAGATTTTTCCGGCATTATTTTAAATCCGTTCAACACTTTTGTAAACGATAGGGCTGTCATATCGAAAAGTTCTCTTTCCGTTTACTTTCATAATTTCAGAAACTTCTAAATATTCTTCTGAAAAGCGTTCAAATAAAGTGAATTTCAGCACAGGGGAAAACATGCTTTCTGAGGGTTTCAGATCCCTGATTTTATCATTGCAGACCGTATTTTCGTGTTCAGCAAAAGGGAATTCAATTCCGTTCTTTTTCATCTTTTCATATTGTTCAGAGTTTTGAAAGTGTTCTGGTCAGATGGCCCGCATCCAGCTTCAAGGCAAGGGATATTTCTTTGGGCGAACATGTTTCTTTCTTGCCGACAAAAATAAGAATGAACAGCTGTCCGTAAGTTACATTGATCTCTGCAAGTTTTTCCGTACAATACTGCGTAAATTGTTTACGGAGAACTGACACATAAAAGGCAAAAGATTCGGTCATTAATGATTACCTCCATATATTTGACTAAGTCAAATAATATATAATAAAAAAACTGCCCCCAACCGTTAGATTTTTGATCTGACTTTTGGGGGCCGGCTCATCAAGCAATATGTTTTTATATATGGGATTACTGGGGATCTTGTCTCTGCACAAGAATATTTAATGCCTCCGGAACGATAGAAATCTTTACCGGGAGTCCCTCGCTCAGGATCTCACCGTCATAGTCAATGGCGATCTCACTGTCTGTGGATGCCTGTTCGATAAAGATCTCTTTCGTCTGAAAATACTCGATGGACGGGTGATTTTGGTGGCTGCCCTGGAGCCATTTTACTATCAGATCAGGAGTCGTTAAAAATTCGATCTTTTTGAGGATCAAGACGTCCAGATAGCCGTCTGATACAGAAGCCAGCGGTGCGGCGGTCGGGAAACCTCCCACACTTTTTGAGTTGGCTACTAAAAAGACCATGGTCTCCGTGGTTTCTGAAAATTCGCTGCTGGTGTACTTTAATACCATATTTTTGGAAAACTGCTTCGGCAGTTCTTTGATGCCTTCCAGGTAATATGCCATCTTCCCGAGGACTGCTTTTTTGTCTTTCGGAACTTTATAAGCAATATCGGTGAGCAGGCCGCCGGCCAGGACATTGATAAAATATTCATCGTTGACCTTACCGATATCCACTTTTTTTGTCTGGAAATTCTTTATCATACCACAGAACTCTTTGGCTGTCTGAGGCAGGTTCATATAAGTGGCAAAGTCATTGACAGTTCCTGCGGAGATGATAGCCAGGGGGATATTACTCTGGCTGACCACTAGTCCGTTGGACACTTCGTTTAAGGTACCGTCACCACCCACAGAGACAACATAGTCGTATTCTCCGGGCTTTAAGGCTGCCGCCCGGTGCTTTGCATCATCTTTTTTCTTTGTATAAAAAACATCAATGTGTGGAGTGATTTGTTTTAAGATCAAAGTCGACATGATTTCCTGCAGTGTAGCTTCAACATTTTGTTTCCCCGAAGAGGGATTGATGATAAATAAGGCTTTCATGAGATCCTCCTTGTTGTATTCCATTCCCCGCAATTATGTACGGAAGATTATTTTACTTAGAGTTTACCATAGAAAGGCCGGGGTCGCAATGTTCAAAAAAGTTGACATTACAATGAGTACCTCTTGTATTTCTAAATAAACTATTTATTGTGAGAATGAACCAAGGCGAAAGGATAAGGAGGGATGAGGGACGAAAACTTCTGTAAAAATCTTTGTTCATATGTGGAGAAGGCAAAGCAGGGAGATGAGACAGCGTATGAACATCTGAACCGGCAGCCCGGGCATCGGTTCTTCCTGCCTGAAAGTGATCCTGACCTGAAATCATAAGGTGACATTTGATACTGACGGAGGGAAAGAGATTCCTGAGGAACAGACGGTGAAAGACTTCATCCGTGACTTTGAGAGATGCTGCGGTGAGAGGAAGACCGTGTTGGATTTTTAGAAAAAAAGAGATGTCAGCCGTTAGCATGAAGGGCTCTGGAATTGTACCAGAGTCCTTTTTGTGATTTTAACCACTTTAATAAAAATATGTGCATTTTGTCTTGACAAAGAGGGTTTAGGTGGATATAATAAACCTACAGAGAACATAATCACACTTATATGAAAGTATGAACACAAAGGTGTATAAAACAAAAACAGGAGGATATTATTTTGAAGGTTTACAGACAGGAAAAGCTCAACAAAGATCTGCCGGGGATCATTTTGCTGAGCCACGGACCGTTTGCAGTCTCACTGGTAGAAACTGCACAGATGATTTTCGGAGACAGTGAAAACATCGCAGCCTTTTCTCTGGAAGCGGGAGATGATATTGACAAGTACAGAGAAGATTTTGCGGAAATGATTGAAGCATTTCCGGAGGGAAGCCTGATTATGGTTGACTTGTTCGGCGGAACACCGTGCAACCAGGTCATGAGATACATTCAGGAGACAGGAAAGGCACTGGAAGTTGCGGCAGGGATGAATTTACCTATGCTGATCAATGCAGTAATGTCCAGGGAAGAACTCAAAGGAAAAGAATTCAGCATGGACACTGTGGAAAATGGAAAAAAAGGAATCTTCAGAATCGATGTGGAAGGATTTCTTAATGATGACGATGATGAGTAAACAACCATAAATATAAAAAAGGAGAGAGCGTATGGCAAAGAAATTAGCAGTAAGAGTGGACGATCGGTTAATTCACGGGCAGGTGGTAACGCAGTGGGTCAATGTCTTTAAAGCGCAGCACATCGTGGTCATAGACAACAATGTGGCGAAAGATAAGATGCAGAAAAGCGTGTTAAAGTTTGCAGCGCCGCCGGATATCAAAGTAAGTATTTTCTCTGTGGACAAAGCAGTGGAAGAATGGGAGAAAAATCAGTTCGGGACGAAAAATGTGTTCGTACTTTTCAGGGATGTAAATCAGATCGCCGAACTCCAGGAAAAAGGGGTGTCCTTTGAAGAGATAACCATCGGACAGATGGCGATCATCAATGACAGAAAGCAGATTTATAAACAGGTAGGTTTGTCAGAGAGTGAGGCACAGACTTTAATGGATATTGAAAAGACCGGAGTGAAGTTATATTTCCAGATGCAGCCTACAGACAAAAAAGAGTCGTTGGAGATCATGAAGAAAACATTTCCTGATCTGCACTAATTTATTTACATAGGAGGAGAGAAACTATGACGATTACAATTTTACAGGCTGTTCTGCTTGGTTTATTCTGCGGGATAGCAAAATGCTGTGTTCCTTATACAGCCGGCGCTTTCATGTTCAATACCGTCATTTTTAACGCGGTGGTTGTCGGAGCCGTGCTCGGAGACATGCCGCAGGCGATGATTATAGGAGCATCACTGCAGCTGATTTACCTGGGAGTCATCTCAGCGGGCGGAAATCAGCCGTCAGATCCTTGTCTGGCCGCTTATATAGCAATTCCGGTTGCTATGGCTTCCGGGCTGAACACTACAGCAGCAGTTGCCTTGGCAGTGCCGGTTGGACTTCTGGGAGCACAGATTACAAATCTGATCTATTTAATGGCCGGATTTTTTGCCCAGAAAGGCGATACATTCGTAGAAAAGGGCAATGCGGCAGGGATGACCAGATGGTCGGTTATATACTGTGCCATCGCAAGAATTATCTGCTTTGGTGTCCCGGTTGCTATCGCGTTATATTTCGGAAGCGGTGCTCTTCAGGGTGTGCTGGATAACATACCTGCAGCAGTGACAAATGGCTTATCTGCAATGGGAGCCTGTCTTCCGGCCGTTGGTTTTGCCATCATTGCGAACCTGATTTCAAAACCAAAATATATTCCGTTTTTCTTTGCAGGCTTTTTCCTGATCCAGTATACGAAGATCGGAACCATTCCCCTGCTGATGGTGGGAGGATTCCTGACATTCCTTTACATCACATTTAAATCCAACGAGTTCCAGGGGGAGACAGACGAGGATGATGACGAAGAAGATGAGGAAGAAGAACCGGCAGAGAAGCTGCTGAGCAAAAAAGATATTCTGAAATCCTGGGTGATCTGGTGGTTCAGCGCAGAGACCTGCCACAGCTTCGAGAGAATGCAGGCACCAAGCTTTTGTACCTCTTTAGTGCCGGCACTGAAAAAGTTCTATCCCGGAGAGGAAAACAAACCGCGCTATATTGAGGCATTAAAAAGAAATATGACATTCTTTAACACAGAAGCACACTGGGGTGGAGGACCGATCCTCGGACTTACCTTAGCGCTGGAAGAAAAGAAGTCACGCAATTACGAAGCGATTCCGGGAGAAGTTATTATGAATCTGAAAACCGGTTTAATGGGACCGCTGGCAGGTATCGGTGATACGATTTCATGGTCAACCCTGATGTACCTTCTGATCGGTTTATTCCTTCCGCTTGCCAAGAAAGGAAATCCATTGGGCGGCATCGGGCCAATTGTACTGCTGACCGTGATCTGCTTTGGAATCGGATATTTTTTGACACAGAAATGCTATACTTTCGGATACTCTTTTGCAGAAAATATGCTGAAGTCAGGCTTAGTCAACAAGATCATTGCAGGAGCAAGTATTTTAGGACTGTTTATGATGGGAGGGCTTGCCTCTACCTATGTGACAGTATCCACACCGATTAAATTTGCCACAAGCGCATACACTACGACACTCCAGTCCATTTTTGACTCTATCGTACCGGGACTGCTTCCGCTGATCGTTGTGCTCTGTGTATGGGGATATCTTTCAAAAGTAAAAAGAAATTATTTTGCGGCCACTTTGGGAGTTACAATAGTCTCTTTAGTATTGGGATGCTTGGGAGTTATTATTTAATTGAGCTGATTCTTTCGATTGACGTGTCCTCCCGGAGTTATGTATACTAGAAATATAGATTGAAAACAGAAAGGCGTGGGCAAATTGAGAGAAGAAAGATTCATCATCAAAGTAGTAGAAATGCACTATAAACAGGGAATGTCACAGCTGGAGATAGGGAAAAAGCTGAATGTCTCGAGGACGACCATCTCGAGGACCCTGGCTCAGGCCAGAAAAGAAGGATACGTGCAGATTAAAATCAATTATCCGGACGGGGCCATGACAAGTACAGAGACAATCCTGGAAGAAAAGTTTCATTTAAAAGAGGCAGTGATCGCCTGTGTAAAAGATGGTGAAGAACTCAGCGAAGAAATTGCCTTTTATGCGTCAGACTATATACTGAGAACGCTGAAGAACCATATGACTCTGGCCCTCACAAGAGGGGTGACCCTGCAGAAGACGGTGGAGTGTCTGGCCAAGGACGTGAGACTGAGGTTCCTCAAAGTGGATGACGTCAACGTAGTGCCGCTGATGGCGACGACCAATATTCCGCCCACGGCAGAAAAAGCATACCGCCTGGCCTATTCTAATTACCTGATCGATGAAGTGGCAAGGATCATCAACGGCAACGGTTATCAGCTGCTGGCGCCGCAGTATGTGACCTCCTCGGAAGTAAAAGAACATTTTCTGAATGAAGACAGTGTAAAAGAAGTCATGGATCTGGCCAGATCCGCAGATGTGGCAGTGATGGGAATTGGAACCATCAGCCAGAATTCGGCTATCATCAATGCAGAGATCATTCCGGTGGAAGAGTTCGATCGAATGCAGGAAAAGGGCGGAACAGGAGAGATTCTCTCACATGTTGTCAATGAGAACGGAGAACTCATCGAAGATGATTTTGAAGGAAGGCTGATCAGTTTAAGCCTGGATGACCTGAAGAAAATACCGATCCGTGTCGGCGTCGCTTACGGCATGGAGAAAAAGGATGCGATCTTAAGCGTCCTGAAAGGCCGGCTGATCAATGTGCTCATCACAGATGACGAAGTGGCAGAGTATCTGGCAAAAGTAGAATTATAATCATAAAATCCCAAAGAAGCATCTTCTTTGGGATTTTTTCTTTTGATATAGAAAGGCAGAAAAATGGAGATTTGTATTAAAGAAAAGTTAGAAGAGAAAACACCTCATGCATTTGAGAAGAAAGTCCTGGACAGGGAGATGGCAAAAGGGGAGCCCAGGGTCGGCATGTTCTATCAGAAAAACCAGGTTCCGTCGGAGGATCTGGATCTGGCCCTTCTGCGGACAGAGATGAAACGGGAAGGAGAGGATATTACCACAAGTGAAATCCAGGAGCTCTCTAAGATTATTAAAATAAAAGATCATATGATCAATATCCATATATACAGGGGAAAGGACACCGGAAAGAAAAAGAATGCGGTGCTGTTTATCCATGGGGGCGCATTTTTTGGCGGGGATGTAAAGACAAAAGGCAACCAGTGCCGGTATCTGGCAGAACAGGCAGACGCAGTGGTGATCTCACCGGAATACCGTCTGGCCCCGGAGACTCCATTTCCGGGAGCGGTAGATGATGTGATGGGGACTTTAGACTGGATTACAGAACATGCGGAGAAACTGAAGATCGATGAGGATAAGATTGCAGTCATGGGAGAGAGTGCAGGCGGCACCCTGGCTGCCAACTGCTGTCTTATGGATCAAAAAGAGAGAATCAAGCTGGCGGTTTATATTTATGGAGCCCTTGATCTGACTCCGGCAGAGAGGACACCGTATCACTGGGACTATTCTTTATATGACATGTATGAGGGGCAGAAGGATTATATTATGAACCGTCTGTTCCGTTTTAAAGAATTGACAGATTACATGGAAGATCTGTATGTGCAGAATGGATACTCCACAATGGACGGGGAGGTGTCTCCGCTCTACGCAGAAGATTTATCGAAAATGCCTAAGACTCTGATGGTTGAGGCAGAATTTGACTATTTTAAAATATGCAATGACGAATTTGTAAAGCGGCTCACTGAGGCGGGGATAAATACGGAGGTGATCCTGTATGAGGGCCTGGATCACGGATTTTTTGACCGGATCGGTTCACTTTTCCAGGCGGAAGACTGTATCCGGGAGATCGCCGAAAGAGTAAAAAGATTGTAGAAAAAGGAAATCTCCAATCCGTATCCGGGCACTGTGAATCTGGGATGATTGCAGTTTTAAAATAATTGTGGTAGGATTTGAAGAGAGAAATAAAATAAACTGGTGTGCCCGGATGAAATCCTGTTTGCAGGAGAAAACAGAACGGAAGACTGCCGGAAGCGGACATATGCCTGAGGGCTGTGTCTGCTTTTGGCAGTCGTTTTTTATTTAAGGAGGTTTTAAAATGTATGTAATGGTTGATCATTATGATTCCTATGTATATAATCTGGTGAGGGAATTTCAGATTCTGGGAGCAGAAATAAAACCGGTAAGGAGTGACTGCGCAGATTTTGAATCTCTGGAGCGGCTGCACGGGCAGAAGAAACTTCAGGGGCTGATCCTTTCTCCCGGTCCCGGAAGTCCCGGGGACTGTGTAAAATCCGTGGAGCTGGTGAGGAGGTTTACAGGCAGGGTTCCGATCCTCGGAGTATGTTTAGGGCATCAGATCATCTGTCATGCTTTCGGCTGCTGCATCATCAAAGGGTCAAGACCTATGCATGGGAAACTGACGCCTGTAAGGCACAGACAGGAGGAACTGTTCACAGGGCTTCCTCAGGATTTTCTTGTGACCAGATATCACTCTCTGACCGCGGACAAAGCAAGCCTTCCAGAGGCACTCAGGATAGACGCTGTCTCCCCGGACCGGGAGGTGATGGCGGTCAGCCACAGGTCAGAGCCGGTCTGGGGTGTTCAGTTTCACCCGGAAGCGGTACTTACGGAATATGGACTGGAACTGCTTGCAAATTATATGAGGCTGTGTGAGAGGTGGAAAGCATGAAGACAAAAGTAAAAAAGCTTAATTTTTATAAAGAGCCGGAAGAGGCTTTTTATCCGTACAGGAACGAAAAGTATGCCGTGTTTCTTGACTCTTCCATGAAGAATGAACAGGGCAGATATTCTGTCATCGCCCTGGAACCTTATCTTATTCTGGAGGAGGAAAATGGAGTGTGCAAAATAAACGAAGACATTTCCGGCGATCCTGTCGAGAAAGTTCTGGATCATTATCTGAAATTATATAAAGAAGAAAATATCACAGGACTGCCTGTGGTTTCCGGGGCATTTGGGTATTTGTCTTACGACTTCGGAAGGAAATTTGAGAAGATCCCGTCCAGACATGCAAAGACTTTAAAAATTCCGGATGCTGTGTTCGCTTTTTATGACCGTCTCATCATAGCGGACCAGAAAGAGAGAAGGCTTTATCTGGCCTCAAGAGAGGAACTCACCGGCGCCGCTGAAGCTTTTCAGGAGATGGAAGAGACACTGCTGAAAAATGCGGCCCCGGAGGTTTTGCAAAAACAGGAGGGGAGAACGCAGTTTTTTCCGGATTTCAGGAAGGAAGAGTATGAGAGAGCCGTGGAACAGATGATTACCTATATTGAAGAAGGGGATATTTATATTGCCAACATGACACAGCAGCTTTCAATCCCGGGAAAAGGAAGGTGTTATGATGTATTCCGATACCTGCGCACCTGCAATCCGTCTCCGTTTGGCGCCTATATGAATTATGGGGAATTCCAGGTGATCTGTGCATCGCCGGAGCGTTTTCTGAAAATACAAGACGGCACCGCTGTGACGAGGCCAATCAAGGGAACCAGAAGAAGGGGTGAAACCGAAGAGGAAGATGCAATGCTGAGAAGGCAGCTTTCAGAGTCGGAAAAAGACAGAAGCGAACTGCTGATGATCGTGGATCTGGAACGGAATGACTTAAACCGTGTGTGTACGCCCGGCAGTGTCCGGGTGCCGGAACATTGTGTGCCGGAGGAGTATGCCACCGTGTTTCATTTAGTCAGCACCGTGACAGGGAAACTGGAAGACCATATGTCTGTGGACAGGCTGATAAAAGCCATGTTTCCGGGGGGATCGGTAACCGGGGCTCCGAAGATCCGGGCGATGGAGATCATTGACCGGCTGGAGCGGAGCAGAAGGGGACTCTATACCGGTTCCATCGGATATTTCTCGCTGAACGGAGACTGTGACTTCAATATTGTGATCCGCACAGCAGTTTATAAGGACGGAAGATACCATCTGGGCGTGGGCGGCGGCATCACATGGGAATCAGACCCGGAGTTTGAATACGAGGAAATGATGCAGAAAGCAAAAGCGGTGCTGGAAGCCATCGCGGCAGGAGAGAGGAGACAGGAATCATGAGATTGCAGCCGGATGAAGGATATTATTTTGGAATCGGGGCTTTTGAGACAATGGCTCTGGAAGACGGAGTCCCGGTGTTTTTTGATCGGCATATGGAAAGGCTTGAGGGAGCTGCAAAATATTTCGGAATACCTTTTCAAAGAGAACCGGTAGAAAGAATGGTGTGGGATTATCTGGACCGGAACAAAGAAAAGCTTTCCGGGCATGATGCCCTGAAGGCTGCGGTGTCAGAGAAAAATTTTGTGGTTTCAGTGCATCCAAACCCATATGCGGGAAAGGATTCAGATACAATGGTTCGCACAGAGTACAGCCAGATCCGAAGAAACGAAACATCACCGCTCACATACTATAAGACACTAAACTATGCAGAAAATCTAATGGAAAAGAGGAAGGCAGCACAACAGGGATTTGACGAAGCTGTCTTTCTGAACGGAAAAGGAGAGATCACAGAGGGGACCGTATCCAATGTGTTTTTTGTAAAGGACGGGAAGCTTTATACCCCGCCGGTTTCCTGCGGGATGCTTCCTGGTATCATGAGAGAATATGTATGCCGGTCCTTTCAGGCAGAAGAGACTGTCATCCGGCCGGAGGACATAAAAATGTACGATGAAATGTTTCTGACCAATTCCCTTATGGGTGTTATGACTGTGGAGAGTCTGGGAGAGCATCAGTTTCACTCTGTAAAGACGGCACAGAGGCTGAGACGCCGGTGCAGCCCGGGGCATTTTCAGCCTGCCCTCTAGGTCTCTTTTCTGTCGTAGGTGCCTTTGATCCCCATCTGTTCCCGATACTTTGCGACAGTCCTTCTGGAGATAGAGATTCCCTTCTCTTTTAAAAGGGTGCAGAGCTTTTGGTCACTGTACGGCTTCCTCGGGTCTTCTGAGGCGACTAGTTTTTTTAAGATCGTCTTGATATCTCCTGTGCTGATGGATGTGCCGGAGGCAGGAGCAGCGCCGGAAAACAGAGATCTCATGGAGACGATGCCGCACGGAAACTGAAGATATTTGCCTTTGATGCCGCGGCTCACCGTGGAGATGTGCGTGTTGATATCCCCGGCGACGTTGTTCATGGTCATAGGCTTCAGACAGCCATGGTTTAAAAAGAAATCAGACTGTCTTGCAAGAATGGCTTCTGTGATCTTTAACATGGTCTGTCTGCGCTGGTCAATGCTTGCGATGATAAAACGGCACCGCTTATATTTTTTTTGAAAATATTCTTTCAGTTCCGGGTCTTTTGCGTCTCTGAGCATTTTTACATAATAGTCGTTCAGAGAATAATTTCCTACCCAGTCGTCGTTCAGCCGGATATCCCACTTGCCTTCCTGGTATGTGACGATGATATCCGGCGTGATATATTCGGTCCTCGCCGTTGAAAATCCCTGGAGCGGCTTGGAATTCAGGTTACGGATGACGGCAATGTTTTTTCGGACTTCTGCCGTACTGATCTTTAATTTCCTGGAAATGGTGCTGATATGGCCCAGGGCAATGTCATCCAGATGATCCAGAATGATCGTCTCCAGGATATCGGTTTTTTTGCCTTTCACCTCCAGCTGTTTGAGCAGACACTGGGACAGATTTTCAGAAAAGATTCCTGCAGGTTCCAGATCGGAGAGCACGTCATAGCACATCCTGATCTCATGTTCCGGGATGGTTAAGAGAACGGAAAGTTCATGAACAGAAATCTTAAAGAAACCGCCGGAGTCCAGGCAGTCGATCATGAACTTCATGGTCTGCCATTCCATCGGTGTAAAATCGTTCTGGTTCAGCTGATCCAGCAAAAAGGTTTTGACTTCCTCCGTGTTTTCGGCCGGGATGTCAAAACTCTGGCTTTCAGAAACGGTATAGGAAGAGGAGGGCGGTGAATAATCCAGGATTGGATTTTCTATATATTCATTTTGCAGGAACTCAGACAGCTCCCCATTATCCAGTGCCAGTATATTCAAAGACTGGATCTGTGACTGGGACAGCTGCTGCTTTTGGTTCAGTTCCAGGCTTGTGCGGTAAGACGTATCCACGAAATCCTCCTCCTTTTCACGTGCTCATTTTAATATAGACATATTATATCATATATCTTTCTCCATGGCACGCTCCGCAAAGCAGGAGATTTCTTGGGTGTACAGGAGGGTCAGCCGGTGCATGGCTCTTGTGCACGCAATATAAAGCAGATTTCTGTCATGTTCGGTTTTGTAAGTTTTGCTGTCTGCATCGGGGAGGATGACTTCATCAAATTCCAGGCCTTTGGACATCCTGACGGAAGTGACCGTGATGCCGTTCTGAAAACTGGTACTCTCGGGAGTGAGAAGATGGACTTCAAATTCTTTCGTAAGCAGATTAAAAACTGCAGAGGCCCCGGCATTTGTTTTTGTGATGATCCCAAGAGAAGAACTGCGTCCCTCTATAAAATGTCTGACAGCAGTTTTAAGTCTGTCAAGATGGTCCGCTTCATCGGCACAGGCATAGAAGGCAGGCGGTTCACCGCAGCGCTCCACCGGCTCTAAGGAGTCAGTACCAAGAATACATTTGGCAAAAGTCATGATTTCATAAGTAGAGCGGTAGCTTTTCTTCAGTTCCGTAAACTTTCCAGCCTTATAAACAGTCCTGATATCTTCCAGGCTGTGAAGGTGATATGGATGTACGGACTGCCCGAAATCACCGATAATAGTTTTTGAACATGGAAATAAAAGATTGATGACAGCATACTGTATCGGAGTGTAATCCTGCATTTCATCGATCACCAGATGTTTTGTGATCCTGCTTACGTTTAATCCTTCAAAGGCAGCGCTCAGGTACAGAAAAGGATATACATCAGGCCATTCCAGAGTGCTTTTTGCTGGCAGCACCAGCATTTCCGGTACTCCCGCTTTTCTGTAAAAATCTTTGTATAGTGCAAGAGTACTTTTCACAGAAAGCATGGAAGTCAGCTTTTTCAATATTTGACTGGCCCTGTGCAATGGAAGTTTTTCCTGAACCGGCGGCCCCCTGGATGATCAATGTTTCAGTTTCTTCATCCCGTATGATCCGGTTTTGTTCCTTTTGAATCGTAGAAATGATCGTTTTCATCTTTTCACTGGAAGTATGGCTCAGCTCTTTTTGAAGGACATCGTCCTGTATATTTGCAGAAGTCTCAAGGGCATATTCAAGGACTCCGTTTTTGATGCCAAACTGCCGTTTCTTTGCAAGGTACCCCTCGATCCTGCCCGACGGCGCATCAAATCCGGCCGGCCCGATCTCGTAATCGTAGAACATACCGGATATGGGTGCCCGCCAGTCAAGGATCAAAAGTTCATATCCATGCCGGAAAGAAAAACGCCCGATATAATATGTTTCCGGCCTTAGGCTGCCTTTTTCGCAAAAATCGATTCGGGCAAAATAAGGAGAATCCTTCAATTTGCAGAGCCTTTCATACATTTCTGCTGCAAATGCGCCTGTGTGGTCTGTCTGTTTTAATAGCAGCTCATTTTGAAACATTTCATGGGGATCGATCTCTCCCCGGGCCTCGGACATATAATGTCTGGCATCTGTGTACTGCCGGTCCAGCCGGCTTACAGCTTCCTCCGCCTCGCGGAGTGCCTCGTCAAGCCTGGTCCGGATCAATGTAAGGTGCTCCCATTCATCCGGGAACTGTAATTCTTTATTTTCCATGATCCTGCTCCTCCCTGCTCAGAATAAACCTTTGTGTGGGATAGCCGAACTCAATGAGAAGTTCTGCCTCTGCAAATCCCAGGTCCTGGATTTCTCTGCGGTGCCCTGTGTCTGCCCTGTCTCCTTCTCTGAATGTGGTAATACTGATTTCTTTTCCGTTCAGCAATTCTGTCATGACTTTCTCAAGAAAGGCTTTTGGTATGCCCTTTTTTCTATACAGAGGATGTACACCCATGAAATCAATGGCACCGGTTTGGTACGAAAAGAGCATGATACCCACAGCGCAGTTTCCGTCTTTTAAGATCAATGCCTGCTTTGTTCTGATCTTTTGGCGCAGAATTGCTTCATATTCATCCTCATGCAGGTGGGGAAACCCGTCAATGACAAGGCGTACCAGTTCCATCCAGCAAGGGATGTCATCTTCTGCCGCGAATGTCACATTCCAGTTCGAAGCTTCTTTGCTGTTTAACATAGGATAGTTACCTCCAAAATCAAATTTAAGCTGAAGGGGATAGAATTTTTCATTTTCTCTGTATTTTCCTGGAGATGTCTTATACATTGCCGTAAAAATATTTGAAAAGGCCTGCTGGCTTTCATACCCTGACTTCAGAGCGATATCAAGAATCGGCTGTTCTGAAAAAACAAGCAGTTTAGCGGCTTCAGTCAGACGCCGGCGCTGAATATAATCGTGCAGAGTCAGGCCCACAGCAGCAGTGAACATCCGGTGCAGGTGGTATTTTGAATAGTGCATTGCTCCGGAGATGATTTCCAGGTCCAGTTTTTCGGACAGATGAGATTCAATATAGTCAATGACCGATACGATCTTTTCTATTTTTGTGTAATGCATTTTTTGATTCTCCTTTCACTGGAATTGATTATAACTGCACAGGACAGAAGGGTTTTCATCATTCTTGCGGTTTTCCTGAATAACAAAGAAAACAGGCTTATCGTTGGCTTATTCATTTATGATGGGTATACAAAGTGATCAAGCCCCTTTACTTTTTCTTTTGGGAGAGTAAAGGGGCTTATTTATGGAAAGAGACAAACTATTCCGTTATCCATTTGGTAATACAGCTGATGTCATTTCTCGGCCGGGGATCAGGGGATTCATCTGCATATCCGACTGCCAGCGCGGCAAAGAGCTGTCCTTCCGCGTGAAGCCATGTTGTCAGTTCTTCAAGGGCAAAGAAAATATCACAGATCCAGAGGCTTCCCAATCCCAGTTGACAGGCGGTAAGAGTCATATTCTGGATCGCAGCCCCGATCGACTGGGCATTGCAGAGCTCAGAGATACGGTCTTCTTCTGTCAGAGAGCGCGACAGGTCAAGGCCTAAAGCATTGGTGATGAATATAGTAACCGGAGCCTGCCTCATGATTTCAAGCGTACAGCGCGCGCCGTTCAGATGAGCGCTGCTGTACGGCAGAAGGGGATTCACTTCTTCTCTTATGATACCCTGTTCCATAGCCGAGAGCATCCCGGCTTTTGCAGTGCCTGAGACGACGGTAAACCGCCATGGCTGCCTGTTTTTTGAGGACGGGGCCAGAATTCCGGCCTGAAGGATCTCCTCTATAATCATGGGAGATACATCAGTTTTTTTAAATTTCCGGATACTGCGCCGCTTTAAAATGGCGTCTATCATAATAATCTCCATTCCGCCGCCAAGTCGGCGGCACAAATAGTAATGAAAGTC
>OBWG01000444.1_pt1 | contig 29861 bp, 28 predicted proteins | sample 1495221 | NCBI WGS metagenome assembly OBWG01 (sample SAMEA2580053, study PRJEB22360) | human gut metagenome | reverse complement strand
TCGGCAAGCAGGATGCGGCGTCCGGATAGATCAATATTTTGATTCAATGTCTGCTCATGCTCTGTTCCAACGTCCATATACTGACATAAAGCATGATACAGCGTAGATTTAAAAAGCGGCTTGGAAATAAAACCACTGATACCTGCTTCACGGGCCTCTGCTTCAAATTCACTCCAGTCATATGCAGAAATCAACAAAATCGGCACTTCATCTCCCAGATTACTCCGGATTTCTTTCGCAACCTGAATTCCATTCATACCCGGCAGTTTCCAATCCAGCAGAATAATTTGATAATCTTCTCTCTTTTTGTGGTGTTCATTTACCAATTCTATTGCCTTTTCTCCGCTTAATGTCCATTCTGCTCTTATTCCGATGGATTTCAGCGCGTCAATGGCTGTCTCGCATAATAATTCGTCATCATCAACCACCAGCATATTCCAGGCGGGAAGAACCATATCCATATCCATTGCGGCGGCTTTTTCAAAATCAAACATGAGTAGAAATTCGGTACCTTTATCTGGCTCACTTTGTATATCGATGGTTCCTTCCATTGCATCCACAATATACTTTGTAATCGCCATGCCCAAACCGGCCCCCTCCGTTTTATGTATCCGGGCTCCATCCGCACGGCTATAGGATTCATATATTCTTTTCAGGAATTCGGGCGACATGCCAATTCCATTATCCTTAACTTTGATATAAATCCGTACATAGTTTTCCCCTTTCGGAGATTTTTCTTCAGAGAGGGATAACTGTATTGAGCCACCCTCCGGTGTATACTTCGTTGCATTCGATAAGAGATTAAGTAAAACCTGATTTAAGCGTATGCCGTCACACCACACATTTTCTGTTAATATATTTTCAGCGTGTATGTCAAAGGTCTGCTTTTTAGTCTTAACCTGTGGCTGCATGATGTTAACAATGCCTTCAACGACTTCCTTTAATGAAATTTGTTCGGTTGTCAACGTTAATTTGCCACTTTCAATTTTAGACATATCTAAAACGTCATTGATTAGCCCTAAGAGATGTTTGCTTGATAATGTAATCTTTCTGAGGCAATTCTCTACTTGTTTCCTGTCATCCATGTGGGCTGTGGCAATCGCTGTCATGCCTACAATCGCGTTCATAGGTGTACGGATATCATGGCTCATGTTCGCTAAAAATTCACTTTTGGCTTTGTTCGCTTCAAGAGCCGTCTGCCGGGCCTTCTCCAATTCATTCAGCTGTGAACGTGTTATAGAGAAATACCGGAGGAAAATCAGTGTCAAAATAATTAGAACAGAAGCACATGACAACAATGTCATGAACATGCGCTGGCTGCTCAGATTATTTATGGCATCGTCTAATATGCTATACGGCATCACCGAAACTAAATACCACTCGGAATAAGGCAATGAAATACCATAGATTTGACGTTCTTCACTATTTACTTCCAATGTTGCAGCATATTCTTCATGTTTTTTAAGAGCAGCGTTAAATTTTTCAACAGGACTTTCAGCTGATGATTCATTCACTGCAGAATCAGACTGTTTTTGCAGCTGTTCAAAGAAATTCCACAGCTCCGTGTTGGGATTTTGTATTACAAAACTACCATCCGGCCTGATAATATGATAATACATCAGCTGCCCTTCATCTTCTAAGGAAAGGAAATCGGTGATGTACTCCAGTGGAACGGCTGCTACCAGTCCAGTGCTCATACTGCCATTCTGCATAGGGTAAGCAGTAGCATCAACGCCAAACAATACCACTAGATTTCCAGCAGGATTACTACCTAAAGCGACTCTTTGTTCTCCTCGTACTAATGCTTCTACAAAGGGCTCCGGGTTCAGTGGCTGTATTGATTGTCCATAAAGAGTCTGAAAATTTCCCTCAGTAGAACAAAGTGCTAAATGCTCAAAGTTCCTGACCTGTGCCCTGTAAACAAGTTCCTCATATAACTTTTCTTTATTGTTATTATCTGCTGAGACAACAGATACAATGCCGCTGACCTGACCAAAACGCAACTTAATAACAGTTTCAAAGTGGTTGGACATTTGTTTATTCATTCCAGACATATAAATTTGACCAATTTCGTAAACGGTCTTTTCGCTCTTTCGACTCATGTAGATTCCGAGCAGACTGAAAATAATAATACTAAAGATTAAAAGTCCAATAAAACTGTATATCAGAAAACGTGTTGTAGAATCCTTGGTTTTACTATTTCTCATTGATGTTATTCCTCCCTGGAATTCTTAAAATCTTTAATAACATTGATGGTTTCATAGTAATCCTTTGATAATTTCGGCATCATATCGACAGCCTTATTCCAATCGTTTTCTTTTAATGCGTTTGTTACCAAACTACTACTTTCAAACAATCTGGTAAATGAAAGATTTTGACAGATTCCTTTAAGTGTATGAACGGCTCTTAGAGCATCTTCATAGTCCTTACTCCCTATAGACGATTCAAACAAGCTAAAGCTTTTATCGTCTAGGAATTTAAATGCAAATTTTTGAACGGTCTCTTCACGCCGCAATCTACCCAGTACCTCATCAAAATCACCGCCAAATTTTATATAGCAATCTTTCAGGTTCATAATCACTTTTCCTCCGTTTTATATATTGTCTGTGATGTCTTTATTCTCATCAAGAAAACATATGGTCACTTTGTTTTTCGTGTTTTTTGATTGATACATCATGCTGTCTGCAGCCTTGAAGAGTCCTTTTGCGGTTCCTGTTCCATATACCCCGCCTATACTTACTGTCATATGTAGTTCGGGATGGCCGTCAATGATCAGACTATCGACAGAATACCGAATCCTCTCCAGTTTTTTCTCAAATATATTGGCAGGAATACAAAAAAAGATAATTACAAATTCATCGCCGCCATATCGGATCACGGCATCTGTCTTTCGCACACAGGATAAGACCGTTTGTGCAATGTTCTGCAGCACAATATCGCCTACGTCATGGCCGTAATTATCATTGATATGCTTAAAGTTATCCACATCGATTACGACCATTGCCTGAATATTATCTGAGCCTTGAAAATGCTCGTCATAATAACGACGGTTATAGACACTGGTTAATGAATCAATATATAATAATTGCAGGTGCCGCTGTTTGCGGGACAGGAAGGTATATTTTTCATAGGAAAACAACCTGTCGTAATCTATTTTATTTCTTATATCCTGAATGTTTTTAGTCTCCTGTTCAGGAGAATTATCAGTTAGCTCACTTTCCAGCGTATCCGCAATCTCTTGCAGACACAGTAAAAGGGTCGGATTAAATGCTCCGCATTGTCCTTCCAAAATCATGTTCAAAGCTTCTTTATGTGAATAAGCTTTCTTATAACACCGCTCACTGGTCAGGGCATCATATACATCGGCCAGCGCGACCACCTGGGCGGCTATGGGAATTTCGTCTCCCTTAAGCCCGTCCGGATAACCATTTCCATCATACCGTTCGTGGTGCCACCGGCAAATCTCAGAAGCTACTTTGACAAGCGGAGCCTCCTGCTGCTCAAAGGGCAGGTCCGACAGCATTCTGGCTCCGACCATCGAATGGGTTTTCATCACTTCAAACTCCTCTGCCGTAAGACGTCCAGGTTTATTCAATATTGTATCGGAAATTGCGATTTTACCAATATCATGCAGCGCTGAAGCCGTACTGATTAAGGAAATATCAGCTTTGGACAAGGGATACTGCTCGGTACGCCGGACGAGCTGCTTTAGCAGATACTTAGTAATCGTATTGACATGCAGGATATGTAAGCCGCTCTCTCCATTCCGAAATTCCACAATATGAGACAGTATTGAAATCATCAGCTTATTATTTTTCTCCTGCTCATGGAATTGTTCTGCGATAATTTTCTCAAGACGCTGCTGCCTTGCATATAAAAACATCGTATTGGAAATCCGCCGCTTTACAATGGTCGAATCAAAAGGACGGCTGATATAGTCAAAAGCACCCAAGTCGTAAGCCCGCTTTATATTTGCCGGGGAATCATCGGCAGAAATCATAATAACGGCAAAGGTGTCATTCCAGTGGTATTTGTTTATGTAGGCTAATACTTCAAATCCATCCATCTCAGGCATCATAATGTCCAGAAGCAGAAGGGAAAAATCTGCTCTTTGCCTTGAGAGAAGAGAAATTGCTTCCACACCATTCTCAGCCTCCACCACATCATATTGCTCTTCCAGGATATCCGCCAAAAGAGAGCGGTTCATCTCCGAATCATCGACGATTAAGATTTTTTGTTTTTCCATAATACTGAAACTCTTTCCTAATAAATTTACGGTTTTATTATAAATGTTATCCTTACATTTTGGCAACATTCGTATTGGTTAGGTGTGCAAATAGGTCTCCCGCTTTCTTATTACTTACTGACAAAATTATTCCGTCATGATATAATTCAGATAGATAGGAGGCAAATTATGAACCCACAAGAAACAAAATTTACATTTGTATATAACGAAATTAAGCAGTGTATTTTAGAGGGTCAAATACTTCCTGGAAATGCCTTGCCATCTTCACGGCTGTATTGTGAACAATTTCATGTGAGCAGATATACGATTAACCGCGTTTTTAACGCATTGAGGAAGGAAGGGTTGGTTGATATTCAGCCTCGCCTTGCACCGATTGTTGTTTCAACTATAGATGCTTATGATTCATCAAATACTGTTTTCGAGATTTTAAAACAAAAGGAAGGTATTTTACAGGTATATCAGACTTTTGCTTTAATACTGCCTTCCCTTATGGTTTTTGCTTTGCAAGGCTGTGATGTGGAGGTACTACCTCACTATAAACAGGCTATGAAAGCATTGCGTTTAGGATATGCAGCTGGTGGATGGCGTCCTCCTTCTAAATTAGGATATGATATATTAAGAATAGGAGGTAATTCCCTATTCAGCGAACTCTATTCTACGTTTGGTCTCTATAATAAGTTTACATTTTTTGCAGAGGTGTGCCCCTATTTCTCTACACACTTTTTACAGGAATCTGTATCTGCAACCAATGTCATTATGGATATATTAAAGGGCGATGAACCACTCACAAGGTACAACCAGCTCTCAAATGTGTATCAAAGACTTACGGATACCATTCAAAATACGTTAAATTACCTGTCAGAAACCAATCCCAAATGTCCTGCTCAAACGGGTTTGAAGTTTTCGTGGAATCCCATGCGTGGTCAGGATTATTATTACTCAAAGATTATTGATGATCTGAATCTAAAAATTGGCCTTGGAGAGTATTCTGTTGGAATGTTTCTTCCATACGAAAAGCAACTGGCCAAACAGTACGATGTATCTATATCGACGGTCAGAAAGGCGTTATCAGAACTTGAACAAAGAGGTTTTGTAAAGACATTAAATGGTAAAGGCACTATTGTTATAAAACCGGATGATACGAAACTTCATCAGCTGGCTCTTAATTCCGGATATGTAGAAAAAGCACAACGTTACCTTCACGCTCTACAGCTAATGGTATTAATTATTCGTCCGGCAGCATTAGTTGCAGCTCCAAGGTTTTCTAGAGAAGAACTGGACGAGTTGGCAGATAAATTTACTTCTTCTGACTCTATTCATTTGGCAGATATTTTGGAATCTATAATGAAACATACCACTTTAGAACCCTTATATGTTATATTATCTAAGACCAATCATCTTCTTGAATGGGGACACCATTTTGCTTATTATCCGTCAAAGAAACATACTCTTTCACATCTCAACAAGCAAGTCATTCTAGCACTTGAGCAATTACGTGAAGGTAATGCTGACTCCTTTGCGGATGGTATAGCAGATTGCTACCGTTACAATTTGGTTCTTATGAAAAAACGTATGGTAGAAAAATATAAGTTTCATAATGTTGCTAATATCCGGGTTCCAGAAAAATACTAGTTACAAGCACTGAATGAAAAGTGGTAACCTTTTCTTCTTGTTAGAGAGTATAAGGCCTCGACCTCTCACTTATTACGATTATTTTACAAAAGGCGGGCCCGGTTTTTCGGTGCCCTCCATAATTTTTTTATCCATATTTTACCATATACCATCATATAACCTTCATCTAAGCCCGTTCTGTATGATTGATGTCTTTTATTTGCACAGGGATATACAGTTTTACTATGCTTTATGGGAAAGACAGACGATGTGTTACTATCATATTTTATTGCAACAGCAATATCATTAGTAAATCATATCAACAACCCCTTATTTGTACTTTTCTGCGGCCCGAATTGCTACTGTTCAGAATTGTAACAATACCATTCTGGGCATACCGAATATTTTCTGCCGGTTAGAATACTTTTCACTGCAATTTTCCTTGGAAGTTGGCTGAAGTTATGTATCACATCGCACTTATCAGCAACTACACGCTTCTACCCTATCATTTCTCCCGGATGGCCACAACAACCAAGCGGCTGTCCTTTTTCCAGTAACCACATGTAATTAGGAATAACAGTGGAGCACGATGATCTGGAAATATTCGATTTTCATGCATCCCTCTCTCAATTAGTACTTCAATCAATTCCTCTCTTTTCATGCTCCCCAAACCAGCATCAGCAAACAGCCCTCCCTCTTCACTCCATTCTGTTTCTTCTGCATAGAATACCGAAAATACCCGGTATTCCCGATGCTCATAGAGATTATCCACTTGAATGACCTGATGGGCCTCCCAAAATGGCTTCTTCTGGTACTTTAGCAAATCGGCAAACATTGTCCCATTTCTCATGTTATGTCCATATAAAAAGAGATCTCTTTTCTCCTGCAGGTTCCCCCTTCCCACAAAAGGAGTTCCGGCATAAGAGGCCTTGCCTTTAAAATCCCGGTGTAGATAATATTCCAGTTCTTTTGGAGTTTGCATGATTGGATAGTTAACCGCAGTATCATCAATAACAATCCATCCAGCAAAATCAGGATTTTTCAAGGCCAGTTCATGATATTCCGGTAGAATTTTCGCCTCTTTATCTTCTATTTTTCCCTTATTATCCACGGTTTTAACGTTTTCACTATTTGTGCCCTCATCCAATACATTCTTCTTTTTATCCTCAATGTAAGCCGCTAACTCTACAAACGCCTGCTGCTCAGAATCTAATCCCTGCCAATTATGAGCCAATAGAACGGTCAAAAATATAGTAAGAATAAAAAGTGTGGTCATAACAATCCCTTTCATCATTCCAGCCCCGTCCCCCGATTATCTTCCCACAAAATCCTAGAAAAATAAATAAAACGGCCGTTCCACCAACGACAGACTCGGTTCTCGGTGAGATAATCCTCAGTCCGAAGTTCTGGATTGTTTCTTTCCCATCCCGTAGCCTCAAAAAACTCGTCCGCATTTTCATAAACAAAAATCGCCCTCCGGGCTTTTGCATAATCTTCATCCTCAAATGAGTCTATATGTATGAAAAACTCCCGTTCCAAAAGAAATTTCAACTCTTTCTTTTCAAAAGTCAAGCTATCATTCATCTGTAAATAAATCCTCCACTTTCTCTATTATTCCCAGTTTCCGCTCTGTCGGTTCCTCCTGAATATTTTTTTCATTAGCCTTGCTTTTTCCAACTTCTTGGGATTCATCTTCCTTTTTCAATTCCTTCCCAGACCAGATTCCCTGTTCAAATCCGGATTCCTGCTCCCCGATATCCTCCTGGCGGACCTTACTATCCTGTTCAGCTCTCAGTTCCTCTTCCCGTCTCCATACCGGCACATGAGAATCCGTTTTTTCCTGGATAAGTTTTTTTGCATCTGGATGCATAGTATAATCCATCTTCCTTACACGCAGTATTTTCTGTCCTCGGATAATCACAAGTGCCTGATCAAGAGGGAAGCGCAGTACCTCATCCGGCAAAAGCAGCATCCTCTTTCCCACGGAACTGGATTCTGAATAGCCTGGCACATAGTTGCTCATTCTCACCGTACTTAAATTTTTTCGGACCGAGGACACACTCACGGTTACTTCACCGGAACGATTGCTAAAATAGGTGGCTGTAGTCATATCATTACAGCCTAAAAACAGGGACATATCACAGCCTCCTAATATCTCCTCCCATTGCCCGTCCGGATATCGATTCTGTAGCTGTGGAATATTTTGGTATATGATACTCATTCCAATATTACGACCTCTGGCTGTTGCCAACTTTTTTTTGAAATCAGGTACAATCCCAATATTCGGAAATTCATCCAGAATAAAATGCACTGGCAACAGCAATTTCCGGTTTTTCTGGCGGTCAGCAAACCGTATCAACTTAATGCACAGAAAAGACACAAACAGCGTAGCCAAAACATCATAGGTTGATTCCTGGTCAGAGGTAATACAGAAATATGCACACTTCTCCCGTCCAGGCAACGTTAAATCAATTTCCTTATGGCTGGTAATTTTCTGCACCTTCTCATTCTGCATAATCTGAAGCCGGGTTCCCAGGCCTAGTACTGCATTTCCCTTTACCTTTTCAGCTTTGGCAAAGAGTCGGTAGGGACCCTTTGCTGGGTGAGAAGTAGGGAGCCGGTCAAAAATTCCATCTATTGCTTCCAAACTCTGGTTAATTAAAATCTTATAACTCTCTGCAAAGGTTTTATCTTTATCTTTGTATTCATGGTATACATACAGGCAGAGCGCCTTTAATAAATCCATTTCAACATTATCATAAAAATGATCGAATTTGTCAGTCGTGTTGCGGATTACTACGTCCACAAAGATATCAATCAGTCCTCCCTCGTCAATCTCTGCCAAACAATCCCATGCATCGGAATTTTCAAGGTTAATCAAATTCCATTGACGGACCGTATAGTTCTGCTCTTTTAAGTATGCAACCATATCCTCATACAGTTCGGATTTCGGATCCGTCACAAACATACTCTCCCCCCGTCTGACACACTGAAGAATCATGTTTCGGGCAAATGCCCTGGACTTCATGGAACCCTGTGAGCCACACACGGCAATATTACGATTCAGTCTGGAATTCACAGGAAGGCTTAATATATTCCCGCTCGTCATTTCCAGACCCAAAATAATTCCATCTACATTCCTTATATCTTTATTCTCCTTTAACACCTTCTTCCGCTCGGTATCCTTCATATATCCAGCCGTACCATAGGTTCCAAGATTCGAGTAGGTAAAATTCCGTTCCTCATCTTTCCCGTCCGTATCGCTTATACTACCCTGGAATGCAATAACCCCGGAAATCACAAAAAAAAGCAATACGGTAAACACCGATGTTTTTAAGCCATTCATGGAAGATACCGCAAAATACAGACACCGGAACGGGTTAAGACTCACATGACCGGCATCTACCATAAGCTGCAGTAAGAAACCGCCGCTATAAAGAGCCACCAGAAGCAAGCAGGCCAGTCCTATGGCAAATTTCTTTTTCCTAAATTTTTGTTCTTCCTCCATCTGAATCCTCCATTTCTATAATTGGCAACAAAAACAGACTGCCATCTTGTCTGCTTTCCCAACCTATTTATGTTTATTCTCGTTTTATTTTCTTGTGATACTGGAACAGATTTCCGTAATAGGTCCCAATCGTACTCACGGAGTTATAAAGCGCCGTCACCATTACTGCCCGGATATTCCTCGCCTTTGATTCCGTCTCCTGCAGGCAGGATAACACGTACTGAATATGGAACATGGTTAAGCGCCGATATTGTTCTTTGACAAGCCCGGCCGGCTTGTCCTCCCGGTTGACACGAATGGTATCTCTGTTGGACGCCAGGATTTCCACGGCCACCTCCACCAGTTCCTCCAATTCCTCCTTCGCTCCTAAATCCCTTTTTAAAATGTCATACTCAATCTGCTCTTTAAATTCCTCCTTCAACTCCTGATATGATTGGATAGGATATTCTCTGTTGTGATTTATGTATGTAATTTCTGTATTTGTCTCCCTCATTTCGGAGAGAGATGTCACTTTTTTTGGTATAGATATGTCACCAATTTCGGGGGGAGGTGTCACCGATTTGAGTGACACGTCCCCCTTATTTCGGGGATACTGCCTGCTTGGTGCTCCCGTTCCGGTTGGCCGGCTCTTTTTTTCTTTTATTTTTAGCCTTTCCGGTTCCTCTTTATACTCCTCCGGGAAGGTAAGCCGCTCCAGGATGTCCACATCGAGGTCAAGAAACAGAACATTGGGAATGGACTGCCCATTTGAAGTCAATGTACGGAAAACACGGCGGACCACTCCCAGTTTCTCTAACTCCACCACCGCGTTGGCCGCGTCCCGTTTTGTAATCCCAAACTGTTCCGCTATCTGCTGGTAACTTCTCTGCAACAAGTCAGCCTTAAACCGCTTGCGGTAACCCAGAAGCTGTCCGCTCCCTTCATCCCGCACTTCGGCTGCGCGGTACCAGTACACAATATCAGACAGGATTACTATTGCAATCAAATATGGTTTTCCTGTGTCTCTTAAAATGGTTCGGTACCAGGCCGGAGGAATCACATTGCCGGTAAACCGAATTCGGCTCAACCGGTCTACCGTGTCATTACCAGTTTGATAAATCGGTTCCATATTGCTCTCTCCTTTTTCTGTTCAGCTCTGCCCTACTGCCTCCACCCCAGATATCGGTACACTTTCTCTGGCCGGATTGCCTCCACCTGAAACCATTTTGGTACAAGTAAACGGAGTACCTCTGCCTGATAAGTAAAACAGAATATTCTGCCACCCTTTCTTATCGACAGACTCATAATACGTTTAATCTGCCACAAATCCATTAAGTAACAAAAGTAAACCGGAGTCCCGTTCTCATCTTCTCCGGCCTCCGGTGAGAATCGGTCATTATTCACGCTTTTTAACGCGCCACACAAAAAGCGGTAAAACCTAACCCCATCGGATTCACTGCCTAATAATCTCAGTTGAATAGCCGCCTCTGCATAAAAGGGAATATAGTAATAACTCTCATACACATCATCTAAAGAAAAGAGGTTCCCCTTCAGTCCTCCGTCACTGATTAATATTCTCTGTACCATCTCCATACCGACTCCCATGATAATGGCACCGCCCGGTAAAAGCCGTCTGCACTTTCTAAGCCGTATCTCCAGACGGCTTTTTAAATTCCGTTCTATTTTTGGTGTCCATTTCATCAGGTTTCCCATCGTATTGTAGACCACATAAAACTGATCCGCCGCCAGTACCCCACAGGCCCTTGAGCCTTTGATTTCCATGTCCGTTTCCTGCTTCCACTCCATTGTCCCGTAATAAGATACCGGGGTACTGCCTATGATAGTTGAGGAATCGAACGGAACCTGATGGAAAACAGGGAAAAGTTCCGGTTTTTCACTCTGAAAAATCCGTATCCCGGCGCGATGAATATAAATCCATACCATACTCATACGATGAAGCCGCAACCGTTTTTCTGGTTCACTCTTCACGTGATTGGTGGAGTTGGCTCCGGATAAATAGAGCCGCACATCATCCCAATAATGAACCAATAGATACTGTTTAGCTTTATTTCGAAGCAGATAACCTCTGATACCATCTTTACTCCGAAGTTTAACTTCTCCCTCCCGCTTCAATCGGGTCAAAAGCACAGCGGCGTAAGATTCAGAACCGACTGCACGGCCAATCCAATCTGACGGTATTTCCCCGCTGACTGCTATAAGTAACAGAAGTTCATCTTTTCTATCCATTTTCATATCTGTCCCCTTCTTCTTATTCCGTTTTGTTCCTTTTCATACCCTGTCCTCTCCATCCCTGGGTAAAATGAATCTCCCTTTTTCTGTCTATGGATACGTTTTTAAAGCTCTCACCAAAATTTTACCCTGTCGAAAAACCTGTAGCGGGAATCGGATGATTTTTCGATATGATGCCCAGGTGGTACCTTTTACAAATCCACTTAGGAAACTGGTTATATTCCATCAAAAAAAGGAACGTGCAATCCCGTTCCCCCAATATGGTAGTATGATAAGTGTCTAGATGCAGACCGCTGTCCGATACAAGGAAGTACATTCCTAAAGCATCCACGACCTGTTTTTCCTCTATATTGTCATGGTCCCGAATCCTGGATCCTGGCAGTTTCTTATCATACTCATGAATAAAGCAGACCGTTGCCCGCTCATATACAGGAATTTCTTTTCCCTGCTGCTGACGCTCTTTACACCAATTCTGCAGAGCCAGAAATAAAGGTTTATAGATATAATCTGTATATTTATTTTTACGGTGAGGCAGTAAAACCGGAAGTTCTGCTTTCAATATGCAATCCTCATATTCCACACGGATTTTGTGGATTTGTACTAAATTCAGACAATATTCCTCTTTGAGAGAACTGCTAAATGTGTTTCTCAATATAAATCTCCGCAGCCGGTCTGTCAGACATTCAGCACGTTCAGAAGCTTCCATCATACAATCTAACAGTCGTCCATACTGGAAACTGGAAGCACTACGATTATAAAGTGTTTTTACGCTCTGTGCCTCAGCAAGTTTATCCTGTACTACTCCTGCAACTCTCTGAACCTCCAAAAGCTGATGTTCCAATTGTTCCATCATCTCAAATTCATGTCCTTTTTCTATAATATTCGACTTCTCCACCCTCCTTCACAACACAAAACCCAATAATTCCAGGGACCTCTATCTGACTAATTAGCGCTTTATCCTCCAAAACGATAATGTTATTTTCCTCTGAGCGCCTGCTTTTGGCGAACATACCATTTACCAGCTTTAAATCCCTAATTCCTATATAAATAATATCGTAGATGTCCTGACCACAGAAAAACAAGATTCTTACTGGAAAATCCTCTTTCACCGCCATATAGTGACCGTCCACTTCCCGTTTATGCATCATATCGATTAATACCCAAAGGCTTTGTATTGTACCCTCGTCTTTCAGCGAATAGGCAAATTCGTTGGATGCAAGAAGGCCGGTATAAGGATTTCTGTAAATCTGCCTGTTCTTTAAAAGCCTTGACACCGCTTTTCCCGCAGCCTTTTCTTCCCCATCAAAAAATTTCAAAAGCTGTTCCATATAAAGAACATTATACTTGCGTATTACCATGAGTATCCTCTCCTCCATTACCTCAGGGCTAATATATACTGCCATCCAGTTATCCTCCCCTCCTACCATATGCATGGTTTCCGAATTTTTCGAGCCGTTCCTTCAAGTTCTGCAGGTCTTTCCTGTCTGTAGTAATCAAATCATTCTCAAGCTGGCTTGCCCTAAATTCCAGTGTAAGATTATTACTGTTCGTGGAAATCATCCCTTTTCCACGCTCAAAATGTACAATCTCCATGCGTTCCGAATCGGACAGGTGAAGCAGCCCCTGCACTTTTTTTGCCTCGTCATTTTCCAGGTTAAGGACGATTTTTGTTTTCGTGGCGTTAATAATGCCACGTCCATATTTTCCTTCCTTGAGCGCCATAAAATCCGACAAATCTTGTGTCGCGCACACTGCTCCACCTGCGTAACCTCTAATTATCTTAAAAATCTCTAGAACATATTCCGCCGCCAGTTCGTTGGAGGAAGCCCCAATCAGCTGCCAGACCTCATCCAGGAATACCATCTTTTTCTCTGTCCGGTCCTCCTTTACCTTTGACCATACATAGTCCACCGCCACGAACATTCCCACTGGCAGCAAGTCCCCGGTAAGCTCTGATATGTCTAAAACAATATATTTGTTCTTCAGATCCACGTTGGTCTGCTGGTTGAAACTGGAGGCAGAACCATGCACCAGACGGTTCAAGATATTGGCCAGCCTCTTGGTCTCCTGCTTCTTAATCAGTTCATTGTAAACATCCCCCAGAACCGGCATTTCTTTATATTGTTCCGGTTTTTCCGGGTCAACCAGGCTTTCGTTCTCATGGGTAATCCCCTTCTGCTGATAGGTCAGTACCAATGCTTCATCCAGGAGCTGTTTTTCCTCATGGGACATATCGGGAATCAAAAGAGAAAAGAAAATATGCAAATCCTGGATTTTCGCCGCCAGTTCAGAATATTCCATGACTTCCCCGTCAAGGATTGCATTCGTTTCCTTATTTTTTTTCCTGATTTCCATTACATTGATACAGCTTTTTGAAGATGACGATATCTTAATAAATTCGCCTCCGATATTGGTACATGCCCTGGCAAATTCATGTCCTTTGTCTGGCGCTATAATAAAAACCTGTATGTTTTTTCTTCTCATACGCAGGGCCATTAACTGGAGAAGGAAAGTTTTTCCCGCTCCAGTTGTCCCCATGATAGAAATATTCGCATTTTTATATAAGGATGAATTAAAAATATCCACAATTACCAATGAACTGTTTGCAGTATTCACCCCCATCAATATGCCGTCCTTGTCCGACATCTCAAACGAAGTGAAGGGGTAACAGCTCGCAGCGCCAGATGTCAAAACATTCCGCTTAGAACGCTCATAAATGCTTTTATCAAGCTTTAACAGTGGCAGGGCGGACAAGAATGCCTGTTCCTCCTGAAACAGGCAGGAAACTGTGTCTAAATCCTGGGCATTTAAGAGCTTCCTCATTTCCTTAGCCCTCCACTCCACTTCCTTTGCGCTGTATCCAGTTACGGTTATCAGGATAGCAATATAATAAAATTCCTCATTTGCCGCGAGTCCATTTTTCAGATAATATCCGGATTGGATTGACTCTGCGAGATCATCAAAATCAGTATTGGTATCGGAGGCATCCTTGATTTTTGAGCGGTTCAGCCGGATTCTCCTTCCAATGCGCTCAATAGTCTTAACCTTATCCTGTTTATATAAAAAAAGGTCCACGTCAATACCCTCCCCCGCATTGACAAGAAGGGACAACCAGCCGGCCGGCACCCGGTTCCGGTACCTTGCCGATGGGACAAAGAGATATGTATGGTATACTCCGTCCATGATAACATAATTCCCATGCCTGAAGTCCAGTCTTTCGGGCGCAAAGTATTCCGCAACCGGAATCCGGCCGGTACTTTCCTCCCCATTCTCGCGGATATACCACTCGGCCACCTGATTTAACCTCTGGGAAAGAGAAACTGTGGCGCTGGTTTTCCTGTTTAACAGCAGATACAGCATTTCCACCATATCTTGTGTCGGATTATCTGATGTTTCAACTTCATTTCCACACTGGTATAAATATTTCTTTGCTGTCTGTGCATAAGAGTTTAATGTCGCTGCGATTTCAGACTCAGTTCCCCGCCTGCCGTCCACAGAAAATACCAGAAAAAACCTCCGGGTTACCGCTTCCCGGTATCCGACCGAACGCAGAAGCTTGATATAATCTTTTTGGAGCATCCGGCACCGTTCATCCGGCTCTGCCTCAATGTCCTGCTTCACAGCCTCAATATACAGGCCGATATCTGCCTTTTTCGAGATGGATTTTATCTGCAGTTCAGGAGGTGCTATCTTTAAATAGCCTATGTAAGAATAAATGATGTTACGCTGTTCGCTGGCGCTCCGGTGCAGGAAGTTAATCGGCAGAACCTCAACGATTTTTACATACCGTCCATCTGTTGTGTGAATCACTCCGTCACGGATTGATTCAATTGGAATTTCTTTAGAGGCTCTTGTGTAAGGCAGGTCATAAAACTCCTCCTGCTTTGCTGCTGTGATTTTCTCCTTTGTCTGTTTTTGGGGAGCGTTTTCTCCCTTTTGCTTTAGTTTTCTTCTTTTTTGCTCCTGCTTCAGTTTTTTCCTGACTCTCCGTAGTTCCCGCCTCCAGGCTTTTCTTTGGTTTTTCGCGCTTTTTTCCTCTTTCATGCTTTATCGTCCCTCCTTTCTCTGACCTTTCTCTCTTCCGGCTCTGTTCTAAGCGGTATCTCTCATCCGGTACGGACAGGTTGCGGCGACGCTTTAAAAATTTGAAAAAGCTTGCGATAAATGCCAAAAGACTTTCTCCCTGAACTCCCATGATAGCCAGGATTATAACCGGCACCAGGACTATCATGCCGATGTATAGTTTTGTCTTTCCCGTAACATTCAGTGACATAATAATTGGTACCAATACCGCGAGAATCAGTGCTGTTTCAAATGCATTTCTGGTTTTTACCCGCCCGGAAAGAATTGTCCCCTCCTCAGCAAAATTGGGCGGGATTGTATAAATATCAATCCGGTTATCCTCATTCATTACTCGTCACCCTCCTATTTATCCCGTTTTCTCAAATAAAACAGGCTGCCGGCACAGCTCAGGATTAATACAGTGCCAAGAATACCCAAAACTGGTATGTGCCTCCAATCCGGTTCTGTTTTAAACATCTCTTTCTCCACGGCTGGCTTTATCTGTTCTGTCTGTTTTTTCCTCTCTGCTATTTCTTGTTTTTCAGCCTGCTCTGTTATCTGCGTTTCAGTTTCTTCCGGAAATTTCTGGATACTGCCCGGTTTCACAAACACCTTACAGATAGAAATCCTGCCAGCTTCCACACAAACAGTATTCGGCTCTACATGGCAGTCATATTCCCGCAATTCTGATATGGCCGTGACTCCTGTTACTTTGTACTGCTCCCCCGCCAGCGAAAGATTTGCTATATAATCACCATCTTTATCAAGTGACACAGTAAATGTCCTTCCTCCTGCCATACCAGTAAAATGAATGGTGACTGCGCCCTGAAACCCCTGAAACACCTGGCACCGGACAGCCAGCATTCCCTTCCCTGTGTCTGTATCGGTATACTCTTCCCCCCACATTGTTTCTTCTTTTGCCCCCGCCAGACTATCAGCATGGCAAACTCCAGATATGCCAAGAATCAGGCTGAGCGCAAGACTGGAAAAGAAACTCCATTTTAAACTATGCTTCATTCCTTCACTCTCCTATAACCCATATGCCGCCATCGCTTAAATCCCTGGCGTATGACTGAATTGTGGAAGGGCTGTACAGGTTTCCAGTCCTCCCCCGGCTCCCAGGGTCGGCAATGGTTATATTTCCATCACTGGTCACTCCGGTTAATACAATAAAGTGTCCGCTGCTTCCTGATATCGTATTTTCCGCACAAATTACCACCGCAAGCTTACCATTCTTCAATTCCGCAACAACATGATTCATCTGTTCCCGCCTCACACGTTCCACCGACAGTCCCCAGTTCCGAGCCGCATTCGCCGGATATGCATGGCTGGTTCCACGCCCCGAAACATATCCTCCGGTGTCCATTGCATATTGCGCTGTCATCTCCGGCGTTATCTGTTCACCTGTCAGTGTCGAAATCACAATAGCAAGCGCTGTAGGGCCGCAGCCAGAAGTGCGTATTGTGCTTCCACCGTAGGAAAGAGAGGCCCAGGGTTCCTCCCCCTGGTTGTAATACACTACCTCCCTCACACAACCGGGCACTGTCTCATAGGAGATTTTATCCCCTCCAGTAGCGATGGTACTGGTATAAATACCTCCTGACGCTCCCAAACCTAATATATAATTTTTCCAGCTTGCGGCCTTAAACAGTATATCCAGTGCCCCGTCCTTCCCATTTTGAACTAACTGGAACAGCTTCAGCACGTTATTAAAGCTATTTGGGTCCGTCACATAACGGAAACTATATCCGGTTCCTGTTGAAGACAAATGTGGATTCAACTTTACCACAATAGAATAGTCCACAATTTCAATTTCTTCTTCCTCATCGCCGGAACCAATGGTTTCTGTATGTGTTCCTGTCTCTGCCCAATCAAAAAAGGCGCTCTCTTTTTCATCAATAAAGGATTTTAAGAGCACTTTCGATATGGACGAATCGGTCTGTGTGATTCCCGGTATCGTGTTTCCGCCACCCTCTCCCATATATCCCAGAACCTTTTGCACATAGGCTGGTGTTTCTCCATTTTGGGGAATTTGATACCCTGCTCTCTTCACAGCGCCTGGCCCCGCGTTATATGCAGCAATCGCCAATTCCAGCCCATTCGGATAAACAGAAAAAGCTGCAAGTTGCTGTGAGATATAGTTAGCTCCTCCCATAATATTCTGTTTAGGATCGTAGGGATTGGTAACTCCCAGGTTCACTGCCGTTTCGGGCATAAGCTGCATGATTCCAATAGCACCTGCACTGGATACACAATTTGGATTAAAATCGGATTCTGCTTTTGCCATAGCCTTTAATAGTACTTCTGACACCTGATAAGTGGCGGACGCAAGCGTAAAATATTCATCATACGCACTGGTAAGACTGCTTGTCCCTCCCCCTGTACCGTACCCATTAAATCCTTCTATTTGTTTCCCGTTCCAGGTTTCTTCCATCAGAACGGCCAGATACTGGCTCAATTTTGGTTTCAGGACTGTCTCATATTCATCATCCACCTCATACCCATCGTATCCACTCTGGTTATTATCATAGTCAGCCCGGATTTCCTCTGCTGCCTTATCTCTTAGGGCCTCGACCAAACCATATATTTCTGACTCAAAAGCCGAATCAGCGGCAAAAAGAGCCTCTATTTGTATTTTTATGTTATTGCATTCTGCGGTACGAGCCTGGGACACATATGCATCCGCATCTGCAAAGCCGAGATACATAAAAATAAGGCTGACAGAATTTACAAGCAGATATGCAAAAAGCAGGATTGTAAGCAGGATAGAACCTATTACATTCCAAACGGTTTTACTTGTAAGCAAAGCGCCGACTAATGTTCCAAGCGGTCCCCCCAACGCGGTTCCCACCGTGGCACCGCTGGCCGCACCTCCAGCCCTGACAGCCCCAGCGGCGGCATGTACCGCCTGTATCGAATGGGCAATTTTTTCTGTCTGCCCCGCTGCCCGAACGATTCGTGCAGCCGTTTCTGCCGCTTTGTCAAGCGGCTCATTGCTCCGGTCTTCGTTCATTCTCTCTCCTATAAAACAGCCGGTCCCATTTAGACCGGCTGTTTGTTATCTTTTTTCTCCTTTCCCGTCCGCATACCTCTTTCCGGTATTCTTTTTGTTCTCCGGTTTCTTTTTCGACGCTTGCTTCGGTACGCCTCTCTCTTGAGGAGTTTCCTTGTATACTTTCTCCAGACGTATCATGCCGTTCTTTTCCAAAACCGCTTTTGTTTCCGGTAAAACCGCTGGAGCTTGTTCCTTTTCCGGAAGTTCGTAATAGGTTTTTCCATCTTCATGTATCGTCTGATAGGCTCCCTGTGGTTTTTCAAACCGACTGGCATCATAACGCATATACCGTTCTCCATCACGCTCCGCAAGATAAGAACCATAATTTTCATCAGAACTGCCCTTTCCGGATTGACCATAAGTTCCGGTACCAGTTTCCATAACTGTACCGCTCTCCATTCCGCCCTGGGATACACCTTTGACCTCTTGCATACTTTCAGCGCCTGAGACAGCACCAACACCATTGGAAACACTGCCATCCATTCCCATGCTATGGGGCTGACCTTCGTCCATGGCGCCACCACCTGCCATTTCGTTTATTGCGGTATCAGTATCCGATATGCCGGCTCCTGCCGTACTGGTTCCCGGCAGACCAGAATGTACAGAAGAGGCCGGGCTATCCAAACCACCTGCATAATCTGCAGCCATGGCTTCTGCTCCACCAGGCAATGTTCCTGCATGTTCTTTTACCTGTGCGGATTCACTATCATATGAAAGAATACCAGTGTCTGCCATTCCTGCACCTGGTTCTGCTTCCTGCCCGCCATCCTGCATTCCGGTAATTCCACCAGTCTCTCCTGATACCTCCATACCGCCACCCGGTTCTGCTCCTACAAAGCCAGAAATATTGCCTTCGTCCATTCCGATTTCAGTTCCAAACGCTTCTTCAGGCTCATCAAGGGAGGCTCCAAACGGCCCATCTTTTCCATATCCCATTCCGGGAATTTCCCCTGCCTCATCATAAGAACTATCCCTAGGTACATCCTCATCATAATTAAAGCCAGGGTAATCCATACCTTCCCTACTCTCCATCCCGTCAAAGGAGCCTTCTTGTGCATCAAAATCGGATTCATCCGGCATTCCAAAGGGGGCATTTGCACTCTCAGTACCAGGCATTCCACTGTCAAAATTATTTTCAGCCCCATGCCAGTCAATGTCCTCCCCTAGTTCTGGGTTTTCATCGGCATTTACTCCACCACTCACGCCGCCAATATTGGAACTATTCTGCATACCGGACATACCAGCTATTCCAAAGTCCGGAGAACCACTTCCCATTGGAATTGGTTTTCCTGTGCTGAATCCCATGGGGGAAGTTCCCTTTTCCTGGCTTCCGCCTCCGATTCTGCCACCGCTGCCTCCCATATGAAGCAGCCGGCCTGCCATAAGAAGTGCGCCCATACCACTAAGGCCGCCTCCGATTCTGCCCAGATTCACTCCCAGAGAAGCCATATAACTATCAAGCTTCGCGGTTATCTTACAAAATCCAATCAGACACATGGTTGCCGCAAAAAACTTCGTAAATCCATAACTGCTGGACATTAAGTTACCATAGCCCGAAAGGAACATCTTCAGACACCACGCGTCCAGTATGATAATCAATATCTGTCCACCAAACATCCTCACCCATGTGGTGGTAATATTATTTGTGGATTTTGAACCGCCGGCTGCAAATGCCAATGGTGCGGTATAAGAAAAGATTCCCAGCAGGACATACCGTTCCGCCAAAATAAAAAGCATTTTAAAATAGTTCCAAGCTACAACAAAATGCATGATTAACAAAAGCATCTGAATGCTGATTATATCGATGCCCAATACAGATACCACTGCCTCCGCTGCTGTCACGTATGCTGAAAAAGAATTAACTGTGATTGCGCTTCCCGCTACCCACTGGTAAGGAGTTCCTACAATATTCAGAATATAATTGACAATATCTTTTGCGTAGACAATCATGAAAAGGCTGATGGCCGACCGAAGTATGAGTTCAATTGGCTCCTCCGATGAGGTTGTTATCTTGCTGAATATTCCCTTAAATAACTGCCAGACCAAAATCATAAGAAGAATCATAACCGCAATCGGCATAATGCCATCCCGGTACAAATTACCGGCAACGCCAAACAATTCTTCAAACAGATTTAAATTACAGGATAAAATTTCCGTAAACATACTGCTTGCGACATCCATCATATCTATGATAAATTGGGAACACATTTCTTTAATACTTTCAAATAATAATTCTAACAGCCAGCCCATTTTATTATCCCGTTACAGGATTTTACACACCTCCTTGCTGGGAGAGCACCAGCCTTTTTTATACACTCCATATAGTTACGCAGAAAACATACTCTTTGGAATAATACTTTCCATATAGGTTACAATACCGCCAAGAGTCATTAGGGCGGCCCAACAGATAATAATACGCTTTAGCCAGGCACGTGATTCATCCACGGTTTTTCCTGACTTTGAAAAATTCATAAGAAAGAGACATACTGCCGCACACACAACTGCACCTACCGTTGCAATTCCAGCAACATCTGTATACACTTGCTGCATGGCGGATTTAGCTGTATCAAAAATATCTGCATAGGCAGTCTGACACCTAAAAAGCACCATCATGCTGACTACATAAAACTGTCCTGTAAGCGCCGGTATGTTTATATGCTTTTTTTGATTAAACACCAGAAACCCCGCCTGTCTGTCCTTGCTCAAATTAATCACTCCTTTTTTGGTACAAAAAAAGCAACCATCACAATGATGATTGCCTTCTCTGCATATTTTACAATTTTTATGGCTCTCCACGGAAATATTCCCATGCATAAAAACTGATGATATCATTATAAAAACTTTGAAATCTCAAGTCAATGCATGTTCGGTCCCAATATAGTCCCTTTCTTATCTCTTTTTTGATCTTGCTTAAGCCGCACCTTTTAACTGCCCACACTCTCTGCCATTTCTTTCGATTGTATAGTAGTAGGAGGTAGTCTCAATCCGTACATAATCCGCCGCAACCTCCAGAATGCGATGTACCCTATCCGTCCACATTAGATGACCATCATATCGATAGCATACTTCTTCACCCACTTTAATTGGTAACTGTACGTCTCCTGCGGTTATCACGATTCTTTTTGCCTGCAAATTATTCTTCATCATAGCAGCCTCCTTCTCAACTGGCTAACTGATCCAACGATAATACACTCACCTTGTCAGTATAATCCACCTTTTTTCCGTTACCAAAAGCAAATTCCAGCTTTTTAACTGAAAAGGGGATAGTCTTTCTTAAGCGGAAGTCTAATAGTTCTGCTTTCACTTCCGTAATCACTGTTTTTGGCAACCTGGAACGAAAAAAATTATAATCCAGAATCTCCGCCTGCTTGCTGGTGCCTAAATTCCTCAGTTTCTCATCTTCTGTCCTGATACCTTTGGCCTCCAGTCCAACTAATATTGTTCCGTCAGGCATCCAGCTTTTTTTCTGCATTGCCTGACCGATTGACAATTCCATTGGTTCTGGATTTTCCATCTTAACTTCGCTTAGTAGTAAAACACAGTTATCTGGATGGCTCACTGGTTCAAGTGTCTGGATATCAAGTTTCATTTTCTTAAATTTGTCACGTTTCATTTGATTCCTCCTTTGAATTAAGCTCTGATTCCTAATCGCTATCCTCCTTCTGTATTGTTGCTTTTTTCTGCACAAAAAAAGACGCTACATTTTTCTAAAAATGAGCGCCATTCTATAGCTTAATAAATTTAAAACACCCAGAACAAACTGATGCTCTGATTGCTTCCTTCAATGCAGAAAGAACAAACTTTTATGTGTTACTTATTCAAGTACTACATAAATCAATACACCATTATTTTATCACTACATATTGTATGTGTCAATATTCATTCGCAATATATGATGTGCTTTTGTTTTTTATCTAAAAAATAAAAGAAAAAGGGGTGTTCGTTATGTTGAAGCGATATGAACTGACTGACCAAGAATGGAACCGGATTGCACCCTTACTTCCTCCTGAAAAACCGAACCGGCCTGGCCGTCCATCCAAGGATAACCGGACGATGCTCAATGCTATGGTCTGGATTGCGCGCAGTGGCGCTCCCTGGCGTGATCTCCCAGAGCGTTATGGCCCTTGGGAGACTGTCTATAGCCGGTTCCGTAAATGGATTGAGGATGGTTTTCTGGACAATATCTTCCGTGTACTCAGTCTCGAGGCCGAATTAGAGGAGCTTAGTCTGGATGCCTCCATTGTAAAAGCTCATCAGCATAGTGCCGGAGCTAAAAAAGGGGGCCAGCAAGTCTGATTGGCCATAGCCGGGGTGGAGCAAGTACAAAAATCCATGCAATCGTAGATGCTTATGGATACCCAATTTATTTACGGTTGAGTGAAGGGCAAAGGAACGATATCAATATGGCAATCCCGCTGTTGGAACAAATCAACCTGAACGGCAGCCAGGTCCTGGCGGATCGAGGATATGACAGTAATCGTCTGATTGATATTATCGTGGTGCTTCCTGCTGAAGCTGGGGAAAAACACTTCCAGCCAGAGCAGAAAGTGAAGCTGATTAACCCACGCATTACCGCAGAGGGGTACAAGATTGACACAAGAGGGTTTACAAACTATATCCTGCTGGCAGATGATATGTTACCAGCAGAGAATAAATAAGGAGGGCTAAAGTATATGAGATTAGCAAACGGTATCGTAATTGAAAAAAAAAGACATTCGGACAGTTGAAGTTTTCGGCATTAAGACGTGAGGTGCATATCCAGAATGAGGGCGGCACAGTAAGCGAAGAAATCAAGGAAAGAACCTATGACCTTAAATGCCGTGGACAGGGACGTATGATACAGGTGTCCATTCCTGCCACTGTTCCGCTAAAGTAATTTGACTACAACGCAGAGGTTGAACTTATCAATCCTGTTGCGGACACCGTAGCAAATGCCACCTTTCAAGGGGCAGACGTGGACTGGTTCATTAAGGCAGATGATATTGTCTTGAAAGGCAGACCAGCACAGCCAGTAGGAAATCCACAGAACCATAATAATCAGCAGTTACAAGGCAAAAAATAAACAACTACTGTTTTAAGTTGCTAGTGGTGTTGAATAGCTGTATAATATCCCTATAAATTAGAATTTAGCGAGGTGCTTTGTATGGAAATTAAAAAAATAGATGAAACCCAATTTGATTTTGCCATTGACCTGATTTGGTCAACATTTCTACGATTTGAAGCTCCCGATTATTCAGAGGAAGGTATTCAGTCATTTAAAGATTTTATAGATAATAAAGAAATAATTAAAACTTTAGAATTTTGGGGAGCATACGATAATAAAGAATTAAAAGGTGTTATTGCTACAAATGATAACCGAAAACATATTTGTTGTTTCTTCGTTAAAGCCCAGTACCTTAGACAAGGTATTGGTAGAAAACTTTGGGAATATCTTTGTGAAAATAGTCAAAGTAAAGCCATTACTGTTAATTCTTCTCCGTATGCAGTTCCTGTCTATCATAAGTTGGGCTTTGTGGATTTGGACATTGAACAAGTATCTGATGGTATGAGATACACACCTATGAAATATGAGCGTTAAATCGGATTTTTTTTGTAGAGGTGATATTATGGAAAAAGTAATCTTATATATTCATGGAAAAGGTGGAAGCCATTTGGAAGCTGAACAATACAAGAAAAATTGTTCGGATTTTGATATGATTGGCATAGAGTACAATGACTATCTCCCGTGGATTGTGCAAAATCAAATTCAATCGGTTTATGACAAGGTTTGTGGAAGATACGACTGTATTTATTTGATTGCAAACAGTATAGGCGCTTATTTTGCAATGCACACATTGCAAAATTGTAATATTGCAAAGGCTTTATTTATATCGCCTGTACTTGACATGGAACATCTTATACTTGACATGATGAGTTGGGCAAATGTATCAGAGAAGGATTTGCGTGAGAAGGGAGAAATCCCTACGGATTTTGGGGAAACATTATCATGGAAATATTTATGCTTTGTTAGGGAAAATCCTATAATATGGAATGTTCCCACAGAAATTCTATTTGCAGGAAATGATAACCTCGTATCTCGCCAAACAGTAAATGAATTTATTAGTAATCACAATACACATCTTACTGTAATGGAAAATGGGGAGCATTGGTTTCATACAGATGAACAACTTGCCTTTTTAGATAGTTGGATGAAAAAGGCAATAGGATAAATTCCAGTTTGCCTATAACTTCATATTCAATACCACAAGCAGTTAGTCTATATGATTGACTGCTTTTTTCATACCTAGAAAAAGGGGGGGCTTATGGCATTTTACAAATATAAGGGAAAGCGTATCAGAGCCAGCGACAAGTCACTTGTGTACCGTTTCTGTGGCGGCATGCTCCTGTTCCTGTTCGTAGCGGTCATACTGCTTTTGAACATGGGACAGCTCATGCGTACCGATTGGGACAAATTTAGCCTAATCAGCAATGACGGGTTGGCGTTCACGCTATCCCCCTACAACTTCGTAACTATTATCGTGGCGACTGGTATCTGTGTACTGGTCGCTTTTCTGTATTACCGCTTCTGCTATGACCGATATAAACAACTCATACACCGTCAAAAGCTGGCACGTATGGTCTTGGAAAATGGCTGGTATGAAGCAGTGACAATACAGGGAAATAGCTTTTTCACTGACCTGCAATCTAGCAAGTCAAAAGAGAAAATCAGCTACTTTCCCCGTATGTATTATCGCATGGAAAAAGGCTTGCTTCATATCCAATGTGAAATCACTCTGGGGAAATATCAAAACCAGCTTTTACAGTTGGAAGATAAGCTGGAAAGCGGTCTGTACTGTGAGCTGACCGACAAACTGTTGTATGACGGCTACGTGGAATACACGCTATTGTATGACATGATAGCAAACCGCATTTCCATAGAGGACGTACAGGCAGAAAACGGGGGCTTGCGCTTGATGAAAAACCTTGTCTGGGAGTATGACGCTCGCCCTCATGCCTTAGTGTGTGGTGGAACTGGTGGCGGTAAGACGTACTTTATATTGACTATCATTGAAGCCCTGTTGCGGACAAATGCCGTCTTGTATATCCTCGACCCGAAGAACGCTGACCTTGCGGACTTGGGAACGGTCATGGATAAGGTCTACTACAAAAAGGAAGATATGTGGCGATATAGGACGATTGTATCAGAAAGAACCCTTTTGACTTCAAATTAAGTGATGTTCTGGAAGATGATACAGAACCTAAGATTGCTTTAACCCCAGAACAGGAAGCAAACCTGCTGTCTTTTATGGAAAGTGACAAGGTTTATGAAAAGTATCGTGATGAAATCATTATTCTGTTGGAAACGGGGATTCGTGTTTCAGAATTATGTGGACTGACTGTCAAAGACTTGGATTTCCAAAATAGGTCAATCAATGTAGACCACCAGTTTTTGAGAGATACAGAAGTCGGGTACTACACTGAACCGCCTAAAACAAACAGCGGTATACGCCAGCTTCCCATGAGCGACAAGGTTTATCAAGCGTTTAGACGCATTAGCAAGAACCGCAGGAAAGCAGAGCCAATCGTGATTGACGGTTACAGCAGTTTCTTGTTTCTCAACCGTGAGGGCTTGCCAAAGGTAGCAGGTAATTATGAGGGTATGGTTAAAGGGCTGATTAAAAAGTACAACAAGATACATGAGGACAGGTTATCGAATGTGACCCCACATACTTTCAGACATACGTTCTGTACCAACATGGACAGAGGAATGAACCCGAATACCTTACAGTACATCATGGGACATTCCAACATAACCATGACACTTGGCTATTATGCACATGGTTCATTCATTTCTGCAAAGGCTGAAATAGAACGGTTGTCTGCATAGTAGTAAAAGCTGAATTTACTACACTTTTACTACTTTTGAAAGCAAAGTCATACATGGATATGCCAGCTTATGCAATGTATCTTCCGAAAAGAAAACGTCGAAAAAGCCTGTAAATACAGGCTATACCGACGTTTGACAACATTTGAAAAGATAATCAAAATTCTTATGAGTTTTTGAGTTTAAAAAACTCCCCACTTGATAACTGCTTTGTAACATTGTTTTGCAAATTAATCGTCCCTCCAGCTCTCTCACTGAGCATCATCTCTTCTTCCTGCGTAATCATATCAAATAATGATAATAAACTTTTCTCTTGTATAATCTTTCTACATGTGTCCCTATTCTCAAACAACTTAACTCACCTCTCTTATAAACATATTAAAAAGGATATTACACGTCTATTACCCATGTATCACGATAATGTTCTAATAGCATTCGACTTTCCATCTCGTAACCCCACAGAATACCTTCCACGGCTTTTAGAGCACTTTCTCTCCACCGAAAGTAGGTACTTCGATTTATACGCACATTCTGAGACAAATGGGGTTCCAACTTATTTATAATCTCTGTTATATTGTTTGGCTGATAGGCAGACATATAAGTATAATATAGAATCCAATAATATCGTTCTCCCTGCGGATGGTATTTTCTCATAAGCTCTACAGCCTCATCAATCAATTTTAAAAATTTGTTGGAACTGTTGATTGCTTCCACTCTGGATTTAATATTTGCTTCATCATCATTTATATCCATGCCAGCCTGATATATTGACTCTAAAAATTGATCCACATCCGTCCCATACTCTTTTTGAAACCGATGTTTCACTTGTCCAATCTGCACTTGCATACGCCAGGAAACAGAACGATAAATTTTAAATAATACAGCAACATCATGATATACCTGATTATCTTTACTTTCAATCGTTATAACTCCACTTTTACCCATTATATTTATCCTCCTTTATATCTTCTACATTTTGGTAAATATATTTGCTTTGGAGAATAATTCTAATGGCTGGCCACTTTGCGACATTCTTTCGCAAAGTGCAGATAAGTGACTTTATGACATTCTTTCGCAAAGTCTCCATGTATTAGATTAACCGACTTTGTGACTATCCCTCCAAGACTCCAGTAAGTCATATATTACAGCTTCAATCTGCCCTTTTGTATATTCCTTCGGAAAATAATCCCTTAGTTTCTTAGGGGATAATGTAATCTTCGGCATACTGGGCATCTTAGAGTCCGAAATCAATATTTCTGTCACTCTTTTTTTATTTAAAGTCCCTGCTTTGCTTTCATCCTTTAAGGCCTCTGCCTGTATCTCATTAGGAAAAAGACGTTTATCTAAAATTACTCCCAGTACCCACCCCTGTTCTTCAGCAGTAATAAATGATAACTTTTCTGCGGGTATCAGCAAGAGTTTTTTCAAGTCCACATATTCTAAAAGTTCTGGCAACAAATAAGTCAGGCGCACATACCGTTGCACTGTTCTTCCTGTTTTCTTCGCGCCTTTACCTATTAAATCAGCGGTATACTCTTCTCCTTTGACTCCCTGATGGCTTAATGCCTCCATTTTCATCCGATAAGCCTTTGCTTTTTCTGATGGCAGGAGATCTTCTCTCTGAATATTGGAATCAACCATAATGATAGTGGCTTCATCATCATTCAAGTCCCGGACTATAACAGGCATATCCTGATATCCAGCCAGTTCACAGGCCCGCTTTCTTCTATGGCCTGCAACTATTTCATATCCTCCCTGCTTATCTTTTCGGACAACTCCAGGAATCAGAACCCCGTATTTTCTCACACTATCAACGGTTTCCATCATCTTTTCATCATCAAGGACGCGAAACGGATGATTTTTGAAGGAATGAAGGATATCAAGAGATAGATGTATGACCTGGCCTTCAGCGCTTTGTTCTATTGATTCGTTACCAAACAAGTCATTATAAGAGGTGAATTTCACCTTATTCGCACTGCGGCTTCCCATAAGCAAGCACCTCCTCCGTCAGAGCTGCATATCCATCAGCAACAATCCCCTTTGGATCATGCAAAAAAATACTTTTCCCTTCCGCACTTGTCTCTACTGCTCTTACCGACAATGGAATACAGTTTTCAAAGATATGAATTTGACCGCCATATGCCATTCTCAGCTTGTCTGAAATATCTCTTGCAAAGTTGGTCCGTCGGTCTACCTTTGTCAGCAATATTCCTTCAATTCCAAGTTCCGGGTTCAGCTGCCGGTGGACCCGGCCAATCGTTTTTATAAGCTGCTGTAACCCCTTTGTAGGCAGATAGGCCGCTTCTACCGGTATCAGAACACTGCCGGCCGCAACAAGAGAATTAATTGTCATCATTCCTAAAGATGGCATGCAGTCAATCAATATGTAATCATATCGGTCCTTTATCTCGTCTACATACTGACGAAGGACCGTCTCCCTGCTCATAACGTTCACCAGCGTTGTTTCAAGTCCGGCAAGTTCTATATTTGCAGGAAGAAAATCCACACCCTCCTCGTGGTGAAGAATTCCCTCTGTCACATCCAGAGGTTCATCATTCACCACCTTCGCCAAAATATTTACCAGTGTTACCTCCAGGTTGTCCGGCTCACCAATTCCTAAACAGGCTGCCAAATTTCCCTGTGCATCTGCATCGATTAAAAGAACCTTTTTCCCCTTTCTCACCAATCCAATGCCTAAATTTACGCATGTAGTCGTTTTGCCGACTCCACCTTTTTGATTTGCTATCGCTATTATTTTGTTCATGATATTCTCCTTTTGTTCTCTATAGAATCTGCAACACATCATGCACAGCCACAATACTCCGGATATCTGAGTTTCACTGCCTGCCAAAAATACGGTGCATAGCCACAACAAAATAAATCTTCGACCGTATATTTTCTGCATTCAGATAACTGATCGTCTGAGTTCTCACAATCAGATACGCTGGGAGTACCGTTGCAGTAGAGATTATATGCCATTCTTATAATGTGCTGGCTGCCAGAAGTCTGCCACCCCTCATGCAGGCATTCTGTTTTAACGCAACCAGATTTAAAATCATAAATCCTGGCTGCATTACGTCTTGTATCCTCGCTGATTCCCAGACAATAGATTAATGCGGCATGGTAGGCATCTTGGTACCTGCATTGAGACAAATATCTTTCAAAAAAGTCCCTATGGGCCGCACTCTTAAAAATCACATTAGCCATACCCTCTCTCATCGGTATATCTCCTTTCTACTACAATATAAATTGGTTAATATACTTAACAACCAGTTAGGTTGTTAGC
>OBWG01000442.1_pt1 | contig 29975 bp, 26 predicted proteins | sample 1495221 | NCBI WGS metagenome assembly OBWG01 (sample SAMEA2580053, study PRJEB22360) | human gut metagenome | reverse complement strand
TTCCGGAAAATCCCCCACCAGGCCTGGGGGGCCCCCCGCCGATGCAGTGGCGGCAAAAGCCCTGGCACACGCTGCAGTAGATTTTAAAGGACCTCTCTATGTGAGGCTCCACAGGAACCCGGTAGCCGATATCTATGATCCGGCAACCTACCGGTTCGAATGGGGAAAAGCAAATACCGTAGTAGATTACGGAACCGATATGACGATGATAGTATCCGGCATTCTGCTGAAAAAAGCGCTGGATGCAGCCGAGATATTAAAAGAACAGGGCATCCTTGTAAGAGTGCTTGATATGGCGACCATAAAACCGTTGGATCATGAGGCGGTAATTAAGGCGGCCAGAGAGACAGGAGCCATCATGACGATTGAGGATCATACAATTTTAGGCGGTCTTGGTTCGGCAGTAGCGGAAGTGCTGGTTGAAAATGAGCCGGTTCCGATGCAGAGGATTGGTGTTCAGGATAAGTTTGGTGAATCAGGTGATCCGGAACTGCTCTACCGTGACCACGGAATGGATGTGGACTCCATCGTGGCAAAGGCAAAAGAACTTACGGCCAGGAAGAAATAGCCGGGAGACAGGGAACCATTAAAGGTTACTGTTCACACCCCGCCAAAAAGCGGCATGATGCGAACAATAACATGCTTCGCGATGCACAGAAACGGCGAAAAACACCGTTTCGCGCCGTGTAACTCGGGATTTTCGTGCGAAATGCGCACAAAAACACCTCGCGGGAGACTGCCTGTGAACAGTAACTATTAAAGTGTCAATCACATCAGAAAGGAAGAATTTCTTATGAAAGCACCGCATGTATGCATATTACAGACCAGTTTTGCCAAAAGGGAGGATACAATTGCGTTTCTTAAAGCGAAAGTCCCCAATGTAAAAGTGGAATTTATCACCGACAGCACCCTGCTGAGTGATGTCCGCGCGGCCAAAGGCCCGACCCAGGCCGTCATTGACAGAATGACGCTGTATGCTAAGGCAGCGGAGATATCAGGAGCGGATCTGATTGTAAACTCCTGTTCAACCGTAGGAGAAGTAGCCGATATTTATGCAAAGGAAGTAGGCATCCCGGTCATGAAGGTGGACCTTCCGATGGCGCAGGAGGCAGTCCGGCTGGGATCGAAAATCGCCCTGATTGCCACAGTGGAAACCACCCTGGGGCCAAGCCAGCGTTTAATTGAGAAAATTGGCGCGGAGCAGGGAAAGAAGATGGAGTGTACACAGTATCTGCAAAATGCGGCATGGGCGGCGCTGCAGGACGGCCATCCGGAGGAGCATAACCGAATTCTGATGGCAAACATCAGAGAGCTTGACAAAATGGGATACGACGCCATTGTTATGGCACAGGTATCCATGAGGGCACTGCTGCCTGACCTTGAAGACATAAAGACACCTTTACTCTGCAGTTTCTTTTCCGGTTACAGCGCAGTAGCTGATAAGCTGAATGAGATTGCGGCAGCCAATGAATAGAAAACACCTTGCGGAACATTACCGTGTGTACAGTAACGAAATTAAACCAGGAATAACGGAGGAAATCAAAATGAGCAAGAAATTGGTATCTGATTTATTAGTAGATTATCTGGAGCGCAGAGGCGTTACCAAATTATTCGGCCTTTGCGGTCATACCGTAATCGGAATGCTGGACGCTTTGTCCCGCAGTGAAAAAATCGAATACATAGGTACGAGGCACGAGAGCGTTGCCTCCACCGCAGCCGACGGCTATGCCCGTGTAACCCATAAGGCGTCCGTAGTAATGTGCCACCTGGGACCAGGCCTTACCAATGTAATTACAGGTGTTGCCAACGCTTCACTGGATTCCATTCCTATGGTTGTGATTGCCGGTGACGTTCCGAGCTATTACTATGGCCGTCATCCGCACCAGGAAGTGCAGATGCACGCTGACGGCGACCAGTACAAACTTCTGGAGCCGGTAGTGAAAAGAGCATGGAGAGTAGACGATGTTGAGGCATTCCCCGACATTCTCGACAAGGCGTTCCGTCTGGCTGAATCCGGCCGTCCGGGACCGGTCCTTGTGGATGTTCCGATGGATATGTTCTCGAGAGAAATGGATGAAGACCTGTGGGCGCGCACACATAAAGGAAACCTTGTAACCATGCGTCCGGCTCTTGATCCGGCAGCGGCAAAAGCCATTGCAAAAAGACTGGCCCGGGCCAAAAACCCGGTTCTCCACGCCGGCGGAGGCATTCTGCTGTCACAGGCGTCAGAGGAACTGGCCGCTTTGGCGGAATATCTCGATATCCCGGTGTCCCGTACACTGGCCGGACAGGGCTGTCTTTCCGACCTGCACCCGCTGATGATTGGACAGACCGGTTTCTGGGGACTGGAATTCACACACTCCCTTACAACAAATGCCGATGTAATCCTGGGACTGGGAACAAGATTCGGCGAGGCAGACAGCTCAAGCTGGTATCAGGGCGTTACATTTGACCCGGATAAGACGACCTTCCTTCAGATTGACATTGACCCGATGGAGATCGGCCGCAACTATCCGGTGGAAATCGGCGCAATGGGAGACCTGAAGATTGGCCTGGGACAGATTCTTGAGGAAGTGAAAAAGCTTTGTCCGGAGGGTAGAAATAATCCTGAATTACGTGCCAGAATCGCAAGAGCCAAAGCAGACTTCAAACAGTCCAACGCTGCGATTTCAAGCGACAGCCGTTTCCCGATGACGCCTCAGCGGATTCTCAAGGATGTCAAAGAAGTAATCCCGGAGGATGCAGTAATCTTTACAGATGTAGGCTGGAACAAGAATGGCGTTGCACAGGAATTTGACATCACCATTCCGGGAACCATTCATCACTCTTCCGGTCTTGCTACGATGGGATTCGGACCTTCCGCAGTTCTTGGCGGCAAGGTTGCTGCACCGGACAAAATCGTTATCAACCTGACGGGAGACGGCGGCTTCGGCATTAATCCGTCCTGTCTGGCGACGGCCGTAGAGCATGGCATTGCCTGTACCTGGGTCGTAATGAACAACTCCGCATTCGGAACCATCGCAGGCCTTGAAAATGCAAACTATAAGACGAAATTCGGCACGGTATTCTATAAACCGGACGGAGAGCGTTACACCATCTGCTGGGCGGATGTTGCAAAATCCTATGGAATCGAGTCCATCTGTGTTAATTCGGCCGAAGAGTTCAAACCTGCTTTGGAGAAGGCTATTGCCGCCAACAAAGAGGGACGTCCGTTCCTGGTTGAAGCTCCGATGGAAAATATCGTCGTACCGACACCAGGCTGCTGGAATATCAATGATATTTATACACCAAACGCACTCGTAAAAGAGGGTAAACTTGTGAAAAAGGAAAATGGCCGTTACGTTGCTCCAAGCCATTCCAAATCACACGACGGCTGCTTAAATTAAACACAGAAGTTCGTATTCCGGGTTTCCTATACTTAAAGTTCCGTTTGACGAAACCCGGAAGACGGACTCCTGGTTATCAGGAGGTTAATGATGGAAAAAATGTTTTCACTTGCCTATCTGACCGTACCGGGAACCCATCCGGCTGATCAGATTGAAATCGCAGCCCGCTGCGGCTATGAGGGAGTCAGCCTGCGGCCCATATCCATGAAGCTGCCCGGAGAGCCTGATTTTCGTCTGGCGAATCCGGTGATATATCAAAATGTGAAGTCGGCTCTTAACCGTACCGGCGTTAAACTTCTGGATATCGAGCTGGCCAGGGTTGGAGACGGAATTGACGTATCGGCTTATGAGGCAGATTTTGAAAAGGCGGCAGAGCTGGGAGCCCGCTATGTGATATCAAGCGTATGGAGCCCAGACAGGGAGTATTCCCTGGCCCAGCTTGAGACAATTTGTGATATGGCACAGAAATATAATTTGCTGGTTAACCTGGAGTTTATGGCATTTGCCAATGTCCGTACACTGGAGGAATCTTTGGAGGTAATGGCTCAGGTAAACCGGCCAAATTTAAGGCTCATGGTAGATACGCTTCATGCACACCGGGCAGGAGTGACTCAGGAGATGCTTAGGAAGGTTCCGGCAGAGAAATTCGGCTTTGTCCATCTCTGCGACGGTCCGGCCTGGATTCCTCCGGACGATCACCCTGATATGGCGGGTGTGGCCCGTTCGGCCCGGCTTTACGTCGGAGAAGGGGGAATTGATATTGCCGGAATGCTGCATGGGATAGCGGAAATTCCTTATTATTCGATTGAACTTCCCAATGCCGCTGAAATAGAAGCAGGGGGCAAGCTGGCTCATGCCGCGCGCTGCCTTGATACGGCCAAACGTTACCTTACGGCCAATGGGCTGTTGTAGAGGAGGAAGACAATGAAATTTTTTATTGACACGGCCAATGTGGATGAAATCAGAGAGGCCGGCGCCATGGGGATTATCTGCGGAGTGACGACCAATCCCTCACTGATTGCAAAGGAAGGCCGCAATTTCAATGAGGTTATAAAAGAGATTACAGAGATAGTGGACGGCCCGGTATCCGGGGAAGTTAAGGCCACTACGGAAAAAGCGGAGGATATGGTTGCGGAGGGCCGTGAGATTGCGGCTATCCACCCGAACATGGTCGTCAAGATTCCGATGACGGCGGAAGGTCTGAAAGCGGTGAAAATACTTTCAGCAGAAGGGATCAAAACGAACGTAACGCTGGTTTTTACGGCAAACCAGGCTCTTCTGGCAGCCAGGGCGGGCGCGTCCTATGTGTCCCCGTTTCTCGGAAGACTGGATGATATCTCCACGGACGGAACAGAGCTGATCCGTGATATTGTACAGATTTTCGACAATTATCCGGAAATCACGACGGAAATCATCTGTGCCTCGACAAGACATCCGCTGCATATCACGGATTGCGCGAAGGCGGGCGCCGATATCGCCACTGTGCCTTATAAGGTTCTGATGCAGATGGTCAGACATCCCCTGACGGATGAGGGAATTGACAAGTTCAGGAAAGATTACCTGGCGGTATTTGGAGAATAGTAACAATTAGCAGGTACGGGCCTTCAGCCGGATAACGGCAGGAGGCCCGAATTCAAATTAACAGGCAAATTTAAATGAAAGGCAATGAGATGCCGCCGCTTATGCGGCCCGCAGCGGGCGTTCGCCCAATCTTGATTGCCGGAAAAGAGGTTATAATGGAAATCCTGGAATTAAAAAAGAAGGCCAATGAAGTCCGCAGAGGAATTCTGACCGCCGTGCATGCGGCGAAATCCGGCCATCCCGGCGGTTCACTCTCCGCTGCTGATATTTTTACATATCTGTATTTTGAAGAAATGAATATCGATCCATCCAGGCCGGATATGGAAGGCCGGGATCGCTTTGTATTATCAAAGGGCCATAATGCGCCGGGACTGTACGCTGTTCTGGCAGAGCGGGGGTATTTTCCCAAGAAGGATTTGCTCACGCTGCGCCAAATCGGTTCTTACCTTCAGGGGCATCCTGATATGAAACATATCAAAGGCGTGGATATGTCCAGCGGCTCTCTGGGGCAGGGGATCTCGGCAGCGGTCGGGATGGCCCTGGCGGCAAAGATGGACGGTGCGGCGTACCGCGTATACGCGCTTCTTGGAGACGGGGAGCTGCAGGAAGGCCAGGTCTGGGAGGCGGCCATGTTTGCAGGTTACCGGGAGCTGGATAATCTGGTGGTGATCGTGGACAATAACAATCTGCAGATTGACGGCTCTATTGATGAGGTATGCTCCGCATACCCGATAGACGAAAAATTCAAGGCGTTTAATTTCCACGTGATTTGTGTGGAAGACGGAAACGATATGGCGCAGCTTCATGAGGCGTTCCTGGAAGCGGCCAAAGTCAAAGGAAAACCAACCGCCATCATTGCGGAGACTATAAAGGGGAAAGGAATCTCCTTTATGGAAGACAAGGCGTCCTGGCATGGTAAAGCGCCGAATGACGAGGAATACTGCCGGGCCATGGATGATCTCACGGCGATTGACGAGATGCTGGAAGAGGAAGAAAAAACAGTAGAGAAGCAGTCTGCCGCAGCTGCCGGGAAGGAGGAGAACGCAAATGGAAAATAAGAAAATTGCGACCAGGGAAAGCTACGGCAATGCCCTGGCGGAACTGGGTAAAACATATGAGAATCTGGTGGTGCTTGACGCCGATCTGGCGGAGGCAACCAAAACAGCCATTTTCCAGGGGGTGTTTCCGGAACGTCATATCGACTGCGGGATTGCGGAGTGTAATATGATTGGGATTGCGGCCGGTCTGGCGGCATCGGGAAAGGTACCGTTTGCCAGCTCCTTTGCCATGTTTGCAGCAGGGAGGGCCTTTGAACAGGTGCGGAATTCTGTGGGTTACCCTCATCTCAATGTTAAGATTGCGGCGACCCATGCCGGGATTTCCGTGGGAGAGGACGGAGCCACCCACCAGTGCAACGAGGATATAGCGCTGATGCGGACGATACCGGGAATGACTGTGATCTGCCCGTCCGATGACGTGGAGGCCAAAGCTGCGGTGAAGGCGGCTTATGAGCATGACGGACCTGTGTATCTGAGATTCGGCCGGCTGCCGGTTCCCGTCATCAATGATACGGATGATTACCATTTTGAACTGGGAAAGGGTATCACACTGCGGGAAGGAACCGACTTGACCATCGTATCAACGGGCCTGTGCGTTCCGGCATGTCTTGACGCGGCCCGGGCTCTGGAGCGTGACGGAATCAGCGCCGGTGTAATCAATATCCATACAATCAAGCCGATCGATGAAGAGCTTCTGATACAGGCGGCTAAGAGAACCGGGAAGGTTGTCACGGTGGAGGAACATTCCGTCATTGGGGGACTGGGAAGCGCCGTCGCCGACGTGCTCTCCGAGAATTACCCGGTACCGGTGCATAAAATCGGTATCCGTGATGTATTTGGAGAATCAGGACCGGCTCAGGAGCTTCTTAAAAAGTACGGCCTGGATGCGGAGGGAATCGAGGTTAAAATTCGTATCTGGCTGTCTTCAGGCGATAATTTGTAACAGTTCAGACAGCATGAACTGTTACGGCATTCGGCTAATTAAAATCGCTGTGCGATGAGCCGAATACCTGCGGCCACTACCTTTTCGCACGTTCGGCGCAGTAAATGCGCAGATTCCCCGCCAAAAAGGGGCGTGCTGCCGTGCGAACAGTAACCATAGAATCTCTCTATAAAAACGAGAGAATTCTGGTATTAGACTTTTACCTTCTGTTCCCTTATACTGAAATTACCGAAAGGACAGGTACAGAATAAACCATATAATGTAAAGGAGAGATGTTGTTATGGCTAAAGAAGTAACACCAGAGCAGATCCAGATGATCGAAGAGATGGTAGCGCGCGCACGCGTAGCTGCAGACATTATCGCTACATATGACCAAGAAACGGTTGACCGCCTTTGTCAGGCAGTTGCCGCCGCAGTATGCGATATGAAAGTATGGGCGCCAATTTGTGACGAGGCAGTTGATGAGACAGGTCTCGGCGACAAAGTAACAAAGAGAAACAAACGCAACAAAATTAAATTAATCCTGAGAGACTGTCTGCGCAACAAGAGTGTCGGCATCATTGAAGAAAATCCGGAAAAAGGTCTTGTTAAGTATGCTAAACCAGTCGGCGTTATCGCTTCCCTGGTTCCTACTACAAACCCATGTTTAACACCGGCAGGCCAGATTATCTACGCTATCAAGGCAAGAGACGTAATGATCTGCTCCCCGCATCCACGTGCAAAAGTTGTAACAAATAAATGTATTGATATCATCCGCGAAGTTCTGGTCCGTGAAGGCGCACCGGCTGATATCATCCAGGGAATCAAAGAGCCGTCCATCTCCCTGACCAATGAGCTGATGAAACGTGCAGACCTGATTATCGCTACAGGCGGCCGTCCAATGGTTAAATCTGCTTACTCCGCAGGTGTGCCGGCATACGGTTCAGGCGCAGGAAATGCAACAGTTATCATCGACGATACCTGTAACACACCGGAGCGTCAGAGAGAAGCTGCAAGCAACACACGTATTTCCAAGACTTCCGACTTCGGTTCCGGCTGCTCCTGTGACGGAAACCTGGTTATCCACGAGTCCATCTATGACGACTTCGTAAAAGCTCTGGAAGCAGAAGGCGCTTACCTGGCAAATGAGGAAGAGGCAGAGATGCTTAAAAAGGTTATGTGGGATGAGACAGGCCACCGTCTTCCGCAGACCGTTGCTATCAGCCCTCAGAAACTGGCTCTCACAGCAGGCTTTGAGATTCCGGAAGACCGCAAATTCATCGCAGTAACAGGCGGCGGAATCAATGAAATCGGTAAAGAGTTCTTCTTCTCCAGCGAGAAGCTGACAACTCTGTTAAGCCTCTTCAAATATGAAGGTGAATTCGAGAACGCGCTTACCATGATGCAGGCTATCTTCAACGTAGGCGGAAAAGGCCACTCCTGTGGTATCTACTCCTTTGATGATGAGCATATCCACAGACTCGGCATGGCTGCACCTGTATCCCGTATCATGGTCCGCCAGCCAAACAACAAGGGCAACTCCGGTTCCGCTACAAACGGAATGCCTCCGACATCTTCCATGGGCTGCGGAACATGGGGCGGAAATATCGTTTCCGAGAACATTGCATTAAAGCACTACATGAACACAACATGGGTAGCACGTCCTCTTCCGGAAGATATGCCGTCCAATGAAGAGCTGTTCGGCGAATTCTTTAAACCTGGTATGGACGAAGAATAATAGCCGGGAAAAATGTTCAGACTTAAATTTGTAGTATCAAAACTCCTTAGATTGATAGTGATAGTTTACGTTAAACAGTATTAGCCAGATCGTGAATTTATAAAATGCCGGTCCGCCTGGAATGGGCCGGCAGGCGGTGAAAACGTTACTGTTCACACCATGCAAAAAAACGTCAAGCCGTAAACAGTAACGTGAAAACTCCTCCCTCACGTGTTTTACGCCGCCGATGAATGAAAGAACGATTAATAGAAACAGGCCACAGGGCGGCGGACAGCTCTGTGGCCTGTTTCTGGTGGATCATACATAAAACGCATAAGGCATCCGATTTCGCGGATGCCTTATGCGATCAAGTTCTATTTATAAGTTATTGATAAATGTCGAAAGTAAGTCTGCGGGGAGCTGGCCCGGTGCAGAAGAATTACCTGCCGTTCCGAATGTAATGGAGGAGCCGAACACGCTGCCGCATACCCGGCTGACTGCGCCCTGTCCGCCCATGGACATGGTGATCACAGGAGTTTCATTATGCTCCTCCTGCATCGTGAGGGTGGCGTCAAGCAGAGTCAGTACATCTCTGGCGCACTGAGGGGTAACGGCATACTTGACGATATCCGCGCCGAGTTTCTGCATCTGACAGAGATGATATACAATCCGCTCCTTAGACGGAGTGGAAGCAAAGTCATGGAGGGAACCGATAATATGCATCCCTGCTTTATGCGCCGCGTCTCTTATCGTCTTCATGGCATCTTCGCCTCTGGACAGTTCCACGTCAACTAAATCCATCAGTCCGGTATCTATGACGGAAGTGAGCAGTTTTACATGGCCCTCCGTGTCAATATCTAACTTGCCGCCTTCGACGCTGGTTCTGGCGGTAAAAAGGATTGGTGTGTTGCCAAGCTGCTCCCGGAGAAAGGACATTGCCTGAAATCGTTTTTGCGGATCTTCGATATCGTTAAAAAAGTCTGCGCGCCACTCAACCATATCAAAAGGTGCGCTCTTTAATTCATTAACGGATTTACTAAGTTCCTCGATGTTTGCATCGGTGAGAGGAATACAGATTTTTGGAATTCCTTCGCCGAATACAACGTTTCTGATTTTTACGATGTTTTTCATGGCAATCTTCTCCTAAATTTGATTTAAAACAATAGTTTTTAAATATTGTTTACAGTATAAATGCAGATTGCCAAATAGTCAAGAGTTTTATACATTAAACTACTAAAAATTAACGCTTTAAAGCATGTTAGCGAATCTGAAATAGATTTAAGACCTTTTGAAATGAATATGAATGAGAAACCAATATAATTCCGGCAACTCTGACCCGCTGAAAACAAACATTTCCGTGAGATTATGACAGCTGAAAGAGCAGAACGTCCGGGCATTTTCGTAACCAAATCAGAATTAAAATAGGCTTCCCGGCCAGGATTGCAGACAGCGGGAAGTCTTTTTAACTTATTCGGTATCTTTTGAACGGGACGAGATCAAAGAAATTAACCCCTGTAACTGGGGAGAAATCCATTTATTTCTGTAATAAAAAAGCTGGCTCAGGAAGCGTATGGGCTGGACGTCTGCCTGTATGACGGCTAATTCCCCGGAGTCGACAAAAGGACGGATGGCATATTCGGGGAGATAGGAAATGCCAAGCCCCTGTTTTACCAGAGTAATAATAAAACTGGTATTGTCTATTGCCATATAGGGTTCCACCAGCAGGTTCTGGGCAGAGGCCAACTCCTCCAAAGCCCTGCGGTAGAGGCTGACCATTTCTGTGAGAATCAATGGCCGCTCAAGAATACTGCTCAGAGGGACATGCTGCCGTTCAGCCAGGGGCTCTCCTAATGAGGCGACAAAGACAAGCTTTTCCAGATTGGCATATGCCCTTACACAGTCTCGTTCTACTATTTTTCGATCCAGAACAAAAATAATATCCAGTTCATTTCTTTTCAGCATTGCGAATAAATCCTGGGTGGACGCAGTCTTAAATTCCAGCGTCACATTGGGAAATTCTCTGGAATAGTCAGGCAGCAGTGGGAGAAGTACGGACAGAAAAAGAGACTCAAGAGTGCCGATCCGAAGCTTTCCACGAACCATTCTAGGCTCAGTGCCAAGCATCCTGGCTTTTTCTGATAATCCTTCCATTTCAGTCGCATAAGACAGAAACTGCTGCCCAAGAGTAGTCAGAGAAACACGTTTGCCAATCCGGTCAAACAGAGGAAATCCAAGTTCCTCCTCCAATTGCTGGATTTGGGTAGTGACAGTGGACGGTGCATAGCCCAGTTCTTCCGCAGTCCGGGAAAAGTTTCCTAGGGCGGCGGCCCGTATGAATGTTGAAACATTCCGTAATTCCATAATATATCCCCCTAAAACTTTGTTCGAAAAAATCGAATGTATACTTCGAATCTGTTCGTTTTACAAAACAATAAGACTGATATATAATCAGAACCATCAAAGATGTACCCGAATCCAGCGCTGGAACGGTGAACTGACAGCAGTCATATTATAATGAAAATTATACCATGTTTTATACCGGTGTAAAACTGGAATGACGGCAATTGCAATGTATTTTCAATACTTTTTAAACATCAGAGAGAAAGAAGGATTCGATTATGGGAAGAATGGAATATTTGAAAGATATGCCGATTGCTGTACTTGGTGGAGGTGCGGTAGGAAAAACATGTGCGGCCGACATGAAGCTGGCAGGAAGGGAAGTCAGGCTTTATGATATGATGCCGTTTGCCGAACAGTCGCTGGCACATTTGGAGGAGACGGGTATCTTGCTGGATGGGGTGCAGAGAAACCTGTACTGTTTCGAACGTTCGGGAAGGGCATTTCTGGATATGGTAAGCAGTGACATGGGGGAAGTTGTAAAGGGAGCCGGATTGATCGTAGTCGCTGCCCCGGCTTTTGCGCATGAGCCCTTTTTCCGTGAACTGATTCCACATCTGGAGGATAGCCAGGTGGTACATATTTTTACAGATAATTATGCATCCTTGATTCTTCGCAGGCTGATGCGTGAGATGGGATGCACAAAAAATATTATTGTGGGAGGTTGGTCTTCTGCCCCCTATGGAACCAGAATTGAATCTATTGGAAAATTTGTTTTTCCCCATGTCGGTGTGAAATACCGCGCAATTACACTTAGGGGAGCATCACTTCCAATGTCGGATATTGACGATTTTATGGAATCATCCAAATATCTTCCCTGTATCGATGCAGTTACGCAGGGAAATGGACCGGAAGCAGGCAATACGGTGCTGGATATCGGATTTTCCAATATTAACCCGGTTATCCATGTTCCGGCAACTATTTTGGGAGTGTCGACAATGGAAAATTGGGGTGTGATCTTCGGCGGTTATGACAAGACAAAGTACTCCATGTATTGTCATGGTCTGTGCCCATCTATTTGTGAGGTACAGTATCAATTCTTTGAGGAGGAGAAGGCTTTGGCGAAGGAGATTGGGGTTGGAACGCCGACCTATGCTTATGACTCTTTCTTCTCACGCCGGAGCGTATTGACTCAGGAGTATATGGGACTTGATAAAGACGGCAAGGATAATGTGGTATTCCCGCTCGATCAGCCGTCGGATGAGGGAAATACAGGTCCTAATAATATTAACCACCGTTATCTGACGGAGGATGTGCCGGTTGGCTGTAAGATTTATCATGATTTGGGCGTCCAATACGGAGTACCGACCCCGGTGATTGACTCTATGATTGTTCTGGCAGGAGCCATGCACAAAAAAAGTTTCTTTGAGACAAGTAAATATAATCTGGCTTATCTTGGTATTGACAATATGCCGAAGGATGAGTTGCTGGAATACCTTAATAACGGTGTTTATGAGCGTTAGAAGGAGATAAACTAAGGGGAATTCTTATGAAGTTTACTATTGATTATCGTGTCGAGGATTACATATTAAATACAAACTGGGAATCATTACCCAAACATGTCCGGGAGCGGGCTGTGGTCTGTGGAATTGACTTAATGACAGCCCTGATCATTGGAAGCAGAGGAGGTCAATTTGAAGCTGGAAAGCTGTTGGCAAAGCAGATTGGAGCTGTAGGGAGGATCAGCGCTGTGGGAACAAAAGAGCAGTATAATCTACTGGGGGCTGCAATTGCCATGGCCCACGCGTCCAATTCCTTTGATATCGACGACGGACATAATTTGATAAAAGGCCACCCGGGTACGTCTTTCGTGGCAGGAATCCTCGCAGCGGGACTGGAGAGAGGTATTTTATACCGGGATTATCTCACAGCGCTTGTAACAGCTTATGAGACATCGATCCGCTGGGCGAAAGCAATGCAGAATCATTATGGTTATCTGCACAGTACAGGCGCCTACGGTGCCTATGGTACGGCTGCGGGGGTGGGAAGAGTACTGGGGCTTAGTCGGGACCAGCTTAACAATGCGTTGTCCATTGCAGATTTTCACGCGCCGATGACACCGGTTATGCGCTCAGTCGAGTATCCTTCTATGAATAAGGACGGTGTGCCCTTTGGTGCACTTGTCGGAGTGATGGCTGTACTTGAAACGCTGTCAGGAAGCAGTGGTGTGGGAAATATATTAGAGATGCCGGAATATAGAAGTCTGACAGATTCATTGGGAAAAGATTATGAGATAATGAATCTGTACTTCAAACCATATACATGCTGCCGGTGGGCACATCAGCCGATTGCGGCCTGTATTGATTTGATGAAGGAGCATAATTTTGACGGAGATGATGTAGAGCGCGTGGAAGTGCATACATTTGATTCTGCGGCAAAGCTGAGCAAAAAGATTCCTGTTTCGGCAGACGAGGCCCAGTATAACATTGCATGGCCGGTTGCGTCGGCCCTGATATTTGGGGATGTTGGTTTTCAGCAGGTGCATGAAAGCGCTTTGAATAACCAGAAGGTTCTTGATATGATGAAATGTCTGGAATTTATCGTGGATGAGAAAATGGAAAGCCAGTTTCCGGTAAAACGTCTGGCATGGGTGAGAATCAGGCTGAAAGATGGACGGGAATACCGCTCGGATGTATATGCAGCTCCCGGAGAGGCCTCAGACGGTGTGGATTTAAAATGGATCACGGATAAATTTATGCGGCTCACAAGACCTGTGCTGAAGAAGGACGACCAGATAAAATTAGTGAGGAGCTTGTCGGAAGATTTGGATGTTCCACTGCAAAGCCAGATAGCAATGATCAATCAAATGCTGGAAAATCAATAGAAGGTACATAACTATACTGTGTAGCAGAAAAGCCGCTGACAACGTCGCGGCAGACTGCTGCACGGAAGATAATAATTCCCATCCTGTTAATGCGTATCCCAATATGCGATGCGCTGCATATAAGAATGTGAGGAGAAGTACTATGAATTTAAGTCCCTATGATTTACTGATGGATTTTGCAATCATGTCGATTTTACTATTTATCGCACAGCTTTTAAGATCGAAATTAGTGATTTTCCAGAAGCTGTTGCTCCCATCATCCCTTGTGGCTGGATTTTTTGGCTTGTTTCTTGGACCGGAGTTCTTGAATATTCTGCCGTTTTCATCTGCTATCAGTTCCTACGCTTACCTTCTTGTCGTATTTCTATTTGCGTCCCTCTTTATCGGTAATGAGGGAGGCGGCTCATTCAAACAGACTATGGATGAGGTGGGAGATACATTCCTTCTGAATTCGGGAGTTTATTTTGGTCAGTATGCTGCGGCGCTGTTAATTGGAGGTGGCTTAATGCTGCTGCTGTTTCCCCAGGTTCCTGAGGCATTCGCAATTTTGATGCCAGGAGGCTTCATGGGAGGACATGGGACAGCGGCGGCATTCGGCGGTTCGTTTAAAGAACTGATAGACTGGGATGAGGCGCTTCCCATCGGACAGACATTCGCCACAATTGGCCTTCTGGTTGGCGTTATAGGAGGTGTGATTGCAATTAATATTGCCACCCATGTAAAAGCCACCCGTTTTATTACAACTATGGCTGAGTTGCCTGAGGGAATGAGAACCGGGATGCTGCCTCAGAACGAACAGGAATCTATGGGCCGTTCTACGGTAAGTCCGATGACGCTGGATCCCCTGACCTGGCACCTGATGCTGGTGCTGATTGCCACTTGTGCTGGATATTATCTGACAAACTGGCTTCAGGGGTTATTTCCGTCACTCAGCATTCCGATGTTTTCGGTTTCGATGATCTGCGGAGTACTCCTTCAGATGGTATTAAAAGTGTTAAAACTGACAAGATACGTGGACAAGAATGTTGTGACCAGGATAGGAAGTTCTGCTACAGACTATTTGGTGGCATTTGGAATTGCCTCAATTAAAATTTCCGTAGTTCTGAAATACCTCTATCCGATAATTATTCTGACACTGGTTGGGATTGCTTCGGTGACATTCTATCTTGTCATGATTTCCAGAAAATTATTCCATAATTTCTGGTTTGAAAGAGGGATATTCATATTTGGCTGGTCGACAGGTGTGGTAGCGATTGGGGTTACACTGCTCCGGATCGTAGATCCGGAGTTTAAGAGTAAGACATTGGAGGATTACGGCATGGCTTATGTGTTTATGTCATTTATTGAAATCGGTCTGATTGCAATCCTGCCCACGATAATCGTCAAAGGATACGGAATGTTGGCAGGAGGAGTATGTTTTATCATATTTCTCATTATTCTGGGAGTTTGTGCGAAAAAGTACGGGGTTTTTAAAGGTAAAGCCGGGGATCTGAGACCGGGAGAAGCAGAAATACTGGGAAAGAGCCTGTAGGACAGTGAGACGTGGGTAAGAACCGGAATTTTATAAAGTTAGAGCAATAAATGAACATGGGGTATGCGGTGTAATCCGTACATCCCATGTTCTGCCGTTACCAAACCAATCACAGATTATATTCCATCAACAACCTCTCCTGATAGCCTGGTTCCTTCAATGATTTCAGAATATCCACTTCTCTGCCGTCCTTCAGCAGCCGCCGGTTCAGCTCGTTAATACGTTCACGGCCTTCTTTTTGCCCCTCAATTCGTCCTTCACGCCGTTCTTCTTCCAATATTTTACACATACTTTCGATCCCCTCCTCTTTTTCTTTAAAGAACCTTACTTTTCTTACCACATTTGGGAAGATGTCCGTCTGGTAATGGCTGTCTGTATGCTTCATATAAGATAGTAATTCATCAATTTGTTCATTATCGCAGGGACATTCCAAATTTGCATATATTTCGTGGACTCCGTTATCAACAGTGGCTCCGATATCTTTTAAGATGCGTTCCACATAGTAGATTCCGGAACGATACTTAAAAAAATCCCGTTTTGTGATAAAGATAAGATAGATATCAGGAAGTGCTTCATAAGGAACGCCTTTCTCATGATAGCTCATATCAATGCTGGAGTGATAGTATCTCACCCTCCGCTGGTGATCTCCGTCATCCTGTATCTGCATTTCAATATTTATCAGCTTTCCCCTTGTATCCTCAGCCAGGATATCGAGAACAACCGAATGGTTTTCAATGTTCCGGATAGAATACTGTGCCTTCACCTCTCGGACTTTTAATGCCGGTTCATTTAACATGATTCGGATCACTTCTTCACAGGCTTTTTTATCCTCCAGTACTTTACAGAAAAAAACATCACTTGTCATATCAAACTGCTGTACTTTTTTTCGGCGCTCCTCATAAGAACTTAAACGGATGCCGGAAACAGAGTCTTTCTTCTTGTTTGCCATTCCTGACTCCTCTCGTATACGACAGGAGCCGTTTTTCTCCTGCCATATTGGTGTTTTGTGCTGAACTATGGCAGAATTTGCCGGTCTTGATCCATACAGCTGCTGCAGAATCAATTGTATACAGCCGTGATGGCCGTATTGATTTGTGTAATGAGTAACAGTTCATGCTGCCTGATTGTTACTGTAATTAATTATAACTTTCCGGGATAAAAATGACAAGAAATATTTTTATAAAGAGCAGACTCATACTTGCGTTTCATTTCCTAATATGCTATAGTAGCAACTGCAATAAGGTCGCAGTATTCCGTCCGTATACAAGCCGGGATTCCTGCACAACCAACCCAAGTGTTCGAGACCTTCCACTTGTAAAACAAAACTAAAGGAGACAACTGAATATGAGAGAGAAAAACAACAAAACCGTTTACTTTGTGGCTTACGGTGCAGTAATCGCGGCGATTTATACCGTGCTGACACTGGTATTCGCACCAATCAGCTTCGGACCGGTGCAGTTCCGGATTGCCGAGGCACTGTGCATCCTGCCTTTCTTCACACCGGCAGCGGTGCCCGGCGTGTTTATCGGCTGCCTGCTGTCCAACCTGCTCTGCGGGGCAGCGCCGCTCGATATCGTGTTTGGCAGCCTGGCGACGTTAATCGGGGCAGCAGGTTCCTATGGGCTGCGCGGGAACAAGTGGCTTTTGCCTGCCGCCGATAGCGGCCAACACTGCCATCATTCCATGGGTTCTCCGCTTTGCGTATGGCTCGCCGGATTTAATTCCGGTTGCCATGGTGACAGTGGGAATCGGTGAGATTCTGGCTATCGGAGTTCTGGGCAATATCCTGCTCTTAGCTCTGGAACGGTATAAAAATATTTTATTTGGCAGATGTGCTGGAAATGCGGCTGCCAGATGACAGACGGCTGAACTGATAAGCCGAATTGGCCCGGAAAAGGTTTACTGCCTTTCCGGGCCTTTTTATTGATGACGGTGAACTGTGCGCGGAGCGACGTGATGAAAAGTAAACTATTCACCACAATCAACGGCGTTTTTTTGCCGTTTCTGTGCATCATTTGTTACGGTTTAGCAGAAGGCTGAACTGTAACCATCATATTCTGACGGCACTAACAAAATCTTGACAATTCCCATCAAAAGAAGTTAAATAAAAGTAATGCCGGAAAACGGGTAAATGCGCCCGGCGGCAATGGACATCAATACGGCATATACATTATATATAGGGGCTGCAGAATATAGAGAATAAAGGTGGAAAATAACATGTATCAGATTGATTTTACAAAACCACAGTCAGTTCATTTCGTCGGCATCGGTGGAATCAGTATGAGCGGGCTGGCAGAAATTTTAATGGACGAAGGGTTTAAAATATCCGGTTCAGATGCCCATGAATCAGAGCTTACCAGACATCTGGAGGCGAAGGGCGCGGTTGTCTATTACGGCCAGAAAGCTGAGAATATAAAAGACGGTATCGATGCGGTTGTCTATACGGCAGCCATTCATGAGGATAATCCTGAGTTCATGGAGGTAAAAAGACGGGGAATCCCTATGATGAGCCGTGCGGAGCTTCTCGGCCAGATGATGAAGAACTACAGGGAAGCTATCGCTATCGCCGGGACGCACGGCAAGACGACAACAACGTCCATGGTAACCGAGATCTTTCTGGAAGCAGACAACAATCCCACCATATCGGTTGGAGGTATCTTAAACTCTATCGGAGGCAATATCCGCGTCGGCGGTCCGGAATTTTTTGTGACGGAGGCCTGCGAATATACGAACAGCTTTCTCTCATTTTATCCGACCATGGCAGTTATACTTAATATAGAAGAAGACCATCTTGATTTCTTCAAAGATATCGATGATATCCGCCGTTCGTTTCGGCAGTTTATTGAGAAAGTACCGGAGAACGGAACCATTATCATGAACGGGACCATAGAGAACTGGCGGGAGCTGACGGCCGGTGCGGCCGGAAAGGTTGTTACATTCGGAAATTCGAAGGAAAATGATTACAGCTTTGACGCGGTTGTGTATGATGAATATGCAAGGCCTTCTTTTGATCTTTATATAAAAGGAGAGAAAAAGGAGCGGATCAGTCTTGGAGTCCAGGGGGAGCATAATGTATACAATGCCCTTGGAGCAATTGCAGTGGCAATGGAGTCCGGGGCCGGGCTGGAGGCTGCCGGCAGAGGACTTTTGAAATTCACAGGAACTAACAGAAGATTTGAAAAGAAGGGGGAGCTGAAAGGGATCACGATTATCGACGACTACGCCCATCATCCCCAGGAGATAGAGGCAACACTGAAAGCGGCTGAGAATTATCCGCATAAACGGATTTGCTGTGCCTTCCAGCCGCATACTTACACCAGGACGAAAGCATTTATGAAGGAGTTTGCACAGGCTCTTTCCCTCGCAGACTGCGTTATGCTGACTGACATCTATCCTGCAAGGGAGACTGACACGCTGGGAGTCAGTTCTGCCGATATTGTTGCGCTTTTAAAGGAAAAGGGAGTCGATGCCTGGTATCTGCCCACATTTGACGATATGGAAAAATTTATTTTGGAAAATTGTACACAAGGTGATTTGTTGATAACTATGGGGGCCGGAGACATTGTAAAGGTTGGGGAAGAGCTGTTGGGGCTCTAGTTATCCACATTATCCACATAGTTGTCAACATTTTATGTAAAGAAGCTATGTGGATTTTTTTTGCCCTGGGTGTATAGAGGATGAAATTCAAATAACATTGATAAATCAAGGGTTTCGACAAAATAGTTCATATATCGAGTGGATAACAAACGATAATGTCCACATTATCCACATTATCCACACCAATATCTGTGGATAACCCCGCCTATTTTCTTTTGGAAAGACCTGTGTTATGATGTAGGCATAGTGAATTTGTGGATTTTAAGGTTGCGGTTCGTCCGGAACGGTGACAATTTAAGTGAGGAATGGTGAGGGGATGGAGCTCAGTTTTAAAAACCGGTTTTCTGCGGGGATAACGGTTGTGGCCAATGAATTTATTGATCAGTATATGGCAGATGCCAACGGAGAATACGTTAAGGTCTATCTGTACCTGCTCCGCCATGAGGGCGGGGAGATTACGGTGGAAGCGGTGGCGGACGCGCTGAACCATACGGAAGCTGATGTACGGCGGGCTTTTGCCTATTGGCAGAAAGCCGGGGTCTTTGAAAAGGAGCCTGCCGCCCGTAAGAAAGAGCCTGAGGGGGTAAGGGAGGCTGTAAAGGCAGAGGACAAGAACTCCGTGCAGCAGCTCCCCGAAAGCCGTGCGGCACGGGAGACAAGCGCTTCCTGCGTATGCGATTTGGAATCGCTGTCGGATGATGAGACATTCACCCAGCTGGTTTATATTTCTCAGAAATATTTGAATAAAACGTTTACGCCTGTGGACTGTCAGGTATTCGTTAATCTATACAAGAATTTGAATATGCCGTCGGAACTCATAGAATTCCTGGTGGAATACTGTGCGCAGAACGGGCATACAAGCCTGCGCTATGTAGAAAAAGTAGCTCTCAGCTGGCATGAGAAGAATATCATGACTGTGGAGGAGGCGCGCGCGTATTCCAGAAGCTTTTCCAAGGAATCCTTTGCTATTATGAAGGCCATGGGGCTGACGGGACGAAATCCGGCCGATTCCGAATTTGAATTGATGGAGAAGTGGTTCAGGACCTACGGTTTCACAAAAGAGATCGTGGTGGAGGCCTGTAACAGAACCATTAAGACGATACATAATCCCAGCTTCCAGTATGCAGACAGGATTCTATCCGATTGGAAGGATGCAGGGGTAAGGACGATGAGCGATATTGCCGCTCTTGATAAGTTACGAAAGGAACAGGAACAGGCAAAATCGAAAAAGAGCGGCCGGGGAACGGGGGAAGGCCTGGCAGCGGCCCGGAGCGGTCCGGCCCGGTCGGGGAACCGTTTCCATAATCTTGAGGAACATGGATATGATTATGACGAGATGGTCTGGGATATGATCAATGCCGGACAGAAGGGTGAGTAACGGAGCGTAACGGTTCAGCCGTGCTGCGGACAGCACAGGATGCCGGCTGTACAGCAAGCAGGAGGTGGAAATGGCACTCAGCAATTCCCAGTATGATTCAATCATGCGGATTTATAACCAAAAACAGTTAAATAACAAACATGAACTGGATCGTCGTACCAAAGAGGTATATGAAAGGATTCCGGCTATCCGGGAGATGAATGACGAGATAAGTTCCGCCGCCGTAAGAAGCGCGAAGCAGTTATTAAATGGCGACAGGGAGGCGGTTGAAAAGCTCAGGAAGACCATTGCCGGGCTTAGGGAAGAACGGCAGGTACTGCTGGCGGCTTACGGCTATCCTGACGACTATCTTGAGATGCATTATGAATGTCCGGACTGCCGTGATACAGGATACAGTAACGGCAGGAAATGCCATTGCTTCCGCCAGCGTGAAATTAACCTTCTGTATGCCCAGTCCAATATCCGGGAAATACTGAAGCGTGAGAATTTCGATAATTTTTCCTATGAATATTTTGATGATACGAAGATAGACGGGCGAAGCGGCAAGACGGCCAGGGAATACATGCGCCAGGTGGTGGATACATGCAGGCAGTATGTGGACGCATTCGGTCAGAAAAAGGACAACATACTTTTTACCGGCAAGACGGGCCTGGGTAAGACATTTTTAAGCAACTGCATTGCCAGGGAACTGATCGAACGAAGTTTTTCCGTCGTATATCTTCAGGCGGTAGAGATGTTTGAGATATTTTCCAAGGAGCGTTTTTCCAATGACTCCACGGATGAAGACCGGGATCGCTCCCGCTATCTGCTGGAATGTGATCTGCTGATTATCGACGATCTGGGCACAGAACTGGTCAACACATTCACCACATCCCAGCTATTCTATGTGATCAATGAAAGAATGAGCCGGAAGAAAGGGACGATTATATCCACCAATCTGCCTGTCAATGAAATGCGGGATGAGTTTACGGACCGTATTATGTCCAGAATTGTCAGTCAGTATAAAGTGATACCTCTTTATGGCGAAGATATCCGGATTAGGAAGAAGCTCAAAGAGGCCAGGGAAGGAAAATAAAAGGAATTTAGCTGAGGTTTGGAGGAGTGGACTTTCCGCTGCCACTACTGCTGCCAAATAGTTACAGTTCAGCCTTCGGCTAAACCGTAACAAATGATGCACAGAAACGGAAAAAAACGCCGTTGATTGTGGTGAAAAGTTTATTTTTCATCGCGTCGCGCCGCACAACTCGGGATTTTCGAAAAAACAGCGAAAACACCCCGCGGAATACATCATGGCTGAACCGTTACGCCAAATAATCGTCTGTCCCCTTGATTTACTTGACTTATAAGGTGCATAATGATATAAATGAGACGATGATTATGTTTGTGAGGCCGCCGCTGATATTTGACGGGCTGATAAAATTCAAGAATAGAAAAGACTGATTTACTGGAGGAAAGAGATGCTGTACGAAGAAAAAATCATTGAGACGATCCCGGTTGGCCCCCTTGGGCTGATTCCGCTCAAAGGATGTGCGGAGCTTGGAAAAAAGGTGGATGATTACCTGGTATCATGGAGAAGGGAGCGGGAGAGCGAGCATAAAGCTACGATCGCATTTTCCGGTTATCAGAGGGATACCTATATAATCGGAGCCGGTACGCCGAGATTTGGTTCAGGAGAAGGAAAAGGATGGATTTCCGCTTCCGTTCGCGGTGATGATGTGTATCTGCTGGTAGATATCTGTAACTACAGTCTCACCTATTCCCTGTGCGGAATGGTAAACCATATGTCACCCGATGACCATTTCCAGGATTTAAAGAGAATTATCGCCGCCGTCGGAGGCAAGGCCAGGAGAGTCAATGTTATTATGCCGTTCCTCTATGAGAGCCGCCAGCATAAGAGATCGGGACGGGAGTCCTTAGACTGTGCCCTGGCTCTGGAAGAGCTGGTAAGCATGGGAGTAGAGAATATCATCACCTTTGATGCTCATGATCCGCGTGTTCAGAACGCAATCCCGTTAAAAGGATTTGAAACCGTACAGCCGATTTATCAGTTTATCAAACATCTCTTAAAGCATGAGAAAGAGCTTGAGATTGACAGTGATCATATGATGGTTATCAGCCCGGATGAGGGAGGTATGTCCCGCGCCGTCTTTTTTGCCAATGTGCTGGGACTTGATATGGGCATGTTCTACAAACGCCGCGACTATACGAAGATCGTAGGCGGACGCAATCCAATTGTGGCCCATGAGTTCCTGGGCGCCAGCGTGGAGGGCAAGGATGTCATTATCGTCGATGATATGATTTCTTCCGGTGAGAGTATGCTTGATGTGGCTAAGGAACTGAAGAACAGAAAGGCGAGAAAGGTATTTATCTGCTCTACGTTCGGCCTCTTTACCAATGGGCTTCAGAAGTTTGACGAATATTACGGCAATGGCCTGATTGACCGGATTCTGACTACGAACCTGATCTATCAGACGCCGGAGCTGCTTTCAAGGCCGTATTATATCGATGTAGATATGAGTAAATATATAGCGTTGATTATTGACAATCTGAACCATGATGCATCTCTCAGCGAGCTTTTAAACCCTACGGGACGCATTAACAGGCTGCTGGAGAAGTACAGGGCCGGTATCAGGGAATAAGATAGAAACAGGGCGGAAAGCTTCCTTTTTATGAGGACTTTCCTGCCCTGATTTTATTGACGACGGTGACCCGTGCGCGGAGCGTGCAGGTTATCGTTGAACGGGGGTAAAGATGAAAGAAGAATTTATCAATAACAGGCCGGTCTCCATGAAGGCCGCAGTATACCACGGTATTGGCGATGTACGCCTGGAAGAGCGGCCGGTACCTGTTATCCGGGATCCGAAGGATGCCATTGTCAGGGTAGTTCGTTCCACGATCTGCACCAGTGATCTCCATATCAGGAATGGGGCGGTGCCGAGAGCCGTACCCGGAATTATACTGGGCCACGAATTTGTGGGAGAGGTGGTTGAGACAGGTTCTGAGGTGGTTAAACTGAGTGCAGGCATGCGTGTGGCGGCCAACTGCGAGACATTCTGCGGAACCTGCTTTTATTGTAAAAGAGGGTTTGTCAACAACTGTGAACACGGCGGATGGGAACTGGGATGCAGGATAGACGGCTGCCAGGCCGAATACGTCCGTGTCCCCTATGCGGATATGGGGCTTACTCCGATTCCGGCCTCCGTAACCTATGAACAGGCGCTATTTACCGGGGATATTCTTTCCAGCGGCTTTTGGGGCGCTGAGATTGCCAATATAAATCAGGGTGACTGTGTCGCTGTCATAGGCGCGGGTCCGGTCGGGCTGTGCGCGGCCGAGTCGGCCAAATATCTGGGAGCTGGAACGGTTGTTATAATTGACCGCGATGAATTCCGTCTCAGGCTGGCAGAGAAGAACAGGCTGGCAGATGTTACGGTCCAGAACGGCGTGCAGGATGCGGAGAATACGGTCCGGGAATTGACGGAGGGAAGGGGCGCAGACGCAGTAATCGAGGCAGCAGGAGGAAAGGATACATTTGAACTGGCCTGGAAGCTTGCAAGGCCGAATGCAGTCGTTTCGATAGTCGCTATGTATGAGGAGGCTCAGATACTGCCGCTGCCGTCCATGTATGGCAAAAATCTGATATTTAAGACAGGGGGAGTCGATGCGGCAAGCTGTCCCAGACTTCTGTCACTGATAGAAAAAGGAGTACTCAGGACGGATTTCCTGATCACGCACCGTTCTCCGCTTTCTCAGATTATGGAGGGCTACCGTGTATTCGGGGCGAAGGAAGATAATTGCGTGAAATGGGTGATTACAGACGGGTCCCGGCAATAGCTGGGACCCGTATTTTGGCTGATTGACGGCGATGACCTGTGCGCGGAGCGTGCAGGTCATTGTTGACAGGGGGACCTGCTCAGCCAGCCTTCCCGTAATAGGGAAGCTGTTCATCAAATCCGGTTTTACCGCATTTGAACCACTCAATCATATGTTTTACCGTGTCGGATGCCTTGGCGGCAGCGGCCAGGTCGGAATTGAATGCCTGATGCGGCTGAACATATATGTTGGCCGTTCTGTCCTCTGCCATTTCAAGCAGCCTTCTGGCAGCCAGCAGATTTTCATCGCTGGTTGTTTTCTGGTTTCTAAGCGACTGGGAAAAATCATTTTCCGCAGTAAATACATCTAATCCGATACCACCGATAATTCCCTCCTGGTAAAGGTGTAGAAGACCGGCTTCCGGAGCTATTTCACCTCGCGTAATATTGATAAAAATAAGCCCTTTCTTTCCCTGGCGCAGGACCTCTTCGGAAAAGTAGTTTTCATTATAGAAGATACTGTCTGGAATACGGGTAAGATTCATTGCATTTATGATAATGTCACTGTTCTTAATCGCTTCCTCCTTTGAGACGAATTTTACGCTGTCACCGTAAAGGTCCCTCAGTTCATTTTCACGGATATCAACTGCCTGGGCGGTAAGGCCGTTTGCCTTAAGAAGCTCGTAAATGCGTTGCCCTATCTTTCCAACGCCAAAGACAGTGGCGATCCGGTCTGAGGTCAGCTCCATAAAGGAGGAGGTCATATTGCGCTCAAAGGTTACGGCATTCAATGTGTAATGATTGAGAAGTCCTGCGGTAGCATATACAAATTTCATGGTGGTCTGGGCAACGGAGTTAACACAATAATTCCTCAATGAAGTAATATTTGCCAAATCGGCTAACGTTTCAATATGGTCATAGCCAGCGCTTCTTGTTATGATGCTTTTTTTGCTTCCGGATAGGTAAGAGGCAGGTATCACGGAATGAGTTTTAGCACTGATGATTTCGGGAAGTTCCTCACCCGGGTTGCGCCTGAGAAATTCCTGGATAGTTTCCGGGATGACAAGATAGCGCAGGTCTTTTGGAATCAGGCCGCATTCCTGTGCGGCCTTTGTTTCATCTATTAGATGTCGAGCCTCTTCCCCTAAGGCCTCAAAGTGGATAATATCATAATTTATACTCATTACATACTCCTTTTATCAGGTGGTAAGTTCCTTCAGGTTTTTTATTTTATCTGCCCAGTTATCTTCCTGCTGAATGTTCTGTGTCATAAGGCTGACTGCAATCACTGCTATAATTGGAACGACCACACTAATTGCTTCATGAATTCCTGTCGATGTTTTAAACAAATAGTACCATACACAGGTCGCTGGAATCCCTGTCAGTATTCCGGCGAGAATTCCCTGACTGGTACATTTTTTCCAGTAAAGTCCAAGGTAAAGAGAAGGGCCTACGGAGGTCATAAGTCCGGTCCATGCAAAGATAATCATATTAAACACGCCGCCTGAGCCGAATAATGAAATTAACAACCCGATTATACCAATCACAATTGTGAGAAGTTTACATATAATACCATACGCCTTCTGTGAGATATGCCTTTTCGCCAGAATACCTTTTTCAAGAAAATTCCGGCTTAGTTCGCTGGTAGATTGAAGCAGTAGTGATTCCGTTGTGGACATAACTGCTGCAAAGATACCTGCCATCAGGATGCCTCCTAAAATATTTGGGATGTAATCTACAATTATCTGCGGAATACATGTCTCGGGATCTGCTATTGTCGGATAAAGCAGACGGCAGCTCATACCTATCAGTACAGGGCCTAATTGCCGTATAATATTGAATATACTGGAAAGAACGCAGCTTTTCCGAATTTGTTTGTCATTCTTAATAGTAAGGTATTTTTGAATAGCCTGTGGCTGGGCCAGAAAACCGGCGGCGCTGCCCAGCCAGTAATTGCATATATAGAATGAGGCATTGCCGGTACTTCTACCGTTGTTCCACTGGATTAAAGATGGATCTGCTGTTGAAAGGGATGCAAACAATCCACTCAGTCCGCCCACTTTTGAAAGGGAAACCGCCACTAGGACACCAAAGCTGAGAATCATGATAAATCCCTGAATTGCATTGGTCCACATGGCGGCATTGACACCGCCTAAAAATATGTATGCAATAGTCAGAACTGCAATTCCTACTGCAATAGCGCTGGGATTCAGGCCCAGGACGTTTGCAGCCTTCGAAGCCGCTGTAAATTGTCCGGCAAGATAAAATGTTATAAACAGGCCAATCATTAAACCACCGAAAATTTTTATCAAATTATGCGGATCGCCATGCAGCTTTGACATTGCTTCAATTGGAGTAAGAACTTCTGTCTTTTCACTCATTGCTCTCAGTTTATGAGCCAGAAAAAACCAGCAGATAAATTCGAGTATCGTTCCCCATATACACTGCCATGTCGCAACCAACCCAAGTGTATACCCCATCCCCACAAGTCCGATGAAAGCAAATCCGCTGGCGAGAGTAGTTCCCATGGCCAGTGCTGTGACTACGGAACCAAAGTTTTTTTCTCCGACAATAAAACCTGCCGAAGATTTGCTATGCCCTTTTCTTCCCGTATAAATACTGACTCCAAAGGTAGCTGCCAGATATACGGCGATTCCAATAAAGATACCTGTCATATCTAATTCCCCCTATTTCTCACGATCATCTTTTCTGTGCCTGAAAAACCATATCAGCGACATTGCAAGTCCGATAAAAGGCAGTATAAAGATATTAATGATTTCTCCTATTCCAATGTATTGAAACATGACACCCTCCCTCTCTAATCCATGTGTAAAATAATCTCGGTTTGACCGCCATTTACGGTAACTCCCTGGGAGAATAGCAGATGGATATCGTTTCCTCCTTCTGCTTTAATTACGCCGTTATTATCTATGCTTACCCACAGGTCATGTCCCGGTAAAATCCGGTTTCCGGCTTTCTTGATTTTTTTCAGGCTGTTTAGTGTTTGGTCTAAATTTACGGATATTTGAACGGTTTCAGTTGCCAGTTCACCTCTGTTTTTTGCTGCATCACCCGCTAAAACCCACTTCTCTCCATTTTCCTGATGTAGAATATAAGAACAGCATCCAGGGGTATGTCCAGGAGTCATAATAGCGGTGATTCCGGGAAGAATCTCCTGATTATCATTCTCAATAAATATTTTCTTTGCTTTTTCCAGCACCGGTATTGCGGAGCGTTCAATCAGAAGATCTCTGTGTTCTGCGTCATTTGCATATTCCCATTCGGCCTTTGAAAGCACAAATACCGCGTTTGGAAGCAAATCTACATTACTGGCATGATCAAAATGAAGATGAGTCAGTAAAACATAATCAATATCCTCGCATTTAACCCCTTTCTCCTCCAGGATCCGGTAGTAATCCTTTCTCAGACCAACACAGCCGGTATCCAGTAAAATATTGTGCCTGCCACCTTGGATCAAAGCCCATGTTCCCCAGCCATGGTAGCAAAAAGGCAGCTTGCCTGAAAAACCACCAAATAGAATTTTTACGTCAAATACCATGTTCCCTCCCATAATAAATAGTCACGTTAGTTACAAGTTTTTGCGCATTAACTTTATGATTTATTTATATCACTTCCAGTTTTTAAATTCCTGCATTCGATTGGAATTAACATGATAAATCTTGCTATTAAATTTTTGCGTAAAAATCAAAATTCTAAAAAAGTATATGTATATAACGATATATTTCTGATAAAAGTATAGTTTATCATTCTTTAAATAACTGAATGGCGACGTGGAATTATATTGATGTAAATCTGTGAATGAACAAAAATAGATATTTTTTAGGTGTAACGCAAGAAAAGACAGAAAAAATATAGGATAGTGCAGAAACCAATGTAATTATTTACCATATAAATCGGGAAAATTGCCAAAAAATTGATTTATCTTGTTCAGGTCTGGAGAACGCTTGTAAGGAAGAATTGAAAAAGATAGACTTGTACTATAGCAAATAGACTGTTGATATTTGAGAATCTAGTTTTAGCAGGAATTTGAAGGGGAAAACAGATTAAAATTGGCAGAAAAAGATGATTGATTCTGTAGAAGCCAGAAAACAACTGGAATAAAATTCCAGTAGTATGGGCCAGGGAAAATATAGTAGAATCAGGATCGCAAAGAAGTCGGGAGAGGAGACGCAGAGGATGATCAAATGCCATTATGAGATTCACATTAGTAAAAATGATACTTATTCCATGGATCGTCCCCATTTTCATGAGGACATAGAGATTGTGCTTTGCATTGCTGGGGAAGGCGTGTTCTTCCTGGAGCCAGAGGTGTTTCCCTTGTACAGGGGGCAGTTATTTCTCATCGACTCCTCAATCCTCCATCGCAGCGTGGCAAATGAAGAGTACCGTTGCCGGGTTTTTCATATTTCATCAGAAATGCTGCACGAATTTTCCTCCCTTCAGAGTAATTTCCAGGCGAGAAGCAAGCGCTCCGGCCTGGTCGCGACGCTGACGGAGGAGGCCACAAAATATCTGGAAAGTCTGTATGGCAAGCTTGCCGAGGATTTCGGAAATGAGTTTGGCGGGGATATCAGACAGACGATCACATTGCTGACCTTTTTGCTGACCTGTTTTTCGCATTTCAATGAGGCCGAGGACGGGGAGGTACATACAAATCCTAGTCTCGATAAGGTGGCGCCGATCCTTACCTATATACAGGAACATCTGGGGGAGGCCATGACGACCCAGTCTATTGCCGATGCATTTTATATGAGTAAATACCACCTGTGCCATATTTTTAAAGAAGGCACCGGGTTCAGCCTGATGGATTATGTCATCAACTGCCGGATTTTGAAAGCCAGGTCTTTGCTTCGAAACGGGATGCGGGTCCAGGAGGTTGGAGAAAATGTAGGTTTCCGGAATAATGAACACTTCATCCGAACCTTTAAAAAGCTGACGGGAACACCGCCGAAGCGGTACGCGATGATGTACAAGGACAGTGACCAGAATGCCCAGAGAGAGCTTGTGGTGGTGGAAGGCAAGGATGGGAAAATTATAGAGGGAATAAAGGCTTAGCTTGGCCTGTCGGATAGCCCCCGCCGCACTGTATGCCTGTCCCGGGATTTTATGTAAAAACCATCACGGAATAATGGCTGTGAAGGCAGAATATTTATCTTATTCCGCTCCACGGGTAACAGTTCGGACAGCATGGACTGTTACGGCATCCGGCTTACGATAACCTGCACGCTCCGCGCACAGGCCACCGCCTCAAGCTCTCTCCTCGGCGCGGTGAGCCGGAGGCTGCCAGCCGCTGCCTTTTCGCACGGTCCGCGCAGCAAATGCGCAAACCTGTCTGAAATGTTACCTTCACAGACCATTTGACGGCTATTTCAACTCTGAACTTTTGCAGTTCGCTTACTTTTTATTAGTTTGTGTCTGCTGATTCTTCTTCTGGATATCCAGCAGCTGGATAATCAGATTCTCCACAACATTCTTATAATCATTATCTAAAAGTTCGAAATTCGCAAATATATCCGCAACGTAGTCTTCAGCAGAAAATATCTGTCTTATCTTCCTCGCTGCCCACAGGGACAAAACCGGTTTCCAGAAGAAAATCACCGGAGGTTTTTAATATTTTTGCCAATTGCTTTATCTTCGCCACATCAGGCTGCCTTTTTCCCGTCTCGTAGCCGCAGTAAGTGCTGTTCGTGATCCCCATGGCATCGGCTACCTGCTGCTGTGTGTATCCGACGGGAATTCTCTATAATTTCC
>OBWG01000440.1_pt1 | contig 30122 bp, 27 predicted proteins | sample 1495221 | NCBI WGS metagenome assembly OBWG01 (sample SAMEA2580053, study PRJEB22360) | human gut metagenome | reverse complement strand
GTCCCTCTTCGTCCCTCAGGACCCCGGCCGGCGCCGCCTGCCGTGCCTCCAACTATATCGGCTTTATCCGCCGGGCGCTGGAAAAGGCCGATATGCCCCAGATCCCCGTAATCTCTGTCAATGCCAACGGCATGGAAACCAACCCCGGCTTTTCCATCACCCTGCCTCTGCTCACAAAGGCCATGCAGGCGGTTGTATACGGCGATATCTTCATGCGGGTGCTCTACGCCACCCGTCCCTATGAGGCTGTACCGGGAAGCGCCGATGCCCTCCATGAGAAGTGGAAAAAACGCTGTATCGCATCTTTATCCAAGCGCTCTGCGGCCATGATGGAATTTGGCCGCAACATCAAGGGAATCATACGTGATTTTGACCAGCTGGAACGCAAAGACATCCAAAAACCAAAGGTCGGCATCGTAGGGGAGATCCTGGTAAAATTCTCTCCTCTGGCAAATAACCATATTGTTGAGCTGCTGGAATCCGAGGGTGCAGAAGCTGTAATGCCGGATCTGATGGATTTCCTGCTCTACTGTTTCTACAACAGCAATTTCAAGGCCGAGCACCTGGGCACGAAAAAATCCACTGCCCGGCTGTGCAACGCCGGAATCTCCCTGCTTGAATATTTCCGGCGAACTGCAAAGAAGGAACTGGCAGCAAGTAAGCATTTTGCTCCCCCCTCTGCTATCAATGAGCTGGCAAATATGGCAAAGGGCTTTGTTTCCCTTGGAAATCAGACTGGTGAAGGCTGGTTTTTAACCGGCGAGATGCTGGAACTGATCCACAGCGGTGTGAAAAATATCGTATGCACCCAGCCGTTCGGCTGTCTGCCCAATCATATCGTAGGAAAGGGCGTGATCAAGGAACTGCGCAAAAACTATCCAGATTCCAATATCATTGCAGTAGACTACGATCCCGGCGCCAGCGAAGTAAACCAGTTAAACCGCATCAAGCTGATGCTGGCAACGGCTCAGAAAAACCTGAAAAAGGAGTTGGAGCCGAAAGTTTCCGTATAAACAGGCAAACGGCATCTGCCGCTTACACAGTATGTCAAATGGCCCGGAAAACACAGATAAAACAGTGTTTTCCGGGCCATTTTTATTCATGTATGAAGGGATCAGCTGTCCTAACCCTCGTACAGAGGATACTTCTCGCAGAGTTTTGTCACCTCTGCCCTGATATACTCTTTCTGCTTTTCAAAATCCGCGGCAGTAAGCCAGATGCACTCTGCAATCTTCTCCATATCTGCCTCCCTCAGGCCTCTTGTAGTCACAGCCGGGGTGCCGATGCGGACGCCGGAGGTGACAAAGGGGCTTCTTGGGTCGTTTGGAACGGTATTTTTATTCAGGGTAATAAATACTTCATCACAGCGATTCTGCAGTTCCTTGCCGGAGATCTCCATTCCCCGCAGATCCACCAGCATCAGGTGATTATCCGTACCGCCGGTCAGCAGCTTAAAGCCCTGCTTTTTAAGAGCCGACGCCAGAGCCTGGGCATTTAAAACAACCTGATGCGCATATTCCTTAAATTCAGGCTTTAACGCCTCGCCCAAGCATACTGCCTTGGCAGCGATGACGTGCTCTAAGGGGCCGCCCTGGGTTCCCGGAAAAATAGCCTTGTTGAAGTTAAACTTCTCCGCCGCCTCTTTATTTGCCAGAATCATACCGCCTCTGGGGCCTCGTAAGGTCTTGTGTGTAGTCGTGGTCACTACGTCTGCATAGGGGATGGGGCTTGGATGCTCTCCCGCTGCCACCAGGCCCGCGATATGAGCCATATCCACCATCAGATATGCGCCGACCCCATGAGCGATTTCACGGAACCTCTTAAAGTCAATGGTTCTTGCGTAGGCGCTGGCTCCTGCCACGATCAGCTTCGGCTTTGACTCCTTTGCCTTGCGCTCCACCTCGTCATAGTCAATAAAGCCCTCATCATCCACCCCATAGGGAACAATGTTAAAATACATACCGGAAAAGTTTACAGGGCTGCCATGGGTCAGATGGCCCCCGTGATCCAGGTTCATGCCCATCACCGTATCTCCCGGCTTCAGCATAGCCAGGAAAACCGCCATATTTGCCTGCGCGCCGGAATGAGGCTGTACATTGGCATAATCGCACCCAAAGAGTTTCTTAGCCCGCTCAATGGCCAGGGTCTCTACGATATCCACACACTGACAGCCTCCGTAATAGCGTTTGCCGGAGTATCCTTCTGCATATTTATTCGTCAGAACCGTTCCCATCGCCATCATCACCGGTTCTGAAACAATGTTCTCCGAAGCGATCAGTTCCAGATTCTGCCGCTGACGTCTGCACTCCGCCTGGATCGCCTCGCCTACTTCTTTGTCATAGCCTGTGATAAAATCCATAACTGTATTTACCATTGAACCTACCATCCTTTCCGTTCTTTTTCTGCGATTATACTCCATCCGGCAGTAAAATGCAATACTGCCCCAGGCGGACAAAACTTCCCCTTATGTCCCTGTATTTTCCCGCGTCAGTCTCTGAATTTCCAGGCTTTTACCACCACCTGAAGGGTGCGGTTTCCGTTGTATTCATTGACAGTCGGATAGTAGATAATGTCGATCCCGCGGCGGCGGCCCATCTCCTCCAAAAATGCATCCCCGTCTCCGAAGATAATCCCATCCATGGAAAAGCCCCGCTCATTTGTCAGGGAAAGACGTACCACATTGCGGTTTCTTCCCATAACGCGGACGCTGCGGACAGCCATGGATTTCTGCGCAAACTGCGGTTTTTCATTTCCCTGTCCAAATGGTTCCAGACGTTCCAGATCACCGATCAGCTCCTCGGTCACATACTCAAAAGGCATTGCTGCATCGATCCATACTCTGGGGATAAAATCGTCCTCTGTGAGCCTGTCCTCTGCATTTTCATTGAGCCGCCTGCGAAACTCGCCGATATCCGACTCTTCCAGTGAAAAACCTGCCGCCATAGGATGGCCGCCGAATTTCAGCAGCAGATCCTTTACCTCCACCAGGGCATGGAACATATGGTAGGCTTCAATGGAACGCCCGGAGCCCTTGGCACAGCCCTCAGCCCGCGTGAGGACGAAAACAGGCTTATTGTACCGCTCTCTGATCCGCCCCGCCACGATCCCTGCCAGAGATTCATGGCAGTCGGGCAGAAAAATCACCAGCACCTTGTCCCTGGAAAGTTCCTTTTCCACCTGATCTGCCGCGGCCTCTACGTTTTCCTGGGTCATGGCCTTTCGTTTGTCATTTAATTCCTTTAGTTCCTCTGCAATCTCATCCGCTCTGGCCGGATCCCCGCACAGCAAAAGCTCCACCGCAAGCTCTGCTGTCTGCAGGCGTCCGCTGGCGTTTAAGCATGGCCCAAGAACAAAACCAATATGGTAAGCGCTGATATTGGCAGGGTCAATGGCATTTTTAAGGATAAGACTCTTCAGTCCCGGGTTCCCTGTGCAGGCCAGCCGTTTCAGCCCCTCCTTTACCACAATGCGGTTTTCATCCTTTAGCTTCATCACATCGCCAACCGTAGCGACGGCGGCAAACTCCAGAAGCTCCAGCCACTCCTGACGATCAATGCCGTATGTATCATACAGCGCTCCGATAAGCTTAAATGCCACCATGGCCCCGCAGATCTCCGGCCAGGGATACCGGCTGTCCCTGCGCTTTGGATTGACAATGGCATCTGCCGGGGGCATCAGGTCTGCCCCAGTCTCCCCATCAGTCTGGATATCATGATGATCCGTAATAATCACCTCCAGGCCAAGCTCCTTTGCCCTGGCGATCTGGCTGATGGCCGCAATGCCGTTGTCGCAGGTAACAAGCGTCTCGATCCCGTCTGCGGCGGCCGCCTCTATGATCTGTTCATTGATCCCATAACCATCCCGGATCCGCTCCGGGATCACATAGTCCGCATCTGCCCCGATCCGTGCAAATCCCTTGTACAAAACAGCCGTGGCGCACACACCGTCAATATCGTAATCCCCTACGATCCGCAGGCGGCGTTTTTCCTTTACTGCCCTGCGGATCCGTTTTACAGCCTCTTCCATATCGGGCAAAAGCCCAGGGGAATAAAGTTCCTCCAGGCTTCCGTTTAAATAGCGGTCAAACGCCGCCTCATCCTCTATATCTCTGTTGCGTATGATTCTGGCTGTGACCGGGCTTATATCAAACCGGGCCGCCAGGCCGTCAAAATCCGCTTTCTTTGCGTGCAGCATCCAGATAGACTCTGTCATCTTGCCGTCCCTTTCTTATATCCTTTGTCAACCGTCTCCCTGACGGTCTTTACTCTTCTTTTTCCGCTGCCTCTCCTGGAATCAGCAGGCCAAGCAAACCGCCCGCCACTGCCGGCAGGATCCATCCAAGTCCCGGCTCATATCCCGGCAGCTGACGGATAAGACCTGTAAGTCCGAACATACTGATCTTTGCCTGATCCAGTGCCCAGACCACACTGACCACAGCCGTAAACAGGATAGACAGACGGTATACCCAGGTTCTCTTTCCAGCAGCCCGGCTGGCAAAAGCCAGAGCAATCAGCACAATGGCGATGGGGTAGATGGCGTTCAGTACGGGAACGGAATACTTTAAGATCCGATCCAGACCTGCGCTGGAGATCAGAAGGCTCACCAGGGCAAAAATTACCGTCCATACCCGGTAGCCGATTTTAGGCGCCAGCGTGGAAAAATACTGGCTGCAGCAGCTGATCAGCCCTACACAGGTATTTAAACAGGCAATAAAGAAGATCACGCCCAGGATTACCATTCCCGACGCCCCAAAAAGGTTGCCTGCCACAAAGGTAAGAATCCTGGCTCCGTTGGCCCCCTCTCCCGCCTGCTGTCCCACCGGACCTCCGATAAAAGCAAGGGCAGCATAAACAAGAGACAGAAGAACCCCTGCCACTGCACCGGCCTTTACGGTCTCCCGCACCACAGAGTCCTCTCTGGATATTCCCTTATTTTTAATATTCAGGGCAATAATAATGCCGAAATTGAGGGCAGCCAGCGTATCCATTGTCTGATATCCCTCTGTAAATCCCCTTACAGAGGCACCGGCAGCAAACTCCGCCTCAGGGGCTCCCGGCGCTCCCATACTCCAGATCAGACTGCCTGTAAAGAGCACCGCAATCAGCACAAGCAGAGCCGGACACATTACCTTTCCCAAACATTCGGATAAGGTTTCCGGATGAAAAGACAAAAGAAGGGCCGTCCCAAAAAATACAAGAGAATAGCCCAGCTGCGCGCCAAACTGCACCGTCATCCCCGTACCGCCTAAAGGCGCTCCCAGATGAACGCCTGCCCCTGTGAGAATGGGAAGAACCGTCATTTCAAAGGAGGTGCTTGCTGTTCTTGGAATCGCCAGAAAGGGGCCGATCGCCAGATAAGCCGTCAATGTAAATATGAGAGCAAAGCTTTTTCCCACTCTGCCTGACAGCTTTTCCAGACCGCCTGACAGCGCCACCGCAGCGACGCCAAGTACCGGAAACCCTACTGCGCTGATCAAAAAACCTGCCATGGCAGGAATCACCTCACTGCCCGCCCTTGCGGCCAGATAGGGCGGAAAAATAAGATTTCCCGCCCCAAAAAACATAGAAAACAATGTAAATCCCACCAGAAGAAGATTCTGAAGGGAAAGCTTTTGTACTTTCATAGCCCGTCACCTGCCTTTATCAGATTTGCCTGTATCCGCGGATATATTCTCCTGGGAAACTTTCTTCATCATACCATATTCCTGTGTATGTTTCAACTGCGGCGGCAGCCTCCTGCTGCATATGCAAAAAAACCGTAAAGCAGGCTCCGCTCTGCCTTGAAAGCGCAGCACACTTCCTGGACTGCCCTCTCCCTTCCATCGGAGCGCAGTATGGCCGGTTTGATACATCTTCAAAAAAGTAATTGACAACTTTTGATATCTGCCTTATAATAATGACTGTTCGCGCAGGTGTAGTTCAATGGTAGAACACTAGCCTTCCAAGCTAGATACGTGGGTTCGATTCCCATCACCTGCTTTTTGTTTACAGCGGAATCCCCTGATTATCAGGGCATTCCGCTGTTTTTGTTTGCCCCATGGCTGAATCGTTACAAAATAATAAAAACTCTGCAAAAACAGGTTGACGCTGGACCGAAGCAGGAGTATACTGCATATAGTTACAATTCTTCGGGGCAGGGTGAGATTCCCTACCGGCGGTATAGTCCGCGACCCGCTTAGGGCGGCTGATCCGGTGTAATTCCGGAACCGACAGTTACAGTCTGGATGAGAGAAGAATGCAGAATCACCATAGTGTGGACATTCTGCACAGACACGCATTTTATATCCCGGAGGATCCAAGATCTGCCGGGATTTTTTAGATTATGCCCTGGCAGATCCCATTTATTGGGCGTCTCAAAATAGTTGCGTTTCACCTGTATCCTGTACATGAAACCATTTTGCGGCAGCCCTGTCAAAAAAGGAGGATCTGAAAATGAAACTGAAAACGAAACAGGTTGTACTGATGGGAATGTTTGGTGCTCTGGCGGCTGTGCTGATGCTTTTTGAAGTGCCTCTTCCATTCATCGCGCCAAGCTTCTACGGCCTTGATATTTCCGAAGTTCCGGTACTGGTAGGCACCTTTGCCATGGGGCCTGTGGCCGGAATTGTGATCGAAGCGGTAAAGATCCTGGTAAAGCTTCTCCTCAAGCCTTCCACCACTGGCTTTGTAGGGGAATTTGCCAATTTTGTAATCGGCTGCTCTCTCGTGGTTCCCGCCGGTCTGATCTACCGCCGTCACAAGACCAAGGGAAGCGCTGTCCTTGCCATGGCTGTGGGAACCATACTTATGGCCATTGCAGGAGCCGTACTCAACGCCCTGGTGATGATTCCCTTTTATTCCCATTTTATGCCGCTGGAAAACATTCTTGCAGCAGGGGCCGCCATCCAGCCGGCAGTCAGCAGTGTGTGGGGACTGGCTATCTTCTGCGTAGCGCCCTTTAATCTTTTAAAGGGCGCCATCGTTTCCCTTCTCACTGCCCTGGTCTACAAGCGCATCAGCAGCCTGATCCACAGTGCAGACTGTGAAAAATGCGCCGCCTGACCGTGAAAAAATACATCTGAAAAAAGTTTTAAAAAAACAAAAAAAGTACTTGCATTTATTCACGAAGTATGATAAAGTATAACACGTTGACACGGCAAGTGTCGCGGATGAGTCTGTAGCTCAGTTGGATAGAGCAACGGCCTTCTAAGCCGTGGGTCGGGGGTTCGAATCCCTTCAGGCTCATTGAGCGTAAGCTCTGATGTTTCATAACTTAATATGGTGGGTATGGCGAAGTTGGTTATCGCGCCAGATTGTGGCTCTGGAGGCCGAGGGTTCGAATCCCTCTACTCACCCTTTCCTCTTTTCGCGATGATGAGAAGAGGATTTTTTAATATAATGGGCTGTCGCCAAGCGGTAAAGGCACAGGACTTTGACTCCTGCATACGAGGGTTCGAATCCCGCCAGCCCAGTAACGCCAATGAGCCGGAAACCTTAACAAATCAAAGGTTTCCGGCTCATTCTTTGTGCATTGGGGAAGCATAAAGCGAAACGAAAAGATGCCGATTGTAATCATGCGGCAGTTTTAAGGCCGAGCATATGACGAGGTTCATAAATCACATCATTTTCTAAAGACAGCAACAAAAAAGAGAGACCTGTTTCAGATCCGTGTTATATCATCAACAATACATTTATATTTTATAACTTCAAATACACAAAAGCCCCGTAAGTTTTACACTTACGAGGCTCTCAACGTGCGCCAAAGAAGATTCGAACTCCCGACACTACGGTCCGTAGCCGTATGCTCTATCCAGCTGAGCTATTGACGCATCCTGGTGCTTTGGCCTGTCTGCCTCAGCAACGTAGATCATTATATTATATCAAACAGCAAATGTCAATAGTTTTTTTATTTTTTTTGAAAGACAGCGCGGAAAGTTTCTGCGGCCCCCTTCCGCGCTGTGCTGTCAGACATTTTTCATTTTTACAGCATGATATATTTCCCTACAAACAGCGCCGCCAGAACATACATCAGCGCACTGATCTTCTTTTCCTTCGCCTTTCCCGTAAACACATTGATCACAACGTATGCAATCACTCCCATGGCAATGCCTTCGGATATACTGTACATAAACGGCATGGCAATAATGGAGATATAGGCAGGGATAGCCTCTGTGAAGTCATCAAAGTCAATCTTTGTAATTGAGGTCAGCATCAGGAAACCTACCACTACCAGAGCCGGAGCCGTGGCAAAAGACGGAATAGCCAGAAAAATCGGAGACAGGAACAGCGACAGACCAAACAGGATTGCCGCTACAATGGCCGTCAGGCCGGTGCGCCCGCCTTCTGCCACACCGGATGCGCTCTCTACAAAGGTGGTGGTGGTAGAAGTGCCCAGCACTGCACCTACAGAGGTTCCGATGGCATCCGACAGCAGAGCGCCGCGGATCCTCGGAAGCCTGCCGTCCTTATCCAGCATATCCGCCTTGGACGCCACACCGATGAGCGTTCCCAGCGTGTCAAAAAGATCCACAAACAGGAAGGCAAACATGACTACAAAGAAATCCAGGCTAAGGATGCCTGAAAAGTCCATCTGCATCAGAGTGGGAGCAATACTTGGAATACGGATCCCTCCTGAGAAATCCGGCAGCAGGCTGTACATTCCGATCTCTGGATTGATCTGATACAGGCCGGTAAGCTGACAGAGAATGCCAAGACCCCAGGTAATCAGGATTCCCCAGAGAATGTTTCCCTTAACCCCCTTAACAACCAGAATGCCCGTAATGAGAATCCCTGCCAAAGCCAGGACTACAGTGATCCCTTCACTGTTAAACATACCGTTTGATACGGAATTTTTAAAGGAATACACACCTACCAGGGTAGCGCTGTCCACTACGATCTTGGCATTCTGCAAGCCGATAAACGCGATGAACAGACCGATGCCTACTGAAACCGCGTGCTTTAAATTCATGGGGATTGCATTAAAAATAGCTTCCCGCACGCTGGTCAGAGACAAAAGAATAAATACAATTCCTTCAATAAACACGGCTGCCAGGGCCGTCTGCCAGCTGTAGCCCATCTGCAGAACTACAGTATAGGCAAAATAGGCGTTTAAGCCCATGCCCGGAGCAAGCACAAAGGGATAGTTTGCAAATGCCGCCATCATCACAGTAGCGATCAGGGCCGCTAAAGCCGTTGCGGTAAAGACAGCTCCGCTGTCCATGCCGCAGGCGCTTAAAACACTTGGATTGACTGCCAGAATATAGGCCATCGTCATAAAGGTGGTCACACCCGCGATCACTTCTGTTTTCACATCCGTCTTATTTTCTTTCAGGTGAAATATTTTCTCCAGATCCATACAATTTTCCTCCTACTTTTTCATTCCTAAACTGTGTTTCCCCAAAGGAAACCTCCAGAATTTCCTGCCGTTCCACATCAATAAGGCCGCAGGTATTAAGACGCAGCGCCGGGATCACCGGAAGACTTACAAACGCCAGAGTCATAAAGGGGTCAATCCCTTCCCTGACACCGAGACCGGCCGCCAGCCTCTTAAGTTCTTCCAGTTTCTCATCCACTGCCTGCGCGGTCATCGGGGTCATAAGCCCTCCGATGGGAAGAGGCAGGATCCCCAGAAGCGTTCCTCCCTTTACAACGGCAATCCCTCCTTCTGCCTTGCGCACCGCCTCTGCTGCCAGAGCCATATCGCTGTCACTCACACCGGCCACGATCAGATTGTGGGAATCATGGGCTACGCTGGTGGCTACCGCCCCGGCTTTTAAACCATATCCGCCCAAAAATCCGACCCCTTTGTGTCCTGTTCCTTTATGACGCTCAAATACCGCCAGTTTTACGATATCTCTGGCCGGATCCACCCCTGGCGGAAAACCGGCAACGTGTGTCCATGGTTCCAGCCGCTCCCTCGTCAGCAGTTCTTTCGGAGTCAGCTGAATGACCCTTACTGTATCTCCTTCCGGCTCCAGCTTTAGATCCTGCGTACGGACAGGAGCCATGCGGAACGAATGGAACACGCTCTGAAAGGACTCTCCCCCCAAACCGTCCGCCCCCTTTTTGCAGACAGCCGACGGGATACCCTTGTGGAGTACCCGGCCATTTTCCGCAGCCAGGCGACCATTTTTATAGACCCGTTCTACCCTCATCTCCTCCAGATCCGTAAGCACAGCCAGATCAGCCCTGTACCCCGGAGCCACGGCTCCATTTTCCTGAAGCCCGAAATACTGGGCCGGGTACAGCGTAGCCATCAATACAGCCGTTACCGGATCAGCTCCCAGCAAAACTGCCCTGCGGATGATCCAGTCCATGTGGCCCAGACGCCTTAAATCCCCTGGATGCTTATCATCTGTGACGAACATACACCGGCTGGCCCATGGGTCTTTGCAGAGGGAGATCAGCGCCTCCAGATTCCTGGCTGCTGTCCCTTCCCTTATCATAATCCACTGGCCGCGCCGCAGCTTTTGGAGCGCCTCCTCCTTTTTACAGCACTCGTGATCGGAAGCCACGCCTGCAGTGCAGTAGGCATTGAGCGCCTTTCCGGAAAGTCCCGGAGCATGGCCGTCCACCCTCTTTTTCATCCTGGCAGCGTCTTCCAGCTTTGAAAGTACCCCATCCTCTGCCGCGATGGTTCCCGGAGCATTCATCAGCTCTGCCAGCCCCAGAACCCGGTCATTGTCATAAAAACGCCGAAGCTCCTCTGCCTGCAGAACTGCCCCCGACTCCTCCATAGCCGCAGCAGGAACACAGGAAGGAAGCATAACATACACATCCAGCAAAAGTCCTTCCGTTTCCCGGAGCATATACTCGATCCCCTCCGTTCCAGCCACATTGGCAATCTCGTGGGGATCCGTGACCACTGCTGTCGTTCCATGGGGCAGCACTGCCCTCTCAAACTCCTCCGGCCGTACCATGGAGCTTTCCAGATGGATATGGCCGTCAATAAAGCCCGGACAGATAATCCGTCCTGTCAGGTCATGCTCCTCTTCTCCCCTGTAAGCGCCGATTCCCACAATGAAACCGTCCTGCACTGCCACATCTGCCTCTTCAAGCTCTCTGGTGAACACGTTCAGCACCTTTGCGCCTTTCAGTACAAGTCCAGCCCGCTTCACCCCCGAAGCGGCCAGGATCCGCTCTCTTAACGCCTCCTTATACGATGTGTTAAATGTCTTTCTCATGGAGCTCTCATCCCCCTTTCTGATACAGCCCGCACATCATTTCCATTTATTTACACGCTTTGTGCATAAAAAAACACCGCCGTTCCTCTGCTTTCACATACGCTCCCGCTGTGAAACACAATAGACAACTATTTGCGGTAGTTAATAGAGACGCTCAGCCAATGGTAAACCCCTGTGAGTTTCATGTAAAATCAACTTTTTCGTTCAGAATTGTTTTATAATTTAAATCATATCATACAACTTGTGTGTTGTCAATCAAACAACCAGGCAACTATCAGAATATCCTTTACATTCCACTCAGCATCTCCTTTCGGCGCACAGCAAAAAGCAGAACACCATCGCAAAGATAGTGTCCTGCTGTTATTTTCATCCCATAACGCACGTTTGCTGCAGGATTCCCTACAGATAATGCTGATGAAACCTGGCCTTTCCGTCTTCTCCTATTTCCATAATCATATAAGACGGCCGCCTTCCTTCCTGCCGTGGATAAGACAAGCTGCCAGGATTTAAAAGAATCAGTTCCTTCTCACCTTCCTGCCGGTCGATCTCAAAAAACGGCCGGTGCGTATGGCCGAACATAGCGATATCAAAGCCTCTTTCTCTGGCCTCTCTCCTGAGGTACTCCGTACTCAGAGAAACATTATAATAATGGCCATGGGTCAGAAGCGCCCTGTATGTTCCGATCATAAGGTCACGTTCCCGTTCCAGATGGGAAAAAAAGTCGTTATTGCCCAGAACCATTTCCAGTTCGCAGCCAGGTCCTGCCCACCTGGCAATCTCATATTCGCTTCCCTCCGCATCTCCCAGATGGATCAGCATATCAAACGGCTTTGTCTGCTCCATGACCCACTGCAGATTTCCGTCTTTTCTATGGGTATCGCTGACGATCAGTATCTTCATACCCTGTTTCCTTCCTCCATATTATGACTTCCCCCCGCACGGATACCTGTTCCCATATCAGCCAAGCTCCTTCTTCAGCGCCTTTTTCATGGCCTCCAGCGCTTTTCCCCTGTGGCTGATCCGATTCTTCTCCTCCATTGTCAGCTCTGCGGATGTCTTCCCAAACTCAGGCAGATATAAAATAGGATCGTAGCCAAAGCCTCCCTTTCCTGCCGGCTCCTCTGCAATCAGCCCTTCCATATACTCCTCTGTCTGAATAACGCGGCCGTCAGGCAGCACAGCCGTAATATTGCAGGCAAAACGGGCGCTTCGCTCCTTTCCGCTGACCCCCGCAAGACGCTCAATAATACTGCGGTTTTTGATTTCATAGGAGGTATTCTCTCCCATATATCGGGCGGAGTAGACTCCCGGCTCGCCTCCGATATAGTCTACCACCAGTCCGGAATCGTCTGCCAGGACAATGCCGCCGGTGCGCTCCCATACAGCCATGGCCTTGATACGGGCATTTCCCCCGAAGGTTGTTCCATCCTCTGTGATATCCAGTGTAACTCCGGCCTCCTTCATGGACAGAACCGGCATTCCCAGATCCTGTAAAATAGCGCGGATCTCCCGCATCTTGCCTTCATTACCTGTTGCAAAAATGATCGTTTGTTCCATCTCTTTTATCCTTTAATGTTGTGTTTCTCAGCCCCCACAGACAAGGACGCCTGCAAAAGCCCTCCTCAGCCTCGGATGGTATATGCCTTCAGACAGAGATTACACTTCTGCGTCTCCTCCACGTGCTCCCAGAGGCTGCCGTCATGGCTTAAATATCCCTCCCCGTCTGTCAGATCCACATCGGCAATCCCGTCCCCCGCATCATACTCGATAGCTGCGGGATGTACCGTTCCCGGTGTTTTTATTTTTACTATTATAGCAAACTTTTCCCCTGTATCCAATAGTATTTTTTCATCAAAAGGAACCGTATAGTAGCCGGAATACATAAGCTTTCCTCTGGCAAGCAGCCTCCTGCTGTTTAAAGCCTGATCCATTCGGCCCCTCTGGCTTTCTTTTCCCGCCCCTGAGATCCCGCTTTCCACCTCCGGCAGATTTCTTGCCAGATATACCTCATATTCCGTATCCGGCCCGGTGGCATAAAATCCCGCTGCAGCCAGTTCTTCCTGCCCTTCCGCCCGATAGGCGTTGGCGGACCAGACCGTGTCCTGACCATAGCCGATCTGTCCGATCCAGCCGCAGAGATCACTCTGATAAACTGCATCATAATTATCGGCTGGCTCAACCCCTGTATACACTACGTTGTGAACCCCTATGTTGGAGTCGTAATAGGATACATAAAAATACCCCTGATCGCCAAAATCCTCTCCCCAGCTGTTTGTGCAGATAAAGGCTCCGTCTCCCTCCAGATCCATATTGAAGTTTTCCTTCGGGTAGTCATCATCCCACCCGATGATGACAGAATCATGGTTGGGTTCTGCGGTTCCCACATAGCAGTAGGAGTTTGTGTCCCGGTTATAATATACAGATTCGCTGTCGTAATCCTGCATGGAGGTGTAAAGGGAACTCTGAACACCGCCCTTTAGGTACACGGCTCTCTTGATCGCCTCATAATCCTTAGACGGCAGAATCTGGATCTCCTGGACATGAACTCTCGGCTTTAAGCCACTGGGGGAAATACCGTCGCCATAAGGATCCTCCGACTCCCACACCGGCCCCTGCCAGCCCAGAAGATAGGCCATGGACATGGTATACTCTCCTCCTTCATCCTGTCCCAGAGAAAAGTGATTGTGCATGGACATATGATCCACGGAAAATGCAACTCTCTCTTCTGGAAGGAGGGAGGACTCTAATGCGGTCAGGGAAGCAAAGGCCCAGCAGGTGCCAAGAGACCCCTGATTGCCGATCTGGGGCGCACGGCCCACTTTTCTGTAGTCATAGGAGCGGGGAAGGGAGACTTCCTCCTGTATCCCCCGGTTCCAGATACGGGGAAAATGGGATTTTTTCTCCGCATTTAACCGGCTGTGGGACTCACTCTCTGTCCTCGGCTCCAGGCTCTTATCTTCCGCTGCGTCCCCACGGTTTCCGTCTGATGAAACAGCCGAAAAGAAAGAGGAACCATAACCGGCCCTGCCGCCGCATCCCTCTAAAAAAAGGGCCGAAGCCCCAAGGATGAGAGCAGCCGCAAAAACCGCCCTCCTCCATTTATTCCTGCTTCTATCCCTGTTTCTCAATTCGATTCTCCTGACTGCGTCTTGGAGGCTTTGGGCCCATGAACTGATAGAAATAGGTTTTCAGCATACCATTATAAATCTTCCGGTTTTTATCCGCCTTCCGCCCAATACATTTTTCCGTATCTTCATAGGAAGTGATCAGATACATGGACCAGGCATCCAGCGCCGCATATCGCTCTCCAATTTCCCTATAAAGGGCCGGAAGGTTCTTTTTCTCCTCGATCCGTTCCCCGTATGGCGGATTAGAAATGATAAATCCGTACTTTTTCGGATGGCTCAATGCGCTTACAGGGCGCTGTTGGAAATGAATTATGTGATCCACACCGGCGGACTGGGCGTTTGCCCTGGCGGCCTTTACGATATCTCCGTCAATGTCATATCCCTGGATATCTGCCTGGACATGGTCATCCAAAAGATCATTGGCTTCATCCATAGCCTCATACCAGCACTTGCGCCTGATTATATTTTTCCAGTCCTCTGCCAGAAATGACCGGTTCATGCCGGGAGCCATATTGGCCGCGATCATAGCCGCCTCAATGGGGAATGTACCGCTTCCGCAAAATGGATCTACCAGAATCCTATCCCTGTTCCACGGCGTTAAAAGAATCAGCGCTGCTGCCAGTGTCTCCGTGATCGGCGCCTTGCTTGTCAGGGTTCTATACCCCCTCTTGTGAAGAGAATCCCCGCTGGTATCGATTCCAATGGTCACGATATCCTTATACAGGAATACCCGCAATGGAAAGCTGGCTCCGTTTTCAGGGAACCAGGTCACCTTATAGTGGCTTTTCATCCGCTCTACCATGGCTTTTTTCATAATAGACTGTATATCTGACGGACTGAACAGCCTGCTCTTGATAGAAGAGGCTTTGGCTACCCAGAATTTTCCATCTTCAGGAATCAATTCCTCCCAGGCAATCCCGCGGGTGCCCTGAAACAGTTCCTCAAAAGTCTCTGCCTTAAAGCTTCCTGCCTTCAGCAAAATACGCTCCGCCGTCCGCAAAAACACATTTGCCCTGCAGATGGCCTCATCATCTCCAATAAAGGTCACTCTTCCGTCCTCCACGGAAGTAATCTCATATCCCAGATCCAGGATCTCTTTTTTCAATACCGCCTCCAGGCCGAAATGACAGGGGGCGATCAGTTCATAGGTCTGTTTCAAGTGGTGCTCCTCTCTATTCTTACAGTTTCATTTCTCTGACAATCTCACCGTCCAGGGTTTTAATCGTGAATATACCGTTTTCCAAAATGGCATATGTATTGGGGTTTCCTCCCTTGGGGATGGACACGGAACCAGGATTTAAGATGGCAACGGTTCCAAAGTCTGTCTCCATTTTCTCTGCCTTTAACAGGTGGGTATGGCCATGTATCAGGATATCTCCGTCCTGCATGGGCGGAAGGCTGTCCTGATTGAAAACGTGACCATGGGTGGCGTAAAGGGTCTTTCCCTCGATCGAGAGAAGGGCGTAATCTGCCAGGATGGGAAACTGAAGAACCATCTGGTCCACTTCCGTATCACAGTTGCCCCGCACTGCGTAGATCTGGTCTTTTAAGGGATTCAGCATGGAGATCACTTCCCTGGGAGCGTACTCCCTTGGAAGGTCATTGCGGGGGCCGTGATAAAGGATGTCCCCCAGCAGCACCAGACGGGCAGCGCCGGATTTTCTATAAATATCTAACAGCTGTCTGCAAAAGAAGGCAGAGCCGTGGATGTCGGATGCAAATAACATTTTCATATGAAATAATTCCTTTCTTAAAACATTTAAAAGGCATGGACGGCGGTTTTCCTGACCGGCGTTCTGCGGGCTGTATTCCCAGCCGTCCGGAATGGTTATCATTTATTGTAAATCCCACAGCCGCCTTCTGTCAACGTATTTCCCCCGGTAATTCAACATTCCTCCCGCCAGATCCGCCACCTCATATCCCATTCTCCAGAGATCTCTGCACACTGCCAGGCTCTTTGCCCCCCGGTCACAGTAAAACACAGTCATTCCTTCTCTGGGAATCCGGTCTATATTCTGCTCTATTTCCTCATATGGTATATTGACGCTTCCCAGGATGCGGTCATTTTCATACATCCAGGGTTCTCTTACGTCCACCAGGAATCGGATTCGTCCGTCCTCCAGCCACCGGTCAAACTCCCGGTATGAGATCATGGGAAATTCTTTCATTGCTCCACCCCGCCTTTCTCTTTCCCTGAATGGTCTGCGGCGTGTCCTACTATACTATATGCATTTTTGATGGACAGGTGACCCCGGCAGGCTTTTTTGCGGACTTATTCTCCTATGGAGGACTGTTTTCCATTCACAACAGCAAAAATGGCACCTGCGGGCTTTTCCTTCCCACAGATGCCATTCCTGTGCAGCCTGTTGTTTTTCCCGCGCAGCGGGCCGGACAGGCATACCTGAATATTCAGCTCACCATTTCCCAGGCAGCATACAAAACGTGCACTGGGAATTTGGGCTCATTTTCTCAGGCTTTAGTCATTTGAATCGTTCTTTGCGCTGCTTCTCTGGCTGTCCTCGTAGCTATTAGAGGAATTCTTCATGTTATTTTTAGAGCTGTTCTTTGCTCTGCCATTGGATCCGTAATTGGACGCATTATTTGAAGAATCGTTGGACATCTTGTTCTGGCTGTTGTTTCTGCTGCTGTTCTGGCTGTTGCTGTAGCTGTTCATATTGTCGTTTCTGCTTGGCATATCAAATTACCTCCTGATATGATGCTCCGCAGGCATTAAGAATCCATCCCGCCGCCCCGGAACGTTGTCTGATACACCTTCTATTATGACGAAAAATCTCTCTTTTATACAATTTCCGGAAACGGGTTGCTTTTTTGAAGGTTTTGTATTATAAATGAAAGTGAGGTATTGCAGTTTCCCTTAAACTGCAGCCTCATCCTTATTAATTATTTATACTCCCCTTCGAGAAAGGCCAGGATAGCTCCCCTATCCTGGCCTTTCTCTCTATATCCTTTTTTTACCATCCAAAAACAGAGCGCCTGTCTCTGCCTGCAAATGGCATCCTTATCCTTAGACGCAGGATCCCTCCTGCGCCTGGGTTGCCCCCGTCTTTCATCTGCAGGGTCTGCCGAACGGGCAGATCCCTTATCCCATGATGCTCATGATCTTCACCGGATTTCTGTAATTCCAGTTGGAAATAGTAATTCCCGTACGCTCCGTAGAAGCATGAACAATCTTACCATCTCCAATATACATGGCTACATGGTTAATGTTGCTTTTGCTTCCATAGAAAAGAAGATCTCCCGGCTGCATCTGGTCTGCGCTCACCTGCTTTCCCTGAAAGGACTGGCCGGTGGATGAGCGGTTCAGAGAAATACCTGCTCCATTCTGGTACACATATCGGGTGAAGCCGGAGCAGTCCACGCCGGTGCGCGGATCGCTTCCGCCGTATTTATACGGTCCGCCTACAAACTGTAAGGCATAATTTACAAGCTGCTGTCTTTTATATGTATTGGAGGATTCCAGAGCTTCCTTCTGAAGTTTGGCGATCTCGCCCTCCTCAGCCTCTTCAACCACCGCATTTTCAGAAACCGGAAGATAACCTTCTGTATCGTTGACCCGAACCTTCATCCAGCCGTCTCCGCAATCCTCCAGGACCTCGTATGTACTGCCGGCCTTAGCCGTGAGCAGCACTTCTTCGCTGTCCCGGCTCTTGTTGATATTCACACTCTCTGCTGTAACGGTTGCCACATAGGTCCCTGCTGCAAAGCCAGGCCCGATGGCTGCCATGGATGTGAGAGGCGCTGCAAATACCAGCATACCGCATACCATTCCTGTTCCGATCAGTTTCTTCAATAAATAATGCATCTTCTTTGTCATCCTCATTTATTACAAATCACAAGCTAATTGTTACATAATTGTTACGTAAATTACAGATTTATTATATCACAGATGCAGTTTTCGTCAACCTTTTTATTTTTATTTAATATTTTTTTATTTATTTGACAGATTTCACAGTTTGTTCACAAATAAAACCGCCCTCAGGACTATATATACAGTCCAAAGGGCGGTCCCCTGAGCAGTTTATTTAATTTCCCTAATGTTTACATGGTAATTTTATGCCTGATTACCGGAGTACGCTTACTACCTTCACAGGCTCCCTGTAATTATATGGTGACAGCTTAATTCCGGTCTCCTCTGTAGAGGCATGGACAACCTGGCTGCCGCCGATATACATGGCCACATGATCGATCCCCTCATTCTCACTGCTGTAGAAAATCAGATCTCCCGGCTGCATATCCTCTACGGAAACCTCAACGCCGCAGGCAGCCTGTCCCTTTGCGGAATGGGGAATATCAATCGAAGCTGCGTGTTTCATAATATAGCGGGTAAAACCAGAGCAGTCCACCCCTGTGTTCGGGTCAGCGCCGCCGTAGACATAGGCTCCCCCCAGAAACTGAAGAGCAAACTCCACCACCTGACGCCGTTCCCTTGCACCGCTGTCCACGGTTCGGCGGTTCTTCTCCACCAGGGTTGCATTCCCCGGCGTAATGATGTAGCCTTCCCTGTTTCCCATACGGATCCGTACCCAGCCATCCTGCCCCTTTGCCAGTACCTCATAGGTCTGGCCCCGGCGTACCTGTCCCAGCTTTCCTGAACTTTTGCTTTTATATGTATACACATCCACCGACGGCGCCTCAATGGTAACCATATACGAGGAACGGGTCTGCACCTCGGTTCTGGCCGCCGCCATACTGTCCTGAGGATGAGTGATGATCAGACCGGTGAAAATAAAAAACACTGCCGTGGCCTTTGCCGCGCATCCGCGAAAAATACCCAGATTCAAAACCAAAGATCTCCTGACATTAGAATTTTCTGATCCAACTGTGATTATTACAGAATTGTTACAAACACTGTAATAAAGTATATTCGTTTTAGCTGGTTTTGTCAACGGAAAATCAATCATTGCCAAAAGATCAAGGGCATCCCATGGAATTTCAGGAGGCTGTTATTCACATTGGCGGATACGTGTCACAAGCTCTGTATAGTCGCTGGCATAGGTGTTATAAACAGGCTGAACGGCTTCGCGGAAACGCGCCAGCTCTGCATTGCTGAGTTCTGTAATCGTGCACTTGCCTGTAAGACGTTTGCGGGCCGCCGTTTCAGCCCTGTTCCACAGCAGCCTTTCATAGACAGCGCTTTCCTGCGCACAGCGACGAATAATTTCCTGATCCTTCTGATCCAGGCAGTCCCAGGTACTCTGGGAGCAAAGCTGTACTTCAGGAATCTTATTATGGGCGTCCAATGTGATATAAGGCGAAACCTCCCAGTGACGTTTTGATTCATATGAAGGCCAGTTATTCTCAGCCCCGTCAATCACTCCCGTCTCAAATGCAGAATACACCCCCTCATACGTCACTGTAACTGGAATAGCGCCAAGCGAGCGGATCGTATCCGCCATGAATCTGCTTTCTGCCACGCGGATCCTCAGACCTTTCAGATCCTCCAGCCGGCTTATAGGACGTACTCTGTTATAGAAATGTCGGGCACCTGCATCATACCATGACAGTCCCACAACTCCATTTCCATCCAAAGCTGCCAGAAACTCGCTGCCGATTTCCCCGTCAAGAACCTTCCACATATGTTCCTGGCTGCTGTACAGATACGGCAGCTGCAATATATTCAAAATATTCACCTCATCTGCCACTGCCATAACAGATACACGGGCAAAATCAATTCCGCCGTATCGGAGCTGTTCCCAAACTGCAGGTTCGTTTCCCAGTTCAGCATCCGTGTAAACGTTAATCTTGATCCTCCCGTCCGTCTGTTCGTAGACAAGATCCGCAAAATACTGCGCTCCCATTGCGGTAGGATACCCGGATGACTGGTTTTCAGCATATGTAAACACATATTCAGGAACCGGCCGGGCGGAAAGACCGCTCTGCCGGTTATATAATGACCAGATCAATATCCCTGCTGTTATTATGATCGCCGTTGCCAGAAGCCTGCGGCTCTTTATGCGCGATTCGCTCATGGACTTCTCCTGTCACTTTGTTATCACAGGCGTACCTCTGAAAATCATCTTATTTTCCTGGATTGATGATTTCCTGTACTTCAGGTTCATCTACATTTTCACCATCTACCACAATAACGCCTGTATCTACGGTCTTTTCTGAAACCGAGCCTCCGTTTGCAAGTTCCAGAGCTGTCTTAACGCCATCGTATCCCATATAATACTGACGCTGTACCACAGATGCCACATCGTATTCACCAGAGCGGATCATCGTCTCGATCTCAGAAGAGAAGTCGAATCCAACCATGGTTATATCGGAACGCTTTGCTTCCGTCAAACCGGTTACAAAACCGACCGTGGAACCATTATTCGGGCCAAACATACCCTTGATATCAGGATAAGTAGTCAGAAAATCCTGGCAGAAACCTACTGCCTTGCTGATATCGCCGTCATTTACCTTAATATCATCAGACAGGATAGTCCATGCCTCTGGAGCATTTTTTGCCCAGTATTCCTTAAAGCCATTTACACGGTCCGTAATCGTCTGGGATCCGGTGGAACCGATCTGGATCGCAATCTGAGCCGTCTCGTTTTCTCCAAGCCCGCTTGCACGCAGACGATTGAGCATTTCTTCCGCTGCGGATGCGCCTGCAGATACATTATTTGTCATCAGTGCGGCACTGTAATTGTCGCTCTTGATCAAGGTATCAACCAGAACTACGGGAGTGCCGGAATTGTACGCTTCCGTGATCGGAGCATCAAGGGAAACACTGTCCAGCGGAGCAATTACAATACCATCCGCCTGTGCGGAAACCGCATTCTGCAATAAAGTCAGCTGGCCTTCAATGTCAGACTCCAGTGCAGTTCCAACTACAACAACATTGCAGCCAAGGTCTTTTCCAGCCTGTTCAGCGCCAGCCTGAAGTACGCTCCAGTACTGGTTGCCAAGTACCTTGACAATAACATAAATCGTCTTTTCACCTGCATTCTCAGCAGACGAACCTTCGGCCGCAGAATCCTTTGCGGTTGTAGCGGAGGTGCTGGCGCTTGTGCATCCTGTGAGAAGTGACATACCCATGATCCCTGCAAGACCCAGTGCTAATATTTTCTTTAATTTCATCGCATTATTCCCCTTTTCTTATACTTAGTTTTTTTTCTTATTCAAACCCAGAACACGCTTTATGCCATCCAGATTACTGCCTTTATTTGCAGTCTGAGACGCAACCGCAATCAAAAGGATAAATCCAACTACTACCTGCTGCCAGAAAGAATTGACTCCATTAAGATTTAAACCGTTGCGGATCACGCCCATCATCAGAGCGCCGATGATCGTATTAAGAATCGTTCCTTCACCGCCCAGAATCGAAATACCTCCTAAAACGGATGCTGCTATAGCCTCCATCTCGTAACCGTTTCCGGCTGTCGGCTGTGCACTGGAAAGTCTGGAAGCAACGAGAATACCGCAGATCGCTGCCGACAAACCAGAAATGCAGTACGCAAACATACGCGTTTTTACCGCATTAATACCGGAAAGCTTTGCTGCCTCAAGATTCGATCCGCAGGCATAAATCTGACGTCCGATTCTGGTTTTTGCCAATACTACTCCCAGAATCGCAGCATAGATCAGAGTAATGATAACGCTGTAGGGCAATCCATCCCCGCCGATCCGTCCGCCTCCCAAAATATAAAACTGTTTCTGAACAGCTTCGGACGGAATATTGGTGGTATACACCGGCGCACCGTTTACAAGAACATTTGCCATTCCACGGTATACCCACTGAGTAGCCAAAGTTGCTACAAAGGGAACCACACCCAGGATCTCAATAAAAAATCCGTTCATGATGCCTGTCAAAACACCCATGGTAAGGCACAATATAACACAAAGCCAAAGCGGCAGTCCCATGATCAGCAGGTTTACCATGATGATCCCTGACAATGCCATCGAAGCGCCCGCACTCAGATCGTTTCCTCCGCAGACCAGACAGAATGTCAGTCCGCAGCCGATAATCGTATAGGTCACAATCTGCTGCAGGAGATTCTGGAGATTCGTCGGGGCAAGAAACTTTGCCGGTGATATGATGGAAAACGCCGCAAACAGTAAGACCAGGATCCCCATAGAAAAGAGCGCACGTCTGGTCGCCGCATTCAGATTGCTGAATGAACCGCTCTTCCCTCCATTTTTTTGATTGGTTGCCATTTATATATCCCTCCGTTTTTATGATATCTTCTTCTTTAGCCCCTGAGGCTTCGGCAGTGACGGAGCAGGTTTTCCCTCAAGTTTATTGTAACCGGCTGCCAAATACAGGATCTGTTCCTGAGTAGCTTTCTTTGCTTCAAGTTCGCCATTGACCGATCCTTCGTGGATAACCAGAATGCGGTCGCTCATACCCAGGATTTCCGGCAATTCAGAAGATATCATAATGATCGCAACCCCCTGATCACTCAATCGGTTAAACAGCTCGTATACCTCATACTTTGCTCCGACATCAATGCCTCTGGTAGGCTCATCTACGATCAGAACCTTAATATCGTTGCAGAGCCATTTTGCCAGAACCACTTTCTGCTGATTTCCCCCAGAAAGATTTCCGCAGAGCTGATGAATACTGGGCGTCTTCGTCCGCAGCAGGTCTACATATTTCTGTGCATTTTCCGCCCCTTTTTTATCATTCAGGAATCCCCAGCGAGACAGCTGCTGCAGATGCGCCATATTCGTGTTATACTGAATATCCAGTCCCAACGCCAGACCATCTCTTTTTCTGTCCTCTGTCGCATAGCCAATCCCGTGGTTAATGGCCTGGATCACGGAATTAACCTGAACAGGCTTTCCATCCATGTAAAGTTCCATACTGTCCGGACGGTCTGCTCCAAACACACACCGCATCAGTTCCGTCCGTCCCGCTCCTACCAGGCCGGATATACCGAGAATCTCTCCCTTTCTTACATAGAACCCATCTACGTTTACCTTTGACCCTCTATGGATATTGTATCCTTCAAGGGCAATGTCCCCAATAGTGCGGATATGCTTTGGATATTTATCATCCAAAGGACGGCCTACGATCATATTTACCAGTTCATCCATCGTTACCTCCTTAAGACTTACGGTACCGATATACTGGCCGTCACGGATAATAGACGCACGCTCACAGATACGTTCCAATTCTGCCATGCGGTGTGAAATATAAACCATCCCGACGCCTTTATCCTGGAGACGCCTGATAATTTCAAAAAGCTGATCAATCTCACGCTCGGTTAAAGTAGCGGTTGGTTCGTCCAAAACCAGAATTTTAGAATGAAAGCTGATGGCTTTTGCAATTTCAACCATCTGCTGCTTTGCAACACTTAAATCCCCCACCCTTGTGTGCGTATCAAGATCAATTCCCAGATCATCAAGAATTTTCTGTGCCTCCTGATGCATCTTCGCGTCATCGATGAAGATTCCCTTTTTATGGGCGCGCCCTATAAAAATATTGTCTGCAACGCTCAGATGGCCGCACATATTCAATTCCTGCATAATAATTGATATTCCAAGTTCATGCGCTTTTGCAACCGAGTCAATCTTTACCCTCTGACCTTCTATGAATATCTCACCCTCATCAGCATGGTAAACGCCTGACAGTATCTTCATCAGAGTGGATTTGCCTGCACCGTTTTCTCCTACAAGCCCAAGAACTTCTCCCTTATTTACGTCAAGATGCACATGATCCAGCGCCTTTACACCCGGAAAGCTTTTACTGATTCCCTCCATGCGGAACAATTCTTCCGCCATACTCAGTCCTCCTCCCATATTCTTTTTTGTGAACAGTCCGAAAATGCCTTAACATCTTTGTTTTTCACAAGTCTATTATAGAATCTGGGAATAAAAGACGGTATCGTAATTTTTTAGGAAAGCAGGTATAATCTTCGCTTTATTGTGCAGTTAATATTAAAAATGCCTGTTCCGCTGCTGTGGAAGAGGCATTTTTGACAGTATATTTATGTTTCAGGAAGATTCATTCGATATTCTGACGGACTTTTTCCTGTAAAACGCCGGAATACCTTCGCAAAGTAATTTGCATCCGAGTAGCCCACCCTGAGTCCCACATCCTTAATATTTACCATTGGCTGCGCCAGAAGCTCCCTGGCCCGTTCCATGCGGTAGGCAGTGAGATAGGAGGTAAAATTCTGTCCAAACTGCTGCTTGAACAATTTGCAGAAATACTGCTCAGAATAGTTTAACGCACAGGCTGCATCCTGCATCGAAACCTCCTGCTGATAATGCGTCCGCACATAATCTTCCATCTGCCGGGTGATCACGCTGATTTTATCCATACATTTCTCTTCATCACCCGCTTTATCCGTCTGAGCCGAACGGTAATAAACGGGACGGTGGATGGCGTTCTCCACTGATGCCAGAAGTTCATTGTCACTGTACGGTTTCAGTAAATAATCAAGAGCGCGCACATGAATGGCCTGTTTTGCGTATTCAAAGCTGTCATACGCTGTTAAAAACAGAATTCCGCAGTGCGGCGCCTCTCTGCTGATGATTTGTGCCACGTCTATTCCATTCATGACCGGCATCTCAATATCCAATATTGCTACTCCAATAGGATACTGGCGAAATAACTCCACCGCCCGGCGTCCGTTTTCTGCTCCGTGAACCTCATAGCCTTCCCCCAGCGCGTCTCTCAGATTCTTAATAAGAACTGTCCGCTCTATATATTCATCTTCTGCAATCAAGATATGATACATCCCCGTTCCCCCTCCTGTTTTTGCAGCTCCTGTTTCTGCATTCCCAATCTCACTATGATTACAGTTCCCCGTCCAGCCCTGCTGTACGCCCTGACAGAGCTGTATTCATAATACCCCTTAATCCTGCGCCCCAGACTGCATAGTCCGATCCCGCCGCTTCTGTCGCCTTTGGCTATGGCGTTCCGTACCTTAAAGAGCTGCTCTGCACTCATCCCGCATCCGCTGTCCCCCACTGCATTTTTCAGATGCTCCTTTCCCCCTCTGGCACAGATCCAGATTGCTCCCCCGTTTTCTTCCATGGATAAGCCATGTTTGATTGCATTCTCCACCAGCGGCTGAAGAAGAAATACAGGAACAGAGACAGAAACATCGATGGGACAGTCCAGCTCATATGCAATCCGTTCGCCAAACCGCATCTTTTGAATATACAGATAATCCCGAACCACTTTCAGTTCCTGGCTCAGAGGCACAAGCGGATCGTTGGTCCGCAGATTATAGCGAAGCAGATTACTGACTGCCACCGTCATTTGTTCACTGACCGGAGCATCCTCTATCTTGGCCATCCGCGCAACCGTATTCAGGGCATTAAAAAGAAAATGAGGATTTAATTGATTTTTAAGAACCTGAAACTGGGCTGCCGCGAACCGTTTTTCCAGATCCATCCGCTCTATGGCCTCCTGATGCAGCTGTTTCTGCATGGCCAGATTCTCTCCCACCGCGTGTTTCATCCTGTTAAAGGCACAGACAAGTTCCCCCATCTCATCATTACTGTCCCATCTCAGATCAGGCTCTGTAAATATATTTTTCTGGATACTCTGAGAAGCTGACGCCATTTGCCCCAGACATCCAAATATTTTTTCCAAAAAAGACAGCTGACACAGCAAAAGAACGATTTCAAGAAATATTACAAGAGCAAGCCAGTAAGGCGTGCGAAGAAAGCTTCTGATCTCCTGTGTATAAACAGCTGCCCCATTCTGCAGTACGCGGGCCGTCAGTTCGCCGCAGTACTGTTCCAGATATTCCTGCATTGAATACACCTGATACAGAGCTTTTATGTAATCATCCCCCTCTGCAGCCATAGCCAATACGCGGTCCCGCTGCCGGCAGTAATTGCCATAGCTGTTAAGGATCGTCCAGGTGATCTCATAACGCCGCTCTCCCATCTCCTCATAGCGAAACGGAAGAGCTTCAATACACCTTTCAACCTCCTGCGCTGCCTGTGCATACAGTTTCTGCGTTTCATCATCCCTGCTGCGCATAAATGTCCGAAACGCCTTTTTTTCTTCAAAGAACATCTGCTGCAGATGATAAACGTCCTGGTTATCCGCCAGAATATCACTCATACTGGTGGTGCTGCGGATCACAAGAAGAATACTGAATCCTCCTAAAAGGAACATGGAAATAATAATGCCGCCGGCCATTGCGTTAAATTTTTCCCGCAATGAAACATTTCGTCCTGCCCTTTTCCACTGTGCTGCTCTCTCATGCATACGGTTCTCCCCCTAAACCCCATTTCTCACAAAGAAACTGTCACAACTGATGGATGATAGAACATCAGGCGTATTGTTTCCTGCCTCATCTACCTCCTTGGCCCCCTAAACATCCATATAATCATGAGAATCACCAAGACCGGCCAGATATGAGCAAGCACAAAGCCTGCCAGGCCCACGATCCCAAAGAAAATGCTCATGAGCAGAAAGATCACAAAGAAAACCACAAGGCCCGCACCCAGGCGCACATACCATTTGTTAAAGTCCAGATAATGGATATGACGGCGATCCTCAAAGGTATCATTCCTCTCTGTCCGTGATCCTCCTGTAAATGCACTGCCAGAAGAGCCGTTTGCCTTTTTGCTGTTCTCCTCTGCGGAACCGTATCCGTCGTAACCATCCGGTCTGTCCTCTGTGTCATAGGCCGCATCCACAATGGTTCTCGCTATGATCTTGGGGCCTCCCAGTGTTTCGATCACCGCCTCCTCTGCGTCCCCCTTTGCAGTTTCCTGCGTAATATATTCATCATAGTATCGTATATTTTCCTGGATAACCGAGTGAGGCACACGGCCTTCCAGCTCAGCATTTAAGCCCTGTAAAAATTCATTTTTGGTCATTTATTGTGCCCTTTCTTTTATTAAGCCTTCCCGGTAAGCAGCCACCAGCTCCTTTAGATCTGAAATTTGCTCCATCAGCTCACGGCCCTTGTCCGTATCCGCCACCATGATTCGGCGCGGCATCTTCTCCACCACAGAAACTCTGGGCGTACTGTCCTTCTTCGGGTCAAACGGCATATGTTCCGCCAAAGCCAGATGATGTGAGTTGTAGATCAGCGTATAGCCCGCAATACCGGTCGTGCTCTGGTATGCCTTTGACAGTCCGCCATCGATGACAAAAAGCTTTCCGCCTGCCTTTACCGGCTTTTCTCCATCCTTTAGCTTTACCGGAACGTGGCCGTTGATAATATGGGAACCGTCTACCGGAAGTCCAAACTCCTTAAGGATCTGACAGCAGACCTCTTCCTTTTCACTGAGTTTATAGTAGGGATTCATAGTCTCCCTGTGCGCTGTCTTATCTTCTATAAAATAATGTTCAAATGTAGTCATTTTATCTTTGCCGAATACAGGTGATTTGGCACCGCACCAGAGATACCACATCAAATCCACCGCCTCCTGCTTATGCTGCTGGCCATCCGGCATAAAATAGGCATTGTGCACCTGCCTGTTTAAATAGTCCATCAGTTCCTTTCCCTTATATTCCCTTCCCCCAAAAAGCAGCGCCTCAAAGGAACCGTCCTTTTTCATAGGGATACAGCCGTGGTAAAGCAGGTTGGAATTGCAGCACTTGTAAATTTCCCCATGGGAATACAGAAAACGAACATGACGCTGAAGCACCTCGCTGTGCCGGAAGGAGGCGGACAGCACCCTGAGAAGTTCCTTTTCTCCTCTGGTCAGCTCCAGGGGATTTCTGGGATCAATGGTAGGAAAATTCATATCCAGCATGGGATATGTCTTTTCACCAATGGAAACGGTTCCCTTTTCATAGTTCACAGCCGGAAGCAGCAGCCGTTCCTCCATCCCGTATTCGGGATGGCGCATGATCATGGCCCCTTCTACCTTAAACTGTATGATCGCAATGGCCTTGTGCATCCTGGCTGCCAGACCGGGATCCACAGCATCATAGACATTTTCATCCAGTATTTTAGGCATAAAACGTTCACAGGGGTCATCCTGGTACACTCTGGCCGCAAACATGGACAGCGGGCGCAGGTTTATGCCATAGCCGTCCTCCAGCACATCAAAGCTGTTGTAGCTGATGGCAATCCGCAGAACGTTGCAGATACAGGCCAGATTGCCGGCAGCCGCTCCCATCCATGAAATATCATGATTGCCCCACTGGATGTCCACATCGTGAAAGCTCATCAGCTCCTGCATGATGATATCAGCTCTTGGCCCCCTATCGAAAATGTCCCCGATAATGTGGAGATTGTCAATGGTCAGGTTCTGGATCAGGCGGCACAAGGCTGCGATAAACTTGTCCGCAATGCTGTTGTCGATGATGGAATGGATAATTTCATTGTAATAGAGCTTTTTATTCTCGTCGTTTCCGTCCACATGGAGCAGCTCATCAATGGCGTAGGCATACTCCTTCGGCATCTTTTTGCGGACCTTGGACCGGGTATATTTGGATGATACCTCCCGGCAGATCTGCACCAGCCGGTAAATGGTAATGCGCTGCCAGTCCTCCGTACAGCGGCCCTGATTCATCATCCTGGGAAGATGGCGCTCCGGATAGTAGATCAGATTTGCCAGCTGCAGCTGCTCTTCCTCCGGTATCACATATCCGAAGGTTTCCTTTATCTTCTCCCGTATGATACCGGAAGAGGACCGCAGCAAATGGATAAATGCCTCATACTCACCATGAAGATCGCTGAAGAAATATTCCGTTCCCTTGGGAAGGCTGCAGATCGCCATCAGATTTACGATTTCTCCCGTGGCCTCTTTCACCGATGGAAATTCTCTCGCAAGCAGTTTAAGATATGCCACATCTCTCATAATATATTCCCCCGTCTTTTATTGCATTTTGGCTAGGTTTATAGTACCATACTTATGGATTATTTTAAAGTTTTTCCCAGAAAACAACTTTTAAATTTTTATAAAGAAAGTCTCAGAAAGGAACTTGATATGGAAGAATTATATGTATTTGGAACCGGAAACGCTCAGGCAGTCCGCTGCTACAATACCTGCTTTGCCTTAAAGGACGGAGAGGAATTTTTCATGGTGGATGCCGGAGGAGGAAACGGTATTTTAAAGATACTTGAGGATATGAAGGTAGAGCTTTCCCAGATCCATCATATTTTCGTGACGCATGAGCATACAGATCACATTCTGGGGATCGTCTGGATGGTGCGGATGATCGCAACGGCTATGAAAAAAGGAAATTATGAGGGACAGCTTCGGATTTACTGCCACCATGAACTGACCGATACCATTTCTACCCTCTGCCGTCTGACCCTTCAGGGGAAATTTTATAAAATGATCGGCGAACGCATTTTCCTGGTACCGGTGGAGGATGGGGAGACTGTACGGATCCTGGATCATGATGTAACCTTCTTCGACATTCTGTCTACCAAGGCAAAACAGTTCGGCTTTACGTTCGCTCTGAAAGACGGCAGAAAGCTTATCTGCGCCGGAGATGAGCCGCTAAGCGCAGAGTGCGTACCTTATGTAAAGGGAAGTTCCTGGCTTCTCCATGAGGCATTCTGCCTCTATGAGGACAGGGATCGTTTTAAGCCCTATGAAAAGCATCACAGTACCGTGAAAGAGGCCTGTGAACTGGCTGAACGCCTTGATATACCCCATCTTGTGCTGTGGCACACAGAGGATAAACGGCTGGCTGACCGCAAGGCGCTTTATACGGCCGAGGGGAAAGAATACTATCGCGGAGAGCTCCATGTACCGGACGATGGGGAAATCCTTTCTTTATAGCCCGGCAGCCGGCAAACGGAATTATAGCGAAAACAGTGTATATCGTAAAACGATATACGCTGTTCAGACTGTAGACAAAGTCCCGGCAAAAGCCGGGCTTTTTTACATTTATAACCGTTTTTCTGGTATAATGGGGTTATCAGAAAGGCGGTGTTTTT